>OBVE01000109.1_pt1 | contig 69415 bp, 59 predicted proteins | sample 1475991 | NCBI WGS metagenome assembly OBVE01 (sample SAMEA2579969, study PRJEB22360) | human gut metagenome | biome: human gut; feature: human-associated habitat; material: faeces | place: Denmark | collected 2008/2010 | reverse complement strand
CCACACCGCGCGGCAGCGGCGGGGGGGCTTGCCCGCCCTGCCCCGCCGTGAGTTTCACCGCCTGCTGACCTTCCATCAGGCGCATCAGTTCGTCGGCAACGCTATCGACCACGATCAGCACCTTCTCGTCGGCGCAGATAATGTTGTTATCAAAAGAGGCGCCTTTGACGATCGCCTGCGCGGCGCGCGGTAGATCGGCAGTCTCATCCACCACCACCGGCGGGTTGCCGGCCCCGGCGGCGATCAGGCGTTTGTTGGTATGTTTGCGCGCCGCCTCGACCACCGCTTCGCCGCCGGTCACCACCAGCAGGCCGATGCCAGGGTACTTAAACAGCCGCTGGGCGGTGTCGATATCCGGGTTCGCCACGGTCACCAGCAGGTTGGCCGGACCGCCGGCGGCCACTACCGCCTGGTTAAGCAGGGTAATTGCCCTTTGCGAGACCTTTTTCGCCGCCGGATGGGGGGCGAAGACCACGCTGTTGCCGGCGGCTATCAGGCTAATGGCGTTGTTGATCACCGTCGCCGCCGGATTGGTGGACGGCGTCACCGAGGCCACCACGCCCCAGGGCGCATTTTCAATCAGCGTCAGGCCATTATCGCCGGTGAGCACCTGCGGAGTCAGACACTCCACGCCCGGCGTGCCGCGCGCCTGCGCCACGTTTTTGGCAAACTTATCTTCAACGCGTCCCATGCCGGTCTCCGTCACCGCAAGCTCCGCCAGTTCACGGGCATACTTTTCACCCGCCTCACGAATGGCCTGAATCACCTGCTGACGCATCGCCACCCGCTTTAATCCCTGCTGGGCCACCGTTGCCGCCGCGACAGCGTCATCCAGTGAGGCAAAAACGCCCATATCATGAACGGTGCCGGCAGGCTGGCTGCTGTCTTTCATTTTCAGCAGTACCGCTTTCACTACCTGTTCAATGTCCTGTTGATTCATGATTTTTCACCCTACTTATGGAAGAGCACCTGACCATCGGCCGCAGCCTCATCCACGATACCAATCACGCACAGATCGACCGGAGAGGCGCCGTGTGCGTGCGCCTGTCGCGCCGAGCTGCCGCTGACCAGCAGTACCCACTCTCCGCATCCCGCGCCGATGCTGTCGATGGCGACCGCACATTGCCCGTCGGGCTCGCCGCGGGCATTGAGCATCTCCACCATCAGCAGTTTGTCGTGGGCCAGACCTTCATGGCGTACGGTGCAGACCACATATCCGGTTACCACAGCCAGCTTCATGTCCGTCTCCGCGTGTGATGTGCAGGCCGGAAAAGCGCAACGCCATCCGGCATTCATGCCTTTTCATGGCCGGATAGCGACGCGCTGGCGTCTTATCCGGCCAGAATTTTCCGGCACCCCCTCCCCCGTTAGATGTTGCTGTCGCCCTTGAAGCTAATCGGGAAGACCTCTTCCAGATCGCCATGCGGGCGCGGGATGACATGTACAGAGACCAGCTCACCGATACGCTGAGCCGCCGCCGCCCCGGCATCCGTCGCGGCTTTGCACGCCGCGACATCGCCGCGCACCATGGCGGTCACCAGGCCCCCGCCGATCTGTTTCACTCCCACCAGCTTGACGCGGGCCGCTTTGACCATGGCGTCGGAGGCCTCAATCAGTGCAACCAGGCCCCGGGTTTCAATCATTCCTAATGCTTCCATTGTGTTTTCCTCTCATAAGGGGTCCTGAAGGGGACCATTCATTCAACCAGCGTGGACGAGTCGGGGATCCGGCTTGCGTCCGTCTGGCGCGGTACCGACGCCACCAGCGCCAGTTCGATAATTTCCTCTACGCTACAGCCTCGCGAGAGGTCGTGAAGCGGGGCGGCCAGGCCCTGGATCAGCGGCCCGATGGCACGATATCCGCCCAGCCGCTGGGCGATTTTGTAGCCGATGTTGCCCGCCTCCAGCGACGGGAAGACCAGCACATTGGCCCGGCCCTGCAGCGGGCTGCCGGGCGCTTTGTGCGCAGCGACGTCCGGTACAAAGGCGGCGTCAAACTGCAGCTCGCCATCGACCATCAGCTGCGGCGCCCGCTGACGCACGATCTCCGTGGCCTGCTGGACGTTAGCCACACAGGGATGCCGGGCGCTGCCGTGTGTCGAGAAGGACAGCATTGCCACCCGCGGCGCTTCGCCAGCGATCGCTTGCCAGGTCTCGGCGCTGGCAATCGCGATATCCGCCAGCTGCGCCGCGGTCGGCTGCGGCACCACGCTGCAGTCGGCAAACCCCAGCGGCTGTCCGGCATACTGCGGCAGCATCAGAAACAGCGAAGAGAGCGTTTTACATCCCGGCTGCAGGCCGATAAGGCGCAGACCAGCGCGCAGCACGCTGGCGGTTGACGAGAGATTTCCGGCGATACACACCTCGGCCTGCCCGGCGCTGACCATCGCCGCGGCGAACATCAGCGGGTCGGCCAGCTTGTCGACCGCGTCAGCGGGCGCTTTATCGCCGGCGCGCGCCTGCCAGGCGGCGGCAAACGCCTCGCGCATCGCCAGGTTGCTGTGCGGATCGATAACCTGCACCCCGGTCAGCGGCAGACGTTCGCCAAGGGCGAACTGCCGCAGCGCGAAGGGGCTGGCGACGAGGATCGGATGCGCCAGGCCCTGCTGCTGCAGATAATGCGCCGCCTTCAACACGCGGACGTCCAGCGCATCCGGGAACACCACCCTGGCGGGGGCGCGCAGCGCCAGTTTGCGACACTGGTCAATGATCATCTTCACCTCCCAGCTGCTGCAGTTGGCTGAGCGCCGGCGGCGAGTCCGTCACGCCCAGGATCATCATCACGTAGACCGCGCTGGAGAGGCGGTTGAGCGCCTGTAGAATATCGGCACGCTGGACCGCAAATTGCGGCGTAATAAACACCTGCGCCGCGGTCACCTCCGCCTCGCGCACTTTGCCGCGCAGCAAATTAAGCAGCGCGACATCGCGCCCATGGCGGGCCTCCGGCACCAGATGATCGTGACCCAGGTAACGCAGCGGCTGATGGGACAGACGATGCAGCTGCGCCTCGCTGAATCCGGCTATCGACTGCGCCGCCAGCGGTTCCTCCAGCGCATCGGCGCGCATGATGTTGCCCAGCCGTGAACGGATGTCCGTCAGCCACGGCTGCCAGGGCTCCGCCAGTTCAATTTGCAGCCACACCGTCAGGGCGATGGTGCTGTCCAGCACCGCGCGGAAGGCCAGCCGCGGATCGTTTTTCGCCACCAGGGTATCGGCCGTCAGATGAGTTAAGGTGTCCGGCTTTTTGCCCACCGGCTGGTGACAAAGCTCGCAGCAGGCCTGGGGCGGATGGTCGCTGCTGGTCAGGACATGCACCGGCTGCGGCGTCTGTTCGTCATCCTCGACAAACAGGCGCCCCTGGCGGTCGAGAAATTTGACCCGCAGATGCCGACTTTCCAGCAGTTCCCTCGCCGAGGGCGTCAGGCGGGCATCGGCAGGAAGATGGATTTCACCGCCTTCGCTGAGCGTATGATTCGCTCTGAGCCACGCTTCGGTAATGAAATCGTTCATAGCGATTGCCAGTTTGCCGGCCAGGCGACGTACAGGAAACGCACCGTCGACGGGGTACCGAATTCGATGCTGGAGCCTTTCGGGATAAACATGACGTCCCCCGCTTTGGCGACCAGCGTTTCCCCCTGATGGCGCACATGCAGCTCGCCCTCCAGCACCATATCGATTTCGTCGTAGTTCAGCGTCCACGGGAAGAAGGCGTTCTCCCACTGCATAAATCCGGCGGCCATGCTGCTGCCATCCTGGTCAGTCACCAGGTCCGTTAAGCCAACGCAGTGCGGCTGGGCGCCGTCGAAGCGGCCAAACTTCACGCTGCTGCCGTCGATCACTTTGATGCCGCCTTTGCCGGTCACTGCCTCAAATCCCGGCTGCATCGCCTCCTGCTCCAGGGACTGCTTCTCCTTCATCACCTTTTCCATCAGCTGCGCGACCAGGCTTTCGGTAAACTGGCCTTCCGGTAGCTGCGCCAGGATGGTTTCCCGGATCCGCTGGCTTTCCGTTTTGTCGCTGTCCGCCGCTGTCGCCGCCGGCGCGGCGCCATCGTCTTCGGTGATAGTGAATCCCAGCAGCTCGGCGACTTCGCGCGCTTCCGGGGTGATAATGCTGGCGCGCAGAACTACTGACATCGCCTGTTCGCCGCGCGCGTGGGCGGCACGAATATCGTTAGCGGTAATGAGTTTCTTCACCTGGCCCTTCCTCCTTTTGGCTGAGCTCACTCAAGTAATTTTCCAGCGGCGCGACGCTTTGCGGATCGCAACCGTTGAGGGCGAAAACCGGCGCCTGAAACCCCATCCCGTCCAGCAGCTGCCGCACCGCGGCGACGTTGGCATCCGGCAGATCCGTTTTGCTGATCGCCACGATAAGGTGCTTTCGGCTGCCAATATCCAGCAACCCGGGTGGCAGGCGACTTTCGGTATCATTGGCCGCATGGACATAAATCAGGGTGTCCACATCCTGCAAGGTGGTAATTAAGGCGTGATACCAGCGCGGATGGCTGAAATATTCCCCGGGTGTATCGATGTCGCCACGATCGTTAAATTCCAGCGCCTGCGTTTTTCTGGCGAGGGAATAATTCCCCTGCAGGGCATTAAATAACGTGGTTTTTCCTGCACCGACGGCGCCGACAATCGCAATACGCTTCATGGTCGCTCTCAATTAACTTTTCGTTAATTCGCACAAGGTATAATTTAATAAGCGGCCTAATCCGCCGATGGTCTGCAGAAGCGCCTCTTCCACCGCGCCGACCGAGCCGTAGATCACCAGCGCGCCGCTAAACCGGTCGAGAAAACCGATGTGCACGTCGGCGGCCTTCATCGCCAGATCGCCGGCGATCATCGCTGTTTCTCCCGGCGTCAGCGTCATAATGCCGATCGCGCCGGATTCGGGTACGCCGATCTTTTTCGCCAGCTCCGCTCCCGGGTGGGCAATCAGATGCGCCAGCGTGACCTGTTTGCCTGGTACGAATTCCTGAATAATGCGTTCTTTATCCATGACTGATTGCCCCCCTGAAATCTGTCCTCATGGTGACGGTATTTCAGCGCGGCAAATAACAAATTTCGGCAAGTGGGGTTAAAAGGTGAAGTGGATCACTCAGGAGAGAAAATAATATTGCGGTGGAATTAAAAAGGCAGGCTCAGCGTTTTTTACTCACCGGCCTGCCTGATATTGCGCGCGGAAACGGATCCGCGCGTTAGCGGGGGAAATAGAAAATTACAGCGGTTCGGTTTGCGCTTCAACAACCGCCAGCGCCACCATATTAACGATCCGACGTACGGAGGCGATCGGCGTCAGGATATGCACCGGCTTCGCCACCCCCATCAGCACCGGCCCGACGGTCACCCCTTCCGAACTGGAGACGCGCAGCAGGTTATAGCTGATCCGGGCGGCTTCCATATTCGGCATCACCAGAATATTGGCCGCCCCCTTCAGCGGGCTGTCCGGCATGCGATCGTTGCGGATGCTTTCCACCAGCGCGGCGTCGCCATGCATTTCGCCATCGATCATCAGCTCCGGGGCGCGGGCCTTCACCAGCTCCAGGGTTTTACGCATTTTGCTGGCTGACGGACAGTCGGCAGAGCCAAAGTTGGAGTGCGACAGCAACGCCACGCGCGGTTCAATACCAAAGCGTCGCACGCTTTCCGCCGCCATCAGGGTGATCTCCGCCAGCTCTTCCGGCGACGGATCGTGATTGACATAGGTATCGGCGATAAAGGTGTTGCCGCTCGGCAGCAGCAGCGCATTCATCGCCCCGGCGGTGCTGACGCCGTCGCGATAGCCAAACAGCGGCTGCACCACGCGGTAGTGATCGTGGTACTCGCCAATAGTCCCGCAGATCATCGCATCCGCTTCACCGCGATGCACCATGATGGCGCCAATCACCGTGGTGTTGCTAATCACCGCCCGCTGCGCCTGCTCCTGGGTAATGCCGCGGCGCTTCATCAGCTGGTAGTACTCGCTCCAGTACTCTTTAAACCGCGGGTCGGATTCATTATTGACGATCTCAAAGTCAACGCCGGCCTTGATCTGCAGGCCCAGCTTCTGGATGCGCATTTCAATCACGCTCGGGCGCCCCACCAGAATCGGTTTAGCCAGTCCCAAAGACACCAGCTCCTGGGTGGCGTGCAGCACCCGGGTCTCCTCCCCTTCCGCCAGCACCACGCGCTTCGGCTCTTTGCGCGCCTGAGAGAAGATAGGCTTCATAAACAGGTTGGTTTTATAGACGAACTCGCTCAGCTTCTCGATATAGGCGTCAAAATCAGCGATCGGGCGCGTTGCCACGCCGGAATCCATTGCCGCCTTCGCCACCGCGGGGGCGATCTTGACGATCAGCCGCGGGTCGAATGGTTTCGGAATGATGTACTCCGGACCAAAGCTTAAATCCTGATCGCCGTAGGCGGAGGCCACCACTTCGCTCTGCTCGGCATGGGCCAGCTCGGCAATCGCATGCACCGCCGCCAGCTTCATCTCTTCGTTGATCGCCGTCGCGCCGACGTCCAGCGCGCCGCGGAAGATGAATGGGAAGCAGAGCACGTTGTTGACCTGGTTAGGGTAGTCGGAGCGGCCGGTACAGATGATGGCGTCATCGCGGACCTGCTTCGCCAGCGGCGGCAGAATTTCCGGCTCCGGGTTGGCCAGGGCGAGGATCAGCGGCGCCCGCGCCATCTTCTTCACCATCTCCTGAGTCAGCACTTTCGGGCCAGAGCAGCCGAGGAAAATGTCGGCGCCGTCGATCACGTCATCGAGGGTGCGTTTGCCGTCGTCTTCCACCGCATAGGCGGCTTTGGTTTCCGCCATGTTCGGCTCACGGTCTTTATAGATAACGCCTTTCGAATCGCAGACCACGATGTTGTGCTTTTGCATCCCCAGCGCCACCAGCAGATTCATACAGGCGATCGCCGCCGCGCCCGCGCCGGAGACCACCATCCGCACGTCGGACAGATTCTTCTCGACGACGCGCAGACCGTTGAGGATCGCCGCGGTGCTGATGATCGCCGTGCCGTGCTGATCGTCATGGAAGACCGGGATATTCATCCGCTCGCGCAGCTGCTGCTCGATGTAGAAACACTCCGGCGCTTTAATATCTTCCAGGTTGATACCGCCGAAGGTTGGTTCGAGGGCGGCGACGACGTTAATGAATTTGTCCGGATCCAGCTCATCGACTTCGATATCAAACACATCGATACCGGCAAATTTCTTAAACAGGACGCCTTTGCCCTCCATTACCGGCTTACCGGCCAGCGCGCCGATGTTGCCGAGCCCCAGCACCGCGGTGCCGTTGGAGACGACCGCCACCAGGTTGCCGCGGGCAGTGTATTTGTAGGCGGCCAGCGGATCTTTTTCGATTTCCAGGCAGGGGGCTGCGACGCCCGGCGAGTAGGCCAGCGCCAGATCGCGCTGGGTGGCGAGAGGTTTGGTCGGCGAGACCTGGATTTTTCCGGGAACCGGAAATTCGTGGAAGTCGAGGGCGCTCTGTTTTAACTGCTCATCCATTTTCTATTCCTTTCTTTCACGTATCGTTCGTAGGGGAAAAGCGTGATGACCATCCTGTCGTTCACCTTTCAGTGGCAGACAGTATCCCTCCTGGCGGGGCGATAAACTTTGAACACCGCCAAACTCTGGCCATCGTTATGATTTTGTTGTTATCAATTTATAGCGGTTATGTTACCCGGATTCGCCGCCAATAATAGCCCTGTCTGCTATGCTTTTTGGTTATGTACCTCATCAATGTTTATACCGTATACCGGCAAGCACTCATGTAACACCTTGTTCCAGGAGGACTTATCCATGAATCAGTTAGACAGCATCAAGCAGTTCACCACGGTGGTCGCCGACAGCGGAGACATCGAATCCATCCGCCACTACCATCCGGAAGACGCCACCACCAACCCCTCTCTGCTGCTGAAGGCCGCCGGCCTGGCGTCCTATAGCGGCCTCATCGACGACGCTATCGCCTGGGCCAAAAAACAGGGTGGCGGCCGCGAAGCGCAGGTGGCTCACGCCTGCGATAAGCTGGCGGTCAATTTTGGCGCGGAGATCCTCAAAAGCATTCCGGGACGGGTCTCCACCGAGGTGGACGCCCGGCTCTCCTTCAACCGCGAGAAAAGTATCGAGAAGGCTCGCCACCTGGTGGCGCTGTATCAGGAGATGGGCATTGATAAGTCGCGGATCCTGATCAAGCTGGCATCCACCTGGGAGGGGATCCGCGCCGCGGAGGTGCTGGAGAAAGAGGGGATCCACTGCAACCTGACGCTGCTGTTTTCCTTCGCCCAGGCCCGGGCCTGCGCCGAGGCCGGGGTTTATCTCATCTCCCCGTTCGTTGGGCGTATTTATGACTGGTATCAGGCGCGCAAACCGCTGGAGCCTTACGTGGTGGAGGAAGATCCGGGGGTGAAATCGGTGCGCAATATCTATGACTATTTCAAACAGCATAAATACAACACCATCGTGATGGGCGCCAGCTTCCGCCGCACCGAGCAGATCCTGGCGCTGGTCGGTTGCGACCGGTTGACCATCGCCCCGCCTTTATTAAAAGAGCTGCAGGCCAGCGATACCCCGGTGGTGCGCAAACTGATCCCTGCCAGCCAGATCCTGCCGCGTCCGGTGCCGCTCAGTGAAGCGGAGTTCCGTTGGGAACATAATCAGGATCCGATGGCGGTCGAAAAGCTAGCGGAGGGGATCCGCCTGTTCGCCGTCGATCAGCGCAAACTGGAAGATCTGCTTGCCGCCAAACTGTCACTTTAGTCTCACGGAGAAAAATATGTCCCGAAGAGAGCTTGCCAACGCCATCCGCGCCCTGAGTATGGACGCCGTGCAGAAAGCCAACTCCGGCCATCCCGGTGCGCCGATGGGGATGGCTGATATTGCCGAAGTGCTGTGGAACGATTTTCTCAAGCACAATCCGCAGAACCCTGACTGGGTGGACCGCGACCGCTTTATCTTGTCCAACGGCCACGCGTCGATGCTGCTCTATAGTCTGCTGCACCTGACCGGCTACGATCTGCCGCTGTCTGAACTGAAGCAGTTCCGTCAGCTGCACTCTAAAACGCCCGGCCACCCGGAGCATGGCTATACCCCTGGGGTGGAAACCACCACCGGCCCGCTGGGCCAGGGGCTGGCGAACGCCGTCGGGATGGCCATCGCCGAACGGACGCTGGCGGCGCAGTTTAATCGCCCCGGCCATGAGATCATTGACCATCACACCTGGGTGTTCATGGGCGATGGCTGTTTGATGGAGGGGATCTCCCATGAGGCCTGTTCGCTGGCCGGCACGCTCGGACTGGGCAAGCTGATCGGTTTTTACGATCACAACGGCATCTCCATCGACGGCAAAACCGAAGGCTGGTTTTCCGATGATACGGCGGAACGCTTCCGCGCCTATCACTGGCACGTCATAGGCGATATCGACGGCCACGATCCGCAGGCTATCAAACAGGCGATAACGGAAGCGCAGGCGGTGAAAGATAAACCGTCACTGATTATCTGCCGGACCATCATCGGCTTCGGTTCGCCCAACAAAGCCGGCTCAGAGGAGTCTCACGGGGCGGCGCTGGGCGAAAAAGAGGTAGCGCTGGCCCGCCAGCAGCTTGGCTGGAAATATCCTCCGTTCGAGATCCCGAAAGAGATCTACGCGGGCTGGGATGCGCGTCCGCGCGGGGAAAAAGCGGAGCACGCCTGGAACGAGAAATTCGCCGCCTACCAGCAGCAGTTCCCGGAGCTGGCCGCTGAGCTGACCCGACGTATGAATGGCGCCCTGCCGGAAGACTTTACCGCGATCGCCCGCGACTACGTGGCGAAACTGCAGGCCGAGCCGGCGAAAATCGCCAGCCGCAAGGCTTCGCAAAACGCGCTGAACGCCTACGGCCCGCACCTCCCGGAACTGCTGGGCGGTTCTGCGGATCTTGCGCCGAGTAACCTGACCATCTGGTCTGGATCGACATCGATTAAAGAAGATCCTGCGGGCAATTATATCCACTACGGGGTGCGCGAGTTTGGCATGACCGCGGTGGCCAACGGCATTGCCCTGCACGGGGGCTTTATTCCGTATACCTCGACCTTCCTGATGTTTGTGGAGTACGCCCGCAACGCCGCGCGCATGGCAGCCCTGATGAAGGCCCGGCAGATCATGGTCTATACCCATGACTCGATCGGTCTTGGGGAAGACGGGCCGACGCACCAGGCGGTGGAACAGCTGGCCAGTCTGCGGCTGACGCCCAACTTCAGCACCTGGCGCCCCTGCGACCAGGTGGAGACCGCCGTCGCCTGGCAGGCGGCTATCGCGCGACAGGGCGGGCCGACGGCGCTGATCCTGTCGCGACAAAACCTGGCGCAGATGCCGCGTACCCCGGAACAGGTGCAGGATATCGCCCGGGGTGGCTACGTGCTTAAGGATGCCGGCGGAAAACCCGACCTGATCCTCATCGCCACCGGCTCGGAAGTGGAGATCACCGTCCTGGCCGCGGAAAAACTGTTGGCCAAAGGGGTAAATGTGCGGGTCGTCTCGCTCCCTTCCACTGATGTGTTTGACGCCCAGGATGAGGCCTGGCGCGAATCGGTGCTGCCGTCGGACGTCAGCGCCCGGGTGGCGGTCGAAGCCGGGATAGCGGACTACTGGTATAAATATGTCGGCTTAAAAGGCAAGATCGTCGGCATGACCGGCTATGGCGAATCCGCCCCGGCAGAGCAGTTGTTCCCGTTCTTTGGCTTTACGGTCGACCATATCGTCGCCACCGCCGAACAGGTGCTTAACGGGTGATCCACAGCGTGGGCCAGGCATCTGGCCCCTGCCAGTTGTCGCACGTCGGCTGCTGCGCGTAGCGGGAGAGGCTGAACCGCTGGCCGTCAAAACGCCAGCGGGTTTGGATCCCGCAATCGCCGGCCCCGCGGCCTTTATCCAGGGTCACCAGCTCATGGCGGCGGTCATCATAGCTGGCGTTGATCAGCTCAATCTCACGCGGCGCCTCGCCCGGCGGCTGGAATGGCAACGTTAGCCGCACCTGACGGGCGACATAGGGGCGCTGGCGGGAGACCAGCCAGGCCAGCCAGACGGTGTTGTAGGCGCCGGATTCGCAGCTGGTCATCAGCAGCACTTTGTCATCCGTCAGCGCAGTAACGCGAATTTCACGGCGGAAGGGATCGAGGGAGCAGTGGCTGTTGGTCATCCGCTCATTACCGTAGTCCATCAGATCGTTGAGCTCCTCACGCCCCAGCGGCGACTGCGCCGTTTCCGCGCTCGCCACCGCGCGCAGCGCCGGCGCCGGCGGTACGCTGAGCGGCGGATCTTCCCCTTTGCCGACCCAGGCCGTTTCGCTACCTACCCGCTTTTGCCGATCGTCGATAAAAAACAGAGCCGCTTTCAACCCCTGCAGGGAGATGGTCTGCAGGCCATTGGCCAGCGAGAGCGCTTTACCCTCCTGAACCTGCTGGAGAAACGCATCGATCGTCACGCTGTCGGCGGTTTTAATGAGCTTATCTTCAATGTGCCAGCGCTTGTCGGTCAGGGACAGCGGTTTACCATCCAGCAGCAGGCGCGGCGCTATCGGCGCGAGCGTCGCCACTGGATTGCCGGTGCCGCCCAGCTCGATACGCAGACTGGCGTCAGTGACTGCCCCAGCGCTGCGGCTGAGGGTCATCACCAGGCCATGATGCAGCCCCACGTTACGGGTGACGCAGAAATTTTGGTTGTTACAGGTGACCAGCCAGTCGTTGAAGCGCTGCTGCGTCGGTGCCGACCATGCCTGCGAGCAAGGCAGCACCGCCAGAAAAAGGAAAAAGATGACGCGAAAAAGCATGAACCGCCCGACCCCAGATAAACCCGACCACGGCGCCTATCCTGGACAACGGCAGCGGGTTACTCAATCGGATTTGTCAGAGTTCCCCGACATCAGGCCGGAGGTTTGCAGATATTGCAGCAGAATGACCGCCTTACCGTCGCGGATCTCCCCGTCAGCGACCATCTGCAGCGCCTGGCTAAAAGGCAGCTCCAGCACCTCGATGGCTTCATCATCCACCCCGCCGCCGCTGGTGGTTCGCTGCGCGTCGCTGTACTCGGCGATAAAGAAATGCACTACCTCGGTGACGCCCCCTGGCGACATAAACAGCTCAAACAGCTTTCTCACCTCGCCCACTTCGTAGCCGGTCTCTTCCACCGCCTCTTTACGAATGCAGGCTTCCGGCTCGTCGTTGTCCAGCAGCCCGGCGCAGGTTTCAATCAGCATGCCGTCATGATTGCCATTGACCCAGGTGGCGACACGGAACTGACGCACCAGGACCACCGTCTGCTTATGGCGGTTATACAGCAGCACGGTGGCGCCATTGCCGCGATCGTAGACCTCGCGCTTGTGGCGCACGACGCTGCCGTCCGCCCGCGTCAGCTCATAGGTCATGTTGCGTAGTACGAACCAGTTCTCAGAGAGGATTTTATCTTTAATGACGTGAATATTGAGTGACATACCGACCCCACAGCGTAAAAGGACGCCCTCATACTACGCTGCGGAGCCGGGTTTGTCGTCAGTGAAGCGGCGTCGTTTTCCGCGCCAGATAGTCCAGGATCCCCTGCGCCGCGTGACGGCCTTCCGCCATCGCCGTCACTACAAGGTCTGCGCCGCGCACGGCATCGCCGCCGGCAAAGATCTTCTCCTGACTGGTCTGATAACGGTAACGGCTCTCCACTCCGGCTTTAATACGCCCCTGACTGTCCAGCGCCACCCCCGCCGCTTCCAGCCAGGGCATGCGGTGCGGGTGGAAGCCAAAGGCCATGATCACCGCATCTGCCGGCATAACAAACTCGCTGCCGGGGATTGGCGTCGGACGGCGTCTTCCCCCGGCGTCCGGAGCGCCCAGCTCGGTGCGCAAAAAGCGTACCCCGTTAACCCGCCCGTTCTCGTCCAGCTCAAGCGTCACCGGCTGGACGTTAAACTCAAAGAGCGCCCCCTCTTCGCGGGCGTTTTTGACCTCTTTTTTCGAGCCCGGCATGTTGGCTTCATCTCGCCGATAGGCGCAGGTCACCTGGCGGGCGCCGTGGCGCAGCGCGGTGCGCACGCAGTCCATCGCCGTATCGCCGCCGCCCAGCACCACCACGTTCAGCCCGGCGGTGTTGACATAAGGCTCTTGCGCCGATGCCGCCAGCCCCATCACCTGTTTGGTGTTGGCGATGAGGAACGGCAGCGCATCGTAGACCCCGGGGGCCTCTTCGTTCGGCAGCCCCGCCTTCATGGAGCGATAGGTTCCGGCGCCGACGAACACTGCGTCATAATCGGCCAGCAGTGTCGCCATGGAGATATCTTTCCCCACCTCGCAATTGAGCTCAAAGCGGATACCCATCTCGCTGAAGATCGCCCGCCGCCGGGCCAATAGCGATTTATCCAGCTTGAACGCCGGAATGCCGAAGGTCAGCAGACCGCCAATCTCCGGATGACGGTCGAAGACCACCGGCTGGACGCCGTGGCGCACCAGCATATCGGCGCAGGCCAGCCCGGCAGGCCCGGCGCCGATAATCGCCACCCGCTTGCCGCTCGGCTTAACCTGCGAAAGGTCCGGACGCCAGCCGCTGGCCAGCGCCTGGTCGGAAATATAGCGCTCAATATTGCCGATGGTGACTGCCCCGCTTTCATCGCGCAGGGTGCAGGCGCCTTCACACAGCCGGTCCTGGGGACAGACGCGGCCGGTGATCTCCGGCAGGCAGTTGGTCTGATGGGAAAGCGCGACCGCGGCGGCGATATTCCCCGCTTTAACCAGCTCGATCCACTGCGGGATATGGTTATGCAGCGGGCAGGTCCATTCGCAAATACTGTGCTCCCCACACGTGAGACAGCGGGCGGCCTGCTGCTGCGCCTGCTGCGGGGTGAACGGCTGATAGATCTCCTCAAAGTGGCTCTTACGCACCTCCGCCGCCAGCTTATCCGGCTCCCCGCGCGGGGGCGTCATCGCCATTTGCCTGACCTTCGCGCCAGCATTGGGCTGGCTGCAGAGCGGCGTAGCGCGCTGCCACGGCTGTACCTCCTGGCATGCCGAGCGCAGTCGCCGCTGCTTCGCCAGGGTGATCAACGTCTCATCGTCGGCGAGGGTCAGCGCCTGCGCGGGACAGTTTTCCACACAGGCCGGCCCCGCCTCGCGGCCCTGGCATAGATCGCACTTGTGCGCGCTGGCTTTCACCAGGCCTGCGGCCTGCGGCGTCACCACCACCTGCATCACCCCGAACGGGCAGGCCACCATGCAGGATTTACAGCCAATGCATTTCTCCTGACGGACCTGAACGCTGTCGCCGGACTGGGCGATGGCGTCGTTGGGACAACTGCGGACGCAGGGGGCGTCCTCGCAGTGGCGGCAGGTGATGGCGTTACGCTGGCCCTCCGCTTTGATCACGGTGATACGTGGCAAAAAGCGCTGCGGGGTCAGCACGTGTTGCTCCTCGTTATGCGCCATCACGCAGGCCACTTCGCAGGCCTGGCAGCCGATGCACTTTCGGCTATCGCTCAAAATAAAGTGGTTCATGGCTTCCTTTTGTCTTCTTGGTGAATAACCCCTCAATGCGCATGCCTATTTATTACCCGACAAGATGACGCCGGAACAATGTCCAATTGCCCAGGATAAACTTTTTCTGGAGAGAATCCGTTTTGGATCAATTTTTTTGACTTAAATGAAATGAGGTTTCACACCGGCAAGGGATAATGCGCCGGTCTGCGGTGACGAAGCAGACTCGCTACCTGCTGGCAGGAAAGCTCGAGGTTTCTTTACGATACGGCAAAAGCAACATGATAAATTACACTATCTCCTTAATTTCTCCACGATTGCCGGAGAGGCTGGCGCTAAAGTGGCACAGGCTGTGCAATAACAAGAAAATGTGCATATGAGGTTTTTATTCTGATGGCGAATTTCTTTATCGATCGCCCCATTTTTGCATGGGTGCTGGCAATCCTGTTATGCCTGACGGGCACCCTGGCCATTTTGTCGCTGCCGGTTGAACAGTATCCCGACCTCGCCCCGCCGAATGTGCGGATCACCGCCAACTATCCCGGCGCCTCCGCGCAAACCCTGGAGAATACCGTCACTCAGGTTATCGAACAGAATATGACCGGCCTCGATAACCTGATGTATATGTCCTCCCAGAGCAGCGCCACCGGCCAGGCGACGATCACCCTCAGCTTTACCGCCGGTACCGACCCGGATGAAGCCGTGCAGCAGGTTCAGAACCAGCTACAGTCGGCGATGCGTAAGCTGCCGCAGGCGGTGCAAAACCAGGGGGTGACGGTGCGCAAGACCGGTGATACCAATATCCTGACGCTCGCCTTCGTCTCCACTGACGGCAGTATGGATAAACAAGATATCGCCGACTACGTCGCCAGTAACATCCAGGACCCGCTCAGCCGCGTCAACGGCGTGGGGGATATCGACGCCTACGGTTCGCAATACTCAATGCGCATCTGGCTCGACCCGGCGAAGCTCAACAGCTACCAGATGACCACCAAGGATGTTACCGACGCCATCAGTTCGCAGAACGCCCAGATTGCCGTCGGCCAGCTTGGCGGGACGCCTTCGGTCGATAAGCAAGCGCTGAACGCCACCATCAACTCGCAATCTCTGCTGCAAACCCCGGAGCAGTTCCGCAATATCACTCTGCGCGTCAATCAGGATGGTTCAGAGGTGACGCTGGGCGATGTCGCCACCGTCGAGATGGGGGCGGAGAAGTACGACTATCTTAGCCGCTACAACCGCCAGCCGGCCTCAGGTCTCGGGATCAAGCTGGCTTCCGGCGCCAACGAAATGGCCACCGCGGAGCGCGTGATCAATCGCCTCAATGAGCTGGCGCAGTTTTTCCCCCACGGTCTGGAATATAAGGTCGCCTACGAGACCACCTCCTTCGTGAAGGCTTCCATCACCGACGTGGTGAAAACCCTGCTGGAGGCAATCCTGCTGGTCTTCCTCGTGATGTATCTGTTCCTACAGAACTTCCGCGCCACCCTGATCCCAACCATCGCCGTGCCGGTGGTGCTGATGGGCACTTTCGCGGTGCTGTATGCCTGTGGCTACAGCATTAACACCCTGACGATGTTCGCGATGGTGTTGGCGATCGGCCTGCTGGTGGATGACGCCATCGTGGTGGTGGAGAACGTCGAGCGCATCATGAGCGAGGAGGGCCTGTCGCCACGCGAGGCGACCCGTAAATCGATGGGACAAATTCAGGGCGCGCTGGTAGGGATCGCGATGGTGCTGTCGGCGGTATTTGTGCCGATGGCCTTCTTCGGCGGCACCACCGGCGCCATCTATCGCCAGTTCTCAATCACTATCGTCGCGGCGATGGTCCTCTCGGTGCTGGTGGCCATGATCCTCACCCCTGCCCTTTGCGCCACGCTGCTTAAGTCTGTTAAGCCAGGTGAATCCCATGAAAGAACAGGCTTCTTCGGCTGGTTCAACCGCACCTTCAACCGCAGCGCCAGCCGCTACGAAACCTTCGTCGGTAAAATACTGCACCGCTCGCTGCGCTGGATGCTGATCTACGTCCTCCTGCTCGGCGGGATGGTGTTCCTGTTTCTGCATTTGCCGACCTCGTTCCTGCCGCTGGAGGATCGCGGGATGTTCACCACCTCGGTCCAGTTGCCGAGCGGCAGCACCCAGCAGCAGACGCTGAAGGTGGTGCAGAAGGCGGAAGATTACTTCCTCAATAACGAGAAGCAGAACGTCGAGTCGGTGTTCGCTACCGTTGGCTCCGGCCCCGGCGGCAATGGGCAGAACGTGGCCCGCATGTTCGTTCGTCTCAAAGACTGGGACCAGCGCGACCCGCAAACCGGCACCTCCTTTGCCATTATTGAACGCGCCACCAAAGCGTTTAATCAGATTAACGAAGCGCGGGTTATCGCCAGCAGCCCGCCGGCGATCAGCGGCCTCGGCAGTTCGGCAGGCTTCGATATGGAGCTGGAGGATCATGCCGGAAAGGGGCACGATGCGCTGATGGCGGCGCGCGATACGCTACTTGAGCTGGCCGGGAAAAATCCGCTGTTGACCCGCGTCCGGCATAACGGGCTCGATGACAGTCCGCAGCTGCAGGTCGATATCGATCAGCGTAAAGCGCAGGCGCTGGGCGTCTCCATTGACGACATCAACGATACGCTGCAAACCGCGTGGGGGTCGAGCTACGTCAACGACTTTATGGATCGCGGCCGGGTAAAGAAAGTCTACGTCCAGGCGGCGGCGAAATACCGGATGCTGCCTGACGATATCAATCTTTGGTACGTGCGCAACAGCAGCGGCACGATGGTGCCATTCTCGGCCTTCGCCACCTCGCGCTGGGAGACCGGCTCGCCGCGGCTGGAGCGCTACAATGGCTACTCAGCGGTGGAGATCGTCGGTGAGGCGGCGCCGGGTATCAGTACCGGTACCGCGATGGACATGATGGAGAAGCTGGCCGCGCAGTTACCCACAGGCTTTGGCCTCGAATGGACCGCCATGTCCTACCAGGAACGCCTCTCTGGCGCTCAGGCGCCGGCCCTGTACGCGATTTCTCTGCTGGTGGTATTCCTGTGCCTCGCGGCGCTGTACGAGAGCTGGTCGGTGCCGTTCTCGGTGATGCTGGTGGTGCCGCTGGGGGTGATTGGCGCCCTGCTGGCGACCTGGATGCGCGGGCTGGAGAATGACGTGTACTTCCAGGTGGGTCTGTTGACAGTGATCGGCCTGTCGGCGAAAAACGCCATTCTGATCGTCGAGTTCGCCAATGAGCTCAACGAGAAGGGCCAGGATCTGCTCAGCGCCACGCTGTCGGCTTGCCGTCAGCGCCTGCGCCCCATCCTGATGACCTCGCTGGCGTTCATCTTCGGCGTGCTGCCGATGGCGACCAGCACCGGCGCCGGTTCCGGCAGCCAGCATGCGGTCGGCACCGGAGTGATGGGCGGGATGATCTCCGCCACCGTGCTGGCGATCTTTTTCGTGCCGCTGTTCTTTGTGCTGGTGCGTCGCCGTTTTCCGCTAAAGGAGCGTCCGCAATAAACCGACGAGCTTCGGCGGCGAGGCGTAATAACAGAAAAGGCGACCACGGTGGTCGCCTTCTTTATGTGTTCAGAACCCTAGCGCGCTTATTTACTTCGCGTTATTCCCCTGCTCACATTGCGGAAATTTATTTACGAAGCATGCCTTCAATAAAGTCTTTCCAGTTCCCCAGTTCATGTTCAATCATAATAGCCTCTCTTATTATTATGGTCGATTCTATATAACTTCATTACCGATGGGAAGTTGTGCTCCCCTATTGCTCTGATTGTCTTATGGACCGCTGACAGAGATAAAACCTCTGGTTGTCGCTACTATGCCGCTTCGTATGTAAACATAATGTGACGTAGAGCAACCTCAGACAACATTTTTGCAATAATGTTAAAGCCCTCACATCATGCCCACAGGTGGCCAACATTTAACCACCCGATATATCGAATGAGATCCCCGGTAAAAAGTTATATTTATTCATCTGAATCACGTATTATTTCAGTAAGACTTATATATTCGGAAATATCTGAGTTAACCGCTTAATTGAATGTAAAAGGTTTATCTATGCTCACCATGTACGGAATTAAAAACTGCGATACCATTAAAAAAGCCCGCCGCTGGCTGGAAGCGCATCAGATTGAGTATCGCTTCCATGATTACCGCGCCGATGGCCTTGAGCGCGCGCAACTGGATACCTTTATTGCCGAGCTGGGCTGGCAGGCGCTGCTGAACACCCGTGGCACCACCTGGCGCAAACTCGACGAGTCGCTGCGCAACAGCATCGATAATGCCGACGCCGCTGCCGCATTGATGCTGGAAATGCCGGCAATTATCAAACGCCCATTGCTCTGCGCGCCCGGTCGTCCTATGCTGCTGGGTTTTAGTGAAGCAAGTTATCAGCAGTTTAACGAGGTATAGTCTATGTCTTGCCCGGTCATTGAGCTGGCTCAGCAGCTTATTCGCCGCCCTTCCCTTAGCCCCGATGATGCGGGATGCCAGGCGTTAATGATTGATCGCCTGCGTGCGATCGGCTTTACCGTTGAACCGATGGATTTCGGCGATACGCAGAATTTCTGGGCCTGGCGCGGCCACGGCGAGACGCTGGCCTTCGCCGGCCACACCGACGTAGTCCCGGCAGGCGACGCCGACCGCTGGATCAATCCCCCGTTCGAACCGACCATCCGCGACGGGATGCTGTTTGGCCGCGGAGCGGCGGATATGAAAGGCTCGCTGGCGGCGATGGTGGTTGCCGCAGAGCGTTTTGTCGCGCAGTACCCGAACCACAGGGGCCGACTGGCGTTTTTGATCACCTCTGATGAAGAGGCCAGCGCCAAAAACGGCACCGTCAAAGTGGTGGAGACGCTGATGGCGCGTAACGAGCGTCTGGACTATTGTCTGGTCGGCGAACCTTCCAGTACCGAAGTGGTCGGCGATGTGGTGAAAAACGGCCGCCGCGGCTCGCTGACCTGCAACCTGACTATTCACGGCGTGCAGGGGCATGTCGCCTATCCGCACCTTGCCGATAACCCTGTCCACCGCGCGGCGCCGATGCTGGCGGAACTGGTCAATATCGAGTGGGATAAAGGCAATGAGTTCTTCCCGCCGACCAGCATGCAGATCGCCAACGTGCAGTCCGGCACCGGCAGCAATAACGTGATCCCCGGCGATATGTTCGTCCAGTTCAACTTCCGCTTCAGTACGGAGCTGACGGACGAGATGATCAAATCCCGGGTGATCGCCCTGCTGGAAAAATACCAGCTGCGTTACAGCGTGGAGTGGTGGCTCTCCGGCCAGCCGTTCCTCACCGGACGGGGCAAGCTGGTGGATGCGGTCGTCAACGCGATTGAGCACTATAATGAGATCAAACCGCAGCTGTTAACCAACGGCGGCACCTCAGACGGACGGTTTATCGCGCGCATGGGGGCGCAGGTGGTTGAGCTGGGCCCCGTAAACGCAACGATTCACAAAATTAATGAATGTGTGAACGCCGCCGACCTGCAGCTGCTGGCGCGGATGTATCAACGCGTCATGGAACAGCTGGTCGCCTGACGAATTGACGTAAAGAGGAAGCGCGCATGGAATGGCTTATTAAACACTGGTGGATTCTGGTGCTGGTCTTTTTGGTGGGGGTAATTATCAACGTGATTAAAGATCTGAATCGCGTTGACCACAAAAAATTCCTCAACAACAAACCCGATCTGCCGCCGCACCGTGATTTTAACGATAAATGGGACGACGACGACGACTGGCCGAAGCACGACCAGTCGAAGAAACCGTAAGTTTGCCTTTATCGCGGTACCGCCCGCCTGTAACCCCGCTCACCGGGGTTACAGCATTTCGATGATATCATCCCCTTTTGGCGTACTGCCGCTCAGCGCCTCATCAAAATAGTGCTTCGGCACGGTATAACGCAGACGCTCGATCGCCAACTGCATACTGCGATCGTCAATGGCATGCCCGAGATCGTCGACAATATCTAAGGTCACGTCGCCGCCCGCCTGCTGTAACGCCTCCTCGGCCGACACCGCCCACGCCAGGTCGATAACCCGATCTTCACCACCGTGGATCAGGTGAATGGTAGTGGCCGTCGTTGCCGTCTCCGGCAGCGTCGCATAGCGGCCATTAAAGGCGATGACCCGCGAAGCCAGATCCGGCGCCGCTTTGATACTCTCCAGCGACATAATCGCCCCCTGAGAGAAACCGATCAGCGCGGTGGCCAGTGGACTGACGCCGCTTTTCTCCTGCCAGTAGCGTACAATTTCAATAAAGGTCGGCATAATGGCGTCGATGCGCTGCTGACGATTCTCTTCCGTCACCCCCTGCAGCGAAAACCACTGCCGACCGTTGGGGCCGCAAGGTTCCACACCGCCAATGCTGACGATCAGCGCATCAGGAAACTGCGGCGCGAACCAGCTGCCGATTTGCCCCATGGAGACCGGGTTATCCCCTACGCCATGAAACAGCAGCAACAGCTGTTGCGCAGGCGTCGCAGGACTTTGAACAATAAAATGATCGTGTTTCATGGCTGTCTCCTTAGTGTTTGCGGGCAGTGTACGCCGCTCGCCAGATATGACCATGCCATTTAACTGAATGAGTTAGTTAAAAAAATTGCAGATGCGCCACCTGCTGACGCAGCGCCTCAGCGCGCGCTGCATCAAGGGAGCGCAAGGCGTCAGCGGCCTCCCGACGCCATCTCGCCTGCAAGGCTTTTCGCCCCGTCAGCTGCAGCACGGCGCAGAGTGCGGCCTCCTCTTTGCCCTGCAGTCGTCCCCGCAGGGCCGGCAACGGCATGTCGGCCTGCATCAGTAGGCGGTTGAGGCAGCCCAGCGCCGCGGCCAGCGGGCGGTGGGCGAAGGCAAAGCTCGCCGCTTCCAGCCAGTCCTCATCACTAAGCATAGCGTCTGCGACGGCCGGCAGCGGCGCGGATTCCTCTCGCCACGGGCGAAGCCAGTATTCATCGCGCTGCAGCCGCTGCGCCTCCCGCTGCGCCAGCTGGCGCCCTGCCGCGGTCAACGGATAGAGGGCCATCGCCGTATAGCAGCCGCTGCTGGCCTCGCGATGGGTACCCAGCCGTACGAGGGTAAACCCGCAGCGTTGCCAGAAGCGCCACAGCTCAGCGGTATAGCCGAAGCTGACGGAGAGATAGTCATAGCCAGCGGCATCGGCGGCGATATCGGCGATCATCTTCCGCCCCAGGCCTTCCCGCTGGCGGGTGGGATGGACAGCGATCCGACTGACCCGCAGCCCGCGCAGCGTCGCCGCCAGGGGACTGCCGCCGTGCGCCGCCAGCGACTGGGCGACCAGATTCCCGCGCGGCCGGCGAAAACCCGCCCATACCGCCCGGCTAAGTTCGCGAGAAAGTCCCCCCTCGGCCACCAGCCACAGGGCGCCCGCCACCGCGCCGCCGGCGCGAGCGCAGCGGAAAGCCTGGCCCGGAGCATCCATCATGCGCCGCAGATCGAGCGGGGAAGTTCGGTAATGCGCCCCGGACAATAGCTGGTACATCGCCTCCGGTAGCGCTGGCTGCGTTTGCCAGCAGGACTGATTGACCGCCTCCAGGGCTAGCTCCCCCATCGGCGCGTCGCGAAATGCTTCATCGTTAAAGATAAGCAACTGACTGATGGCTGACTCCAGCGGACAGCCCGCCGCCCAGCGGATCGGGGCGCTCAGGGTGAACGATTGCAGATGGGGCAGACTGGCGCAAAATTTCAGCAGGAACCCGCGACCGGTGCCCTCGTACCCTTGCACCGTCGTGGTGAGTAGCGTGCGGGGAAAACGGCTCACCAGCTGCCGGAGAAGCGGAGCCGGGATAGCCGCGGCCTCATCGACTATCAGCCACGCCGCCTTTTCTTTCGACGCCAGCAGCGCATCGGGCGCCATAAAGCGCAACGTCTCCCCGGCAAAGCTGGCCAGCACCTCGACAGCGCTACGCGTTGGGGCGGTGACGATGGCCTCGCCCCCAAGCTGGCGCAGGAGCATGCCCGCCAGCGCGGACTTCCCCCGTCCACGCTCCGCCGTCACCGCCGCGATACCGGGCGGCAGGCGTATCAGTTGCTCAAGGATTGCCGCCTGCTCGGCCTGCGGGCGGCCATCGGCGGGATGCCAGTCTGGACGCGGGGCGGCCAGCGGGAAACGTGGCCGGTCCGACTGCCGCCAGAGCAACACCTCCGGATCGGCGATAAACTGCCGACAGCAGCGGTGAACAAAGTTAGGGGTAACGATAGGGTCAGGCGTATCGCTCCAGCGCAGAGAGTCCTCATCCGCCCGGGTCGGCCAGTCGGCGAAGGGGGGCGTCAGCAGCACCAGCCAGCTTCCCGCCCGCAGCGTGCCGCTCAGGGCCGCCATGGCGGCCACATCAAACCCGCGCCGGGCATCGAAAAAGGCGTGCATCACTTCCCGCCCCAGCAGCGTTTTCAGCGCGCCGGGCGCCACGCAGGGCGCAGAACCCGGCTCGGGGCCAACCCACAGGCCATCGCCGCCGAGCCTCTCCCGTAGCGCCTGCGCCTGCTGCAGCGTCCAGCTCTCATCGCCGCTGAGCACCAGCAGGCGACGGATCCCCTCCCGCGCCATTTGCGCGGTGAGGTTAAGCAGCGCGTCCATCATGGGGGACGATTACAGCGCACTGCCGAAGGTATTGCACTGCGCCGGATCGCCGCTATCGAAACCGCGTTTGAACCAGGTGTAGCGCTGTTTCGAGGTGCCGTGGGTAAAACTGTCCGGCACCACGCGTCCCTGGCTCTGCTGCTGTAGACGATCGTCGCCGATGGCCTCGGCGGCGTTCAGCGCCTCCTGCAGATCGCCAGTTTCCAGAATATCCTGCTGCTGCATATTATGACCCCAGACGCCGGCGAAGCAGTCTGCCTGCAGCTCCATCTTAACCGACAGGCGGTTGGCTTCGGCCTGCGTGGCATGCTGCTGTTGCTGGCGGACCTTCGGCTCAATGCCCAGCAGTTTTTGTACGTGATGACCCACTTCATGAGCAATGACGTACCCCTGGGCAAAGTCGCCGTCGGCGCCCAGTTTATTTTTCATCTCATCGTAGAATGACAGGTCGATATAGACCGTACTGTCGGCAGGACAATAGAAGGGGCCCATCACCGACTGACCGGTGCCGCAGCCGGTACGGGTCGCGCCGCGATAGAGCACCAGCTTTGGCTGCGGGTACTGGCGGCCCATCTTTTCAAAGATCGGCCCCCAGGTATCTTCGGTGGTAGCCAGAATGACGGAAGTAAACTTCGCCGCTTCATCGTCTTTCGGGCTGATGGAGCGCTGCGTGGAGGTCTGCTGCTGCGGCATCGGTTCGCCGGTCAACATGCCGGTCAAATCCACGCCGTAGTAGCCCGCCACCAGCACAATAATCAGCAGTACAATGCCGCCCTTCCCGCTCGGCAGACGGAAGCCGCCGCCCCCGCCGCCGCCAAACGGCGAGCCTGATTGTCCACGTCGATCTTCAACATTGTCGCTTTCGCGACGCCCTTGCCAGCGCATAAGCACCTCATTCCCTGTTATGTATCAATAGCAGAGATCGTAGGCGGTTCAGCGCAGGATTACCACAGGAAACAGCAAGAGACGCCAGAAGATGAGGCCATCTTCTGGCGGCGGGCGGGTTAGTCGAGCTTAACGCCCAGGCGGTGAGCCACTTCTTCGTAGGCTTCGATCAGGCCGCCAAGGCTCTGGCGGAAGCGGTCTTTGTCCATTTTATCGAGGGTGTTTTTATCCCACAGGCGGCTGCCGTCCGGCGAAAACTCGTCGCCCAGCACCACTTCGCCTTTGAACAGACCAAACTCCAGCTTAAAGTCCACCAGAATCAGACCGGCTTCATCGAACAGTTTTTTCAGCACGTCGTTGGCTTTGTAGGTCAGCTCGCGCATCCGCGCCAGATTCTCTTTACTCACCCAGCCGAAGGTTTCGCAGTAGGAGTCGTTGACCATCGGATCGTGCATAGCATCGTTTTTCAGGAACAGGTCGAACAGCGGCGGATTCAGCTCGATACCTTCTTCAATGCCTAAACGTTTTACCAGCGAGCCTGCCGCACGGTTACGCACCACGCACTCTACCGGCACCATATCCAGTTTTTTCACCAGACATTCGGTATCGGAGAGCAGCGCTTCCATCTGGGTAGGGATGCCCGCTTCTGCCAGTTTACTCATAATGAAATGGTTGAATTTGTTGTTCACCATGCCTTTACGATCGAACTGCTCGATGCGCGCGCCATCACCTGCTGACGTATCGTTACGGAATTCCAGTACCAGCAGGTCCGGATTATCGGTGCTGTATACTGTCTTCGCCTTACCACGATACAACTCAGCTTGCTTTTTCATCTTTCACTACTCCAGTGATATTGAGCCAAAAAATGACGTGTCGGTCTTACATAACATCCTGCAACGGGCGTTGGAGCGGATGCTGTACGCTTGCGGGGCGAACTGCAGTCAGGCGACTGGAGCAGCCTTAACGCGGCGATTTACAGGATTATATGGCCACGCACACGTTTGCGTCACTATACATGAAAAAGGGCCGGATTGCTCCAGCCCTTTTGATTACTTGTTAAATGCGGCCTGGAATACGGCTACCAGGGCGTCATTTTGCGACTGCGTCAGGGTGTGGCCTTTCGGGTCGATAAACTGCAGGCTACTGCGGTTATCGAGGTCGCCGACCTGCAGTTTGTAGTCGCCGGAGACCAGCTGCGGGTCACGTGCGCCCAGCGCCTGCCAGCTGCTGTCAGACAGCGGCTTATAGGTCAGCGCCATGCTGCCCTGAGAGCGCGTGCTGTCGGTCACTTTCATCCCCACTTTCTCGAGGGCGCCCGGCAGACGCTGCCACACCAGGTTAAACGGCGCGCGAACAACGAGCATCGGCAGGCCGGTATCGTCGGCGGCGCTCTGCACGTCGAAGGTGGCCCCCGCGCTGCGCTGTGCGGCGTTCTGGGCGCTGGTGGCATTCATGTCAAGGCCTTCCGAAATGACGTTCAGCATAGCGGTGCTGTAGCGCTGCAGAGACGCCGGATCGGCAACCGGTTTACCCGCCTGCTCCAGATTCACCAGCTTAACGACCACCGCTTGCTGATAACCCTGCGGTTTGACGGAGATTTGATAACGACCGCGATACTGCTGATCTTCATCAAGACGGTTCCACTCAACCCAGTCGGTGTTCAGCGTCTGGCTCGCATCATCGCGCTTGGCGATAACGTAGTTCTTCGCCTGAAGAATACTGGTGACCTGTGCCCACAGCGAACCGCTGCGGCCGTTCTCGACCATCAGCGTCGCGGTATCGCCGTTAAACTGGGTCCGCGCACCGCTCACCAGCGCCAGCGGCTGCGCCGGCGGACGAATGTCCAGCGCTTTACCGACCGCGCCGGTGCTGTTAGCCACCGGAATATTGTAATCACCCACCTGAATCGGCAGGATCATCCCCGCCGGCGCGTGAAGTTCGCTCAACGGTGATGCCTGTAAATAGGCCTCATCACCGCTCACCTGACGCTTATAGCGCGAGTCGGAACTACAGGCCGCGAGGAGTAGAACCAGCGAAACACCCGCAACCTTCGCCAGGCGCGACTTCTGTACTGAGTAAGCCATCAAATCTCCCTAAACTTTACAGCAAACCGGCATGCTTCAGCGCGGCAGTGACGGCTTCACGACCATGATCGGTGATAGGCGTCATCGGCAAGCGCAGCGTATCGGTCGCCACAAGACCCAACGCCTTGCATCCCCATTTCACCGGGATAGGATTGGGTTCGACAAATAATTTTGTATGCAGTGGCATCAGACGCTGGTTAATCGCACGAGCTTCGGCAAATTGACCCGCCAGCGCCAGACGGCACATGTCGGCCATTTCGCGCGCCGCCACGTTGGCCGTAACAGAAATCACGCCTACGCCGCCGAGCTGCATGAAGTCCATACCGGTCGCATCGTCACCGCTCAGCAGAATAAAGTCGTCTGAAACCAGCTCTTTGATCTGGTGAACGCGACTTAAGTTCCCTGTTGCTTCCTTAATACCGACAATATTTTTAATTTCCGCCAGACGGCCAACGGTTTCCGGCAGCATATCGCAACCGGTACGGGACGGCACATTATACAGAATTTGCGGCAGGTCAGTATGTTCGGCGATAGCTTTAAAGTGCTGGAACAGGCCTTCCTGGGTCGGACGGTTATAATAAGGAGTGACCGTCAGGCAGCCAACAACACCGCTGTCGTTAAAACGTTTGGTCAGGCTAATCGCCTCTGCGGTTGCATTGGCTCCCGTTCCAGCGATAACCGGAATACGCCCGTCGGCCAGCTCCAGCGTCATCATCACCACGTCGCCATGCTCTTCATGGCTCAGCGTTGCGGATTCACCGGTAGTCCCTACCGAAACGATCGCCGAGGTTCCGTTGGCGACATGGTAATCAATCAGTTTTTTCAGGCTTGTCCGGCAGACATTACCGTTTTCATCCATCGGCGTGACAAGCGCTACAATACTTCCCGTGAACATGGGCCATCCTCAGAGCAGAAGTGCGACAAGATTCTCAATGTTACGTTTGGAGCTGTAATAAAAGCAAGAGACCCGACGCCATCAGGGATGTTGTATGGCGGTTTTTTTTATGCTTTCCTAATGTTACCTCACCTTTTTAAAGGAAGAACAGGTTTGACAGCCTCATTACAACACTATCTGGTTATTACCGCCCTGGGGGCTGACCGTCCCGGCATCGTGAATACGATCACTCGCCACGTCAGCAGCTGCGGTTGTAATATCGAAGACAGCCGGCTGGCCATGCTCGGTGATGAGTTTACGTTTATCATGCTGCTTTCCGGGTCGTGGAATGCGATTAACCTGATCGAATCAACTCTGCCGCTGAAAGGCGCGGAGCTGGAGCTGTTGATCGTGATGAAACGCACCACTGCGCGCCCGCCGCAGGCCATGCCAAACACCGTTTGGGTCCAGGTTGAGGTGCCGGACTCACCGCATATCATCGAGCGCTTTACTGCCCTGTGCGATACATGGAATATGAATATTGCGGAGCTGGTGTCCCGCACGCAGCCGGGAGACGGCGATTCCGCGCAGCTTTTTATCCAGATAACTGCCCACAGTCCTGCGACGCAAAATGCAGCAAATATCGAACAAGCGTTCAAAGCCCTATGTACAGAACTGAACGCACAAGGCAGTATTAACATCGTTAATTATTCACAGCATGATGAACAGGATGGAGTTTAACCCATGACCCCACTGAAAGCCGGTGATATCGCACCGAAATTTAGCTTACCGGACCAGGACGGCGAGGAAGTAAATTTAACCGACTTCCAGGGACAGCGTGTCCTGGTTTATTTTTACCCGAAAGCCATGACCCCGGGCTGCACCGTACAGGCGTGCGGCTTGCGCGATAATATGGACGACCTGAAAAAAGCCGGCGTTGAAGTGCTGGGCATCAGCACCGATAAACCGGAAAAACTCTCCCGTTTCGCCGAAAAAGAGTTGCTGAACTTCACGCTGCTGTCTGATGAAAACCATCAGGTTTGCGAGCAGTTTGGCGTCTGGGGCGAAAAATCCTTTATGGGGAAAACCTACGACGGGATCCACCGGATTAGTTTCCTCATCGATGCCGATGGCAAAATCGAACACGTCTTTGATGATTTCAAAACCAGCAATCACCACGACGTGGTGCTGAACTGGCTGAAAGAAAACGCCTGATGCAAAGCAAGACGCCGGGAGAGGAAGCCCTCGCCCGGCGTCTTTTTTTATTCTCATTGCCTTAGTCGTCGACCGCCAAACCATCCGGCCAGGCATGCACCACTGCTTTAATCAGCGTGGCCAGCGGAATGGCGAAGAAGACGCCCCAGAATCCCCACAGTCCGCCAAAGATCACCACCGACAGGATAATCACCAGCGGGTGTAAATTGACCGCTTCCGAGAACAGCACCGGAACCAGCAGGTTACCGTCCAGCCCCTGAATAATCAGATAGACCGCAAACAGGCTCCAGAACTCGGTGCCAGCGCCAAACTGAAACAGCGCCACCCCCACCACCGGAATGGTCACCACAAACGCGCCGATATAGGGGATCAGCACCGAGAAGCCCACCAGCACCGCCAGCAGCAGCGAGTAGTTGAGGCCAAAGAGGATAAAGCCTATCCAGGTGGCGACGCTGACGACAATCATCTCCAGCACCTTGCCGCGAATGTAGTTGGTGATCTGCTGGTTCATCTCTTTCCACACCTGCCCGGCAAGCCCGCGATTGCGCGGCAGAACGCGGCGCACCGCGTTGAGCATCTGCTCTTTATCCTTCAGCAGGAAGAAGACCATCAGCGGCACCAGCACCAGATAGACCGCCAGGGTGAGTAACCCCACCAGCGAAGCCAGAGAGTACTTAACCACCGAGTCGCCCACCGTCAGCATCCGGGTGCGCATATTTTCCGCCATCGCATCGATAATGCCGGCATCCATTAACGCCGGATAGCGCCGCGGCAGCGTGGCGGCGAAATCAGAGAGCTTATTTAGCATGCCCGGCATATCGCGGATGAGGTAGATCCCTTGCTGCCAGGCTACCGGCAGCACCACAAAGGCCAGCAACAGCAGGATGCCCACAAAGAGGATCAGCACCAGCGAGGTGGCCCAGGTGCGCGACAGACCGATGCGCTCCAGACGAACGGTCGGCCACTCCAGCAGATAGGCCAGCACGATTGCCACCAGCAACGGGGCCAGCAGGCCGCTGAAAAAGAACATAATGCCGAAACCGGCAAGCAAAATAACCAGCAGCGCTATCGCCTCAGGGTCGCTGAATCGACGGCGGTACCACTGCATTAACATCTCAAGCATAAAACCTTCCCTGAAGGGCCAAGCGGCGACAATCCAGGGAATTGTATCGAAATGTCACAAAAAAGACTTCGCTTTTTGATGCGCCGCAGTCAAACCGTTCTCCGCCATGAAGAACATATTTTCAAGGCGGCCAACGCCAGCTAAACTCGCTGGGATGCGGCCAGGGAACATTACGCCGCACAATCGGTCAAACTGGCACACCCACATTACAGGACAGAGGTTATGTTCAGGCAGTTGAAGAAAACGCTGGTGGCGACCGCGATCGCGTCGCTGACGCTGGGTTCGATAGGTCCTGCTTTTGCTGACTCCGCAGATACCCTGCCGGACATGGGAACCTCCGCAGGAAGCACGCTGTCAATCGGTCAGGAAATGCAGATGGGGGATTACTACGTCCGCCAACTGCGCGGTAGCGCGCCGCTGATCAACGACCCTCTGCTGGTGCAATATATCAACGGGCTGGGTATGCGTCTGGTGGCTCACGCCAACTCGGTGCGTACCCCGTTCCACTTCTATTTGATTAATAACGACCAGATCAACGCCTTCGCCTTCTTCGGCGGCAATGTGGTCCTCCACTCCGCCCTGTTTCGCTACTCTGATAACGAGAGCGAACTGGCCTCTGTCATGGCGCACGAAATCTCCCACGTGACGCAGCGGCATCTCGCCCGCGCGATGGAAGATCAGAAACGCAATGCGCCGCTGACCTGGGTCGGTGCCCTGGGTTCGATTCTGCTGGCGATGGCCAGCCCGCAGGCCGGAATGGCGGCCCTGACCGGGACGCTGGCCGGTACTCAGCAGGGTATGATCAGCTTCACTCGCCAGAACGAAGAAGAGGCCGACCGGATTGGCATTCAGGTTCTGCAGCGCTCGGGTTTCGACCCGCAGGCTATGCCGATGTTTATGGGTAAACTGCTTGATGAGTCGCGCTACTCGACGCGACCGCCGGAAATGCTGCTCACCCACCCCCTGCCGGAAAGCCGACTGGCCGATGCCCGTAACCGCGCCAACCAGATGCGCCCGGTGGTGGTACAGTCCTCAGCGGACTTCTATCTGGCGAAGGCGCGTACCCTCGGGATGTACACCAACGGCGACAACAAGCTGGGCACCGATCTGCTGAACGCCTGGGATAAGGGCAATATTCGCCAACAGCATGCCGCCCAGTATGGTCGCGCTCTGCTGGCGATGGAAAGCAACAACTTTGACCAGGCACGCAAAACGCTGCAGCCGCTGCTCAACGCCGACCCGCAAAATGCCTGGTATCTCGATCTGGCCACTGATATCGACCTCGGACAGAAGAAAACCAGCGACGCCATCAATCGCCTTAAAAACGCCCGCGAGCTGCGTACTAATCCGGTGCTGCAGCTGAACCTGGCCAACGCCCTGCTGCAGGGCGGGCAGCCCGGGGAAGCGGCGACCATTCTGAACCGGTATACCTTTACCTATAAAGAGGATGGCAACGGCTGGGACCTGCTGGCCCAGGCGGAAGGCGCGCTGGGCAATCGCGATCAGGAGCTGGCGGCGCGGGCTGAAAGCATGGCGCTGGTCGGCCAGCTGGAGCAGGCGATTTCCCTGCTCAGCAGCGCCAGCTCGCAGGTGAAACTGGGTAGCCTGCAGCAGGCACGTTACGATGCCCGTATCGATCAGCTACGCGATCTGCAGGCTCGCTTCCGTCCCTATCAAAAAATGTAAGGAGACCCCATGACCGACGCGGTAAAAATTTACCATAACCCACGCTGCTCCAAGAGCCGCGAAACGCTGAGCCTGCTGCAGAGCCGCGGCATCGATCCTGAGGTGGTGCTTTATCTTGAGACGCCACCGGATGCCGGGACGCTGCGCCAGCTGCTGCAGCTGCTGGGTATGGAGAGCCCCCGCGAGCTCATGCGCCAGAAAGAGGATCTGTATAAATCGCTCAATCTGGCCGACCCGGCTCTCAGCAACGCGGCGCTGATACAGGCGATGGTCGACAATCCGAAACTCATCGAGCGCCCTATCGTCGTCAGCCGCGGCCAGGCGCGTATTGGCCGCCCGCCGGAACAGGTTCTTGAGATCGTAAGCTAACTCACCCGCGCCGCGCTTGCGCGGCGCTTTTTTTTACGTGGGCGATTCCAGATCTTTCACGCCAATATCTCCCGCCCGCCGGACGGTGCTACTGTTCATCCATCGCTCAATCCACTGGACGGATGAACATGAAAAAGCCGACCTCCACGCCCCATGACGCCGTGTTTAAGACCTACCTCTCCCATCCCGATACCGCCCGTGATTTCCTGCAACTGTATCTGCCCGAGACGCTGCTTAAAGTGTGCGATCTGCGTACACTGCATCTCGAGTCCGGGCATTTTGTCGAAGACGATCTGCGTCCCTTTTACGCCGACATTTTGTATTCCCTGAAAACCACGGCGGGCGACGGTTATATTTATGCGCTTATCGAACACCAGAGCACGCCCGACCGGCATATGGCCTTTCGTCTGATGCGCTACGCCATCGCCGCCATGCAGCGCCATCTCGATGCCGGCCACGATCGCCTGCCGCTGGTGATCCCTGTTCTCTTCTACCACGGTCTGGTGAGCCCCTATCCGTTCTCTCTGTGCTGGCTCGATGAATTCGTCGCTCCGGAGCTGGCCGGTCACCTTTATCACGGGGCGTTTCCGCTGGCGGACATAACCGTCATTCCGGATGACGAGATTGCCACCCACCAGCGCATGGCAACGCTGGAGTTACTGCAAAAACATATTCGACAACGCGATCTGGCGCAGCTCCTCGACAAGCTGAGCGAATTATTATTGACTGGACTGGCGACGGAATCGCAGGTACAAGCCCTGATGCACTATCTGGTACAGGCAGGCAACACGCGCGAGCCGATTAAATTCATTCGCGAGCTGGCGTTACGAACGCCGCAGCATAAGGAGACGTTGATGACGATTGCGGAATATCTGGAACAACAGGGGCTGGAGCGGGGCCTGGCGCAAGGCCGTCAGGAAGGACGGAAAGAAGAGGCGCAGCGCATCGCTGTCGCTATGCTGCACAGCGGCCTTCCGCGCGACCTGGTCGCCCGGTTGACCGGGCTGACGGAGCAGGAGCTGACTCCCCTGGCGGACTAAAGCTTAAGGATCTCTTTCACGAAGGGGATCGTCAGCTTGCGCTGAGCGGTAATCGAGGCATGATCCAGCTGATCGAGGGTCATAAACAGCGAACGCATCTCGCGATCCAGCCGCTTCAGCAGGAAGCGGCACACATCTTCCGGCATCTCGAAGCCGCGCAGTCTGGCGCGCAGCTGCAGCGCCTGCAGTTTGTCTTCATCCGACAGCGGCTGCAGCTTATAGATCTGCCCCCAGTCCAGCCGTGAGGCCAGATCCGGCAGGCCAAGATTCAGCTGCCGCGGCGGCCGATCGCCGGTGATCAGCAGCCGGGTTTTGCCTGATTCCAGGATCCGGTTATAGAGATTAAAGATGGCCATCTCCCAGGGCTCATCGCCGGCGACGCACTCGATGTTATCGATGCACACCAGCGCCAGCTGTTCCATCCCCTCCAGCACCTCGGGCACAAACCACGTCCGTTTATCCAGCGGCACGTAGCCTACCGCATCCCCGCGCTGGGAAAGCTCCGCGCAGGCGGCGTGTAACAGGTGGCTACGACCTGCCCCTTCACGTGACCAGATATAAATGTACCCGCTGTGTTCCTGGCGCAGTACGTTCTGGAGGGCGGCAAGTAGGGAAGGATTATCACCCGGCCAGAAACTCGCGAAGGTTTCGTCGTCAGGAAGATACAGTGGCAAAGAGAGCTGTGCCGGTGCGTTCAGATGGACCTCAACATAGGCTTACAGAAAAACGCGAAGAGTTTACCACAGATTTAGGTCAGGAGAGAACCGGGCGGGATCGCCGCCCGGTCAGGCGATCGTTATTTAAACTCTTCGCTATCCGCCGCGTCGAGGACCACCTCTTCCGGACGCAGGACGCTGATAAGCTTGAAAATCAGGCTGAGGGCGATGCCCACGATAGTCGCCAGCGCCATCCCTTTCAGCTCGGCGGCGCCAATGTGCACTTTAGCGCCGCTAACGCCGATGATCAGGATCACTGAGGTGAGGATCAGATTCTGCGCTTTACTGTAATCCACCTTCGATTCAATCAGTACGCGGATCCCCGAGGCGCCAATCACCCCGTACAGCAGCAGGGAAACGCCGCCCATCACCGGCACCGGGATGATCTGGATAGCCGCCGCCAGTTTGCCGACGCAGGAGAGCAGAATCGCAATGATCGCCGCGCCGCCGATTACCCAGGTGCTGTAGACCCGGGTAATCGCCATCACGCCGATATTTTCACCGTAGGTAGTGTTGGGCGTCGAACCGAAGAAGCCGGAAACGATCGTCGACAGGCCGTTGGCAAACATCGAACGATGCAGGCCCGGGTCGCGGATCAGATCGCGCTTAACGATATTGGCGGTCACCACCAGATGCCCCACGTGCTCGGCAATCACCACTAGCGCGGCGGGCAGTATGGTGAAGATAGCAAACCACTCAAAGCGCGGAGTGTAGAAAGTCGGCAGCGCGAACCAGTGCGCCTCGGCGATCGGGGTGGTATCGACCACGCCCATCACAAACGACAGCGCATAGCCCACCAGCACGCCGATCAGGATCGGGATAATCGCCAGGAAGCCGCGGAACAGCACGGATCCGAACACCGTCACCGCCAGGGTCACCATCGAGATAATAATGGTTTTACTGTCCGGTGACTGGCCGTCGGCCGGCAGCAGCCCGGCCATATTAGCCGCCACGCCCGCCAGTTCGAGGCCGATAACCGCCACGATGGCGCCCATCGCCGCCGGCGGGAACATCACATCCAGCCAGCCGGTACCGGCTTTTTTGACAATAAAGGAGACGAGGCAGAACAGCACGCCGCACATAATAAAGCCGCCCAGCGCCACTTCGTAGCCCAGCGGCAACAGCAGCAGCACCGGGGAGATAAAAGCGAAGCTTGATCCCAGATAAGCGGGAATTTTGCCTTTACAGATAAAGAGGTACAACAGCGTACCGATGCCGTTGAACAGCAGGACGGTGGCCGGGTTAATGTGGAACAGAATAGGCACCAGTACCGTTGCGCCAAACATGGCGAACAGATGTTGCAAACTAAGCGGGATTGTCTGTAAAAGCGGCGGTCTTTCACTCACCCCGATGGCACGGCGCGTCATAGTGTATTCCTCTGAGAGTCGTCTGTTATTTGCTGTGGATTACTTTTATTCAAAAAAAAGCCGACTCTCAAAGTCGGCTTTTTTCGCGGTATATTTTATTTCGTTCCAAAAATCTTGTCGCCGGCATCGCCGAGACCGGGAATGATATACCCGTGCTCGTTCAGTCCCTTATCGACAGAGGCGGTGTACAGCTCAACGTCCGGGTGGGCTTTCTCCAGCGCGGCAATCCCTTCCGGCGCCGCCACCAGCACCAGCACCTTGATGCTGGTGCAGCCGGCGTTTTTCAGCAGATCGATAGTGGCGATCATCGACCCACCGGTGGCCAGCATCGGGTCAACGACCAGCGCCATACGTTCATCGATGTTAGACACCAGTTTCTGGAAGTAAGGCACCGGCTCAAGGGTTTCTTCATTGCGATAGATACCGACCACGCTGATACGCGCGCTTGGCACGTGCTCCAGCACCCCTTCCATCATGCCGAGGCCAGCGCGCAGGATAGGCACAACGGTAATTTTCTTGCCCTTGATCTGCTCGACTTCCACCGGACCGTTCCAGCCTTCAATAGTGACTTTCTCAGTCTCCAGATCGGCGGTGGCTTCATAAGTCAGTAAGCTGCCCACTTCTGAGGCGAGTTCACGGAAGCGTTTGGTGCTGATGTCGTGCTCGCGCATCAGGCCCAGCTTGTGTTTGACGAGTGGGTGTTTGACTTCCACAATCTTCATTCTCTTTCTCCTCTGAGGGGCAGCCACAAAAAAAATCGCGGGATTATACCGCTTTTTGCGGATTGTGCCATACCCATCTTGCTTGACGTATATCAAGCAAAGTGATTTAGAGACAAAAAAACCGGAGGCGAGGCTCCGGCTTGGGTGCGGGGTGCAGTCCATACGCTTACGCGGGCCTACGTGTATTGTAGGTCGGTTAAGCGTTAGCGCCACCCGACTACGACAGGTTCTCCCCGTTGCTGGCAATTACCTGCTGATACCAGGCAAAGGACTTTTTCCGGCTGCGTGCCAACGTGCCATTGCCTTCATTATCTTTATCGACATAAATAAAGCCGTAGCGTTTTTTCATTTCCCCCGTGCCGGCGGAAACCAGATCGATACAGCCCCAGGGGGTGTAGCCCATCAGATCGACGCCATCCTCGACCACCGCCTTTTTCATCTCCGCGATATGGGCGGAGAGATAATCGATACGATACTGGTCATTGACGCTGCCGTCCGCTTCGCGGACATCAATCGCGCCAAAGCCGTTTTCGACAATAAACAGCGGCAGCTGGTAGTGATCCCAGAACCAGTTCAGCGAATAGCGCAGGCCGACCGGGTCAATCTGCCAGCCCCAGTCCGACTTTTTGACGTACGGGTTGGAGACCAGGCTGGTGGTTTCATCATAATCAAGCAAGGGGTTGTCTTCGGTGGCTTTGGTAGCGAACGACATATAGTAGCTAAAGCCAATGTAGTCGACACAGCCCTCGGTTAACGCCTGACGATCGGCTTCGGTGATATCCAGAGTAAAGCCGCGGCGGGCAAAATAGTTGAGCAGATGCTGCGGATAGCGACCGCGCACGTGGACGTCGGTAAACCAGTAACGGCGGTGCATGGCGTTCATCGCCATCATCATATCGTCCGGGGCGCAGGTCAGCGGATAGATGGGGCACATAGCGATCATGCAGCCAATCTGCAGCGCCGGGTTGATCTCGCGCGCCGCTTTCACCGCCAGGGCGCTGGCCACCAGCTCATAGTGCGCGGCCTGGTACATCACCGGTTCCCGGTCTTCATCCGGCAAATATTTCAAACCGGAGTTGGTGAAGGGGGCAAAGTCCTCATGGAAGTTGGCCTGGTTGTTGATCTCGTTAAAGGTCATCCAGTACTTCACTTTATGTTGATAGCGGGTGAAGACGACCCTGGCAAAGCGCACGAAAAAGTCGATTAGCTTGCGGTTGCGCCAGCCGCCGTACTCGGTGACCAGGTGATAAGGCATTTCAAAATGCGACAGCGTAATGACTGGCTCAATGCCGTGTTTCAGGCATTCGTCGAACAGATCATCATAAAACTGCAGGCCAGCCTCGTTGGGCTCCAGCTCATCGCCCTGCGGGAAAATACGCGTCCAGGCAATCGAGGTGCGAAAACATTTGAAGCCCATCTCGGCAAACAGCGCCAGGTCTTGTGGATAACGATGATAAAAATCGATCGCCTCATGGTTCGGGTAGTTTTTCCCGGCCACCACGCCGTCGGTAATTTCCCGCGGCACGCCGTGGGCGCCGGCGGTCATCACATCCGCCACGCTGATCCCCTTGCCGCCCTCCTGCCAGCCACCCTCTAACTGATGCGCTGCGACCGCGCCGCCCCACAGAAAACCTGCTTTAAATCCGGACATAGTCTCTCCCTAATGTCGATCGTCGTCTGGCGAACGATACAGCTGATTAAAATGGTAAACCGCGCCAATCAGGCCGGCATCGTTACCGTGACTGACGGTATCGAGATAGTCGGCAATGCCGAACCAGGCCAGATGCTGGCGCAGTAGCGTCAGAAATCCTGGGCGTTCCACAACGCCGCCACCGATAAAAATGGTCTGCGGATCGAAGATATGGACGAGGTTATAAAGGCCATGGCCCAGGCCATTGAAGAACTCGGCGACCAGACGCTGACAAACCGGGTCGCCGGCGTCATAGCGGTCGAAAATCAGTTCGCCTGTCACGCTATCCAGCGGCGCGCCAATATGTTGCGCATAGCGATGGCGCAGCACCCGCAGAGTGCAGTTCTCATTCATTGAATAGCGACGAGGATCGCGTCCGCCGGGACGGTCGGTAAGCATGTAGCCGAATTCGCCGGCACGAAAACGCGCCCCGTTGATCAGCTGGTGTTGGCAGAAAATCGCCCCACCGATGCCAGTACCGATAGTGAGCACCAGAAAATTGGCCATCTCCGCCGCTTTGCCCTGCCAGCGCTCGGCCAGCAGCACACAGTTGGCGTCGTTTTCCACCGAGACCGGCAGCCCGGTTCGCGTCTCGAGCCACGATTTCATGGCGAAGTTATCAAATCGACGGATAGCGCCGCCCATGGTGATAAAACCGCTGTGCGGATCGATATAGCCCGGCGCGCTGATGGCTATTCCTTCACACGACGGATGGGCCGCCAGCCACGACAGCATTGCCTGTAAGATCCGATCGCCATCGCTGTCATTGATTGACTGCCTGGCGGTTTCCAGCAGCCTGCCGTCGCGGGCCATCACGCCCATCTTTAACGCGGTGCCACCGATATCAAATGCCGCAATCTTCATTCATCCCTCTCCTGACCCGCGTCAATCACCGACAAAATGCGTGGCAAACCAACACGGAAACCGGTTTCAGTCGTATAATGAGGATTCCTTTACGTAGAGGCAAGCACCAGACTGTACCCGGTTTCATTTTCGTGAGCAGTATCAAATTTAACCATTCATCAGCGGTTTTACGTCAACTGTAAAGCAGGCTCGCAAACGTTTGCTTTCCCTGTTAGAATTGCGCCGATTTTTCTTGCTTACCGCAAACGCGTGGAGACTTCGCAGTGACCGATAAAACCTCTCTCAGCTATAAAGATGCCGGCGTGGATATTGATGCAGGCAACGCTCTCGTCGACCGTATTAAGGGCGTGGTGAAGAAAACCCGTCGCCCGGAAGTGATGGGGGGACTGGGCGGATTCGGCGCGCTGTGCGCACTGCCGCAGAAATACCGCGAGCCGGTACTGGTCTCCGGCACCGACGGCGTCGGTACCAAGCTGCGTCTGGCAATGGATCTGAAGCGTCACGACACCATCGGTATCGACCTGGTCGCCATGTGCGTGAACGACCTGGTGGTTCAGGGCGCTGAGCCGCTGTTTTTCCTGGATTATTACGCCACCGGTAAACTGGACGTCGATACCGCAGCCAGCGTCATCAACGGCATCGCCGAAGGCTGCCTGCAGTCCGGTTGCGCGCTGGTCGGTGGTGAAACCGCAGAGATGCCCGGGATGTACCACGGCGAAGATTACGACGTGGCGGGTTTCTGCGTCGGGGTAGTGGAAAAATCAGAAATCATCGACGGCAGCAAAGTGACCGATGGCGACGTGCTGGTGGCGCTGGCGTCCAGCGGCCCGCACTCTAACGGCTATTCGCTGGTGCGTAAGATCATTGAGGTTAGCGGCGTTGACCCACAAACTACCGACCTTGACGGTAAACCGCTGGCCGACCATCTGCTGGCGCCAACCCGCATCTATGTGAAATCGGTGCTTGATCTGATCGCCAGCGTTGACGTCCACGCTATTGCCCACCTGACCGGCGGCGGCTTCTGGGAAAACATTCCGCGCGTGCTGCCGGATAACACCCAGGCGATCATCGATGAGTCCTCCTGGCAGTGGTCATCCGTCTTCAACTGGCTGCAAACCGCCGGTAACGTCAGCCAGCATGAAATGTACCGTACCTTTAACTGCGGCGTAGGGATGATTATCGCCCTGCCGGCAGCGGAAGCGGACAAAGCGATTGCCCTGCTGAATGACAAAGGTGAAAACGCGTGGAAAATCGGGTATATCAAAGCCTCCGATTCCGAACAGCGTGTGGTCATTGCATGAAAAACATCGTGGTGCTGATTTCCGGTAGCGGCAGCAATTTGCAGGCGATCATCGACGCCTGCGGCCGGAAACAGATAAACGGCACCCTGCGTGCGGTATTCAGTAACAAGGCTGATGCGTTCGGCCTTGAGCGCGCGCGCCTGGCCGGCATCCCGGCCCATGCGCTGGCGCAAAGTCAGTTTGCCGATCGGGAAGCGTTCGATCGTCAGCTGATGCATGAAATCGACGCCTACGCCCCGGATCTGGTGGTGCTGGCAGGCTATATGCGTATCCTTAGCCCGGCGTTCGTCAGCCACTATCAGGGACGTCTGCTGAACATCCATCCCTCGCTACTGCCGAAGTATCCTGGCCTGCATACTCATCGTCAGGTGCTGGAGAACGGTGACGAGGAGCACGGTACCTCGGTGCACTTCGTCACCGATGAGCTGGACGGTGGGCCGGTTATCCTGCAGGCCAAGGTGCCGGTCTTCGCTGGCGACAGCGAGGAGGAAATCACGGCGCGGGTTCAGGCCCAGGAACATGCCATTTATCCGCTGGTCATCAGCTGGTTCGTCGATGGACGTCTGCGCATGGCAGGCAACCACGCCTGGCTGGATGAGCGACAGCTTCCCCCGCAGGGCTATGCCGCCGACGAATGAACAACCAGCCCCGCATGAGCACATCGCGGGGCTTTTTTTTAATTAAAAGTGTTTATTAATCAAACATCTCACAGAAATAATTCTTCTTACTGTCATATTGTTGTGACACAGTAAATCGCTATGCAGAAAAATTCGTCATAATAGTCTACGTCCTGTGAGTAAAACGGAGTGTGAGCGGTAATGGGCCAGGAAAAGCTATACATCGAAAAAGAACTCAGCTGGTTGTCTTTTAACGAACGCGTGCTGCAGGAAGCGGCGGACAAGAGTAACCCGCTGATTGAGCGCATGCGCTTCTTAGGGATTTACTCCAACAACCTGGATGAGTTTTACAAAGTGCGCTTCGCTGAGCTGAAGCGCCGGATTATTATCAGTGAAGAACAAGGCAGTACCGCCCATTCTCGCCACCTGTTAGGCAAAATTCAGGCCCGCGTTCTGAAGGCCGATCAGGAATTCGATAGTCTGTATAATGAACTGTTGCTGGAGATGGCGCGTAACCAGATCTTCCTGATCAACGAGCGCCAGCTGTCCGTCAATCAGCAGGCCTGGCTGCGCAACTACTTCAAGCAGTATTTACGCCAGCATATCTCGCCGATCCTGATCAACCGCGAAACGGACCTCGTGCAGTTCCTGAAAGATGATTACACCTATCTGGCGGTGGAGATTATCCGCGGGGAAAACATCAACTATGCTCTGCTGGAAATACCGTCGGATAAAGTGCCGCGCTTCGTGAACCTGCCGCCGGAAGCGCCGCGTCGCCGCAAGCCAATGATCCTCCTGGATAACATCCTGCGCTATTGCCTGGACGATATTTTTAAAGGCTTCTTTGATTACGATGCGCTGAACGCCTACTCGATGAAGATGACCCGTGACGCCGAGTACGATCTGGTGCATGAGATGGAGTCGAGCCTGATGGAGCTGATGTCCTCCAGCCTCAAGCAGCGCCTGACCGCCGAGCCGGTTCGCTTCGTCTACCAGCGCGATATGCCGGATGCGATGGTCGAAATGCTGCGCGATAAGCTCTCCATCTCCAACTACGACTCGATGCTGCCGGGCGGCCGCTACCACAACTTTAAAGACTTTATCGGCTTCCCGAATGTGGGTAAGGCCAATCTGGTCAATAAGCCTATGCCGCGCCTGCGTCATCTGTGGTTTGATAAATTCCGCAACGGCTTCGACGCCATCCGCGAACGCGACGTGCTGCTCTACTATCCCTATCACACCTTTGAGCACGTGCTGGAGCTGCTGCGTCAGGCCTCCTTCGACCCCAGCGTATTGGCGATCAAAATCAACATTTACCGCGTGGCCAAGGATTCGCGCATTATTGACGCGATGATCCACGCCGCCCACAACGGTAAGAAAGTCACCGTAGTGGTGGAGCTGCAGGCGCGCTTCGATGAAGAGGCTAACATTCACTGGGCGAAACGCCTGACGGAAGCGGGAGTCCACGTTATCTTCTCTGCGCCAGGTCTGAAGATCCACGCCAAGCTGTTCCTTATCTCGCGTAAAGAAGGCGATGAGGTGGTGCGCTACGCCCACATCGGCACCGGTAACTTTAACGAGAAGACGGCGCGGATCTACACCGACTATTCGCTGTTAACCGCCGATGCGCGCATTACCAATGAAGTCCGCCGGGTGTTTAACTTTATCGAGAACCCCTATCGTCCGGTTAGCTTCGACTATCTGTTGGTGTCGCCGCAGAACTCGCGTCGTCTGCTGTATGAGATGATCGATCGCGAGATCGCCAATGCGCAAAACGGGCAACCGTCCGGGATTACGCTGAAGCTGAACAACCTGGTGGATAAAGGTCTGGTGGACCGACTGTATGCCGCCTCCAGCTCCGGCGTGCCGGTTAATCTGCTGATCCGCGGCATGTGCTCGTTGATCCCGGGTCTGGAAGGTATCAGCGAAAATATCCGCGTCATCAGTATTGTGGACCGTTTCCTCGAGCACGACCGGGTCTACTGTTTTGAAAACGGTGGCGATAAACAGGTCTGGCTCTCCTCTGCCGACTGGATGACGCGTAACATCGATTATCGCATCGAAGTTGCCGCTCCGCTGCTCGATCCGCGTCTGAAGCAGCGGGTGCTGGATATTTTTGATATCCTGTTCAACGATACGGTAAAAGCGCGCTATCTTGATAAAGAACTGAGTAACCGCTATGTGCCGCGCGGCAATCGCCGTAAAGTGCGCGCGCAAATGGCGATTTACGATTATCTCAAATCACTCGAACAACCCGACTAACCTATGCCAATAAACGATAACACCCCTCGGCCGCAGGAGTTCGCTGCGGTTGACCTTGGTTCGAACAGTTTTCATATGGTGATCGCCCGTGTCGTCGACGGCGCCATGCAGATCATCGGACGCCTGAAACAGCGCGTACATCTGGCCGATGGCCTCGATGAAAACTCGGTGTTGAGCGAAGAAGCCATGACCCGTGGGCTGAACTGCCTGTCGCTGTTTGCCGAACGCCTGCAGGGGTTCTCCCCCTCCAGCGTCTGTATCGTCGGGACGCATACGCTGCGTCAGGCGACCAACGCGGCGGAGTTTCTTAAACGCGCGGAAAAAGTGATCCCCTACCCGATCGAGATCATCTCCGGTAATGAAGAAGCGCGCCTGATTTTTATGGGCGTTGAGCACACGCAGCCGGAGCGCGGCCGCAAGCTGGTGATTGATATCGGCGGCGGTTCAACCGAGCTGGTCATTGGCGAAGATTTTGAGCCCCGCCTGGTGGAAAGCCGCCGCATGGGCTGCGTGAGCTTCTCGCAGGCCTATTTCCCTGGCGGCGTTATCAATAAAGAGAACTTCCAGCGCGCGCGCCTGGCGGCGGTGCAGAAACTGGAGACGCTGGCCTGGCAGTTCCGTATTCAGGGATGGACCGTAGCGCTGGGCGCCTCCGGCACCATTAAAGCCGCCCAGGAAGTGCTGGTGGCCATGGGCGAGAAGGACGGATTTATTACGCCGGAGCGCCTCGAGATGCTGGTAAATGAGCTGTTGAAGCATAAAAACTTCGACGCGCTCAGTCTGCCCGGTCTCTCAGAAGACCGTAAAGCGGTCTTTGCGCCTGGGCTGGCGATCCTCTGCGGTGTGTTTGACGCGCTGGCCATCAAAGAACTTCGTCTGTCCGATGGCGCGCTGCGCGAAGGTGTCCTGTACGAGATGGAAGGCCGCTTCCGCCACCAGGATATTCGTAGCCGCACGGCACAGAGTCTGGCAAATCAGTACAACATCGATCGCGAACAGGCGCGCCGGGTACTGGAAACTACCACCCAGATGCTGGAGCAGTGGCAGGAGCAGAATCCCAAGCTGGCCAATCCGCACCTCGCGGCGCTGTTGAAATGGGCGGTGATGCTCCATGAGGTAGGGCTGAATATCAACCACAGCGGCATGCATCGTCACTCGGCCTACATTCTCCAAAATAGCGACCTGCCGGGCTTCAATCAGGAGCAGCAGATGCTGATGGCCACCCTCGTACGCTATCATCGCAAAGCGATCAAGCTCGACGATCTGCCGCGCTTTACGCTATTCAGGAAAAAGCAGTTTCTGCCGCTAATTCAGCTACTGCGCCTGGGCGTACTGCTGAATAACCAGCGTCAGGCTACCACTACGCCGCCGACGCTGCGCCTGCAGACGGAAGCTCACCACTGGACGCTGACGTTTCCGCACAACTGGTTTAGCCAGAATGCGCTGGTGCTGCTGGATCTGGAAAAAGAGCAACAGTACTGGGAAGGCGTGCCGGAATGGATGCTGAAGATTGCTGAAGAAGAGCCAGACGCCTGATCGTATCTCTGGCTATCAACCGAGCCGGGCGCTTACGCCCGGCTTTTTGCTGTTCCGCCGGTCATCTCCTCCGCCAACTGCGTCAGAGGTACCGGTACCCCGATATCATAGCCCTGCATATAATCGATCCCCAGCGTGATGACCGCCTGACGTATTTCCGGCGACTCCACATATTCGGCCACCACCTGCATGTTCTTCATACGCGCCAGACGACAAATAGAGTCCACGACCTGGTAATCAAGACTGCTGGCAAGCAGATTGCGAATAAAACTGCCGTCGATTTTAAGAATGTCGACGTTCATTGTTTTTAACCGGGCGTAGCTGGCGTAGCCGGTACCAAAATCATCGATCGCCACCCGGCAGCCCAGCGCCCGCAGATGTTCTAAAGTCTGGCAGACCAGCTCGGGATTGCTGAGCGCGTAGTTCTCGGTCAGCTCGAAAATAATCTGCCATGGCTCAATGTTGTAGGCCTGCAGCAGCGCTTCGACCTCCTGAGGAAACTGGCTGCGGCTCAGCGACACCGGAGAAAGATTGATCGCCAGCCGCAGACCGGGCAGCGCCCGCCGGTTGGCGTCCATAAAGGCCAGCGTATGCTCAATAACCCACTGGTCCACCCGCGTGGACAGCCCAAACTCGTGCGCCACCGGCAAGAACTCGTTTGGCCCCGTTAGCTCACCCGACTCCCCTTCCATCCTCACCAGCACTTCATGATAGCGATCGCCGCGAATGCCCTGGATAGGCTGCGCCATCAGTACAAAATGGTCATGTTCCAGCGCTTTGAGAATGCGGTTCATCATCACGACTTTATCTTTCAGATCCTGCTGAACATGGCCCGCGCCGCGGCGCTGTAAATTTTCCGGATGGCCGCTGGCTAACGACATGTCGGCAATGGTGTTCAACTCGCCAAGCAGTAAATACAGATGCTTGACCGGCGAGCGAACGCTGCAATAGCTCATGCCGATCCGCGGCTGCAGGGGGACCCCGTCCCAGTGGAAACGGAACTGTCGCAGGGAGCGGTCAATTAAGTGAATGCGCGCCTGGTGCCCTTCGCTATTGAGACGGAACACTAAATCGTGACCGGCAAGATGATATACCGCTTCGTTGGGCTGCAGCAGCGTTCTCAGGTGGTTCGCCAGCATTTGCTTATACTGGATTCGCAAAAGTACCCCATAGTGGCGCCCCAGCAGTTCAAGCTCAGGAATGCGCAGAAAACAGAGCGTCGACCAGCTCGTGCCGTTGAGCGCCCGGCTCAGCGCCCGCAAGTTCGGCATATGAACCACCGGGTCGAGGAAGGCCATCTGCCGGACGCGAGCGTAGATCAGCCGCTGCTGTGTCGCCAGCATCGCCGTATAGGCGACAATAAACGAGAATACCAGATAGCTTGATGAGGTGATCGCCAACTGGGTGTTATAGCTTGGGTAAATTGGTAAGTAACGGTAATGAAAATGGATCACGGCAATCAGCACCGGCGTCCAGATCAGTGAGATAAAGCGATAGCCAAAACGCATGGCACCCCAGAGCATCACCGGCATCAGCAATGACAACGTATAATTCGTACTAAATATAGTGCTGCTATCATTAAGCGGCATCAATAATAGCCACAGTAGCAGAATTAATACCGTCGCCCAGCAAATGATTTCAATTTTTTTTATTTTTGGATCAATTTGTAAGCGAACCTGAGAAATAAAGCCGCGTAAATGAAAAGGATTACGAATGACCCGTAACACAAAATAACACAGCGGCATGCCGGTCAGGCACCCTACCATTAGCGCCTGAAAGGTGATTAATGAACGTAAACTAAATGGCGTAACGCCGGTCATTTCCGTTGTGCGCGGATGGAGTCCAAGATATTCGGCAATCTGTGACAAAATCAGAAAAATGACCGAGGGGAGCAGCATTTGCCAGAACAGACGATGCGGCATCAGTCGGACGTTGCCGTGTGAGACCTGCTGACGCTGGGGGACAAAAATGCGGTAGCCGCCCCAGCAGAGCATGCAGGGGATAAGGAAATGGAACAGTACACCGATGGACTGCTCAAGCATCATGCCGTGGGCCAGAGTTAACAGCAGGCCAATAATAATGCCAGGGATCGCCGCCCAACCAAAAAACATCATCAGGCTGAGCACCAGCGCCAGGGGAAGATAATACAAAAATACCATATGACCATTGAGCATGGTGTAGGTACTCGCCCATCTGGCGACCGGTAATAACAGCGCAGGCAGAACGAGCGGTAAAGCCCACCACTTGTCGCGATATTGTTGATAGTATTTTAATAAATTCATAGGTGCTCTACAGAGTGCCTCTGCTCCCGCGAGGCATATTCAGGCAGGCATCCAACCACCCATGCTGACCGCGTAAATAATAACGATACGGTAACGTCCGCTGATTTTAGTGGCCAAGAGAAGGAGACTATTGATATAAATCAACAAATGCTGACGCCAACATTAATAAATCTTATTTTTCCCGACATTTCACGGCTAATAAAGTGAGCATGTAAATACGACGATTATCTTATATAACATTAATTAATGTTTTCACTGCCGCACTTTTACATCTGCATCAATTGACCCCATCTCGTTCCTGTGCCTTAATACCCCCATCGCCCATCTTCGGGTATACTTCAAGGATCCTTTTGTGAGTCAGGCACCCAGTATGCGTAAACGACATCGATTTAACCGTCGCATGACCCGTATCGTACTGCTTATCAGCTTTCTCTTCTTCTTTGGACGCTTTGTCTACTCCTCCATCGGCGCCTGGTACCATCATCAGGATAAAAAAGCGTCGCAGGAGTCATCGCTCACCGTCGAGCCCTCCCCTCGCGAGTAATCCTTTGATTCTAATACTGGAAGCGCCACACTCCGCAGGCAGAGCCGCTCGCTGCTGAAGTACTGTCTTTGATGCGGTAATTTTGCCGTCGGCGATTTATAAGCGCACGGTATGCAGCAGGCGCAGCATTTCAGCGATACCTTTTGTCACAATTTTGTCCTGACGCATGACTACCGCCAGCTGTCGGTATAGCCGCGGCGCCAGCGAGTGTACGCGTAATCCGTCGCGATCCTCCACCCGCTCCACCGCCATGCGGGGCACGATGCTGTAGCCCAGCCCTGCCCGCACCATGCGCTTAATCGCCTCGATGCTCCCCAACTGCATTACCGGCGTCACCGCCAGTCCCGCCGAGCGGAACCAGCGGTCAATCAGATCCCGCGTGCCGCTACCCGCCGCGAGGGCAATGAGCGGCTGCGCCTGCAGCTCGGCGGGAGTATAAACCGCCGGCATCTCCGTCTCGCGGCTGGCATAGATGGTCACGAACTCCTCATCTAACATCGCAGTCACCGCCAGGCTGCGCCCCTGCACGGGCAGCGTGACCAGCCCGAGATCGAGCCGGTTTTCTTCCACCGCGCGGACGATATCCAGCGTGTTGCCGGTGGTCACCCCCACCGTCAGCAGCGGGTGCTGCTGACGAAGATGCTGCAGCAGCGGTGGAAGAAGATGAATGCAGGCCGTCGCGCCGGTCCCCAGCGTCAACGATCCATTAACCTCCTGGCTGAATGCGCTGACCGACTGCACCGCGCTATTCACCGCCCGATCGATCTGCTCGCTGTGGGCCAGCAATGCCATTCCCGCCGCCGTCGCCTTGATCCCACGTCCGGTTCGCTCCAGCAGCCTGGTCTGTAAAAACTGCTCCAGCTGACGTACCTGCAGGCTGACGGCAGGTTGGGAGATCCCCAGCGCGTCGGCGGCGGCAGAAAAGCTGCCGCGCTGTACGACCAGCCGGAAGGTCGCCAGATTTCCCAGGTTCAGTGTTGTCATAAAAGTTTCTCTTATACCGCGCATAAGGTGGCCGCTCTGCCAGAACAATAGCCTGCCGGGTATGCTCAGGACAACTGTCTTAACGGAATGAAAAACCATGGAAATAAACGCTATTCCCCGACGCCTTGCCTTCACCGCGGGCGGTCAGCAACTCATCAACTGGGGGATCTCTTTTTATATGCCCGGCACCTTTGCCGGGGCTATCGCCGCCGACAAAGGATGGTCCTTACCGCAGATCTATCTCGGCCTGACGCTTGCGATGCTGATGATGGCCGCTGTCTCCCCGTTCGTTGCCAGGCTGCTGGCTCGCTTTGGCGGAAGACTGGTGGTCACCAGCGGTACCTTACTGATAGCCGCCAGCTGCGCCATGATGGCCTGGCGCCCTTCGCTGGCCGGCTGGTACGGCGCCTGGCTGCTGACCGGCATCGGCATGCGGCTCTCACTGTATGATGCGCTGTTCGCCGCAGTGGTGAATCTGTACGGTCAGCAGGCGCGGAAAACTATCTCTCATATCACTCTCGCTGGCGGTCTGGCCTCTGCCCTCTTCTGGCCGCTGGGCGAGGCGTTATTAACCATCATGCCCTGGCAGAATGCCCTGCGGATCTATGCGCTGTTTGGCCTGCTGAGCGCATGGCTGAGTTATCAACTGCCTCGCCAGCGGCTCAATTCAGCGGCGAAATCACCAGCCTCGCCAGCGACAGCAGAGGGCGACCGGCGTAACGGGGCGCGTTACGCGATCTTTATTGCGCTGATCACCTTCATCTCTAACGGTACCTCTACCCATCTGCCGGAGTTTATCAGCCACTTTGGTCTGCCGGTTGCCGTCGGTATGCTGTGGGGATTCGGCCAGACCGGCGCCCGGCTGGGGGAAGTGCTGGCCGGTCCCCGGGTCACCTCACTCACGCTAACGCGTTTTACTGCGCTCGCCATGCCGCTCTGTTTTCTCCTTGGATTGAGCAGCACGACCTATGCCGGATGCGCAGCCGGGTTTGTGCTGGGCTATGGCGCGATTAACGGGCTGGTGACGATTGTCAAAGCGACGCTGCCGCTGGCGCTGTTTAGCGCAGAAAGCTACGCCAGCCGCACGGGTCTCCTGCTGATCCCCGGGCAACTGATGGCAGCTGTTTCACCCTTTGCCTACGCATGGCTGAACCACCGGCTGGGCATTATCCGCGGAATGTGGGTGTCCACCGGGTTAACGTTGATCGTTGCCGGACTGGCGCTGGCGATTGTGCGCGAGGCGGGTAAGGCGCAGGATGAACGTAATGTAGAATATCCGGCAGCGGCCGTTGACCAACCGATAGCCAAAAACAACCTTGCTGAAGAGTAAACGTGGATCACTACGCCCTTGATAATTTACGCCTGCCCTTATAGCCATATGGCAGGCATTATTCATATTATAAATTTTTAATGAAAATACATTCACCAAATCAATGATGAAATTTTTAAGAGAATAGCAGGGCATGCTATCACCTGCGAAAAATAACGATACCGCCTGTATTTTTCGCTTGCATAATGATCCAAAAAATAAAGCCAGTCGCCATCGGTAACATTAGCCACACCTCCGGTAACACAATTAGCTTTACTCTCTTCCTCATCGAAAACGTTCGAGCATAGCAAAGAATGAGCGCTAATTTTAATACCGTAGCAAAACCCGGCGGCAATCGATGCAATCTGGCCTGTCGGTATTGTTTTTATCTGGAAAACGAGGTTCCGCGTCCAGGGTATGCCACCATGGACGACCTCACGCTGGAAGCATACATTCACAACACCATTTCATCGACCCCCTCGCAAAACGTCGAGTTTTGCTGGCAGGGCGGTGAGCCTACCTTATGCGGGCTGGATTTTTTTGCAAAGGTGGTCGAGCTCCAGCAGCGTTACCGTGGTAACAAAATCATCGCCAACAGCCTGCAAACCAACGGCATCTTGCTGAACGATAAATGGGCTCGTTTTTTGCGTCGTCATGGATTTCTGGTCGGATTATCCATTGATGGCCCTGCGTCACTCCACGACACCTGGCGTACGACGGGCTGCGGAAAACCCACCTGGGAAAAAGTTGTGCAGGCCATACGCTGCCTGCAGCAGCATGACGTTCCGGTAAATGCCATGGTGGTGGTCAGCCGCCAGTCTGCAAGCCAGGGGAAAAGTCTCTATCGCTGCCTGAGCCGCGAGCTAAACCTTCACCATCTCCAGTTTATTCCTCTCGTTGACTCCCCTGCTCCCTGGTCAGTTACCCCTGAGGGCTGGGGCAAATTTTTGTGCAGTGTTTTCGACGACTGGCTGGAAAACGATGTTGGCAGGGTGTTTATCCAGTACTTTGATAATCTGCTCGGCGTATGGGCCGGCCAGCCCGCCACGCTCTGCACCATGCAGCCTGTCTGTGGGCAGAGTTTACTGGTGGAGCAAAACGGCGATGTGTACAGCTGCGATCACTTTGTCTCAGCGGAATATAAGCTGGGTAATCTGAAGCAAGATGCTATGGCAGCGATGGCGAGCTCGCCATTTCAGCAACAGTTCGGGAAGCAAAAGGGCCAACTCTCTGCCCGCTGTCAGAGCTGCCACTGGCGCTTTGCCTGCCATGGGGGATGCCCTAAACACCGTTTTACCATCCATGACGACGAAGCACAGAATTACCTGTGCAGCGGCTATTTAGCCTTTTTCGGCCATATCACGCCCTATATGAACGTCATGCGAAGGCTTTTATTAGATTGCCATCCGCCCGCGCTCATTATGAGTCTTATCCCGGAGATTCGGCAAAATATATTACAATTAACGGAGTCTGAAGATGAAAGAACCAAATAAAATAGATGGAAATCGCCGCGATCTCCTCAAAGGTCTGGGGATTGCCGCTGTCGTGAGCCTGTTACCAGAGACGGGAAACGCCGCGCAAAATAATGCCGCCCCGAAAGCGGCATGGGATATTCCTTTCACCGGCGAAATCCCTGACACACTGCCCGAAGGCTACAATATTTTACTAATAACCTGCGATCAGGAACGTTATTTCGAGCGGTATCCCTTTCCGGTGCCGGGCCGGGAACGCCTGATGAAAACGGGTATCACTTTTACCAATCATCAGAACACGGCCAACGTTTGTACGCCATCGCGCTCTGTCATGTACACCGGGCTCCATATGCCGCACACCCGGATGTTTGATAATCTTGGCTTCCCCTGGATGAATTACGATCTGGACCCGGAATTACGTACCGTGGGCCATATGATGCGTGAACTGGGTTATTACACGGCGTATAAAGGTAAATGGCATCTTACCCGGGAGATCGATCAGCCGGTCGCTGGTAAATCGGTAGAAGAAATGGACCTGGGCGAGATCCCGACGCCGCGACTGCATGAAATTATGGAAAAGTATGGTTTCTCTGATTATCACGGCATTGGCGATGTCATCGGGAAAAGTAAGGGCGGCTATTTCTTTGATTCAGTCACCACGGGGCAGACCATTAGTTGGCTACGTAACACCGGCCGCCCGCTGAATGATGAAAATAAACCCTGGTTCGCGGCAGTAAACCTGGTTAACCCCCACGATGTCATGTTTATCGACACCGATGAGCATGGTGAGCAGGTGCAGTGGAAAGGGCCAATGGATAAAGAAAACCACACCCTGCTGCCAACCCAACCCCCGCACAACCAAATCTATCAGCAAAGCTGGCCAGACTATCCGCTGCCTGCAAACCGCCACCAGCCGCTCGATGAGCCTGGCAGACCTGCCGCCCATAAAGAGTACCAGAATGCCAGGGCGGTGATGGAGGGACAGTTCCCCGATGAAGACCGGCGCTGGCGCAAATTACTGGATTATTATTTCAACTGTATTCGCGATAATGACCAGCATCTTGAGGCGATTCTCAATGAGCTGGATAACCTGCAGCTGACGCAAAATACGATTATCGTCTTTACCGCCGACCATGGGGAACTCGGTGGCTCCCACCAGATGCATGGTAAAGGTTCCTCGGTGTATAAAGAGCAGATCCATGTGCCGATGATCATTCGCCATCCGGCGTATCCGGGAAATATCCGCTGCAACAGTTTGACCAATCATCTGGATTTAGTACCGACCCTGATTGGTCTGACTGGACGCGATCGCTCGCTGCGAGAGAAAGTCCTGGAGGGCAGAAAAGGCCGGGATATGAGCCCATTACTGGCGCATCCTGAGCAAGCGGGCTTAAATGCGCTGCGTCCGGGTTCGCTTTATTGTTACGGCATGATCCTGTATATGGATGCGCAATACACGGCAAAATTCAGAAAGCTGGCTGGAGAAAAACTCCCGCACGATCAATTTAAAAAAGCGATCGCGTCACTCCATCCTGATTTTTCCCATCGCTCAGGGATCCGTATGATCAACGATGGACACTATAAATTTGCCCGCTACTTTTCGCTCAAGCAGCATCATATTCCTGCTACCCTGGCCGAGCTGCTGGAGAATAATGATGTTGAACTTTTCGATCTGGTTAACGACCCCGAAGAAAATCATAACCTCGCCCGGGAGCCAGAGAAGTACCGGGATCTGTTAATGACAATGAACGATAAACTCAATCAGCTCACTGCCGCTGAGATTGGCGAAGATGATGGCAGCTATATGCCCCCGTTTGAAGGAAGCCAGTGGGATCTGACGGCGGCCCAGATGCATCAATATATGCGCGATTAGCGCTTGCCGTCAGGTGGGAGACCTTAATGTAGCAGCTATAAAAAAACCCTCTGTAAACACAGAGGGTTTCGTTTTACTCAGCTAACGCCGGGGATTATTCCCACTCAATTATTGATGAAATAAAAAAACATTTATATAACATTCAGTTAATGTAATTATAAAACGAAATACCATGAAAAATGCCATATCAGGCTGACCGAAGCCACACCTTGCTCCAATAGGTGCCAAGAATCGCCGCCGGCACGGCGCAGCGCAAGCCTTCAGGACGTGAAGCCAGCTGCCACGACGCAGCATGAGACTAGGGGGAACAGCCTATGAAACCCGACGCCTAAATGCTAGGAAGACTGCTTTAAAAATCAAATGACATCTAGACCCAAATGGAGCACAATGTAGCTACAAAAAGCTTGGAGAATGTGATGGCAAGCAGTAATGATGTCGTTCGCGCTCGGATTGACGGGCATATCAAAGAGGAAGCCACGAACGTGTTATCGGGAATGGGCTTATCCATATCAGACGCCATTCGAATACTGCTCACGCGCATTGCAACCGACAAGGCGCTTCCCTTCGATATCAATCGTGTGCAGGCTCAACCCAGCATCAAGAAGCCATGAGCGTCTGCCTGAAAAACTCAAAAAACATTAGGGCCAGAGTCTAAGCGCATGGATCGAATACAACAACTCAACTACGAAAAGGACTTCCGCATTGCCTTCCTGGAATCAAAGGGGGATGGATTTCAACGTTTGTTCGAGAAGCTGATGTTGAAGGCACACCCCAATGATTTTATGGCTTGCCGACCTTGGGGCAATGTTGGGGATCGGAAAAACGACGGGTATCTACCTTCCGCGCGAATCCTGTTTCAGAGCTACGCCCCCAATGAATTGAGCGCTACCGAGGCAATCAAGAAGATCAATGAGGACTTCGAAGGCGCCAAAGAGCATTGGGAAGATTATTTCGATGAGTGGACCTTCGTGCACAATGCACCCGATGGGCGTCTGGGTCCACACATCATCGAAGCACTAGCCAAACTCGCGCAAGACAACCCACAGCTCAAGATCGGGCACTGTGGGTACGAGGAAATGCTGGCTAAATTCCGTCAGCTAAGCCTTCATGATCTCGAGTCTTGGTTCGGCCCTTCGTTAACAATGGAAGCAAATGTCAATCTGGGCTTCGGCGATCTGACCGCTGTGCTCACTCACATCAGCATCTCGCCAGTACCTACGGCAAGCGAGGTGAAGAACGTTTCGCGCGGAAAGATCGAAGCAAACCTTCTGTCTCAGGCTGTCGCCGACTTTCTGAAGATCGGTATGCAGAAGTCGCCGCTCGTTGCGCAGTTCTTCAATAGCTGGAAGAACCCTACCTACGGCGAGCAGATCGCGCAGGCATTCAAGAGCGAATACGTGAAGCTTCGGGATGGAGTTTCTCAGCTCCATCCCGATGAAATATTCGGCCGCCTAGAAGCGTGGGCCGGAGGCACGACGAATACCACGCCTGCGCATAAGGCGGCCGTGTTGGCCGTATTGGCATACCTGTTCGACAAGTGCGAGATTTTTGAAGATGCTCAAGCGATGGGGGCTGCATGATACTGCCATCCAAACATCTGCCTCATGATCGTGCACTTCTGACTGTTGGTGCCCGTGTTTTGACTTTCCTCGCACGCCCCAAGACTGTCTCCGCGCTTTGGGAAGAATTGAACAGACACGATACAGGCTTGACCGTAACGCCTCGGCGAATCACCTACGACTGGTTTTTGCTCTCCCTCGACCTGCTATATGCACTTGGAACCATCGAACTAGAAAGCGGCCTTGTGGCTAGGAGAACAGCGTGATTCATAACATTTTCAGCACGCTACCTAGCTTCAAAAATCTTGGAGATCTGAAGCCCGGCCTGAATGTGCTGCTCGCCCAAAAAACTGAGGGGGCATCCACCAAGCAAACACGAAATCGTGCCGGCAAAACCAGTTTCGTGGAGTTGGTACATTTTCTGCTCGGTGCCGATGCCGGTCCAGAGTCGATTTTCCGCACCCCGGAGCTGGCCGAACACACCTTCGGCATGGACTTTGATCTGAATTCGGAACGAACGGTCGTCGAGCGGAGTGGTGGTTCCAAAGCCAAAATTTTCGTTACAGCTCCGCCTGCCGCGAAGGTCAAGTTCTCGGCCACCGAGTGGTGTACATTCCTCGGCGAACAAATGTTTGGCCTGAGCAGCCTTGAAGCTGCAGGCAGCAAGCCGCCTTCATTCCGGTCGCTGTTTGCCTACTTTGTACGCCGACAGGCGAGCGGCGCCTTTATGACGCCAGAAAAACAGGCTACGATGCAGGGAACTGGCGACATGCAGATGGCGCTAATGTTCCTACTCGGACTGGACTGGCAGATTGCCCGAGATTGGCAAGCTGTACGCGATCGGGAAAAGACTCTCGAAGAGCTGAAGAAAGCGGCTGGCAACGGTGTCTTCGGTTCAATCATCGGCAAAGTCGCTGACTTGCGCACAGAGCTAACCATTCAGGAGGCCCGTCTCAAGAAGCTTCACGCGGAAGTTGGAACTTTCCAAGTCTTGCCAGAATACCGGGAGCTGGAAGTCGAGAGCGCAACGCTCACCCGCGAGCTCAACGACTTGGCCAACGCTAACACCATTGACTTCTCGGCTATTCGTGATCTGGAAAACGCCCTCGCCTCCGAGATTCCTCCGGACCATGAAGACCTTCAGGCTGTATATCAAGAGGCAGGAATCGTGCTTCCCGGCTTGGTTAAACGCCGTTATGAAGACGTGAAGAGCTTTCACGACTCGGTGGTGCGCAATCGCAAGGACTATCTGTCCAGCGAACTCGAAGCTGCCAAACTGCGTATCGAGCTTCGTGACAGTAAGAAAGCACAGCTCGACCAACGGCGGGGCGAAATCCTTGGCATTCTCAAGAGCCATGGTGCTCTCGAACAGTTTCTCAAGTTGCAAGGAGAACTGGGCCGGCTGGAATCCGAAGTGGAATCGCTGAGGCAACGTTTCGAAGCTGCAGAACAGCTCGAAGGTACCAGGAACGAGCTGGACATAGAGCGCAATCGCCTCACTATTCGACTGCGGCGTGACTTTGCTGAACAGAAAGACCGATTGGCCGAAGCTATCGTCGCTTTCGAGGAAACTTCGCAACGTTTGTATGAATCGGCCGGCAGTATGACGGTCGATGAAACCTCCAACGGACCGATTTTCAAATTTCCGATGCAAGGTGAGCGCAGCAAAGGCATCAAAAATATGCAGATATTCTGCTTCGACATGATGCTTATGCGCTTGTGCGCCAAGCGGCAGATGGGACCGGGATTTCTAATCCATGATAGCCATCTGTTTGATGGCGTTGACGGACGTCAGGTCATTAGCGCCTTGCGTCTTGGCTCAGAGATCGCCCAAGAGCTTGGCTTTCAATACATCGTGACGATGAATGAGGACGACGCTTTCAAGGAAACCATCGGTGGCTTCGACCTTAATGACCATGTGCTTCCAACACGTTTGACCGATGCTACTGAGGACGGTGGGCTATTTGGTATCAGATTTGGATAACTATCGGACTGGTGGTGGTTGAATTCTGAGTATGCGCTTGAATACTGGGAGTCTCGGAGCTATCGGCAAGCGCACATAAAAGGCCGCACTACCTCTCTGAAATCTGCGAGAAGCAAGAAGGATGATAGGACAAAGAACCCGCTATTCATTAGCGCAATTCCTGGAACTTCAAGAGCCCATGACTTCAATCGTGCTCTTGGGCAAGTACGGGGTGCAAGACTTATCCTTGCCCCACGGACAACTGTTGTACGGTTTACTGAACACGCTACGCGATCTCGATGCCCGCACGCTCATGCTGGCGCTGGCCGAGGTCGTTGCGACTACAGGCGATCTGCGGGCCAGGGTCAATCCTAAGTATCGGTTCGATGAGCGATTGCACGACCTGACGCAGTGCCTACTGCTGGACGGCTACATCATCAAGAGCAAGATGCTGGTTCAAACTGATCCATCGATTACCGATGCGGCGCCCTTAGAGGATGACTTGATCGACGCCTTGCAGAAGTCGGGGGCTCCCCATGCGCAGGAAATCATCGCCAAGATCAATGACTCAGCTGGCGCGTTCCGCTCGACACCACCCGACTACAATGCCTCACTCGTTAATGCCCGCGTGGCGCTGGAGACGCTGGCCGGTGACGTGGCTGCCCATAATGCCTCGCAGCAGCCGACACCACCCACCTACAACCCATCGAAGTGGGGCGAAGTGCTTGTGTTCCTGCGAAGCAGCGGCGAGATCACGGTCGAGGAGGAAAAAGGGCTGGCTGGCGTGTTCGGTTTTCTAAGTCCGGGCGCTCACCGCCCGATGGGCATCCCAGAAGATCAGATGACGCGGCTCGGCCGCTCATTCGCGCTCAATATGTGCTGGTTCTTGCTCAAGAACCATCTCCTGCGAATCCAACAGCCTTGAACGTACCGGCTCAATTGCGCAAGGAACGACAACATGCCGTTTGAGATCAGACCTTGGGAAGCGATTGCCGAGAACTACGGATGCACAATTCTCCTCGGCAACGGTGCCAGCATTTCCGTCAATCCGAGTTTTTCGTATACTTCGCTGCTTCAGCATGCCACTGAGCAGAACTTGCTTCCCGACGACGCTCAGCAGTTATTCAATTTCTTTAATACCAACGACTTCGAACTGGTTCTTCGGATCGTCTGGCAGGCCTCGAACGTCAACCGTTCGCTACAAATACCGGATGAGCGGACCCATGCCACCTACGTCGCTCTTAGGGACTGCCTCATCCAGACAGTCCGCGACATTCACCCGGAGCACGGGGCAGTAAGCGCTCATCTGCCGACCATCTACCAATTCCTGAAGCGATTCAAAACGGTCATCTCGCTCAACTACGACCTTGTTGTGTACTGGGCTATAACCTACGGTTTAGACATCGACGACCGGCATGCGTTTAAGGACTGCTTCGTGGGAGGTGGTACCTTCAACGATGACTGGCAGCGATTCAGGCAGCCAATCCGAGGAGAGCGTTCAACCTCCCTTGTTTTCTATCCGCATGGCAGTCTGGTGTTGTGTCGAAACTTGGTGGAACAAGAACGCAAGATCCACAACCTTCAGGACGGGTTACTGGAGGCGGTCCTGCAATGCTGGCAAGACGGTCAGGTCGTGCCTTTGTTCGTAAGTGAGGGAACTTGGTCGCAAAAAATTACTTCCATCCAGAACAGCTACTACCTCTCCACCGTCTACAGAGAGGTCCTGAAATCACAGCGGGACACCCTAGTGGTCTACGGCTGGGGCTTCGCCGAGCAAGACATTCATCTCCTGCAGCGCATGAACGGCACGGGCATCAATCGTGTAGCGGTATCAGTATTCCGAGGCGATCAGGCATACTGCAACCGGGTCTTTCAGATAATCCATGATGTGTTAGGAGCGCACGTCGAAGTGGAATTCTTCAACAGCGAAAGCCCCGGCTGCTGGATTCACCCGCCCCATCAAGAACCGCGCCCAGCCGGATAGCGCGAAGCGGAGCCGCTTATGCCATCAATACTAGACCGGTTCTATGAGCGAACCGCTCATCTGAATGCCTTGCTGGACACCAATCCTGCCGAGGCGGTAAAACAGGCCCGGGAGATCAATCTCGATCTCGATACAGATGAGCGATTCAACCTGATGGGTCTGCGCGCAGCGATCCTAGTCGATGGTGGAGCGTTAACTCGGCAGCAAGATGCGATTGAGGAAGGGCTCGCGCTGTTTCGTGACCTTCACAGCTCATTTCCAACTGCTGACGTCACCTATAACTTGGCCAATGGACTGGTCGCCGCGACAGGTTTCCCGCCACATAATGAAAATTGGTTGAACCATCAAGAGTTAACTAGAGCGCGTCGCGCAGAAGCACGACAATACTTCTGGAAAGTCGCTCAGGATGAGGATGCCGACTCAACGCTGCGAACCCAAGCTTGGACAAATATTGCCAACCAGTTCAGCAACAGTTATCGGCTTGGCGAAGCCCAGGATGGATGGCTTGCCGCGCTAGAAATTGATCCAGAGAACGGAGTGGCTGCAAGTTCCGCCGCCCGCAATCTGCTTTGGCTTTATGAGCGCGGTGGCTGCTCGGAATTGACGCGCATCGAGGCGCTCATGCTAGCCAAGATTGCGGATCGGCATAGGGATCGAATCATCCAATATGCTGGCGCACAGGCCGCAGAACAGATCGCAGCGTTCGCATGCGAATTGGGAGATCCGCCACCGCGATCTCCACACAAAAATCCGTTCATCACATGGGCCGAACGTGAACGCCTGACACTTGCGCCAGTCGTGGAACTCATCGACCCCACCATGGGCAAGCTGGACTGGCTCATGCTTCCCGGAATTGTGGAGCGAGAGTCCGGTACAGACGGGATGCCCCCGCCAGTATTCGCCATGTTCAACATGCTGAAGAGCGACTTCATCCTAGCGCGTGACTTGTTATGGCGAGCTGTCGATGAAAGCGTGTGGCCTGCGACGGGCCGATTTGGAGACACTCTCGACTATGCTACCTATGGCCCAGATGCGTCAGCGCTCATCTTAGCGCACCGGACGGCTCTAGACCTGCTCGACAAGGTGGCAGTAGCGGCAAACCATTACTTCGAGTTTGGGCTACCGCCAGATAAGGTCTACTTTGGCAAACTATGGCGAGGAGGCCCTCACAGGGCGACAGGCATACGCCCACTCAACGCAAAGGTGGAACAGGCGATTCGTGGAGGCGCCAGTGCCCTATATGGCCTTGTTGAGCTTGCCGACGACTACGACAGCAGCGCGGGAATCCTGCGTTCTCAAAAGGACCTCCGCAACGCCGGCACACATCGATTCGTGGTGCTGCATGACCTTGGCGACCCTGCACATAGCAGGCAGGCACCTGAAATTGAACATCATCGACGTGAGCCGTTTACCCAAGAGGCATTGCGTGCTTTACGTGTTGCCAGGTCGGCCATTCAAATGCTTGTGCTATCGATTTCACAGCACGAGCAAGGTTTGGCAGAGCGGACAGAGGGCCTTATTGGGTCGCTGCTCGTCCCCGACCACGACTGGATTCGTGGACGCGACGACGAAACGTAAATAAACCATGTGCAAAAATATGAACGCAAAGTTTAGAGTAGTCGCTAACGGATACAAAAGAGGTACAAGCATAAACGAAAAAGAAACCGAAGAGGGGATTGCAGATAGTAGTGCCGTTACGGCTGGCCCGGTACGCTATGTATCGGCGTCCTCCGACCTCACAGCATCTACCGAGTCCGTGACCATCAGCCGCAACAGAATTGCCAGCTCGGCGGGATCACCATTACGGCGGACTTCGGCTAGCAATTCGGCCGCATAGGACGGATCTGCGCGGAAGTGCTCAGCCATCGCTGCATCATGCGATCTGTCTTTCATTGGTGCCATCCTCCTTTCTCTAGTGACGATAAAGCATGCGGCAAGCCAAGACAATTTCAGCGTATGCATTTTGGATTGCACAACCCAAAACTTATGTCAGATCGTTAGACCTGCCTTCTGGTCGCTTCTTGCCACACTGAGGCATTACCGACGCCGACTTGCTTCCCTCACGAACTTGGATACCCTTCTGGCCGTACACCTCGGCCTGAAAGGCCTTCTCCATTTCCTTTTGCTCGGCCGTCTCGCGGCGCACCTGCTCCATCGCCAGATCGGTGAACGTGACCTTGAGGCCGTGCATACCGGCGAGCTGGGCGACTTCAAGCCGGAACTCGTCTGTGCCTTCCACGATGAGGGCTTGGCCCTCGAACCGCTTGGATGCCAGTTCGAGCGCAACCAGTGCCGCGCCGGTCGTGGCTTTCTGCGCCTGAACGTGCGTCTTCCGGTCGATCACCATGCCGCCGTCGATAGTGCTGTACGCCATCGTCCCGTCTTTCCGGGCCTTGGGCTTGAGCTTGTCGAGAACGAAAGCCTTGGCCTTGTCGGCCTGGTCAGCGGTCAGTAGCTCCCCGTTCCAGTGCCGTGTCCGTTCCTCGCGGTCGCGCAGCACGGCCAGCGCCTCGGCGTTGCCGCGCTCGGCCTGCTGCGTCAGCCAGTCGGCCCAAGTGGGCATCGTCGTCTGTTTGAACAGCGCCTGACGGCGAGCGTCTGCGCTCTGTCGGTTCTTTTGGCGCGAGGCGTCGGCCTGCTGTTTGATAGTGCCGTACATCAGGCGTTTGGTCGGCCCCTTGCCCGCGACCTTCAAAAGCATTCGCTCTGTCTGGCCCCACTGCCGCACCTGCGCATTGAAAGCGGCACTCTCGCGCTTGATCTGGTCAATGCCCTGACGGCGGGCCAGAATGGCCGCCTGTCGCTCGCGCTGGTACTGGTTGAACAAGCCCGCTGTCGTCGGGTTATCCGGCCGCCGGGGTCGTGGCTCGTACCGCTTGCGGGTCGCCTTCGCCTCGGCCTGCCGTTCGGAAGGCAGGAACGGGCCAAGACGGTTGGTTAGGGCCTTCATGGAAAGGTCGCGGCCGACGTTGCTAGCCTTCGCCCAAATGCCTAAATCCGGCTCGCCGATGACAAGGCCAGCGCCGCGCTGGCGAACCTCTAGGCCGCGCTCGGCCGCTGCGTCGTGCAGCTCCTGCCAGCTCGTCGCCTGTCGCATCGCCGGGGCCAACTCGCGGGCCGCGTACCCGGTCAGTGTCTCGATGCCGGACTGCGCCTCCACGCCGGCCACCTTCGCGCCGATGCGGACTGGCTCCGCTTTATCTGCTGACTGCCTCTGTAGACGGGTATCGGACAGCTTGCGCAACCCGTTCAGGGTTTTGGCTTCGGGAGGTTCCGATATGCTGAGGTCGTAAGCGTTTCTAAGGTGTTTACGGAATAGGCTTTCGCGCTGCTCTGGGGCTTTCGCTGGCAACAGCTCAATGTCGCGGTTCTGATGCCGCTGCTTTGCCTCCAGACCATGAAACGTTCTTTGCAAGCCATGCTCTACCTCAAGACGCTCACAGGCCACCATCAGGCGGAACTGATCGTAATAAGGTTCGATGTTCTGTAACCCGGTCGGGTGAACCTTGTTGATGGCCACATGCACATGCAAGTTATCGGTGTCGACATGAACCGCTGATACACGCTGGTGCTCAACGAGGCCGATGGCTGCGCATAGTTCGTCTTCGATGGCGTGTAGCGTCTCAAGGTCTGGCTGCTCACCGGGCGCGAAGGAATAGACTAAGTGGTAGGTCTTTTCCGCCTTCGACCTGGTGTTAGCCGCCTGCGTGGCTTGGATCAAGATTGCGGCATCTGCCGGATCATCCGTGCCGCAATTCGTGACCCTATAGCTGGCGACCTTCTCGCCCTCGGTCGTGCCATTGGTGGAATCCAGAATGTAATCGGCCGTGCGCTCCCAGCTTGTTGGGTCAATGCCGCCCTTAGCCGCCACCATATACTTGATTAATCGGGCTGGACTTGAGGCCTTGCGTTCACGGTTGACGCGATGCGCGATCATTTGGAAATCCTCGCCATGAGCACCCGCATGTCCTCTTGGATTGCGCGGAAATCCATCATCATCGTTTCCACGTCAATCGGCCTAGCGCCCTGACCGCGTTTCTCAGCGAGCCACAATTTCAGCAATCCGGCCACTCGGCCGAGGTCGCCATTCACTTTTGCCAACTGGCGGACAGCTTCCAAATCGGCCCGTGAACCTATAGGCAGATTCAGCCCAACAGCACGAAGGAAAGCGGCATTCGATAACCCTGCCTGATCGGCCCTTTCGGCTAACTCTTTTTTCTCATCAATGCTGACCCAAACTTCAATTCGCTCCCGCCGTGGACGTGTCCCACGCGAATGCGGCTTGATAGCCTCAATCGCATTTTCTCCGGCCATAAACCTTTCCTCTTTGGTGTAAATGTCGCGGAGCGACTGACAGCCTCGCAGAGCAAGATGCCGTCGAACCGCAGGTGAGTAAGGGGCGGTGTTGGACTGGTGCGGGCTTGCGCGTACCGGTACAACACACATCTTGCCGTACTGCTCAGTGCAATTTTAGGCAATTTAACGCTAATGGCCAGCTTCGCTAACATCAGTTGCGTTCATTTTCCTATAATTGCGCTAATTTTCCTTAAAACGCGCAGCGTCGCGTTATTACGAGCGCAGAATTGCGTAAAATTGCGCTAATTTTCTTTGCTTGGATATACTGGTTTGGACCGAACGTCGAGAACGGAGAAAGGCACATGACCGACCATCAAAATGCAAATACTGAACGTCGCCCTCAACGCCGTGGCCGCGCATCGTTCGTGGAGGTACTGGATGAGGTGCGGAAGGAGCACGAACGCGGGGTACCACTGGTATGGATTTATGAGGCATTCGCGGACCGGCTCGAAATGGGATACACCCAGTTCACCAAATACGTCACACGATACATCAAGCAAGGTCAGCCAATCCTCGCTCCCTACAAGCACGACGGGAAGCGATGATCCTGTTATGGCCAAACATGCCGACGGTCGTTAGAATGCAATTACATTCAACGGCGTAAAGCTAAAATGGCACCAAAGAGGAGTGGATAAATTGGCCAGAAAGACACTTTCAGAGCGGCGAGCTGATGCGCTTTCGGAGCTTGAAACGGCAAAAGCAAGGCTGGCAAAACTTGACAATGAGGCAGCCGAAAGAATCGGAAGAATTGCAATAAAGTCAGGATTGGTTAATCTTGAACTGACGGACGATCAAGTCCGGGAAGAATTCGACAGAATCGTGGAAAGGATCAGCAAGGGGAATTGATCATGAAGACAGCTCACCGCATCAGCGCATTGGCCAATCAACTCAACGAACTGCAAGCCTGCCTCGGTCGAGCCAGTGGGCGGCCTAGCAAGAGCGTTATGGAAGCCCAGCGCATTGCGGCCGAGCTGGCTTCTTTACTCGAAGAGTGGCACCTTGAAACGTTGCACATCCCTGAAACAGAGCGTGACCTCTATCGCGTACAGAATCCCTATTACGCGGCCCACTGACGCCACGCACCGGCTTATCAAAAGCTCACTTCGGTGGGCTTTTTTTGTCCGCAAAACGCATCAAAACGGACAGCCAAACTCGTTCCGCTCGTCTTGAAAAACGCGATCAAAATCATAGTGTTGAGAAACAATCTCGTGAAGATTGACGGACAGTTTACGGACATAAATCATTGAATTCTATGCTGATACAAGATTATCCGCATATTTAAAACCGCTCCATATCGGTCAATAATCAAACCTCGGACGATGACAAAATGAGGTATTCGGTATGGAAATGGAATCGCAAAAAACGTCGGCTTATGCCGCCCGAAAATTCGGTCGAGGCGCGGCGCTCGCTCTAGCAATGGCAAGCGCAGGCCTTGGTGTAAGTCTCTACATGGCACCGGCTCCGGCCTATGCCATCTACTGCTCGAACTGCTCGACGTTCTATCAGCAGATGTACGAGTACGCCGAAGCGGTCAACACGCAACTGAACACGGCCCAGCAGTTGCAGACGCAGATCCAGCAGTACGACAACATGATTAAGCAGGGCATGTCACTGCCCAGCCGCATGTTCAACACCATCACTGGCGACCTTCAGCGCGTGGCCAGCGTCTACAACTCGGCGCAGTCGCTCGGCCGCAACATCAGCAATCTGGACGAACAGTTTCGCCAGCAGTTCAAGGGCTATGACAGCTATCTGAACTCGATTGGCCAAGGGCAAAACAACATGCCGCAGCGCTATCGGGACTGGGCACAATCCGGCTTCGATAACGCCCGCACGGCCATGCAGGCCGCTGGCGTAAATACCAGCACATTCGAGGATGAGAACGCGATGCTGGATCAGTTGGTGAGCCGTTCGCAGTCGGCCGTTGGCCGTCAGCAGGCCATTCAAGCCGGGAACGAGATTGCGGCGCAGAACGTGCAGCAGCTCCAGAAACTGCGCGATCTGGTGGCCACGCAAATCACCCTGCAAGGCAACTATATGGCGCAGCAAAACGAACGACAGTCCGTTAGCGATGCCTCCGAACAGCAATTCCGCAGCCGTGAAAATACACGCGGCCCGTCTGAGGGGTTCTAACCATGATGATTTCTAAGGCGCTGATTGCCGCCCTCTGCCTCGTCTCGGCCCTTGGTGGGTCTGCACTGACGGCCGTAGTCGTCACGAACACCGCCGCGCCGGAATGCGCAGCTGTCGTCAATGGCCATCAGGATGACCAATTCCGCAGCCGCCCAAACACTCGCGGCCCGTCTGAGGGGTTCTGACTATGCGACGTTCAACCGTTTTCGCGCTTGTCGGCGCTGTGCTCTTGCTATCTGCAACTAGTGCGATGGCTGCCGGGGTCGATTTGGCGCAGAGCAACACGTCTATGAACAGCCTTCTGCGGCTGATTCAGAACGCTTCAAACCAATGGGCACCGCGCCTGCATGACTACGCCTTGTGGCTCTTGGGATGCCTTGCCGTCATCCAGTTAGTTTGGACTTTTGCTCCTTTGGTCATGCGCGGAGCTGAACTGGGCGACATCCTCCATGAGCTGGTGAAATTCATCCTCGTGATAGGGTTTTTCTATGCGATGCTCGATCACGCGACCGAGTGGGGCGGGGCCATCGTCAACAGCTTCCGGCAGGCCGGGGCGCACGCGGCAGGGTTGGGTAGTGCGGAGCTGATGCCGGGGGATATGTTCTCAACTGCTGTGGACTTTTCACGGCAGGTGCTGACGGCCGGTGTTTCGATGTTCAGCCCAATCACATCGGTTGTGGTGGCCGTATCTGCATTGATCGTCCTGATGTGTTTTACGTTTATAGCGGCTCTGGTGTTCGTGACGCTGGTAGAGGCCTACGTCATCATCAATGCCGCCGTCCTGTTTATGGGTTTCGGTGGCTCTCAATGGACACGCGAATATGCACTGGCTCCCATTCGCTATGCCGTTGCGGTAGGTGCCAAGCTGTTTGTCCTGACTCTGATTGTGGGTCTGATCATGCAGGTTTCCGCAGAATGGTCGGCAGCCTACACCAACGACGAAGCGTCGTTGATGACCTTGGTCGGCCTGTCTTTGGTGTGCGCCTATCCAGTACGATCAACCGGGCACCGGCGCAAAATTCAATGACGCGAGCAAGGTGCCGCTCATCCATCACGTTCAAGCGCCTACCCATGATCGGCTCAAGAGTGAGGTTCTGCGCGATGGCTTCGCGTGACTGCGGGTTCAGGTGTTGGCCAATGGAATGAATGCGGCGCACAAGTGCGACTTTCGGGTCTTCTCCGGCGCAATAGACCACGCGGCCAGTACCGGCCGGGGAAAGCCTTAAAAGATCGCCACCGGCAACGCTGCACGCGATGGCCATTGCCGCTTCCAGCGCCCAGAAGCTCTTACCCGTGGCTCCGGGAGCCACCAACGCTCCTACTGTCCCAGCAAGGAAGCCCGGCCAAATAAAGTCTAGTGTGGGCGGTTCGTTCTCGAACGCTGCCCGTAAGTCAATCGCCACAATTCAAGCCCCCATTCCGGGACGAGGGGCCGAGCCGGAATGTTTGCATGCATCAATCCATGCCTCGACCTCGGCTAAATCCCACACGACCTTGCGGCTACTAAGTGCGATGCGCTGAGGGAATTTCCCCTGCTTTTCGAAGTTGTAGATCGTGCGCTCGCACAGTGGAATCATCTCCAGCAGCTGCTTTTTGCTAATGAGAACTTTACTCGCTCTCCTTAATTCTCTTTCCACACCGAATACCTCGTTTTGTCATCGTCCGAGGTTTAATTATTGCTACACAATGCCGGTGTTTTCCAGCATTAATAAGCTATTTTTTCGTGCAAAATCAATAAGTTATCTGCCCGACAAACGTATAGTTTCGGGACGACTACAATCGCACAATCTTTTGTTTTTTCGGAAGTTTTCTTAAGGAAATTCAGGAGAGGAAGAGTGTCCAGCAAACGTCTATTTCGGGACAAAAAAATGCCCACCGAAGTGGGCATTTCGCTACAGAATGCAGGTCTCTAGGCTCCGAATCAGTCCTTGAGGCGGGTCTTCCTGATTGTCCATTCGTCGATCATGTCGGCCCAATCTTGGAGCATCGCCCGGCGCTGATCGCGGTACTCGGCCTTGTTGTAGATGGCACGAACGCCCTTCTGTTCGTGCGCAAGGCACTTCTCGATCCAGTCGGTGTTATAGCCCGCCTCATGCAACAGCGTGCTGGCTGTGCGCCGCAAGTCGTGCGGTCCAAACTTGCCAAGTGACTGCCCTTCCTTCTGGGCCAGCCGATAGGTAAGGGTAAGCACCTGATTGAGCGTTGCGCTGCTCATCGGCAAGTCTGAGTCATAACGTGATGGCAGAATGTACTCCGAACCGCCGGCGAAGGTCTTCAGCGCGATGAAAATATCCAGCGCCTGCCTCGACAGGAACACCAAATGGGGATTGCGGCGCTTCATCCGCTCCTTGGGGATTGTCCAGAGCGCGTCGGTGAAATTGATTTCGTTCCACGTTGCGTTGGTCAGTTCGCTTTTGCGAACCATCGTTAGCAACAGCAGCTTGGCAGCCGCTCGAATTGAAGGTGTGGTGCCGATACGCTCCATGTACTGGTACATCAAGCCAATTTCCTCGGGCGTCAGTGCTCGATCTCGCGGCTCAAACTTGGCGATAGTTGACGGGCGCACCAAATCGGCCGGGTTCTCAACCTTCTGTCCGCGTTCGATAGCCCAGCGGAAGACCTGCATCATAATTTCGCGGCAAAGCACGGCCGTTGATGGCCTGCCTTGTTCCACGATGGCATCAGTCAGCGCCCGCAAGTCCTCGTGGGTAATTTCTATCAGTTTCCTGTTGCTGAATTTCGGCTTTAGCTCTCGCTCGTATGTTCCACGGCGCATGTCGCGGGTGGAATCTGCCATTTGATAGCCGCGCAACCACTTCTCGGCCCACGCGCCGAATGTCTCAGCATCCTTGACGCGGGCTTTGTCCCGCGCTTTCTCCTTGGCTGGAGATTTCCCTGCGGCGATCATCTTCTTGGCTTCGCCCAGCCGTTCGCGAGCTTCCGCTAGCGTGATCCCTCCGACACCATAGCGGCCGAAGGTGATGGTCTCTTGCCTGCCGTGGATCGAGTAGTTGTAGCGGAACGAAATCGAACCCGCAGGGGTGATGGCCACGTAGAGGCCGTCACGGTCATTCACTTTGTAGAGCTTGTCCTTTGGCTTGAGGTTGCGCAGCTTGGTATCAGTCAGCATGGTCGGGTTGGGTTTCCTCTCAAAAATACCATGCTCAAAAAGCCCCACAAATCCTCAAAAAACTTCTTTAAGGACAATGCGTTACCTAAATTCGATACCATGAGCACCCCATCAGAGGCGGCATGGTATCGAGTGCCGAACATGGCATCAGGTTCAAATCGTACCATCTACCATGCCATAGAAACGGTGTGCTTGGCGATGCGAAAATTTGCCAGACAGTGCTACGCCAAGAACGAAAAAAGCCCGCAATTACGCGGGCTTATGGGTGTTTTAATGCTTTTTGGTGCCAGTCTATGCCGGACGCGGGATCACTCCCACTCAATCGTTGCTGGCGGCTTGCCGCTGATGTCATACACCACGCGGGAGATACCGTTCACTTCATTGATGATACGGTTGGAGACGCGGCCGAGGAAATCATACGGCAGGTGCGCCCAGTGCGCGGTCATAAAGTCGATGGTTTCCACCGCACGCAGGGAAACCACCCAGTCGTATTTACGGCCATCGCCCATCACGCCGACGGAACGAACCGGCAGGAACACGGTGAACGCCTGGCTGACTTTGTTATACAGGTCAGCTTTGTGCAGCTCTTCGATGAAGATAGCGTCCGCACGACGCAGCAGGTCGCAGTACTCTTTCTTCACTTCGCCCAGCACGCGCACGCCAAGGCCGGGGCCCGGGAACGGGTGACGGTAGAGCATGTCGTACGGCAGGCCCAGTTCCAGACCGATCTTACGCACTTCGTCTTTGAACAGCTCACGCAGCGGCTCAACCAGGCCCATCTTCATCTCTTTCGGCAGGCCGCCCACGTTGTGGTGAGATTTGATGACGTGCGCTTTACCGGTGGCGGAAGCAGCAGACTCGATAACGTCAGGGTAGATGGTACCCTGCGCCAGCCATTTGACGTCGTCCAGCTTCAGCGCTTCTTCGTCGAACACTTCCACGAAAACGCGACCGATAATTTTACGCTTCGCTTCCGGATCGCTTTCACCCGCCAGCGCGTCGAGGAAACGCTGCTCGCCTTCAACGTGAACAATGTTCAGGCCAAAGTGGTCGCCGAACATCTCCATCACCTGCTGCGCTTCGTTCAGGCGCAGCAGACCGTTGTCCACGAATACGCAGGTCAGGTTTTTGCCGATAGCGCGGTGCAGCAGCATCGCGGTCACCGAAGAGTCCACACCGCCGGAGAGGCCGAGGATCACTTTGTCGTCGCCAACCTGCTGACGGATACGCTCAACGGCGTCGTCAATGATTTTCGCCGGGGTCCACAGCGCTTCGCACTGGCAGATGTCGCGCACGAAGCGCTCCAGCATACGCATCCCCTGACGGGTGTGGGTCACTTCCGGGTGGAACTGCACGCCGTAGAAGCGTTTTTCTTCGTTGGCCATAATGGCGAACGGGCAGTTGTCGGTGCTGGCGACGGTTACGAAGTCCGCCGGGATGGCGGTCACTTTGTCGCCGTGGCTCATCCACACGTCCAGCAGCGGTTTGCCGTCTGCGGTCAGGGAATCTTCGATACCGCGCACCAGCGCGCTGTCGTTAACCACTTCAACCTGCGCGTAACCAAACTCACGCTCGTTAGAACCTTCTACATGGCCGCCCAGCTGCATCGCCATGGTCTGCATGCCGTAGCAGACGCCAAATACCGGCACGCCGGCTTCGAACACATACTGCGGCGCGCGCGGGCTGTTCTCTTCGGTGGTGCTTTCCGGGCCGCCGGAAAGAATGATGCCGCTTGGATTAAATTCGCGGATCTGTGCTTCCGTGACATCCCATGCCCACAGCTCACAGTAGACGCCCAGCTCACGCACGCGACGCGCCACCAGCTGAGTATACTGAGACCCGAAGTCGAGGATGAGGATGCGATGTTTATGAATGTTTTCCGTCATTGACGCTAATTCCGAGGCAAGTGAAACAGAGTAAATAAATCGCCCGACGCAAGGTCGGGCGAAGAAATCAGGAGCCCAGACGGTAGTTCGGGGACTCTTTGGTGATGGTCACGTCGTGAACGTGGCTTTCCTGAATGCCCGCACCGCTGATGCGTACGAATTCAGCTTTGGTACGCAGCAGGTCAATGGTACCACAGCCGGTCAGACCCATACAGGAACGCAGACCGCCCATCTGCTGGTGAATGATCTCTTTCAGGCGGCCTTTATAGGCCACGCGGCCTTCGATACCTTCCGGCACCAGTTTGTCAGCGGCGTTATCGCTCTGGAAATAGCGATCAGAGGAGCCTTTGGACATCGCGCCAAGGGAGCCCATCCCGCGGTAGGATTTGTAAGAGCGACCCTGATAGAGTTCGATTTCACCCGGGGACTCTTCGGTACCCGCCAGCATGGAGCCAACCATCACCGCCGCCGCACCGGCGGCGATCGCTTTGGCGATATCGCCGGCAGCGTATCC
>OBVE01000106.1_pt1 | contig 70962 bp, 62 predicted proteins | sample 1475991 | NCBI WGS metagenome assembly OBVE01 (sample SAMEA2579969, study PRJEB22360) | human gut metagenome | biome: human gut; feature: human-associated habitat; material: faeces | place: Denmark | collected 2008/2010 | reverse complement strand
TGATGGCGCGTCCCCCGGCGGGCGAGGGGCTGCCGCTATCGCCCGCCGCGCCTCTTCCTGCGCCGCAGACGCATTATCAATGGCGCTGGACGCCCCTCAACGTCGCCAGCATTGACCATCCGCTTACCTTTAGCTTCAGCGCCGGTACGCTTGCGCGCAGCGACGAGCTGGCGCAATACGGCATCATTCACGATCCGCACGCCTCTTCGCGACTGATGATTGTTGAGGAGAGCGAGGATACGCTGGCCTTAGCGGAGAAAGTGATAGCAGCGCTCACCGCTAGCGCAGCCGGATTGATTGTGGTTACTCGCCGCGCGTGGCGAGTCGAGGAAAATGAAGCACTCTCTGCATCCCATCACGCGCTATGGGCCTTGCTTCGCGTCGCGGCCAACGAACAGCCGGAACGGTTGCTTGCCGCCATCGATCTCGCCGAAAACACCCCGTGGGAAACGCTGCATCAAGGGTTGAGCGCAGTCTCACTATCACAGCGCTGGCTCGCCGCACGGGGTGACACCCTTTGGCTCCCTTCACTGGCGCCCAATACGGGATGCGCCGCTGAATTACCGGCAAACGTGTTTACCGGCGATAGCCGCTGGCATCTGGTGACCGGAGCGTTTGGCGGATTAGGCCGCCTTGCCGTGAACTGGCTCAGAGAAAAAGGGGCGCGACGCATCGCCCTGCTGGCGCCGCGCGTGGATGAGTCATGGCTACGCGACGTGGAGGGCGGGCAGACGCGCGTCTGCCGTTGTGATGTGGGCGATGCCGGGCAACTGGCCACGGTTCTTGACGATCTGGCGGCCAACGGCGGCATTGCCGGAGCGATTCATGCCGCTGGCGTATTGGCTGACGCGCCCTTGCAGGAGCTTGATGACCACCAGCTGGCTGCCGTTTTCGCGGTAAAAGCGCAGGCGGCAAGCCAGCTGTTGCAAACCCTGCGCAACCACGACGGACGCTATCTTATTCTCTACTCTTCCGCTGCCGCCACCCTCGGCGCGCCGGGTCAGAGCGCCCATGCGCTGGCCTGCGGCTACCTGGACGGGCTGGCCCAGCAGTTTTCCACCCTTGATGCGCCGAAAACGCTCTCTGTCGCCTGGGGCGCATGGGGAGAAAGCGGTCGGGCGGCCACGCCGGAAATGCTGGCGACGCTCGCCAGACTAGGTATGGGCGCGTTAAGCGATGCCGAAGGCTGCTGGCACCTGGAACAGGCGGTGATGCGCGGCGCCCCGTGGCGACTGGCGATGCGCGTTTTTACCGACAAAATGCCCCCGTTACAACAGGCTCTGTTTAACATCAGCGCCACAGAAAAAGCCGCAACGCCGGTCATTCCTCCTGCTGATGACAACGCCTTTAACGGCAGCCTGAGCGATGAAACAGCGGTGATGGCATGGCTGAAAAAGCGGATTGCGGTTCAGCTAAGGCTGAGCGATCCGGCGTCACTGCATCCAAACCAGGATCTGTTGCAACTCGGCATGGACTCGCTGCTCTTCCTTGAACTCAGTAGCGATATTCAGCACTACCTGGGCGTACGCATCAATGCGGAACGGGCGTGGCAGGATCTGTCTCCTCATGGACTCACGCAGCTTATCTGTTCTAAGCCAGAGGCGACGCCTGCCGCTTCGCAGCCGGAAGTGTTGCGGCACGACGCCGACGAGCGTTATGCGCCCTTCCCTTTGACGCCCATTCAGCACGCCTACTGGCTGGGGCGAACCCACCTCATTGGCTATGGCGGCGTCGCCTGTCACGTCCTGTTTGAGTGGGATAAACGCCACGATGAGTTCGATCTCGCCATACTGGAGAAAGCATGGAACCAGCTCATCGCACGCCACGATATGTTGCGTATGGTGGTTGATGCCGACGGGCAGCAGCGAATCCTGGCGACAACGCCGGAGTATCACATCCCGCGTGACGATCTGCGCGCGCTTTCCCCGGAAGAACAGCGCATCGCGCTGGAAAAACGGCGGCATGAACTGAGCTATCGCGTTTTGCCTGCCGACCAGTGGCCTCTTTTTGAGCTGGTGGTCAGCGAAATCGACGATTGCCATTACCGTCTGCATATGAACCTCGACCTTTTGCAGTTTGATGTGCAGAGTTTTAAAGTCATGATGGACGACCTGGCGCAGGTCTGGCGCGGTGAAACGCTGGCGCCGCTCGCTATTACCTTCCGTGATTATGTGATGGCTGAACAGGCGCGCCGACAGACATCGACATGGCACGATGCCTGGGATTACTGGCAGGAAAAACTGCCGCAACTGCCCTTAGCGCCAGAGCTGCCGGTGGTTGAGACGCCCCCGGAAACGCCACACTTCACCACCTTCAAATCGACGATCGGCAAGACAGAATGGCAGGCCGTGAAACAGCGCTGGCAGCAGCAAGGCGTCACACCGTCTGCCGCGCTGCTCACGCTGTTTGCCGCCACCCTTGAGCGCTGGAGCCGTACCACAACATTTACGCTGAACCTGACGTTCTTCAATCGCCAGCCGATCCATCCGCAAATCAACCAGTTGATTGGTGATTTTACCTCCGTCACGCTGGTTGATTTTAACTTCTCAGCGCCGGTGACGTTGCAAGAGCAGATGCAACAGACCCAACAGCGCCTCTGGCAAAACATGGCGCACAGTGAAATGAACGGTGTTGAGGTGATCCGTGAGCTGGGCCGCCTGCGCGGATCACAACGTCAACCGCTGATGCCGGTAGTGTTTACCAGTATGCTGGGGATGACGCTGGAAGGCATGACTATCGATCAGGCGATGAGCCATCTGTTCGGCGAACCCTGCTATGTATTCACGCAAACGCCGCAGGTCTGGCTGGATCATCAGGTCATGGAGAGCGACGGCGAGTTGATGTTTAGCTGGTACTGCATGGACAACGTGCTGGAACCCGGCGCTGCCGAGGCGATGTTTAATGACTATTGCGCCATCCTGCAAGCCGTCATCGCCGCCCCTGAAAGCCTGAAGACTCTCGCCAGCGGCATCGCCGGGCACATTCCCCGCCGACGCTGGCCGCTGAACGCGCAGGCGGACTACGACCTGCGGGATATTGAGCAGGCGACGCTCGAATACCCCGGCATCCGGCAGGCCAGAGCGGAAATAACCGAACAGGGCGCGTTGACGCTGGATATCGTGATGGCCGACGATCCGTCGCCATCAGCGGCGATGCCTGATGAGCACGAACTTACCCAACTGGCGCTGCCGTTGCCTGAGCAGGCGCAGCTTGATGAGCTGGAGGCGACCTGGCGCTGGCTGGAGGCGCGTGCGCTACAGGGGATCGCGGCTACGCTAAATCGTCACGGCCTGTTTACCACGCCGGAGATCGCCCATCGCTTTAGCGCAATAGTACAGGCGCTGTCCGCGCAAGCGTCTCACCAGCGTCTGCTGCGCCAGTGGCTACAGTGTCTGACGGAAAGAGAGTGGTTAATCCGCGAAGGTGAAAGCTGGCGCTGCCGCATTCCGCTCAGCGAGATTCCTGAGCCTCAGGAAGCGTGCCCGCAAAGCCAATGGAGCCAGGCGCTGGCGCAGTATCTGGAAACCTGCATCGCCCGGCACGACGCCCTCTTCTCCGGGCAGTGTTCTCCGCTGGAATTGCTGTTCAACGAGCAGCATCGCGTTACCGACGCGCTGTATCGCGACAACCCCGCCAGCGCCTGTCTGAATCGCTATACCGCGCAGATTGCCGCCTTGTGCAGCGCAGAACGGATTCTGGAGGTTGGCGCCGGAACCGCAGCCACTACCGCGCCGGTGCTGAAGGCCACGCGAAACACGCGGCAGTCGTACCACTTCACGGACGTCTCCGCGCAGTTCCTCAATGACGCCAGAGCCCGTTTCCATGATGAATCGCAGGTGTCTTATGCCTTGTTCGACATCACCCAGCCGCTGGATTTCACCGCCCACCCAGAGGCGGGTTACGACCTGATCGTTGCCGTCAATGTGCTCCACGACGCCAGCCATGTCGTCCAGACGTTGCGCAGATTAAAACTGTTGCTGAAAGCCGGCGGACGTTTGCTGATCGTTGAAGCGACGGAGCGAAACAGCGTATTCCAGCTGGCGAGCGTGGGCTTTATTGAGGGATTAAGCGGATACCGTGATTTCCGCCGCCGGGATGAGAAACCGATGCTCACCCGCTCCGCATGGCAGGAGGTTCTCGTTCAGGCCGGGTTTGCAAACGAGCTGGCGTGGCCCGCGCAGGAATCGTCGCCGCTGCGCCAGCATCTGCTGGTGGCGCGTTCGCCTAGCGTAAATCGCCCGGATAAAAAAGCCGTGAGCCGCTATTTACAGCAGCGCTTTGGCACCGGTCTGCCCATTTTACAGATCCGGCAAAGAGAAGCGTTATTTACGCCGCTGCATGCCCCGTCTGATGCGCCGACTGAGCCAGCCAAACCCACGCCAGTTGCCGGGGGGAATCCGGCGCTGGAAAAACAGGTGGCTGAACTCTGGCAATCGCTGCTGTCTCGCCCCGTGGCAAGGCATCACGACTTTTTCGAACTGGGCGGCGACAGCCTGATGGCGACAAGGATGGTCGCGCAGCTAAACCGGAGAGGGATTGCCAGGGCTAACCTTCAGGATCTGTTCAGCCATTCGACGCTGAGCGACTTCTGCGCCCATCTACAGGCGGCTACGTCAGGAGAGGACAACCCGATACCCCTTTGCCAGGGCGACGGTGAGGAAACCCTGTTTGTCTTCCACGCTTCAGACGGCGATATCAGCGCCTGGCTGCCGCTCGCTAGCGCGTTGAACAGGCGCGTTTTCGGCCTGCAAGCAAAATCGCCGCAGCGCTTTGCCACGCTCGACCAGATGATCGATGAGTATGTCGGGTGCATCCGTCGTCAGCAGCCTCACGGCCCTTATGTGCTGGCGGGTTGGTCGTATGGCGCGTTTCTTGCGGCGGGCGCCGCACAGCGCCTGTACGCCAAAGGCGAGCAGGTTCGGATGGTGTTAATCGATCCCGTGTGCCGACAGGATTTCTGTTGCGAAAACCGGGCGGCCCTGCTGCGCCTGTTAGCCGAAGGACAAACGCCTCTGGCACTGCCCGAACATTTCGACCAGCAGACGCCCGACAGCCAGCTTGCCGACTTTATCAGCCTCGCTAAAACGGCCGGTATGGTGTCGCAAAACCTGACGCTGCAAGCGGCAGAAACGTGGCTCGACAACATCGCGCATCTGCTGCGTTTACTGACTGAGCATACGCCGGGCGAAAGCGTTCCGGTCCCCTGTCTCATGGTGTATGCCGCCGGGAGACCCGCGCGCTGGACGCCAGCAGAAACCGAGTGGCAGGGCTGGATAAACAACGCCGACGACGCTGTGATTGAAGCCAGCCACTGGCAAATCATGATGGAAGCCCCCCACGTTCAGGCTTGTGCGCAACACATTACGCGCTGGCTTTGCGCAACCTCAACGCAACCGGAGAACACGTTATGATGCCGTCCGCCTCCACAAAACAACGCGTACTGATTGTGGGCGCCAAATTTGGCGAAATGTACCTGAATGCCTTTATGCAGCCCCCGGAGGGGCTGGAACTGGTCGGCCTGCTGGCGCAGGGAAGCGCCCGTTCAAGAGAGCTGGCTCATGCGTTTGGCATTCCGCTGTATACCTCGCCGGAACAGATAACTAGGATGCCGGATATCGCCTGTATTGTCGTGCGTTCGACCGTCGCCGGAGGAACCGGTACGCAGCTTGCCAGACACTTTCTGACGCGCGGCGTACACGTCATTCAGGAGCATCCCCTCCACCCGGATGACATCAGTTCCTTACAAACGCTGGCGCAGGAACTGGGCTGCTGCTATTGGGTAAACACGTTTTATCCGCATACGCGCGCGGGACGCACATGGCTTCGCGATGCGCAGCAGCTGCGTCGCTGCCTGGCTAAGACGCCGCCGGTAGTCCACGCCACCACCAGCCGACAGTTGCTCTACTCCACTCTGGATTTGTTGTTGCTGGCTCTGGGCGTTGATGCCGCCGCCGTGGAGTGCGACGTGGTTGGCAGCTTTAGCGATTTTCACTGTCTGAGACTCTTCTGGCCGGAGGGAGAAGCCTGCCTGCTGCTTCAGCGCTATCTCGATCCTGACGATCCAGATATGCATAGCCTTATCATGCACCGCCTGCTGCTGGGCTGGCCGGAAGGTCATCTTTCGCTGGAGGCGAGCTACGGCCCCGTCATCTGGTCATCCAGCCTGTTTGTCGCAGACCATCAGGAGAACGCCCACAGCCTCTACCGCAGACCGGAGATCCTGCGCGATCTGCCGGGTCTGACGCGCAGCGCGGCGCCCCTGAGCTGGCGCGACTGCTGCGAAACCGTCGGGCCGGAGGGCGTCAGCTGGTTGCTACACCAGTTGCGCAGCCATCTGGCGGGCGAACATCCACCAGCGGCCTGCCAAAGCGTACATCAGATCGCGTTATCACGTTTATGGCAGCAGATTTTACGTAAGACCGGCAATGCGGAGATCAGACGCCTGACGCCGCCGCACCACGACCGGTTAGCCGGTTTCTACAACGATGATGATAAGGAGGCGCTGTGACGCAATCTGCAATGTGCATCCCGCTGTGGCCCGCCCGGAACGGCAATACTGCGCATCTGGTCATGTGCCCTTTCGCTGGCGGCAGCAGTAGCGCGTTTCGCCACTGGCAAGCTGAGCAACTGGCTGATTGCGCGCTTTCTCTGGTGACCTGGCCGGGGCGCGATCGCCTTCGCCATCTGGAACCACTCAGAAGCATTACACAACTGGCGGCACTGCTGGCGAACGAGCTGGAAGCATCCGTATCGCCTGACACGCCGCTTTTACTCGCCGGGCACAGCATGGGGGCGCAGGTGGCGTTTGAAACCTGCCGACTTCTGGAGCAACGGGGGCTTGCGCCACAAGGACTGATTATTTCCGGGTGCCATGCCCCGCATCTGCATTCTGAACGCCAGCTCAGCCATCGCGATGATGCCGACTTTATCGCTGAGCTGATAGACATTGGCGGATGTTCTCCTGAACTGCGGGAAAACCAGGAATTAATGTCGCTGTTTCTTCCTCTTCTGCGCGCTGATTTTTACGCCACCGAGAGCTATCACTACGACTCGCCCGACGTCTGTCCGCCGCTGCGCACGCCTGCGCTGTTATTGTGCGGCAGCCACGATCGCGAAGCCTCCTGGCAGCAGGTCGATGCCTGGCGTCAGTGGCTGAGCCACGTTACAGGCCCGGTGGTGATTGACGGCGATCATTTCTATCCCATTCAACAAGCCCGGTCCTTTTTTACGCAGATTGTCCGCCATTTTCCCCACGCATTTTCTGCAATGACCGCGTTGCAAAAACAGCCCAGTACTTCAGAAAGGTGACGCATGAATTCTTCCTTTGAATCTCTGATTGAACAGTATCCCTTACCCATTGCCGAACAGTTGCGCCACTGGGCGGCCCGTTATGCCTCGCGAATTGCCGTCGTTGATGCAAAGGGGTCGTTAACCTACAGCGCGCTTGATGCACAAGTTGACGAACTTGCCGCAGGTCTGTCATCACTGGGTTTGCGTTCGGGGGAGCATGTAATTGTGCAGCTTCCCAACGACAACGCGTTTGTTACCCTGCTGTTCGCCTTGTTAAGACTGGGCGTTATCCCCGTGCTGGCGATGCCCTCGCAACGGGCGCTGGATATCGACGCGCTGATTGAGCTGGCGCAACCCGTCGCTTACGTTATTCACGGGGAAAACCACGCAGAGCTGGCCCGACAGATGGCGCACAAACACGCCTGCTTGCGTCATGTTCTGGTCGCTGGAGAGACCGTGAGCGACGATTTTACGCCGCTCTTCTCCCTTCACGGTGAGCGACAGGCATGGCCGCAGCCTGATGTTTACGCCACCGCGTTGTTGTTGCTCTCAGGCGGCACAACCGGCACGCCCAAACTCATCCCGCGCCGACATGCCGACTATAGCTATAACTTCAGCGCTTCTGCTGAACTGTGCGGCATCAGCCAACAGAGCGTGTATCTCGCCGTCCTCCCGGTGGCGCATAACTTTCCGCTGGCCTGCCCCGGTATTCTGGGAACGCTTGCCTGCGGCGGAAAAGTGGTGCTGACCGACAGCGCCAGCTGTGATGAGGTGATGCCTTTAATCGCGCAGGAAAGAGTGACTCACGTCGCCCTGGTTCCGGCGCTGGCGCAATTATGGGTGCAGGCCAGGGAGTGGGAAGACAGCGACCTTTCGTCGCTGCGCGTCATTCAGGCAGGCGGCGCCCGGCTCGACCCGACGCTTGCTGAGCAGGTTATCGCCACCTTTGACTGTACCCTGCAACAGGTTTTCGGTATGGCGGAAGGCCTGCTCTGTTTTACCCGGCTGGACGATCCGCATGCCACCATTCTCCACAGCCAGGGGCGCCCGTTGTCCCCTCTGGATGAAATCCGCATCGTTGATCAAGACGAGAACGACGTCGCGCCGGGCGAAACCGGGCAATTGTTAACGCGCGGCCCTTATACCATTTCGGGCTATTACCGCGCCCCTGCCCACAACGCGCAGGCCTTTACCGCGCAAGGGTTTTACCGCACAGGCGACAATGTCAGGCTGGATGAGGTGGGGAACCTGCACGTTGAGGGACGCATAAAAGAGCAGATCAACCGCGCCGGAGAAAAAATAGCCGCGGCTGAAGTGGAATCGGCACTGCTGCGTTTAGCGGAAGTGCAAGATTGCGCGGTGGTCGCCGCGCCGGACACGCTGCTTGGCGAGCGGATTTGCGCGTTTATCATCGCGCAGCAGGTGCCAACTGACTATCAGCAGTTGCGTCAACAACTGACCCGTATGGGGCTCAGCGCGTGGAAAATTCCTGACCAAATCGAGTTTCTGGACCACTGGCCGCTCACCGCCGTCGGCAAGATAGACAAAAAACGCCTGACGGCTCTCGCCGTTGACCGTTATCGCCATTCTGCCCAATAAGCGCAAACCGACCCGAAACAGGTTGAAATAAACCCGTTTCGGGTAGCACCACTATTAGAAATAGTTATCATTTTCAATTCACCATTGTCGGTATTTTTGGCGTTTCGCCGTCTTACAGGGACTCACAACAATGAAAATGACACGGCTTTATCCTCTGGCCTTGGGGGGATTATTGCTCCCCGCCATTGCTAATGCCCAGACTTCACAGCAAGACGAAAGCACGCTGGTGGTTACCGCCAGTAAACAATCTTCCCGCTCGGCATCAGCCAACAACGTCTCGTCTACTGTTGTCAGCGCGCCGGAATTAAGCGACGCCGGCGTCACCGCCAGCGACAAACTCCCCAGAGTCTTGCCCGGGCTCAATATTGAAAATAGCGGCAACATGCTTTTTTCGACGATCTCGCTACGCGGCGTCTCTTCAGCGCAGGACTTCTATAACCCCGCCGTCACCCTGTATGTCGATGGCGTCCCTCAGCTTTCCACCAACACCATCCAGGCGCTTACCGATGTGCAAAGCGTGGAGTTGCTGCGAGGCCCACAGGGAACGTTATATGGCAAAAGCGCTCAGGGCGGGATCATCAACATCGTCACCCAGCAGCCGGACAGCACGCCGCGCGGCTATATTGAAGGCGGCGTCAGTAGCCGCGACAGTTATCGAAGTAAGTTCAACCTGAGCGGCCCCATTCAGGATGGCCTGCTGTACGGCAGCGTCACCCTGTTACGCCAGGTTGATGACGGCGACATGATTAACCCCGCGACGGGAAGCGATGACTTAGGCGGCACCCGCGCCAGCATAGGGAATGTGAAACTGCGTCTGGCGCCGGACGATCAGCCCTGGGAAATGGGCTTTGCCGCCTCACGCGAATGTACCCGCGCCACCCAGGACGCCTATGTGGGATGGAATGATATTAAGGGCCGTAAGCTGTCGATCAGCGATGGTTCACCAGACCCGTACATGCGGCGCTGCACTGACAGCCAGACCCTGAGTGGGAAATACACCACCGATGACTGGGTTTTCAACCTGATCAGCGCCTGGCAGCAGCAGCATTATTCGCGCACCTACCCTTCCGGTTCGTTAATCGTCAATATGCCTCAGCGCTGGAATCAGGATGTGCAGGAGCTGCGCGCCGCAACCCTGGGCGATGCGCGTACCGTTGATATGGTGTTTGGGCTGTACCGGCAGAACACCCGCGAGAAGTTAAATTCAGCCTACGACATGCCGACAATGCCTTATTTAAGCAGTACCGGCTATACCACCGCTGAAACGCTGGCCGCATACAGTGACCTGACCTGGCATTTAACCGATCGTTTTGATATCGGCGGCGGCGTGCGCTTCTCGCATGATAAATCCAGTACACAATATCACGGCAGCATGCTCGGCAACCCGTTTGGCGACCAGGGTAAGAGCAATGACGATCAGGTGCTCGGGCAGCTATCCGCAGGCTATATGCTGACCGATGACTGGAGAGTGTATACCCGTGTAGCCCAGGGATATAAACCTTCCGGGTACAACATCGTGCCTACTGCGGGTCTTGATGCCAAACCGTTCGTCGCCGAGAAATCCATCAACTATGAACTTGGCACCCGCTACGAAACCGCTGACGTCACGCTGCAAGCCGCGACGTTTTATACCCACACCAAAGACATGCAGCTTTACTCTGGCCCGGTCGGGATGCAGACATTAAGCAATGCGGGTAAAGCCGACGCCACCGGCGTTGAGCTTGAAGTGAAGTGGCGGTTTGCGCCGGGCTGGTCATGGGATATCAATGGCAACGTGATCCGTTCCGAATTCACCAATGACAGTGAGTTGTATCACGGTAACCGGGTGCCGTTCGTACCACGTTATGGCGCGGGAAGCAGCGTGAACGGCGTGATTGATACGCGCTATGGCGCACTGATGCCCCGACTGGCGGTTAATCTGGTCGGGCCGCATTATTTCGATGGCGACAACCAGTTGCGGCAAGGCACCTATGCCACCCTGGACAGCAGCCTGGGCTGGCAGGCGACTGAACGGATGAACATTTCCGTCTATGTCGATAACCTGTTCGACCGTCGTTACCGTACCTATGGCTACATGAACGGCAGCAGCGCCGTCGCGCAGGTCAATATGGGTCGCACCGTCGGTATCAATACGCGAATTGATTTCTTCTGATTATTGTAAAAGGGATACCGAAAAGGTATCCCTTTTACACCACTAGTTAAAACCAGTAACTCAGCAGAGTCGCAAAAAATATTAATCCATAGTGATTATTTAAACAATGAAATTGCGATTAGGACAAATAGATTTAACTTTCTCGTTCCTTTCTCTCCTTATACTAAAGAAATAATCATATCAAAATAAAAATTCACAACAGTGCAACATTAAAAATACAACCAACAAACAATCCTATATACAAGGCACATCTCCAGAATATAAAAGCACAGACAAACAACCTAAAAAAACAACCCGAATTAATAAAACCTTTACAATTACACATCCTCAACTCAAAACAATTTCGAAAACTCAAATATTTCATCGGCAAAAACAGTCATTAACACATCTATTTTTTTGAAATTCTGTAGGGTAAAACTGATATAAAGCATTTATCATATTAACATATCAATAAGTGCAAACTTAAAAATCAAAATTTAGGGTTCAGTAAAACCAATTCGCCACAAAAAAACCACCCCATACATATAAATTATTTTATAGGTAAAATAGATTATATATTCTCATAGCTACCACAAACTATACTAGCCTGAACTATATTTATTCTGCTGCAATCAATGCATACATAACACAAATATCACTCAGGTACACTACTCAAACCACGCTGGGATTTTTCCTCAAGTTATAATCATCACCCCGAAAATCATTCGGCATTTACTCATTAAATAGTCACCCCATAGGCCTGTACATGTTCACTCAGAAATATACATCCTTTTCTCTGTCATAAACCCTCTGATTAATCATAAATAAATACTTGTGACACCAATCTTTTTCCTTAACGGAACGAATTGTTGTGTAGAAGGAGATAATATTATGTCAAAAAAAATATCAGCCATTGCTTATAACTCATTATATGTCAACATGGGTCACTATAACGGAAGCAGTTGAGATCACTACCAAAGCCATAAAACAAAAAATTACTCCTAGCGATATTTATCGTCATGCCTTGAGTGGCAACATCCTACTATCGGTCTATTTCCAGTCTCCTGTGATACTTAAGTAGATACAAACTTTTAATGGAAAAATAAAATTCAGGCAGTTTGAGGGAGACCTACTTGATAAACTATGCATGCTTGACAGGGACGGTTTTATTTATGGTCAAAATTTAAGACTCTGTACAGAAGCCAGATATGTTTGTCCTGTGCAACAAATTATAGATACCCCCCCTGATAGGCTATGAATATGTTTTGATTCAGCGCATACTGGCTCGTGAACTTAAATTCCCCTCCCCAATTGTGGGGGCAAGAAAAACTAACCATGGTATTATAGTAAGATTTTCAGAGGAGCTTTTTCAAATTTTCGAAACTATGAGTTGGAAAGAACGCGTAGAAAAACAAATTTCCAGACTACCTAAAAACACAGCATTAGATGTCATAAAAAAACTAACAGAAGTGACGACCATAAAATATAATCACAATGGGTGTTTTCCTCTTTATACATTACCGCCTGATGCCTGTTTTGTTATTCGCCACACCGAAGTCGAAAGACTAATTAATTTATACAAAAAAAGGGAGAGTCATCCCATTTCACCTTCCCGTATGACAACACCGTTATCACGCCTGTTTTGGCTGGCCTGCAAGCACAATGATACTATCAGCCCACTGCTGAATCATCCTTATAAGCTCCTTTCTATTTTTGAACAATCGGCATCAGACGATGGCATCGGGGAAAAACTGGACGCTGAAACACTGAAAAATGCGCTGAAGCGTGGTTCGCCATCTTCGACATCCTTATCCGGCTAATACCATCCCCATTTGTAATGGCCGACAACCCTAAATAAGGGTTTTGCATCCATTATTTAGGGCTCACCAGCTTTCTCTCAGGTTTCCACTGTGTTTTTTTATTCTCCGGCCACCGTTTATTTCAGTCACAGGAGGATATATGACATCTTATCAGTTACTACGCCTCAGACAGGTTGAGCAAAAAACAGGGCTGAAGCGTTCACAGATATACCTTTATATGAAAGAGGGTGCATTTCCCCGTTCAATAAAAATAGGCCCTGCTAGTGTTGCCTGGCTCGAGTCTGAGATTGACGAGTGGATCAACAAAAAGTTATCTGACCGATAAAGACGCAATGAGGAGAAGATGATGAACATTAATATCCCGGCACTCATAAACTTCGATCCTGCAGGTATAAAAAAAAGAACCTGCATGTATATTTCAGACCTGCCCGGTATTGTGCTATATGACACTATACCATTCACTGAATATTCAGCTGAATTACTGAGCACTTATTCAGTTAAGGAGTCAATTTCATGCTTCCATCCCTGAATCATATTATATTAACCGTTGCTCTTCAGGCGCTACGGGAAGGCAATATTCATCACTGCGAAACTATGGGATTCACTTACGATGAAATGAATTTGCTCAGTTGCTTATCAATAAACGATCTTATCACCCTCAGTCAGGCACCTTTACCGCTTGTCGATATTACTATCCGCCATGATGTCCTGCAAAAATTACTGGCATCATCCCACGAGGAAAACAGGCGTCAGGAACAACTGAACAGAGCTGTCAGGCTGGGGGGCTCAATCGCACTGATGAACCGTTATTTCGGGGTTGGCTCCAGAGAAACCTGTGCACGCCGCCGGTTACTCGGTGTCTCCGTTCCAAACGGGAGAACACCCATTCCGGATGAAGAAACCGATGCTGCAATCTGGCATCAGTGGCAAAAATATCGGGTCGAAAACATTGATTCCCCGGAGGCGCTGGACGCCATGATGCAGGTTACAGAAAACCTTTCATCGTGTACTGCCCCCTCGCTGACCGTTGTCTGGAACTGCATCACGCATTGCGAAAGAAAGAACACGGTAAGGAGAATACAACGTGCCAGATGAAATCGATCGCGATCAGGCGTTTAATGAACGGTGCCTAGAAGCACTGATTGAACAAAGCCGGTTAAGACCCACACCGACACCTTCCCTGCAGCACTGTCGATTTTGCGGCAAGGCTATTCCGGAAAAACGCCGTCAGACGCTGCCGGGTGTAACAACCTGTACTGACTGTCAGTCGATACTGGAGAAACGCAGACGTTAAATCTGTATGTGCGGAGGAGAATAGCTCCGCACATTTTAATATGCACCAGCCGGCTTGTTTTCAGGTTCCCGTGCCTCCATGTCATGGATGAATAACCTGCTCACATCTCCTGCTGTGGCAATCCTTTTTTACAGTCAGTACACCAGAGGTCAGACATGAACAAACCGGCAAACAAGATGGAATTCGTCAGAAAACTGCGGTAAATAAATGATGGCAGCCTGCTGGAAAAGGTTGTCGGGCATATGGAAGAAAAGCTCACAGGGAATGAGCTTGAAATGCTTTATGCCGCAGCAGATTATCGCCGCGCAGAGATTGTAATGAACCAGTACTTTGATAAGGTTCCCGGTAATGTCTGGAAATATGTCAGATAACTCTGTGTTTTTTATGCAACAGGTACAGACGGATACCACTGCGGCATGAAAACGAATTTCACCACCCGGCCCGGTAAGTATCGGCCTAAGTGGCCGGGAAACGTTTAACCAGATTAAAGACCGTCCCTTACAACAAAAGGGACTACTGTATTCCTGTCTTTCACGCCTTACACATTATTGTCGTTACCAAATTCAGCCACAGAGACAGCATACAACCCCATCTGACATATAAAGAAAGTCTTCCTCCGGATGTTTAATTTAACCTGATAATAATCAACAAATATTATTATCAGCCCGCCCGTCATCATTCATGCACACACACACCGTGCCAGTAATACGTTAATTTCACATACTTTTTTATCATTCCTTCCGGTATTTATTTTCCCGTTAAAATTTCATTCTCCCTCCTGCATCCTGACCATGCTCTTTAACAATATGGAGCGGGCTGTCACACAACCATAATTCAGGGTGCCGCTGAATGTTCTCGCTGACCCGTTAAAACCGGAATGCAGGATCGGAATGTGATCGAAGAAATCATCTTCAACAATTTTAATTAAACGAGGACACTATGAGAAAGCCTGTTTATTACGCGTATGTTGCCCAGGAAAGTCATCCGGACTCTCAGGGTGAGAAAAATACCTGGTGGACAAAGGTCGGAGTCGCCTTTCCCCACCACGGTAAATCCGGTCTGAATATTGTCCTGACGCCCGGTATTGCCGTTTCCGGCAAACTGGTCCTGCTTGAGCCCCGGGAGGAAAATAATCCACCACAGAATACGGGCCCCATCGAAACCGTGTCGTAACCACCCTTAATTCTGTTCCCACAGCATGCAGTATCAGCAGATCCTGCATGTCACTTGTTTACTGAGGTCACCATGCTTTCCACCACAGCCTTTCTGGCGATAGCCATGCAGTGCGCCGCCAGCATTCATCCGTCCACGGCATTCGACGTGGCACGGGTGGAATCCGGTTTTAACCCTTATGCCATCGCTGAGATTGTCCCGAAGGCCGGCCCCTCTTTCGGCGATCAACACATTATTTCTCACCTGCCAGCCAGCCGGGGAGATGCAGAGCATATTCTCCGTCGCCTGACAGCACAGGATCGCCGTTACTCTGTCGGGCTGATGCAAATCACCAGCACCAATTTCCGCCACTATGGTGTGTCCGCCACAGAGCTACTTGATCCCTGTACCAATCTGTCCGTCTTCGAACACATTCTCAGAGACTGCTACCGGCGCGGCGGCACGCTGAAAAGGGCGCTGAGTTGTTATTATTCCGGCAATTTCAGTACCGGGCAACAACCTGAAACGGCGTTTTCCGGAACGAGCTATATCCAGCGAATCGGTTATCCGCCGTCTGGCTGATAACAGCACCCGCAACGAATATTGGGATGCCCGGTTCACGTTCCATTCTGACCCTGACAAGGAAATGAGCGATGCGGAACGCGAGATCAACTACTTCGGCTTTACCGTCACCAGCTGGCAGACCGACCGCGAAATCCGGGGAGGTGAATGATGAAAAAGTTAACGTTTACCGCACTGGCACTGATGATGTGCGGCGCGGCATGGGGTGCGGCCATACCGCAGGCAAGCCGCTATGACTCCCGCGTGCAGCAGGTTATCTATAACCCGCAGAACGTCACTGTCGTTAACACCAAACCCGGCTTTATGACAACGCTGGTCTTTGATAACGATGAGGCGGTCATAAGCGCCAAACCTGGCTTTGATGAGGCGTGGGAAGCCACGCCGGATGCAAACCGGGTCAACGTTCGCCCGGTCGCGCTCACGCAGGGAGCGCCCGAAGAAGATGGCAACACAACGCAGGTCGTGATCCCCCCGAACAGCCGGGACTGGCATACCAACATGCTGGTTGTCACCAGTAAGCGCCTGTACAACGTCGAGCTGAACGTCATCGATGATAAATCGGCACAGCAACCCGCTTTCCAGGTGAGCTATCGCTATCCGGGCGAAGAACGGGACAAAGCGAGCCGGGAGGCGACGGCCAGACAGCGCGAGTGGGAGCAGAAACAGCAACAGGCCAGCGTCCAGAAAGCGCTGAACTCGGCGCAGACGCCCCGCAACTGGAGTTACACCCAATATCCGGGCAAAGGCAGTTTCAACATTGTTCCCGATTTTGCTTACGACAATGGCCGCTTTACGTTCGTGGGCTTCTCCCCGTCTAAGTCCATTCCTTCCGTCACCAAAGAGCTGAACGGCAAAGAGCATGTGGTTAACAGCAGTATCCAGAAGAAAGGCGACTTCACCGTACTGGTGATTCAGGAGGTGACGCCCCGCCTGGTACTGCGTTCCGGTAATGTCGTTGTGGGTCTGGAAAATAGCGGATTTGGCAAAGTACACGCCGCCGATGGTTCCACCGTATCCCGGCAGGTGAAAAGAGTGGAAAAACCAGAATCCAGGTAACCTATAAAAATAGTTTTATATTTTTATAAAAGGGAACGTGCATATGAACGACGAAAACAAAGTGCCTGTGCCGGATGAAGCGCAGGCATCCCTGGCACACGCTGAGGATGATATTGCTACGCTTGAGCGGGAAGCTCGCGCTAAAAGGGAGGCCGAGCTTCTCAATGCGCAGGACGACGAAGAGAAAGACCCGGTACAACCCGCCGTTAACAAGCTGAAAAAGCGCAAACGGGGCAAAGCAACCGCCTTTCTTGCCATTGTCGCGGTCACGCTTATCTTCCTGGCATGGGGTGGTAACTGGGTTTATCGCAATATCCTGTGGCAGCCTACGGAAGAAAAGAAACCGGACACAGCCCCGCAGACGAACAAAACCGATTACCGGCAGCGTAACGATCTAGGTATGTCCACCGATACAGCCGAAGAAGAGGCAGAGCAACAGGATAACGGCCAGAGCAGCACGGGGGGAACAGGGCAGGCGGCTCCGGCCGCCCCGCCAGAACTCAACAAAGCCAGCTTCCTTATTCGCCGTGATGGTTCAGCCACCACACAGAACCCGGTAAAAACCCGGCAGCAGGAAATGACGCTGACATCGGCAACGACCACCGAACAACAGGACAGCAGCGCGGCCACAAATACCGCCGCACCGTCGCCGGGACAAAGCCCCGCACCAGTGCGCCGCATACCCTATAACCCTGACCTGTACATCCCGGAAAATACCTCGATCCCCTGCTCACTGGATCGCCACTTTGTATCTGACCGGGCAGGGAAACTTCGCTGCACGGTCACTACTGACATCTGGAGCGCCAGCGGCAACACGAAGCTGATAGAGAAAGGCACCACGGCATCATTACTTTACCGCGCCATAGCGGAAGAAGGTATGAAGCACGGGCAAGGGCGGGCATTCATCATTGCGACGAAGCTACGCACCCGCCAGCCGCCTTATCTCGATATCCCGTTGGTTGATACCAGCGCGGCTGGCGAGCTGGGCGAGGCTGGCGTTGATGGCTGGATAGATTCGCACTTCTGGGAACGGTTCGGCGGCGCGTTAATGGTCGGCATGATCCCCGATATTGGCGCATGGGCATCCAACAGTGCGGGTAAAAAAGACCGCAATACGGACTATACGGAAAACAGCCGCCAGGCTATGGCAGATATGGCGCGTACTACGCTGGAGAACAGCATCAATATTCCCCCAACGCTCTATAAGAATCAGGGCGAGATCATCAACCTGATCACAGGCGAGGATATTGATTTTTCCAACATCTATACACTGAGGTTGAAAAATGACCGCTAAGAATATTTCCCTCGACCGCTATAAACAGCGTTTCTTTGGCGACTTTCTGGAGCTTCCTGGCCTGACGGAGATCGCCGTCAACCGTCCAGGTGAGCTGTATACCAAAATCAACGGCGTATGGGAGCAGCACGCCGTTCCTTTGTCCTATGAGGATTGCTACAACTTTGCCCGGTGCCTGGCAAAGCACCACGGCGACAATATCGAAGATATTAAGCCGGGGCTGTCAGCCACGCTGGAATCTGGCGAACGGTGCCAGGTGATTGTTCCCCCGGCCTGTGAGCGCGATACGGTGTCTATCACCATCCGTAAGCCATCAAAGGTACAAATCCCGCATCAGTCGTATATCGATGCGGGATTTTATAACCGGGTAACAGGCGAGGAAAAAACGGAGACGCACGACGAGGAATTAATTGCATTGTACAATTCAAAAAATATTCCTCTGTTTATGGAGAAATGCGTCGAGTACGGTAAAACTCTCGCGGTCGCCGGGGAAACAAGTACCGGGAAAACCACCTATATGAAAATGTTGATAGGGTATATTCCTGTACATCTTCGGATATCAACCATTGAGGACAACCCGGAAATCACGTTCTTTATCCATAAAAACTACGTCCATCTTTTTTATCCGTCAGAATCATCAGATGAAAAAGGTTCTATCGTTACCCCGGCGAGCCTTTTACGCTGGAATTATCGTATGAACCCTGACCGAATTTTATTAACAGAGGTTCGCGGTGCGGAAGCCTGGGACTTCCTTAAAATAACGGGTTCCGGCCATGAAGGGAATATGACCTCCATTCATGCAGGATCAGCGAAAAAAGCTATAGATGGGTTTATTACCCGTTGCTATGAAAATCCACAGTGCGCCCAGCTCCCCTATACATTTATGTTACGTAAGGTTCTGGATAGCCTGGACGTGATTGTGAGCATTGATTTAGACAGAAATGTCCGCCGTATGAATAACATTTATTTCCGTCCAATTCATCGCAATCAATATTTTGAGGAAATGAAAGCATGACAAATAAAATGACAGTCATCATCCTGGCGGCAATAGTTACGGGGTGTTCATCACCACCACCTCCCGTCCCTGTAGAGTGGGATAAAGCCGCTGTCCCATTAAATACCCGTTTACCGCAATGGCGTGACAATAACGTTATAGTCCCTTCCCCGACAGTTAACGGTAAATGGACATCATCAGTCAGCGCACAAAGTTTCCACGATACAACATGGACGCCAGCCGTATTTTATGCAGTCGCTCATTCAACACGAATTGTCGTCTCTGCGCAACCCGGTACTGATTTCTTTAATGCCAGGAACTGGCTTCGCCAGAATGGCGCAAAAGGCGTCATTGAATACCAGCCTGTTTTTAATTGCCTGACGTGCAGGGAAACCACCATTTATTTCTCTCGCTAATCCATTTAAGCAATACAATCTGATAAGGATTTATCATGAAAAAAAACGTTATCGCGGCGGCCGCATTATGTCTGGCAGCAGGAACACCAGTTTATTCCTTTTCCGCTAATCCGTGCGAAGTTGTTCTTTGTATGTACGGAAAAGCAACGGGGAATAGTGGCGGGCGTGAATGCCGTTCTGCAGAAAAGGCTTTTTTTATAATAGTCAAAAAGAATAAACATGGTTTCTTACCCAACCATACTTTAAAGGTGAGAAAAGCGTTCCTTGGTGAATGTCCCGACGCAGATCCGAAGACCGTAAATAAAATCCTGTCCAGGTTCGGTAAGGTCAGAGGATAGTAATAATCCGGATAACACCCTGTTTACGGTAAAAGGTGCGACATGCGAAAAAAAGACTTATTCATCCGAAATATACACTCCCGCAATCAGGACAGAATATCGATAGCCATGGTATATGACACGTTATCAAAAGAAGCTCACAGAGGTTGTGGGCTGTATTACGAAATATACGCAAGCAGATTAATCGACCTTTTTCGCGCTCATCTTTCAGAACTTAATGAAGCTGACGCAAACAAATTAATGAGATATGCAGAAAGTAAAGGCACAAAAATTGATGATACAACCTGGAGTGAGGCACTGGAAGCTGAAAGGGAATGCAGAGCTGAAATATACCGCGAACAGATGTAATCACACAGAACAAAAATGTATTGTGCAACACACAGGCTGACAGGCGGCGGGTTTTTAAGGCTTAATTATTTTTGGCTTCAATTTCGAAGAAATTGTTAAGACGAAAAATAATGAAGTGGAACGTGGACAGAAAATTCAATTTCGGAGAAATTGCTAATTTTCAGGATCCACGTCCACCCGCGAACATTCGCCCCAGCGAATTGAAGCGGGCCGGGGGGAGCCGCAAAAATTTTGCCGCCCCAGCGAGCAATAAGGCACGCCCACGTGCCGGTTTTTGTGGGGGGCTTGCCCCGCACACCGTCGCAGCCAGGCTATATTTCCCGCCCCGGCGGGGAATATGCCGATTAGGCGCGACCAACCCCTTTAAAGCGGCGTTCCCGTTTTTTCGCTCCGAGCTCGCGAGGAAAAGAAAAAACAGGCGAAACGCGCGTCTTAAAGGGGTTGGTCGCGCGTAGCGCGTGACGGTGTGCCGCTTTTGACTTTGGGGGTTTTGACGCAGCGTTCAGCGGAGTCATTACCCCCATGTGACATGCAGTGAGGGCGTCCAGCCCGAGCGTAATGACACACGCCGTTGCCCGCCATTCGGGCGTTTCAGGGAGCTGACGACCACGGGTCGGCTGTCATCTGAAAGCGCGGATAACGGGCATGCCCGCAGGATACGGGCAACTGGTTCATGGACGTCATCTGTGGGCGTCTCCGGTGGGCGTGGGGTCTGACGTCCATCCGCGACGCCCATAGTCACCGCCTGTGTCAGCATGAAAACAGGTACCCGTGACGTGTCCGTTTTCATGGAAAAATCCCCACCGGGATTTTATACGGGTCGCCCTGTCCATTTGCCCCATATCATGGTCCGAATGAACGGGGCAATGTCATGGGGCGAACTGCCACGGAAGAGACTTACGGGATGCGCGGGCTCTTTGCCGCCCGCGCCCGCATCCTGCGAATTTATCCGGGTATAAGATGCCCGGATAAAATCACAGGGAAATGAATATCGCCCTGAATATCTATCATCCTGTCCGGCCCGATATAAGACTAAAGCCCACAGTCCCTTGCGGCACCTTATTTTCCACTCAGACCTTGTCCATCAGATAACGGTGCGCTTTTGAGGCTGCGCTGGCTGCCCTGAAAATATAACGTTTGTCGTTTTTCAGTGCTTTCAGCCAGGATGCAATATAGCTTTCATGCTGAACCTCACCTTCAATGCTCAAATCTGCCATCAGAAACGCGCTACCGAGTTCCGCGCACAGCTCCTCGAAAGCATAACACTCACTGCCAAATCTGCCTTTCATTTCGCGGTTAAGGCGGGCTTTTGCCCCGGTCCAGTGAACCAGCTCATGCAGGCCGGTGGCATAGAAGTTCGCCGCATCGTTAAACAGATGGCGCTCAGGCAGCCAGATTTCATCCGTGGCGGGCATGAAGAATGCATTCTGCCCTTTCTCGATGATTTTCGCACCGCTGCGGCTGAAAAGTGCTTCCGCCTGCGGTAGCGGGTCAAACGTGGCTGCCGGTGCTTCTGCACCGGTTTCGTCCGTCGCAGGCAGACCGTCAATCTGGTCAACATTAAACACGGTGAAGGTTTTCAGCATCGGGATATGCTCCGTCTCGCCCTCGTCGTTTTCTTTCTCCAGCGTGGTGTAGAAAATGGCGGTTGTCCCGCGCTCTCCCTTACGTACATGACCACCAGCAGCCTGCGCCTGTTTGAATGTCATCCAGCGGGATTCACTGAATCCCTGTTGTGAAGCACTGCACCACAGCAGCATGATATTCATCCCGCTGTAGGCCACGCCGGTAGCGTAATTGGATGGCAGACCAGACATACCCGGTACGCGCTGCCACGGGCAGGACCACGGTTTAACACCCGCTTCCAGCGCTTCAATAATGCTGTCGGTCACGGTCTGGTAAATATCAGTCCGGTTTTTAACCCCTTTCGTTTTTGAGGAGCCTGAGCGCTCCAGCGACGATACGCTGGTCGCCGCTGCGGGGTTAGGGGCGGTAGTCTGGTTGTGCAGGGAAATGGACATGATTTTTCTCCGTCAGTGGTGTGATTTTCGTCTTCGTATCGCCTGACGGTTCGCTTTCCCGGCGTCGTTCTGTCACGCAAGGGCGCAGCATGCGTGCACTTCACCCTTGCTGGACGGGTTGCAACGGGAAACGATTAACCGGAAGCGGATACGGGAACGAAAAGCACACGGGAGAAAAAATCGGCCCCTGCATAAACGGACGTAGCGCCCCTTGCTCCGCAGTGGTGAAACGGGGTTACAGGTGCAAACGGCAGCTAAGTCCGAAAAACGGGCCAAGTTTTTGGTCCGTTTCCTTGAAAATAATGCAAAATTTATTAACTAACCTTACCGTGATTGAGCGCAGTCAGTGACTCATTAACATCAAAAATCTTGAAAATCACTCGCTCCACACCCAGCGGTTTCAGGCGAGCAGTATGTTTTTTGACATAAGCCAGTGCTGTATCTTCATCCTGAAACAGATAGATACCACCGGCTTCCTGCGTAGTTTCGTTTTCTGTCCAGATTTTCCAGATAAACCCTGGCTCAAGGTTAATGGACTCCGCAAGTTCGACCAGTTGACGCGACATCTCCACGCCAAACGGACCATGAAAATCAAAGTGCAACTGCAACAATTTATTCGACATAACTCCTCCAAGGATAACGCTCATATGCGTAAGCCTGTATTTTATTTTCAACTTATTGCACAATAAACTTCATAATTTAACCATTATCTGTGCAAAAATATGACAGAAAGACTGAAGACTACGCTGGAGCAGTGGGCAAATCTGGTGGCCATCGATGAGGAAGGGAGCATTCAGGCTGCAGCAGAACGACTGCACAGAAGTCATACCACGCTGTTATATTCCGTAAAAAAGTTAGAAAGCCAGTTGGGTACAACCCTGGTGGAGGTGGTGGGCAAAAAAACACGGCTTACAGCCAGCGCCTCCATGCTTTTGCGCAAAGCAGGCTGCATGCTTGAAACGGCCAGACAGCTGGAAAAACTCAGCAGTATGCTGTCTGAAGGCTATGAATCGGACATCACGGTGTCCGTTGACCACCTGTGTGACAGGAGATGGATTTACGCTCCCCTGACCCGGTTTTGTGCTGAAAATGCCTTAACATCCGTCACGCTGCGTGAGACGTCACTCAGCGCCACCCGTCGATATGTCAAAGAAAAACTGTCTGATGTCGCCATCATTAATCTGCCCGTTGAAAATTTCCCTTCATCTTTCTTCGGGCATGTAAAAATGCTCCCGGTCATCTCTTCCACCCACGAACTCGCCGGACAAATGGAAATCGGCCAAAGTGAACTTGTTAATACGACGCAAATAGTCCTGCGGGACCTGGGAAACGACGACAACAATACGCAGGGAGAAAACGTCGGCTGGCTGAAGCCGCAGCGCAGAATAACTGTGGACAATTTTGACTACGCCATTGATGCGGTGAGCTCAGGCCTGGGTTTTTGTCGGTTGCCTGAGCATCTGATTAAACGGCTCAATAATCCCGACATTGTTACGCTCAGTGTCCATGAAGGTTTCGATTATCAGGTGCCTTTACACATTACCCTACCAAAAGGCGGAGATACCGGACCTGCGGCCAGGGCACTCTATGAATTACTGGTCGAAGATGCGACCACGCGTAAAGGTTAGGCTTACCGTTATCCGGCAACGCTATCCTGAAGACAAATGTCTCGCAAAACGGCGGAGGAATGCGTGTTCACTTTAGGCCAGAATTCGTACTAAAAGTGTGTGATTAGTTTAAGCAGAATACTTGCAGATTAATCATCCTGTACAAGATAACAGACATGGGAATCCATTCCCGGCCAACATGGCTCCCGGTTAGTCTACAACAGGAAGAATAAACCGATCATTGGACGTAAGGTTGACCCCGATGACCGGCCCCCGTCTGTTGAAGCCGTCCGCCTTCAGCCAGAGAGCCTAAATCTAGGCTATAAAAACCCATCTCCTCAATAAGCTTGCTTACCAACCCCCTGGCACCGACATCATCACCGGACACGAAGAATGCTGTCTTAGGTTTTGACGACGAAAAATCCGAGCTCCAGGACATGGGGACGGTGTTGAATGCTTTGACAACTTTTGCCCCCGGCACGAGGTCTGCCACGATCGCGCTCGATGTCCGGCCGGTGATATCTCCCATCGAGAGAGGCTCAATACTTCAGACAGCGACGGTAGAGGAAAGCCTGAAACGTATCGGTGAACTGTACGCGGTGGAAGAGGAAATACGCGGACACCCGGCAACTAAGCGACTGGCAGCCAGGCGGTCCCGAAGTAAGCCGTTGCTGATATCTCTGCATGACTTGTTGGCGAAGAAAAGCGCTACTCTGTCGAAGAAATCCCGGCAGGGCGAGGCGTTCGCTTATGTTCTGAACCAGTGGGATGCCCTATGTTACTACTGCGATGACGGTCTTGCATAACCTGATAACAATGCCGCTTCCCGCACCGACATCGTACGTTGTGGCCTGTCATGCCGCAGCAATACTGACAGTTTGTAACCTGCATTTATTGGTGGTCATTCTGGTGGTCTTGACAGGAAAGGAATTCAAGTTTAGCTTATTTATTAGCCAGTTAATGGCAAAGGCGATCCCAGTCAGAGGAGCCAAATTTAAAAATCCCGCTCAGGGAAACCTGAGCGGGATTTTTGCTTTCCGTGATCCTCTCCGCTCCCCAAGCATGCAATCTTATCCTGGTGTAGGTGCTATTTTCTTGCTATCAGGCAAGCTGAACGGCCGTGAGCCCCACGCTCCCGCAAAGGCTTAAATAAAGGCGGTTTAACCGTGCCGGACCATACCTGGGTGTAAGGCAATAATGCGCGGTTCCAAAAAAGATCGGCAACACCGCCGCTTCTGACATCTCTCCGCCAGCGGGTATAAGCAGCATCGTACCGTAGGTACCGTCCAAGGTTCCGTATGTGATCCCCGCAGGTGAAAATCAGCGATGCTGCTCCCAACCTTATGGCTACAGACTTTCGATCCGGCGGTAACCGCTGGGTCTGCCGCTGCGTAGCAGACATGGAGGATGCTGAAAACAGCCTGTCCAGTGCGGCGATGACGCCCAGGGGACGGCTACGGGTGGATGTACCGAGTCCGCTGGCCCGCCTTATTCTGGTGCCGGCGCTACCGGCTTTCCACGCCCGCTACCCTGATATCCAGATCGACATGGGTGTGAGCGACCGGGTAGTGGATCTGATCGGCGACAACGTGGATTGCGTTCTGCGCGGAGGTCAAATCACCGACCAGTCCCTAATCGCACGCCATGTAGGCGATTTGCAAATCGGCGTCTACGTCGCCCCCAGCTATGTGGAACGCCTTGGCGCTCCCGCACACCCGCGCGAGCTGCAAAATACTGACCATTGCATAGTGGGATTCTTGTCCTCACGCACCAGTAAGATTGATCCTTTGGTACTGTGCAGTGAGAATGAACGTATTGAAATCACGGGCAACTACGTACTTGCCGTGGATGATGGCAATGCTTACCTCGAAGCTGGGTTAGTTGGCTTAGGCGTGATTGCGCTGCCCAACTATATGGCGGCAGCGCATCAGGCCGTTGGCGCTTTGATTCCATTATTTACACAATGGCGGATTAGCCCAATGCCTCTGTACCTGGCGTTTCCACCGAACCGCCATGTCAACGCCAAGCTGCGCGTTTTTATTGACTGGATCGTTGAAGTGATCCTGCAGCATGTCCCCATTGCCAACAATCAGTGACGCCATCCCCTGATTCGCTTATCAGCGGCGATGGGGGTCATTCCCGTTGTTTTGAACGAAAGTGAATAATAGAAATCGTTTTCCCAATTTAAATATTTATAACGAATCCAAGAACTATAATGCGGAATTGCCGTCCTATTCGGGATTCGCTGTAAATATTTCCCTAACACTAGCCTGTTTACCTAATTACAGTATTCATGGGATTACCGATGAGGTACACTTTATCTTTAATATCGTCATTCCCGTATCATTCATTATAATGATAGGAAATTGCATTTAATAAAATAAGGATATTAATTTATGACAAAAGGTATAAAAATTTTCATCACTGTAGTCTTCGTGATTCTGGCATTGTTGAGCGGCATGATGAGCTTCATGATCGTCGGGATGGGGGTCAGCGGTAGTGGCTGTGGTCAGGAGTGTTTTGATAATATGGATTCTGCAAAATTCATTAGTATTATATTCTGGATATTGGCTATCATAAGCGGTATCTTCGCTTTCATGGACAATGGCAGCCAAAAAAAAGATCCTCAGTAACAATATTAAGTCCATAGATATATTTGCAGACTTTATCATCCCCTCCTGAGCATCTCCTGGCGCCCTCATTAAAACGCCATCACCGCCACTGCTGATAAGTTAAGGATCGGTTTCCCGATCCTTATTCCCAACAACGTTGAATGCATCGACAGCAAAAGAGCCTTCTTACAATAGCCGTTAATCAGACTAAACGACCCGCTACAAACTTCCCTGCGCCGCTGTGGCGCTGATATTCACCGGCATGCCGGAGCGGCGCTGCAGGGTCTGCTCGACCTGGGCAGGGCTCACTCCCGGCCCCTGGGTAAAGTCGCGCAGCGCCGAGGTCATCGGCAAGGGGACTTTTCTGTCGGATTCAAACTCCGCGCGGTTGCGCGACAGCGGCTCGTGCACCTCCAGCCAGTGACTGCCGTCCGGCTCCACGCTGTACTTCACCGGCTGATCGATCAGCTGAACCCGCGTCCCAACCGGCACGTTATCAAACAGGAATTTAATATCGTCATTGCGCAGGCGGATGCATCCCTGGCTGACGCGCAGCCCGATACCAAAGTTGGCATTGGTACCGTGGATGGCGTAGAGCCTGCCGATGTAGATCGCATACAGCCCCATCGGATTATCGGGCCCGGGGGGCACCATCGCCGGCAGCGTTTTGCCCTCTTTCGCATACTCGCGGCGGGTATTGGCGGTTGGCACCCAGGTGGGGCCTTCCTGCTTACGCTCTACTGCCGTCACCCAGTTACGCGGCGTTTCGCGTCCCGCCTGACCAATGCCGATTGGCAGGACTTCGACGCTATTGCCCAGCGGCGGGTAATAATAGAGACGCATTTCGGCAACGTTGATCACGATCCCTTCGCGCACGGTGTCGGGCAGGATCAGCTGTTGCGGAATAGTCAGCGTCGAACCGGAGCGTGGCAAATAGACATCGACCCCGGGGTTGGCTTCCAGCATATTGCTTAACCCCTGGCCGTACTGGGCGGCAAAACTTTCCAGCGGCTGGGTGTTATTGTCCGGAACGGCAATGGTAAATGCGCTGCCCACCAAACGGCTCCCCTCCGGCGGCAGCGGATAGCTGACGGCCAGCGCGCCGTGGCTGGCGAGCAGCATCAGCGCAGAACAAACTAATTTCACACGCCGCATCGTCATTTTCCCTTCCTCAGTCGCGACTCACGTGTGTGAATTATAGCGTTATTTCCACTCCCCGACCCGCTGGCCAGCATTTCCTTAAATCTGATAGTCGATTGCGGCCTCTTCCGGCTCCATCGCCTGACGCTTAATCTCATCCAGCGACAGTCCGGCATTGCACAATTCGATAAAGCGCCAAACGTAATTCCGCTGCAGCTGGCCCCGCTTCAGTCCCAACCACACGGTATTGGCATCGAACAGATGGCGGGTATCAAGACGCGTAAAGGTGTCCGCTTCCCGGGCATCACCGGACTGCTCGGCGACCAGCCCGACGCCTAGCCCCAGCTCCACGTAGGTCTTGATCACATCGGAATCCTGCGCGCTCAGCACGATATCCGGCATCAACCCCTTGCGGTTGAACGCCTCATCAATGCGCGAACGGCCAGTGATCCCCTGGCGGTAGGTGATTAACGGCCAGCGGGCGATCGCCTCCAGCGTCAGGGGAGAAACCTGCGTCAAAGGATGATCCTTCGGCACCAGCAGGCTGTGATGCCAGCGGAACCAGGGGAAAGCCGCCAGCGTCGGATCGTTGCTCAGGCGCTCGCTGGCGATGCCGATATCCGCTCCGCCGTTATGCAGCAGCGCTTCGATTTCCTGCGGGGTACCCTGCACCAGCTCGACGCGAACATCTGAGAACAGCTCGCGGAAAGCTTTAATGACCGGCGGCAGGCTGTAGCGCGCCTGAGTATGGGTGGTGGCGATAGTTAAGACGCCTGACGCATCGTTAGTGAAGAGATCCGCCAGTCGCCGAACGTTACTGGCTTCATTGAGGATCCGCTCGGCAATCGATAACAGCGCTTTACCCGGCTCGGTCATGCCTAACAGGCGTTTGCCGCGGCGGATAAAGATCTCAATCCCCAGCTCCTCTTCCAGTTCCCGGATATGGCGACTGACGCCTGACTGCGAGGTATAGAGCATATTCGCGACTTCCGTCAGGTTGTAATCCTGACGGGCCGCCTCACGGATAATTTTCAGCTGCTGGAAGTTCACCCTTTCCTCCGGGCCAATGGACTTAACGTATCTGCTATTGTTAAAGTCTGTTGTCCCAGGTAACAAATAATAAAAACCAGCAACTTATTCCTTAAGAGAATATACCCTAACTGACCAGCTGCAGTTCACGGTTTTCCAGCGATGGGCGGCTCACCAGAGACAGCAGGATCTCTTTCACCGCCTGCGCCTGCGGCGACAGACTGCCGCGAGCCGACATGTTCAGCGACAGCGACAGGCTCATTGAAGGCGTGCTGATCCGCGCCATCCAGCCGTTCGCCGCCCCGCACAGGGAACGGGCAGCGGATTCCGGTAACACCGTCGCCCCCATGCCGCTGGCGATGGCCGCGGTCAGGGTGGTAATGGATTCGATCTCGCCGATAATTTTCGCCGATAGACGACGCAGGGTGAATGCCTCAGTGACCCGCGCCCGCACTGCGCTGTAATCGCGCGGCAGGAACAGGTTCATCTCCGCCACCGCCGTGAGATCCACGCTCTGCCCCGGGCAGTCGCGGGTGCCGACCAGGTAAAGGTCTTCTTTCAGCAGCGGCTGGCTGACGATGCCTGCCACCGGCGAACGCTCATAGAGCACCGCCATATCCAGTTGGCCCGCCAGCAGCTTGTCATTTAGCGCTGTGCCGCTGCTCTCCTGCAGATAGACCATCACCTCAGGCAACTCATTGCGCACCGTTTGCAGCAACGGCATGGTAATGGCGGAGGCCGCGGTGCCCGGCGCCAGGCCGATCGACACCTGACCACGCAGCGTCTGGCCGACGTTATTGACCGCCAGCTGCGCCTGCTCGCACTGGCGCAGGATAGTGCGCGCATGGGTGTAGAGAATTTTACCGGCTTCCGTTGGCGTGACCCCTCGCTTGGTGCGTATCAGCAACTGCTGGTCCATTTCACCTTCCAGGGTCGCGACCTGTTGGCTGAGGGCCGGTTGGGCGATATGCAAGACTTCAGCGGCCTGGGTCAGACTGCCGATATCGACGATTTTCACAAAATATTTCAGTCGTCTTAAGTTCATTTTGCCTCCTGTAAGGAACGCCAGCGTCAACGCTGGGAGTATGATGCACTGGCTTTTGCAATTTGCTTGCCAGCTTTGCATTTCCTCGGCTGTCGCCCGCCACAGGCAGTGTTATAAGGGATAGTGATAGCAATTCGGTTTTTATTTGCCCGGTAAGCAGATTGTGGTATGCCCCATTAGGGGTACATTCGCACTACAACGGTGCAACATGGTGAAAAAAACAGCGCATGGGTGGCGATTGCTGAAATTGTCAGCAGTCGAACGCAATTCTTTGAATCAGGCTTTGACAAGGCCGGATGGCATCGTTAATATGCGCCCCGTTCACACGATTCCTCTGTAGTTCAGTCGGTAGAACGGCGGACTGTTAATCCGTATGTCACTGGTTCGAGTCCAGTCAGAGGAGCCAAATTTAAAAAAGCCTGCTTTCGAGCAGGCTTTTTGCTTTTCAGCGCCGGTACTTCTGCCGGAAGGCGAATGGCCACCCTCCGGCGATTGCGGCTTTAGCGTAAACTCTCTTCCTTCAGATCTATCTCCCGCAGCACCTCATAAAAAGTGATATCGCTGATGTTATGGGCGCGGCGCAGCCGGAACAGCTCCTGACGCTGGGCGATAATGACCTCTCGTTGCATATATTTCTCCAGCCTGGCGCGCTTAGCCAGCTCCAGCCCGACATCCTGCCCCTCGTCATTGTCGTTATAGTGAAGCCGCCGCTGATAGGTTTCGAGCAGCATATTGCCGGCATCGGCCCGCAGGGCCTGCTCACTGGGATCCTCCACCGGCTCGTCCAGTAGCGCGTTAAGACGGTTAATGGCCACCTCGGTCATCACGGCGCCAATGTCGTCCTTACCGGTGTCATGCGGTAGATCATCGGCAAGATAACGGGTCATAAACGGCAGACCGATAGCCGCCACCACCAGCGACATCAGGATCACTGCCATCGAAAGAAAGATCAGTAGTTCACGGCCCGGGAACGGCGAACCATCTGCCAGCACCACCGGCAGCGTCAGAATACCGGCGAGGGTCACAGAGCCCTTCACTCCCGCCAGCGCCATGACGGCGAGGATACTGAATCGTGGACGGACGGTGATGGCCTTGCCTCGACGTTTGCGGCGAAAAATTGTCAGCTTCATCGACAGCCATACCCAGGCGAAGCGCATCAGACCGAGCGCCAGGGTGATGGCCACGGCGTACAGCAGCAGATACCAGGGCGAAGAGACGCCGGCCTGGCTGGCTACCGCCGGCAGCGTCCTGAGCATGCGCGGCAGTTGCTCGCCCAGCATCAGAAAGATCATCCCGTTGAGGGTGGTCTGCAGCATGGACCATACCGCGCTGCTTTTCATGCGCGTCGCCGGAAGCCGGGGCCCCGACAGCTGCTCATAATGCATCGCAATGCCGGCGGCGACGGCGGCAAGAATGCCCGAGACATGGAACGCCTCGGCCAGCAAATAGGCGGCGAAAGGGATAAGCAGGCTAATCAGGATCTGGATGGCTGGCTCCTCGCGGGTGCGCCGAACCAGAAAGTTATTACATTTGCCGGTGACCCACACCACCACGAGGCCACTGAGGATGCCCCCGAAGGCCATCAGGAAAAATTTCACCACCGCGTCTCCCGGGGAGAAGCTGCCGGTCAGCACCGCGGCGATGGCGAAGTTAAAGGCGACGAGGCCTGAAGCATCGTTTAACAACGACTCCCCTTCGAGAATATGCGCCATCCTTGAGGGAAGCGGCGAGCTGGCGGTCATTGCCGATACCGCCACCGGATCGGTAGGCGACAGAATAGCCGCGAGGGCGAACCCTGCCGCCACGGTGATAGCCGGGATCAGCCAGTGAATAAACAGGCCAATACCGAGAATAGTCACCATCACAAGGCCTATCGCCAGCGATAAAATCGGCTTCATATCGCGGAAAAAAGCGTCTTTGGGGATGCGCCAGCCATCGAGGAACAGCAGCGGCGGGATAAACAGCAGTAAAAAAATATGCGGGTCAAAATCGACCTGAAAGCCACTGGCGGCCAGCGCGGCGCCCGCGGCGATTTGGATCAGCGGTAGCGGCACTTTAACGGGCAGAAGATGGGACAGGAACACGGTCACCACGATGGCCATGATAAAGACCAGCACGATAGCAATTAGCGACATTCATCCCCTCCTCTGACGGCAATATTCATTCTGTACATCAGGCTGTTAATCCTTTTTCGCAGGTGTTGTTTCGGTAACAGATTATTTACCCAGTCACCGATAATTTAAGACAGACGTCATTGTCTGCCGGCGATAATATTTAAACTGAGGTGGCAACCGGTGCCGGATCAGGGGTGACAATGTCTTTTATCAAGCCGCGTTTGTCAATCCGCTATCGTCTGCAAATCATCGCCGGCCGGCATTCCGGGGAGAAGTCCTCACAGGACTGTCGACCGGGGACTTCGCAAATTAGCCTCTTCACATGGACAAAACCACTCAACCGCTCCAGCCCTCCGCTGTTTATATATTCCCAATATTATTAATTCGTATTATGCATTGTGAATATGGATATTAATGACCAGTCTAATATACCCGGCAGAGTTATATTTCGTGCCCCCGCCGGCAGTGCGAACCACGTATTTGCGATAAATAATTCTTAACGCCCCCCCATTTCAGGATGATTGGACAGCCAGCCTTACGCTACGCGCAATGCTTGCCCTCCCCCTGAATTGGGCGTACCCTGACAAACAATTAAACCACACGGTCTAAATCATGAATCCCAATACCTCCACCGTCCTGAAGCCCCGCCGCGGCCGTCCACCCAAGGTCGATCGCCAGTTTGACGATACGCGTCAGGCGCTGATTCGCTCAGGCCTTGAAGTGCTGACCGAAACGGGCTATCTCGCGGCGGGTATTGATGCGGTGATCAAGAATATCGCCGTGCCAAAGGGGTCGTTTTATCATTGCTTTAAAAGCAAAGAGGCTTTTGGCCTCGCCGTGCTTGCCGCCTATGGCGACTTCTTTGCGCATAAATTAGATAAATTCCTGCTGGACGACGCCGTGCCGCCGCTGGAACGAATGGCGGCCTTTGTGCGTCATGCCGGTCAGGGAATGGAGAAATTCCAGTTTCGCCGCGGCTGCCTGGTGGGCAACCTGCTGCAGGAAGCCCCGTTGTTACCCGAGACGTTTCCCCAACGGTTGATGGCTATCCTGGCGGCATGGGAGTCGCGCGTGGCGCGCTGCCTGCGCGAAGCGCAGGCAGCCGGGGCCATCGCCAGCGACGCCTCACCGCAGGCGCTGGCCCAGGTGTTCTGGATCGGCTGGGAAGGCGCGGTGATGCGCGCCAGGCTGGTCCAGTCTGCCGCACCGCTTAACCAGTACTGGGATTTTTTTGCGCACAGTATGACAACAAAAACACCTGCACAGGACGGCGCTAGCGCCGATAACCCCCTTCCGACGAGGAATACTCTGTCATGAAAGCATTAGTTCTGGACCAGATCGACAACCGCACCGTCGCCACCGTCAAAGATATCGACCTGCCCGCTCTTGCCGAAGGCGACGTCCGGGTCGCCATCGACTGGTCGAGTCTCAATTATAAAGACGCTCTGGCGATCACCGGCAAAGGCAAAATTATCCGTCAGTTTCCGATGGTGCCGGGCATTGATTTTGCCGGTCAGGTGAAAGAAAGCCGCGATCCGCGCTTTGTTCCCGGCCAGGCCGTGATCCTCACCGGCTGGGGCGTGGGCGAAAACCACTGGGGTGGCCTGGCCACCGAAGCCTGCGTTAAAGGCGACTGGCTGGTTGCTCTGCCGGAGACGCTCAGCGCGCGCCAGGCAATGATCATCGGCACCGCCGGCTTTACCGCGATGCTATGCGTTGATGCTCTCGTTAGTGCGGGCGTCACCCCTGACAGCGGGGATATCCTGGTCACCGGCGCCAGCGGCGGGGTCGGCAGCACCGCCGTGGTGTTGCTGAAAGCCCTTGGCTACCGGGTGACGGCCGTATCGGGCCGGGAATCGACACACGATTACCTTCGCCAGCTGGGCGCCGATACGATCCTGCCCCGCAGCGACTTCGCGGAGACCCGTCCGCTGGAGAAACAGCTGTGGGCGGGCGCGGTGGATACCGTTGGCGGCCCGGTGTTGGCCAAAGTGCTGGCGCAAACGCAATATCGCGGCTGCGTCGCCGCCTGCGGTCTGGCCGGGGGCTTCGATCTGCCGACCACCGTGATGCCGTTTATTCTGCGCAATGTGCGTCTGCAGGGGGTGGATTCGGTGATGGTGCCGACCGCTGAACGCGACGCTGTCTGGCAGCGTCTGGCCCAGCTTCTGCCGGAGAGCTACTACCAGCAGGCGGCCACTGAAATCACGCTGGAGCAGGCGCCAGCGTATGCCGCAGATTTCCTCAGCAATAATATTCATGGTCGGACGCTGGTCAATATCGGTCAGTAATCCTCTTCTCCCGGCGCCCGTGCGGCGCCGGATCCCGAGAGGGATCAAGGCATATCATTTCCTTCCCCACGGGATTATGATGACGCGAACGAATAGCTCTGCGAGTGGTAAAAAAAGTAAATGGATGTCATAAGCATCATTATGGCGGCGGGCAAGTCATCCGTTGACGTCGCGCTGTATACGCTGTTGCCGATCATGGTGATCATGCTGATCATCATGAAATACCTTGAGGTCCGCGGTATCCTCGATGTGATTGTTCGCTGGGTGGCCCCTCTGCTGAAGCCCTTCGGCTTAACCGGGATGAGCGCCTTCGCCCTGATCCAGATTAACTTTGTCAGCTTTGCCGCCCCGCTCGCCACGCTGTCGATTATGGATAAACGCGGCGTCTCGGACCGACAAATGGCCGCCACGCTGGCCATGGTGTTCGCCATGGGGCAAGGCAACGTCTTCTATCCTCTTACCCCTTTTGGTCTGCACTGGCTGGCCTCGATCGTTATCTCGGTGGTCGGCGGCCTGTGCGCGGCCGCCGTCGCCTGGCACGTCACCGGACGGCGCTTATCGGTCGCCGAGAACCCCCGCGCGGAAGCGCTGCCGAACGCCGAGCAGAACAGCCAGGGAATTCTGGCCGTGATTAATAGCGCCGGCTCCGACGCCATCCGCCTGGCGCTCGGCGCGGTGCCAATGCTGATCCTGTCGTTAACCATCGTCGGGCTGCTGCAGGGCGCCGGGGCTATCGACCTGCTGCAGCAGCTGCTGAAGCCGCTTCTCAGCTGGCTGCACATCCCCCAGAACTTTGTGCTGCCGGCGCTGGTGAAGTGCGTTGCCGGGGGCACCGCCTACTTTGGCGTCATTTCCGAGCTGATCCAGCAGGGCAAAGTCACCGTCGGCCAGGTCAACGCCTCGGCAGGTCTACTGATCCAGACCTTTGATCTTCCCGGTATCGGCATTTTTCTTGGCATCAGCTCACGGTTTGTCCGCCTGTTCCGCTTCGTGGCTCCCGCGGCGATCGTCGGCATCCTGCTGCGTACCGTTCTGCACCTGATCCTGTTTTAACGCCTCTGCTCTGGCCTGCGCTTTCAGGCAGGCCGCCACCGCCGCCTGTTCGCCGCAGGCGATGCGCTCATCGACGCGCGTCATCATCCATGGAAAGAATGGATTGGAGGTGACGCGCATTAACGTCTCCAGCCCCACGCTCAGCGTCCCGGTCTCTCCGCGCAGTGAAATGGTGCCCAGGCTAATGCCGTAGCGGTTCTTCTCGTCCGGCTCGCGACCATACAGCGAGTCGCTCAGGGGAAACGGCACCGCCACATGCGACAAAGAGTACATATCCGCCGGCCAGGCCAGGTGTAAAGGATAACGATGCTCTTCCCGTTCCTGGGCCAGCGTGGTCCGGGCGACGGTCTGCAGCGTGTGCGCCGTCGCGTTGGTCACCACCGTGGTGGTATAGGCCCGCGGCGCCGGGGGCAGCAGCGTATTCACCGCCGCATAGAGCGCAGGGCGAAACAGGACCCGGAGATCCGCCGCCTGGTTAATATCGAACACCACCAGCTCGCTGCCGTTATCCGGCAGATAGCGATACAGGGACTCCACCACCGCGCGGGTGCTGACCGTGGAATCCATCACCGACTGAAAGGTGAGGATCGGCGGCAGCGCTTTCAGCTCGCCCTGCCGGGCCGCGCGGATAATCTGCTGCTGCAGCGCCTGGCTCAATAACCACGATTGTCTCGCCGCCTTGACCGGAAAGGAGTTGTACTTGAACGGATTAAACTCAGGCGCCACGTTCAGCCAGGCCGCGCGGGCGAACGCCGGGAAGACGGACGGTAGCCCGGCGAGGCCGGCGAAACGGGCAAACGCGGTCACGCCGATCATCGGCGACAGCAGAATAATCTGCTGCGGCTGACGCAGGTGGCTATCCTCGAGGCTATCGAGGGCATACTTGAGCGCCAGCGCGCCGCCGTTAGAGTAGCCGACCAGATGCAGCGGCACGTCCGCCCCGGCAAGGCGGGTCGCTTCGCGTACCGCCAGACGCGTCGCCGCCAGCCAGGTCTCCCAGTCAACCGCCGTTAACGCCCCCGGCGCGGTGCCGTGTCCCGGCAAACGCGGCACCACCGCCACATAACCCCGCTGCTGCCAGAGTTGCGCCAGATAGCGAACGCTGTAGGGCGAATCGGTCAGGCCATGGAGGAGCACCACGCCGCCGCGCGGCTTGCCCAGCGGCAGCAGCACAAAAGAACGGTTCCAGTCCTGCTTAAACTGCCCCGGCCAGACCCGGCTGTGACGATAAAAGCGGTTGACCGGGGTTTTATCTTCCTCCGGCAAAGCCTCTGTCACCTCACGCTGGAGATCGGCGAAAATCGTCTTCTCCCGCGCCAGATACTGGGCAAAGGTCGCCTGGTCGATCTCTTCGGCCGACATCTCGTTGCCACTCCAGGTATGCCAGCGATGCAGGGCCGGGCCGCGCTGGGACTCATAGATCCGCCCGGCGAGAAAGACCACCAGCAGCGCCAGTACCGCAATGCTCCCTTTTTTCAGCAGTGAGCCGATAACGGCGCCCGACGTTCGCCAGTGTCGAAATAGATGCTTCATGACGCTCTCTCTTATATTTATTGCGTAGCCGGACTTATCAGCCCTCTTCCTGACAGGCTATTCTCACGGTCTGCTTTTCAGCATAGTCATCGCTTCCTGCAAATTAAACCCGGCAGATCATTGCCCCCCGGCATAAAAAAACCTAGCGCACAGATCAACAATCGGTTGCGTATTTTTAAACACTGCATAAACCAAGGGGATAATCTTATTGTCAGATTTTTAAGAAACATGAATTATCGACGCACATGTCGCTATGAGAGGATAAAAAACAGATGGAGTGGTGGGTAAAAAAAGTACAGGACAACGCTTCGGCCAGCCTCTGCCGCGTCGTGCTTCAGAGCGGTGCGCTGGAGATGATCGCAGAGATTGAAGCCTGTCGCCTCCGCCTGCGGGAAGGGGATAAACTCACTCCGCTGGCCGATGCGCGCTATTGTCTGAATAATAATCCGACGCAAACTTTGAAGATTCGCAACGCCACTCATTATAGCAGCGAGCGTTGGACAAACGCCGGCAAATAACACGAGCCCGCTCCCTTTACTGGTTATGGTCTGAGTATCGTCGCATTTGACAGATAAATTCTCCTTCGCCCTTTTCCCGCTGTGACATACTATCGGGAATGTCAGCAGACCTGAAACAAGGAGCGAATCATGAATATCAAGGCCGCCAGTCTGACCCCGGAACAAGCGCTTGCCGAGCTGGAAGCACGCTATGAAGCCTCGGTCACGGCGTTACGCAAAGCCATCGGCGACTATATCGACCATAATACGCTCCCCGATACCGAAGCCCGCGCGGAAGGCCTTTTTGTCTATCCGCAGCTGTCGGTCTCCTGGGACGGGGCCGATCATAAAGCCCTCAAAACGCGCGCCTGGGGACGTTTCACCCATGCCGGTTGCTATACCACAACCATTACGAATCCGAAACTGTTCCGCAACTATTTGCTGGAACAGCTGACCCTGCTGTATCAGGACTATGGCGCACATATCAGCGTCGAGCTGTCGCAGCATGAGATCCCCTATCCTTACGTGATCGATGGTTCCACCCTGACACTCGACCGCTCGATGAGCGCCGGTCTGACGCGCTATTTCCCTACCACCGAGCTGTCACAAATTGGCGATGAGACCGCGGATGGCCTGTTCCATCCCACCGAGTTCTATCCGCTGTCGCACTTTGACGCCCGCCGCGTCGATTTTTCGCTGGCGCGTCTGCGTCACTACACCGGCACGCCGGCGGAACACTTCCAGCCCTACGTGCTGTTCACCAACTATACCCGCTACGTGGATGAGTTCGTCAGCTGGGGCTGCAGCCAGATCCTCGATCCCGACAGCCCCTATATCGCTCTCTCCTGCGCCGGCGGGATCTGGATCACCGCCGAGACCGAAGCGCCGGAACAGGCCATTTCCGATCTGGCGTGGAAGAAGCATCAGATGCCGGCCTGGCATCTGATCACCCACGACGGCAAAGGGATCACCCTGATTAACATTGGCGTCGGCCCGGCCAACGCCAAAACCATCTGCGATCATCTCGCGGTACTGCGGCCGGACGTGTGGTTAATGATCGGCCACTGCGGCGGCCTGCGCGAAAGCCAGGCCATCGGCGACTATGTGCTGGCCCACGCCTATCTGCGTGACGATCATGTACTGGATGCGGTGCTGCCGCCAGATATTCCGATCCCCAGCATTGCCGAAGTGCAGCGCGCCCTCTACGACGCCACCAAGCAGGTGAGCGGGATGCCCGGCGAAGAGGTTAAGCAGCGGCTGCGTACCGGGACGGTGGTCACCACCGACGACCGTAACTGGGAGCTGCGCTATTCCGCTTCGGCGCTGCGCTTTAATCTCAGCCGGGCGGTAGCTATCGATATGGAGAGCGCGACCATCGCCGCCCAGGGCTATCGCTTCCGCGTCCCCTACGGCACGCTGCTCTGCGTCTCGGACAAGCCGCTGCACGGTGAAATCAAGCTTCCCGGCCAGGCTAACCGCTTTTACGAGGGCGCTATCTCCGAGCATCTGCAGATAGGCATCCGGGCGATTGACCTGCTGCGCGCCGAGGGAGATCACATGCACTCGCGTAAGCTGCGCACCTTCAACGAGCCGCCGTTCCGTTAATCGATGGCGTGGGAATCGTGAGATAAACGCTGACGTTACCCGCTGGGGAGCGTCAGCGTCCGGATAAGCGAAACAAACGACCCGGCGGTGTTTGTCCACGGAAGAAAGGTGGTAGACAGAAAAGCAAAAAGCCTGCTCGAAAGCAGGCTTCTTAAATTTGGCTCCTCTGACTGGGATCGCCTTTGCCAGTAACTGGCTAATAAGTAAGCTAAACCTGAATCCCCCATCTGTCAAGACCACCAGAATGACCACCAATCGAAGCTGATTACATGAAACTGATTTGAGCGGTCTGGTGCATTAAGTGATCGTTAATATGGTCATATCTTTAAAGGCTGTGTTGATCCTGCCCCCGTAGTGGAACTGCAACCTGAGTAAAAAACTTGGCAGTCTGCTCTGTGCCAAGCAGTCGTCAGCAGAAATCCTCAGGCTATCCGACACACAATCACATCATGCTGTAAAAAAAGTAGCAATTTACCTTCGGTTACATACATATAGTTAATTGATTTTCAATATGCATTTTCTATCATGTCATTTCAAGGGATGAAGGTATGAGATCAAAATTATTAAGTATATATGTCAAGAATATAGGATGTATCGGGCCTGAGGGTGTTCAGGTTAAGCTTGATGATATCCTTTGTCTTGTTGGCCCCAATAACTCCGGAAAAACAACGATACTCAGGGCTTACGAACTCGCATTTAACCCAATTTCTTTCAATATTAGTAATGACCGATGTAATTGGGCTATTGCTGAACAACCGTCTGAGGTTATCCTTGATGTTCATATTCCAGAAGGAATGGGAAATGTAGATGAAAAATGGAAGATTGTTGATGGCGAAAAGAGGATAGTCAGAAGTTCATGGGTCTGGGATGAAACCGGAAAGGCTATAAGGAAAACATGGGATCCTCAATTAGATAATTGGGCACCTGATGGGAAGGCTGGTGGAGCCGATAATGTTTTCAAATCTCGGCTTCCAAGACCAATGCGTATAAAATCATTAGATGATGCCATAACGACAGAAGAAGTATTGCTTACCCTTGCCTTAAGCCCTTTAGTAAAGGAAATTAAGACACTGGAAAGTGATAATAACTCTCAGATATCGAAAGATAAAGCGGCTCTGGCAGCTACTGTTAATGCACTGGCAGGGCCTCATCAGGAAAGACTTTCCAGCATTTCTCAGCAAATACAATCTGGATTTCAAAGTATCTTTCCAGGGCTTGGCGTACTACTCCATGTAGAAATGATTCCACCTGAACTAAAAATCGAGAATTTGCTCAAGCAAGGATCCGGATTATTGGTTGAAGAAGCTGCTGGCCAATCCCGAATAGGACAACAAGGTACAGGAGCAAGGAGAGCTTTATTCTGGGCGATGTTACAAGTTCATAATGAGATCAGTCGACAAACTGAAAAACGAGATGCACTTCTTAAGTCTTTAAATGAACAATTAAAGAAAGAGTGTAAAAAGGATGCAGAAAGTGAGGCCGTAAAATTACTTAACCACCAAATTGACGCTATAAAAAATGGAGGTGTAATTCCGGAGGATGCCGAAGATCCTGCATTGCCGGGCTACGTCCTTCTGATGGGTGAGCCAGGATAATGGCAGGCAACGGCGTGTGTCATTACGTTCGTGCTGGACGCCCTCACTGCATGTTACATGGGGGTAATGACTACGCTGAACGCTGCGTCAAAACCCCCAGGGTCAAAGGCGGCACACCGTCGCACGCTACGCGCGACCAACCCCTTTAAGACGCGCGTTTCGCCTGTTTTATCTCGCAGGCTCGAAAAAACGGGAACGCTGCTTTAAAGGGGTTGGTCGCGCCTGAACGGTCATATTCCCCGCTGGGGCAGAAAATATGACCTAGCTTGACGGTGTGCGGGGCAGGCCCCCCACAAAAACCGGCACGTGGGCGTGCCTTTTTGCTCGCCGGGGCGGCAAAATTTTTGCGGCTCCCCCCGGCCTGCTCAATTCGCTTTGGGCGAATGTTCGCAGGTGGGCACGGTGCCTGAAAATTAGCAATTCCTCCGGAATTGAATTTTCTTTCCACGCTCCACTTTCTTATTTTAAGGCTTAGCAATTTCTTCGAAATTGAAGCCAAAAATCAGCAAGCCTTAATGCAACCGTCTGAAATCTCAGAACATTGTTTTTTTGTTTTTTTCATAAACATGCAAAAAATGTTTATATTTCTACTTCTCTATCATGTCCATTGTCAGTCAAATGCTGTTGAAAATCAAAAAACAAAAATTCCTTAACTGACTGTTTTTTTTGATTATTGAACTCGCCGCCATTTTAAATAAACATTCACAGGCTGTATTAGGTATTTTAAGTAACTCAACGCAGTTCTTTATTTTTTTGATTAATAAATGTAATCATCATGCAGTTTATTACCCACATAACACTTCCTTGTTTTGCAATATTCTCGCCCAAGGAGCCCAAGATACACTTATTGCTTCATTAGTTTTTAATAATGCTGTTGTTTTATCCTATGCATTTTTAAAGTACTATATCCAATGATAAGCGTAACCCTAGCTCTCTTTCATTCAACCATAAACACTCTGTAGTAAAGAAGTCAAAAATGTAGTCAGCCCTATAATCGTTAATTCCTGAAATGATTGGCTGAGTTCGAACCACTTTCGGAGGAGTCGAAAAGATGATTAGCCATCATTCCAATATAGAAGAGGGCGCTGTAGTCAATTTTTATGCAACTAAACCGTCATACATATACATGTTTACTAAGTGGTGTGCGTAAGTAAAGCCATACTATATTTGACAATAGCTTGAATGATAATTTTTATAAAACACGATTGATAATCATTCATACCCCCCTTATAATAGAGCTCTTGATAAGAGCCGATCTAACGAACATATACCTTGAATGCCACATGTACAGAAAAATAAAAGAGGCATTTTGGAGAACGTCGCCTTCAGTTTCGATATCAGTGCTCTTATAACTTCCTTAAGTATTGCTGGTTTGAATAGCAGCTTAAATTATGAATTCAGGACAATTTCAGAAGGAACTATCAATGTATATGTCATCTCCAGAATCACGTAGTTACATCGTTCGATTTTCGTTAGGGAAACGAAATAATCCACTCCAAATCCTTTAATTTACAATTATTGCCATGACAAGCAACAGGGAGGCAAAATGGAAACCAACAAGTATAACGGTGAGTATATAAAAAAGAACAGAAATAGCACCGGCTGTTTTTCTATGTTTGTATTGTTTTTTGCTATTACCTTCACTCCACTATTTTTCAAAAATAGCCCGGAAATTATGTCTCGAGGACTTCTTGCCCCCATGTTATTCATCCTCGAATTTATTATTTTAGTTCCGTTGTATTATTTGTTTTTTAGGAAAAGAGATGGGCTTGGCATTGGCACTTTCAACTTGAAGCTATTTTTTATATTGTTTTTTATAATTATATTCATTCAATTTATGGTGCCATATTTGTTGGGGTTCAGGAAGGCTGAATCATGGAGCACATCCCAAATATCTTATGAGCATTATATTTTCTGGATTAATGTTCTTCCTGCTATTTTTATAGTGCCCATATATGAAGAAATTGTGTTCAGAGGTTGTCTGTTTAATTCCTTTAAATTCTGGTTCAACGGGAATGTTTATGGTTCAGCTGTTGTTACTTCATTTCTATTTGCTGTAATGCACCTTCAGTATTCTGACATACGAACTTTTGTTATGCTATTTTTAGTTTCATTAACACTCATTGTGGCGAGAGTTAAGTCAAATGGTATATTAATGCCTATATTGCTTCACATGCTTATGAATGTTGTTGTTATTGGAGTGCAATACTTAGTATATATCAATCACGCTCATCAATAGTCCATAATATGCTTCGCTCTGGATGCTGAAGAAAAAACAATATCCAGAGTGGATTACTCACCAAAATAACCCCCCCCTCCAAAGAAAAATGTCAAGAATTAATATTTACCCACAGAAAACCTTGAAGATCCTGCTCCCGGCAACTGAAGAGGAACTGAATAGAGAACTATTTCCAATTCCATAACAAAATGCACCAACTACAGAGCCGACCGCCACTCCAATGCTAGGCTCCATTGGACCTAAGCTCCAGCTATAGATCCAATATCGGGACTAAGGAACGTACCCGCAATTGCTCTGATAGCGATTAACTCTGCCTGACCATCATTCCCATCTCCTCCGGATACTTGCTTAATCTCGTTTTCAGATAATTTTCTCATTTTAACACCTTTGTTATTCAATCTGTAAAACAATAAAATCTTACATTTAACCACAGTGATAATGACGTAATTGCAAGAGATAAAAACAACATATACAAATTGAAAAAATCATATCCATAATAATAACTAAGATATAATGACACTGGTATATAAAAAAAACAGATAATTGATAACAAAAGCAATTATGGTTGTTTTTATAGCCACCTTTTTACTATATCCTCCTTCCTTCACTAAAACCTCCTTACAAGATAATATCAGTCCAAACAAATGAAGTTTAAATCGAAATAATTCGGTCGACAGTCCTCAGCGTTGTCTCCCTGTGTGCGATAATCACTCTCGTGATATTCATATTCCTTATCGCTACATTCACAAAACGTTCACTTTCTGTATCAAGTGAACTGGTAGCCTCATCCATAAATAATATTCCTGGTCTACGGTACAGAGCTCTGGCGATAAAAATACGTTGTTTTTGCCCTCCGGAAAGCCCTTCACCCAGTTCACCAATCAGGGTTTCATATCCCATCGGCATTTTCATTATCACATCATGAATATAACTGGCCCTGGCACACTCGATCATCCAGGCTTCGTCCATCTCTTCAGAGAACCCACAAATATTCTCTCTGATAGATCCTGAAAATAACCGGTCATCCTGCATCACACAGGCAATCATCCGGTGATAATTGTTTATCCCAAGTTGCCGTATATCCGTACCATTCACCAATACTTTTCCCGTATCTGGCTCAAACAACCCACATAATACTTTCATTAGCGTGGTTTTTCCTGCACCGGATGTACCGGTTATGGCCACACTCTCTCCGGGAGTTACTGACAGGTTCAGACCACTGAACACCGGTACTGACTGGCTGTCATACCGGTAACTTAAATCAGCGGTGGCCAGGGAGACCGGGCCCATATCAGCAACAATATCTAATTCAGGTTTCTTCTCTTCCTTTTCATGCAGTGCGATATCAGAAATACGCTCATTATGCAGACTCATCATTCTCAATTGCAGAAGAAAGTTGGTCAGAGAGGCAACCCGATCCGAAAACTGCCCGCGGAAAGAACCAAACGCCACAAACATCCCTATTGTCATCTGATTATCGATCACAAGGCTGGTTCCCAGCCATAAAATCGCCACCTGGTCACAGGCTGCAACAAAAGTATTTATCCCGCCAAAGAACAAATCCATTTTGGTTAACTTAATGCCTGAATTGATGGCATCAATTTTCAAGTTTAGCCAGTGCGTTCCTCGCCGTTCAGCCATACCCTGAATTTTTACAGTGGCAATGCCATACAGGGTTTCCATAAAATAGGAACTGGCTCTGGCTCCCCTGACCAGTGTTTCCTCCGATATCTGCCGGTAATAACTGTATGTCACCAGGCGAATCAGAACGTAAAACGTGGTAAACCCGAGAACGATCCATGTAAGATACCCTCCGTATAACAGCATCATCACGAAAACACCCACCACCATAATACTGTCCATAATGGCCCCCACCACACTGGTAGTGAAGGTGGCTCTCAGAGTATCAAGGGATCCAAAACGCGACTGGATATCACCTAATTTGCGACGTTCAAAATATGCCAGCGGTAGCCTGAGCAGATGGTTAAACAGACCCGACTGCCACTGAACATTGATGAGTGTGCCCATAACCAGCGAGGACCAGGCACGGAGCATACCCGTAGCTGCCCTGAGCAATATAAAGAACATAAGGCCAGCAGAAATGAGCGTCAGCAGCCCTCTGTCTCCCGCAGGAATCGCATGATCCATAACCAGTTGGGTACCTACAGGCATTACGAGATTGATAGCTTCAATCACAACCGACAGACAGAAGATTTTTGCCAGTGTGCTTTTAATACCATAAATACTGTTAATAAGTGAGCGTAGATGGATTCGATTCTGCGTGGTCTCCGCCGAAAATTCGCTGCCTGGCCAGACCTCAAGCGCAACTCCGGTAAAATACCGGGTCATTTCCTCCAGTCCGACATTTCTTCTGCCTCTGGCCGGATCATGCAGTACATAACGGTTACGCTTTACGCTGACCAGTACAACAAAATGGCTGAAATCCCAGTGGAGAATACATGGCGTTTTGAGCGCACCAAGTTCATCCAGCTCCAGCGAAAGTGCCCGGGTTACCATCCCCAGTTGTTCCGCTATACTATTTATTCCCGCAAGGTTTGCCCCACGGGCAGAAAGATTAAACTTCCGCCGAAGGGATATCAGGTCAATATTCTTGCCAAAATGTCCACATATCATTGCCAGACAGGCCAGTCCGCACTCCGAGGTCTCCGTCTGATGAATAACCGGAACCCGACGTCGCCAGCGCATATCAAGCTGATTTATCATTCGTCTGACATTCCCGTTACTCATCGATCGGCCCTGTTGCACTGTGTTTCATGTCATAGAAAGGAGAAAGCATCCACTGGTAAATGCGTCTTTTTTCCAGGAATAGTGTGCTTTCAGCTTTCATCCCATTTTCAAGAGGGAGAGATTTCCCGTCATAAGAAATAATCTGTTTTTCAGGTTTAACGATGACCTTATACCAGGGAACAGAAGTGCCCAGCGTATTTTGAGGTGCCCCCTTGTAGGTCAGCATTTCCTGCGTTGAGGCTGGCGTTCTGGATATGGTTTTCACCGTAGCAGAGAACTGACCAAATTTTTCTGCCGGAAAGGCTTCATAACGAATGTTCACTTTATCTCCTGTCGAAATATAAGGAACCGCATCATTTGGGACCCAGAGAATAAGGTAGTAGTTTTCGATATTTTCAGGGATTACCTGCAGGAGACTGTCTCCGGCATTGACCATTTGCCCGACAGTGACACTCAGGGAGTCAACTTTCCCGTCTGACAAAGCACGGATAATGATTTCCCCCCCCATATCAGTATCAATCAACTCTTTTTGCAACTCGTACCGTTGCAGTTCCATCTGATAGATACGGTTATCAAAATCCGCAGCCTGTGTTTGGATCTGGCTCTCCAGGCTGGTTATCTGCAGGGCATTCTGTTCATTTTGTCCGCTCAGGCTGAGAAGATTATTTTGTTGCTGATAATATAATGCCACCTGGTTGGTTAACTGATCTTTATTAATCAGCCCTTTTGACTGGTAGTTTCTGTAATTCTCCATGTTGTTCTTCATTATTTTTATCCCTTCCTCTGCCCGCCGTATAATATCTGATGAGCGACGGAACGCATCGCTGTATTGTAGATGTTGCTTTTCCAGCGTGTTCAGCGTAATTTTTTTACTTTCTTCCAGACGGGAAATGATGTTGTCCACTCGAACCAGCTGGTTTTCGATATCCCTGCGCTGATTATCGGTGACAACGCCACTGCGTGTGCTTTTACTGACGTCAATCTGGTAAATCGGATCACCTTTTTTTATCGACTGACCTTCATGTACAAACTGCCTGACTACAAACCCCTGCACACCGGAGTATATATTGACGGCTCGCGGCCAGGTCGTGACCTCACCACTGACATTGACACGACGGCTATAGGTACCAGCTATAACGAACGTCAGAAATGCCGTGATAAACGCAATGCTTCCCAGCATGGTTAACCAGAGCGGTATCCCGGGAAGTAAAATTGCCCGTCCCCGCCATTTCATTCTTCTGTTTTCTAACGCATCCTGACGAAACAAAATATATGTCCTTACTCACACGTTTCCTGTCATACCTTCAGAACTCCTCCGAACAGGCATATTCAAAACTCCGAAAATGCAGCGTTCCATCAAAATGATACCGGGGTACATTTCGCCTCCGGTATTCAAAGTTCTTTCTGTGTTTCCGGGGCCATCGGTATTTTATGTCGCCGCATGGGCCGAAATGTCATGATTTTCTTCCTCCTGCTCAGCCAGCGCACTTCTCCCTCTCCCCATGGGCGAAGCTGAAATAAACGCTCAATGGCCTTTCGGCCAAAACCGGGCTTACAACAGAAATCCAGGATCCAGATCCTTCCATCTTCATCCCATTCAGAAGGATGTAGTCTGAACTCCGGATCGTTGAGCAGGCGTGCTTCCGTATCTGCCTCAAGATACGCCCAGGTAATATACGCCAGTGGAAAACCGCGCGAATCAAACAGGAACTTTATCTGATTGTGCTGTATCGCATATTCAGTCCAGTATTGAATGGTTAACACCGGATACAGACTGTAGTTACGGTTATGAAGCATGCAACTGACTGCAAAACCAATCTGCTCATAGACGGTCCATTCCTCTCTGCCCCTGATGGATTCTCGTATATGCGACATCATTGTCATTATCCTTATATTTTACACCGCAATTCTGACAGGGTTTACATGGCCAAAGGCTTCTCTGGAAAATGCCTGCATTCGGGTTCCCATATCAGAAAGTGCCTCACGCAGGTAATATGGGTTATCGCTGTGTTCATCCAGAAGAGTCGCAATCCCCTCAGACAAACACGCCTTTCCCAGCCATTTTCTGGGTTGCAGTCTCTTCCTGACATGATTTTCCATTTCTTTCAGGAGGGATGAAACATTGATCTGACGTCTGATACTGTCCTGCGTCAGCCAGTGGATAGCCCGGGAAAAACACTGTTGTGCTTCGATAAAATGAATATCATGCTCAGCGTCATTATCCACTGGGTGGGTTTGGGCCTGGCTCTGGCGAATCAGTTCCACCACCAGGCTTTGCAGTGGTGAATCATCTCCACAGGCTGTATCTGGACAGCACAATCGATCGCTGTGTTTATTGACCAGTACATCGAGGCTGTTGACCAGTTGTTTCAACGTATCGGGTATCCCTTCCTGTGGTAGAAACTCTGTGGGGATACCCAGCTGTTCCAGATAACAGTAATAGTATGCTTGATGGAAAGTTTTCTGAAAGGTCTCCTCAACCTTCATTCGAGCCATCAGTGTGAAGTCAGGGTCAAACATGTATTTTCCGATATACAAGCAGAGATCGGACAGCCCCTGCATCAGTACCATCGGTTCTTTCACCAGTTCGGCAAGTCTGAGCTGATGTCCAAAATCATCGGGGTAATCTCCCGGGAACAAACAGCTGAGCCCGTTAAAATCCATTAACCTGCCATCCATCGTGATATTAGAAGGAGAAGTCGTCAATCTAAGGAAACGAGTACGACAAAATGCCATCTGCCAGGCTTCACGGCGGGCCAGTTCACATAGCCCCTCAATACAATGAACCCGGGGATTACGTCGGGCTTCTCCACTAAACCCTTCTGATGGTACAGGTAAATTACCTGGCAGCATGCGGATCACGGACCTGACCCGACGGGCATCATGCATTAACTGACCAGCATATTCCGGCTTAGCCCGGAAGTAAGGCGCGCGTTCAAAATGCGCCGGGCGAACCACGGGGTCGCGCACCAACAGGGCTCGTCGGGATTTACCATGGGAGCGATCAAATGCTTTGTCGGTATAGAGATTGGTAAGTAAAACTGCCTGAACCCGCACAGCACTATAGGGTAATATTTGCGCCAGTACCTCTCCCCATAAAGCCTCATAGATTGCATGAATGGCACCGAGTGCGCCGTTAGAATGACGTCCGTCAGTCCCTACACCGACTAAAGGATTGGCTCCCATGCCTTTAACCTGATAGTTACCATCAAATCCACAACGTGCGCCACCGCCATTACGCTGAATACCACTTCCACCATAGCGCTCTGCGTGGAATGTTTTGGCAGAAGCTGAACTGACCGGATCTATTATATAGCTGCATGCTTTTAGTAATACTTCTGTATTTCGGACATTTTCAGCACACCAAATCAACGAAGAGGTTATCCGTCGGGCAGTGAAGGGCACCAGGTTGTCATTCAGTTCAGCAAGCGAGCATAGCTGGTTCATTTGACTGTATTTCTCCGTTACCATGGCCTGAGGAGTCGCTGACTCCGGAAAGGCTTCATCCTTTTTTGCATACCCAAATCAGTTGTGTAACCCAACACCAATAAAAACAAGGGATCCTATACGGAATAAGATCGCATAAGATTTCTTTCTGGTTACAAAAGCTCAGAACATTGACAAAGAATACTCGAGCAATGTGGCGGTCATGATCAAAGCCAGCAACGTTGTTCTTAACCCGTCATCTGCCGCCACCAAGTCTGTAGCAAACACCATTTCACTTACCTCACAAAGAAGAGAATGATTGTTATTTACTTTTACTAACAAAGCTGACATATTAGACACACGAAGTCAAATGTTAATTTTTTTTGATGTATATATACCAATGTGCTCACTCAGCATACGGGGTTTGGTTGGGGCCGCCCTGGCCTAAGAATTGGTTACGTACTGATTATGTTAACTACTATTAATGGTAGTTAACTGATGGGAGACTGAAATGAATGGCAACAAAGCTCACAAAAAAACAAAAAACATAAGCATTAATAATGTAAATGAAGTCCAACATCAGCAGGTAACAGAGGTGAGTAAAGAGGATGGTGATTTCCTCACTCTCCTCTATTCCCCCCAGCCCCTGCCATCCCCAGAAAACACAGCATTAAAAGCTAATTATTCCATCCGGACAGGAAATACTGTTTCTGAATATCAGGATATTGCGGATACAGAATGCAACCAGCATATTACGCAGATAGATTCAGCCCAGGATAAACGAGAGTATGGGGATGATAATTATATTTGTGGATGCGGTTGTGAAAGTTGCTGCGGCTGCGGTCATGACCTATAACAAAAAAGCAGTATCTTTCTGCCATACACTGGTATCGACCCAGAGGTCACTTAAGGATTAAAGATGTTAACCTGCTCATTCTGAGCAAACTGTGGGAATAATGTCAAAACTGGACATCTTAACGGTGAGGAGATGATGAATGAGGGCACTGACAGAAAATGAATTTTTTGCAGTATCCGGCGCAGATCGAGGTGATGCAGCAGTGGCTGGAGCGGTAGCAGGAGGTACAGCAGGTGCAGCCGCAGGGGGATGGGCCGGAGCACAAATGGGGGCTACAGTTGGGAGTTTGGCCGGACCTGTCGGAACTGTTGTCGGGTTTGTTGCAGGTGCTGCGGCAGGTGCCTATGGTGGTGCTTTTATCTATGATTCCTTTAGTTCACCATCAAATTCTTCTTCCAGCGGAAGTTAAACATTTTTGGGAGATATTGCTATGATTTTTCTCTATTTAGACAAAATACCCTTATTTATATTAGGTATTGGTCTTCTTACTTCATTTGCACTTCCTGGCAGTTCCGCTTTAGACTCGCCAAAATTTCTTTGTATTTATTCCAGCACTATCCTTGCTGGTATTTCATTCATCTATCAGGTGTTTCGTCATGGAACAAATACAGAGTTTTTTTTAGCGATGCTGATAACTGTTTCTTTTGTTGTTATGCTCCCTGTTATCAAAATGCATTTTGCTTATTAAAATGTTTCCTCTGTTACAATAACAAAAGGTGACGATATATATCTGCCACAATAAATTCATTTACGTTCTATTGTGGCCAGTCTGTATTCAGAGTAACCAAACTTAAAATTTATAATAAAGAAAACTGTTTACATATCTGAACTTCCCTCGCAGTTCAGGAAGTGATAACCAATATACTCGTTGCCAAAAAGATTATGGTAACTTTTATAGTAATTCTAACATTGAGTGCTCATTCATCAGAAATTAAAACCATTAAACAAGGCCCTGAAAAGGAACCTTATTTTCCTATCGGTATGAATACTCTTGTAGGACAACAGAAGGAGGGTAAAAAAACACAACCACATTCTTCTGTCCGACAATCCCAATAAGATATTTATGGGCATACTAAAAATAGTGTATTACCGAATGAGGCTAAACTTTATTCCGTGTATTTCCTTTGTTACCAGAGGTTAGAAAATATTGACTTTCTTTTTAATAAATATAAAAATATGAGATGTGTTAACAAAAAGCAATTTCAATAATGAGTTAGATTCTGCTATAACAAGTGAATGTGATTTAAAATAAACAGGTAAGTGACAATAATCAGGAGATTAATTGATGAGAGAAATCATGGGTAGCAGGCTTAATTTTGTTAAGGAATGGTTAAATTTTGATGGGTTACGCGGCTCTGCTAATATGACAGATCAACGCGGCACGGGCACAGGAAGCTATATTGACGCAAATGGTGCCTGCAGGGGCCCAGGTACGCCAACCAGCGGTATGTAAACGGGAAGTGAATCCTCTTTCATAGCTAAGAGAGCTTCTCATCATCCTTATAATATATAATTTTTGTCTACAAGGTATGCCATTTATGAGGAATCATCCATCCAGAAGTCTTGATGATATCTGTACGGAATCAAGAATATGTGCACAGTTGTCCACAAATCCATCCATGGATATCACTCATTTCTGGCGCGAAGTTGAATCTGCTGCTCTTCCCCTGATGACAAAAAGCAGCAGCAACACAGAAAATCGGGAGGTCACATTTCTGTGGCGTTCAGAAGAAGTGCTACAAGGCGTATATCTTCGCCTGAACCGTGTTACAGATAAAAGAGATGTCAAAAAAGGACTTATGACTCATATCCCTTCGACGAATATCTGGACACTGACTCTGGAGTTACCTGCTTCATATCGTGGTTCATACTCGTTTATAGAAATTCCACCGGAAATGCCGCAAGAAGATATTTCTCAGCTTGGAGGTCGCTTCTCACCGTTACCCGGCCAACCTGACCCGTTTAACAAAACATCAGAAATAAATATACGAGGATTCGGGGAATCAGTCCTTTCTCTTGATCTGGCTCCTGGACAAACGGAGTGGGATGATACTTCCCACACCTGTTCCGGCGTCCTTTCAACATCATATTCTTTTGTTGCGGGACACCAACGCCAGATTCGTTTATATTTCCCGGGGTATCCAACGTCAGTTCCTCTGGGATTACTAGTATTACCTGATGCAGAAACATGGTTTGACCGTATAGGTATTACCCGGGCAATAGACATAGCCATTACTACTGGACGTATTGCGCCGATGGCGATCCTTGGAATAGACAATATTAATGAATCTGATCGTGTGAATATTCTGGGGGGTAACAAAGAACTCATTCTCGATATCGCAGGAAATTTAATCCCCCGATTATATAAGGATTATCCTGATATCGTATGGGCAGGTCGCTCGAATACCATACTGGCCGGACAAAGCCTTGGCGGTGTCACCGCGCTGATGGCGGCCTTATATGCACCGGATATATTTGGCACAGTAATCAGCCACTCCCCTTCAATGTGGTGGAGTCCCGACAGAAACACTCCTCTCATGTTTACGGAGAATGATACCTCCTGGGTAAGTAAACAGGTACTTTCTGCGCTTCCGAAAGATGTAAATATTCAGATGGGGGTCGGTTCTCTGGAAGGTGCTACAGTCCCTCATGTTCAGCAGTTACACCAATCGTTGCTCGCCAGTGGTTTGAAAAGTAAACTTTCTGTCTATACCGGAGGTCATGATTATGCGTGGTGGCGTGGAGCAATTATCGACGGATTATCAGATGTGTAATCGTGAGCAGATACCAGAGAGTAATGCCCTGTCGGCAATAATTTCACCGTTCTGGTAACCCTTTCTGCTACATTATTTCATGTTCATTTCCCACTCAGTAATGTCCTTCACTCATATGATGAAGGACTTTCTATTTACTTTGGCAGCTTTCGTGAATAATTTCAGCAGTGTTATACAATTATTGCCAGATGGTTTTCAGTTTCGCTACCAGAACACCAGCGATCTCAGCAGGGCTGGGTTGTTCAGCCATTTCAGCTGCAACCTGTGCTGAACATAAGCGAAGTGAATCATCATAAAGAAAGGTATTCACCAAATCACTGGTCAGGCCATGGTCGCCAGGAATGATCCCACATCCACGCTCAGCAACTGCTTTTGCATTCACAGGGCGATCAGCACCTTCACCAAACACAATCTGCGGTATCCCGTTATACAGGGCTGTCAGGGTATTACCCGCACCGCCATGATGAATAAATCCATCAGCGCCGTTGAGAAATACCCCCATAGGGATCCACTCTACCAGACGCACATTTGATGGCAATTTTCGCAATCCTGCACGGGCATTCATCGCCAGTTGCAGAATAATGTCAGCTTCCACCTCATTTGCAGAATCCATCACCCATGATATCAAATCCAGCCCGTCCACCATTGGTTTGACTGTACCAAGGCTGATCAACAGACGTTTTCTTCCCGGTGCTCTGTCCCACCACGGCTCCCGGACAGCACCTCCATTGTAGGGCACATACCTCATGGAAATAACAGGCTCACCATCATTTTTAAGAATGCTCATACTCGGAGGTGTGACATCAATCCATGCAAGATCACGCGGCGGGCCACTGACACCATGACGCCTGTAAGCATTTCCCAGAGAACGAGTTACCATCTGGATGTGGGCAGAAGTATGGGCAAATCCAACCGTCTGCATGACCGATGGGATCCCATATTTAGCGGCAATCAGCGGTCCGGCTAAACCAAGTGGGGGGTAAACGATTAAATCCGGATGCCATTGTCCTGCAAAATCAACGAGACGGTCAGCCATCTCATCACTGAAAAAAGAGAAATGCCCCACAGTGTTACTTTTCTTTCTCAGCTCCTCCTGATGGCGATAACCCGCTTCTGAATCCAGTCCTGGTGCGGCATCAAAAACAACCAGACCAGCATCTGCCGCTTTATGCGTGAATTTACCTGCACTGGCAACCACTACTTCATGTCCGTTCACACGAAAAGCCTGAGCCAGAGAAATTACCGGGTATAACAGCCCATACAAAGGAGGGCCAATAAAGAGAATACGCACAAGAAAATCCTTCTCCGTTTTAGGAACTTAATCCACTCATCAGAAAAACACATCACTCTGGAAACAACGAGAGGATTACTTCGTCGTGGCTTTAAGACGCCAATCTCTGAACAAAATCCTTACTTCGCCTCCACAGGAAGTTCAGTTGAAGGCCATAGTATATGCAACTATCTGATTCTCATCTATAAGATGCTCCTGCAAAACCTTACTGTCAATATCCTTAATTCTGGTGAATAATTATGCCTGACACAGGTTACATAAAAGACTGATAGAAAAGGTGCTCAAAGGTAAGTCATGAACCTCCCCATGAATTTTGTAGACTAAACTCTTTGAGAGAAGCATGTTACTTGCTCCCTGCAGCATAAACACATGCGTATCAAGCGCCGACTTGATGCCCAATTAAGGTAGTTGACGTCTAATTAGAATTACTTAATAATAAAATGAATCAATGCGCTTCAGTTAACGGATAAAACTTATGACATTACTTTCATTTGGATTTTCTCCTGTTTTCTTTTCAGTCATGGCGTTCTGTATCATTTCACGTAGTAAATTCTATCCGCAGAGAACGCGAAACAAAGTTATTGTTCTGATTTTACTAACTTTTTTTATTTGTTTTTTATATCCATTAACAAAAGTGTATCTGGTAGGAAGTTACGGTATATTTGACAAATTCTACCTCTTTTGCTTTATTTCTACGTTAATTGCAATAGCAATTAACGTAGTGATACTTACAATAAATGGAGCTAAGAATGAGAGAAATTAGTCAAAAGGACTTAAATCTTGCTTTTGGTGCAGGAGAGACCGATCCAAATACTCAACTTCTAAACGACCTTGGAAATAATATGGCATGGGGTGCTGCTCTTGGCGCTCCTGGCGGATTAGGATCAGCAGCTTTGGGGGCCGCGGGAGGTGCATTACAAACTGTAGGGCAAGGATTAATTGACCATGGTCCTGTAAATGTCCCCATCCCTGTACTCATCGGGCCAAGCTGGAATGGTAGCGGTAGTGGTTATAACAGCGCAACATCCAGTTCCGGTAGTGGTAGTTAACATGAATTAACGCAACTCTTTTACGGTAACATCCGTTCCACGCACCACCCTTCCGGGGTGGTGCGTGATCTTTATGCCTAAAGCTCAAAGCCTGCAGTTACGTATGTGCAACTGCACCCGAATACTGCATGATAATTTCTGATCACATGCATGTCTATGTGTGAAGATGAATGACGGGCAGTTTGACGTAATACAGTTAGCGCACAGATGTGAATTCCAAAGAGCCAGCTACTGGATGAAGCAATTAAGGATCTATTCAAGAAATACGGTGTCATGGACTGTTCTAATGACTTAAATAAAAGCGCCCACCAGCAGTGGCTGATACGATCTGGACTTTATAACCGGTTATTCTTAAGTCAGGTTGATTTATAGCTGGTTGATTTTCCCCTGAATATAGGGGGGGACGTAGGTTTTTCGGCACATATCCAGATAATCCGACCACCACTGCATCATTGCTTTTCGTTCTTCAAGATGTTCCGCCCGATGAATATAGGCCATGCGTACGGTGTTGCGCTCCTGATGGCTCATCTGGCGCTCCACCGCATCCTGTGACCATAAACCGGACTCCATCAGGGCGCTGCATGCCATCGCCCGGAAGCCGTGACCGCAGATATCCTGTTTAGTGTCCCAGCCCATAATACGCAGCGCCTTACTGATCGTGTTTTCACACATCGGCCTGTACGGATTATGGTCGCCGGGGAACACCAGTTCATACCCGCCAGATATTTCCTTAATCCGTTCCAGAATGGCTATGGCCTGTTCTGAGAGGGGGACAATATGAGCAATGCGCATTTTTGCACCGCGGCCGGAATAACTTACCCCCGCAATGGCTTCGCGTGTGGCGGGTATCGTCCAGACCCGGTTTGTGAAATCAATCACTGACCAGCGGGCAAAACGCAGTTCACTGGAGCGAATGAACACATGTAACGTCAGCAGGACGGCAAGCCGGGTGAGTTCCCGTCCCTGGTGATAACCGTCAATCCGTTCAAGCAGTTCAGGAAGACGCTCCAGTTGCAGGGCAGGATAGTGGTGTCTGACGGGCGGTGTCGTCACGCCGTCAAGGTTTGCCGCCGGGTTGCTGTCGATTAACCCCTGATGAACCGCATAACGCATGATGTTACTGAGGTGCTGCCGCGTGCGGGACGCAACTTCCAGCAGGCCTTTTCCCTCAATGCCTTTCAGCAGGTCAATGAAATGACGGGGTTTAAGCTCTGACACTGACAGATGACCAATCACCGGAAAGATATGATTGTTCAGGCTGGCAAGCAGACGGTCAGCGGTATTCTGCGACCATTTCTTATTGCTACTGTGCCAAGCCAGTGCCACCGTTTTAAACATTTTCTCCGGCATGCGCGAGCCGCGTTCAGCGGCACGTTGCTGCGCCGGGTTGATGTTCAGCGCCAGCATCTTACGGATGCCTTCGCGCTGCTGGCGGGCGTCAGACAGGGAGACGGCAGGATAGGCACCCAGTGCAATACGGGATTCTTTGCCGTTAATACGGTATTTAAGATACCAGAGATGGGAACCGCCCGGTTTGACCAGCAGATACAGACCGTGGGAATCGGAGACTTTAAAGGGTTTATCAGAAGGCTTGAGAGTGCGGATTTTCGCGTCGGTAAGGGACATATGGGGGTCACTCCATTATCGAACTAACCTGACCCCAGATTTGACCACCAATTTTTCCCGATGCGGAGGGTAAAATCAAAATGCACCGGGAAGAATTTTCACGCTAACCTGTTGAACCAACATCATATAATGATTCGCAAGGATGCATGAAAACAGGAAATTGGCTCCTCTGACTGGACTCGAACCAGTGACATACGGATTAACAGTCCGCCGTTCTACCGACTGAACTACAGAGGAATCGTGTGAACGGGGCGCATATTATCGATGACGCCCGGCGCTGTCAAAGCCTGTTTTCAATAAAATGAATCGTTTGCCGAATTATTCTTCACTTTGCGCAAAAAATGGCGTTTAGCCTCGCATACGGCTCAGCTTTCCTCCGACGAAGCCTTCACGCGCGGGTATTTCCACAGCCAGCGGCCGCTCACCATGCGGAAATAAAACAGCACGCCGCGCACCGCCCAGTCGAGCACCATCCCTAACCAGACGCCAATCACCCCCATCCCCAGCACGATGCCCAGGGTATAGCCCGCCACCACCCGGCAGCCCCACATGCCGAGCATCGACACCCACATGGTGTAGCGTACGTCACGGGCGCCTTTAAAAGCGCAGGGTAAAGTCCACGACAGCGACCAGATCGGCATAAATAGGGCGTTGAGCCACAGCAGCTGTTTAACCACTTCTTTTACATCTTCTTCATGGGTGTAGAACGAGGCGATAAAGCCGGCGAAGGGGGCGCTGCCCCAGGCGATCAGCGTCAGAATGATCGTCGACAGCCAAAATACGTGCCAGGCCTGGAATTCAGCCTGACCAATCTGCCCTTTTCCCAGCCGCTTGCCGGTAATGATCGTCGAGGCCGAGCCGAGGGCGTTGCCCGGCAGGTTAATTAGCGAGGCCACCGAAAAGGCGATAAAGTTGCCGGCGATAACGTTGGTGCCCATCCCGGCGACAAACATCTGGGTCAGCAGCTTGCCGCCATTGAACAGGACCGATTCGATACTGGCCGGGATGCCGATCCCCATCACCTCCCAGATAATGGCGAAGTTAAAGGGTTTGAAGTAACCCTTCAGCGACAGCCGCAGCGCCGGATTGAGGCCCACCATCAGCACCCAGATCGTGGCTATCGCGCCAATATAGCGGGCAATGGTCAGCCCAAGCCCGGCGCCGACAAACCCCAGCCCCGGCCAGGAGAAGATGCCGTAGATGAGCACGCTGCTGATTAAGATATTGAGGATATTCATCCCGCCGTTGATCAGCAGCGGGATTTTGGTGGTGCCGGCGCCGCGCAGCGCCCCGCTGCCGATCAGCGCAATCGCCGCCGCCGGGTAGCTCAGCGCCGTCAGTTCCAGATAGGTCAGCGCCAGGTCCTTGACCTGGGCGGTGGCATCGCCGGCGACAAAATCAATAATCTCCTGGCCAAAGGCATGGATCACCCCCGCCAGCAAAATGGAAAACAGGGTCATAATGGCCAGCGACTGGCGCGCGGCCGCCCTCGCCCGCCGCCGATCGCGCTTGCCGAGGCTAAAGGCCACCACCACCGTGGTGCCCAGGTCGATGGCGGCAAAGAAGGACATGATGACCATGTTAAAGCTATCGGCCAGCCCCACACCGGCCATGGCCTCTTTTCCCAGCCAGCTGACAAGGAAGGTGCTCAACACCCCCATCAGCAGCACACAGGCATTTTCCAGCAGAATGGGCACAGCGAGAGGGCTGATTTCGCGCCAGTACAGCACACGATAACGCTGACGTTTTTTAAACCAGGATGTCCGTTCGACAGCCTGGCGTACGGCGGAGGTGACGTTCAAGAGAGACCTTAGTGAGAGATGTTGAAACAACATTTCAAATGATGATTGAGAAATGGATATCCTGCAAAGTATTTTCCGTAATAATTGTCGGAAATGACAACAAATTGTCGATGGAAGCGGCAGTTGCACCTGAACAGGCGAATTGATGTTTGACAAAAGTTTTTTCGCCGCTAAGATACGACTCCACACGATTCCTCTGTAGTTCAGTCGGTAGAACGGCGGACTGTTAATCCGTATGTCACTGGTTCGAGTCCAGTCAGAGGAGCCAAATTTAAGAAGCCTGCTTTCGAGCAGGCTTTTTGCTTTTTTGCGTCGCTGACGTTAACTCAGCATCGCATCCAGCCTGGCAAGCACCTCGTTGACAACGACGTCAGGTATGCGTTCCAGACGCTTGCCTTTCCCTACCGCCTCCCTACGCCCCGCGTGTCCTCCGTGAACGCACCCCAGCTCAGCCTGAAAAAGCGCCTGCCAGTAGGATGAATTCACTATCGTTTGCGGGTGAGATAGCGTGGATTATCCACTCTGTCTAACGTTATACCCGGAGGCATCATGAACCTCAGACAACAGCAACAGCAGGCGTTCGATCGCAGCGGAGAACCTCTTATCGTCGGCAACGTCAGCCACTGCCCGCTGCCGCCCGAGACCCTCGCCGCACTGGGCCCCGATTCCCCCTATGTGGTGCAAGTATACGGCTCAGGCCTGACCGGCGAGGTTTATCGTCTGCGCATCGCCGGCAAGGAGTACAATTTAAAGAAACGTCGCGCCGTCGCCGGCGTTGCCAACCTCAACGGCCAGCTGTCGTTTTTAAATGAGGTACAGCGTCGGCAGGCATTGCAACAGCTGAAGGATGACCCGGTCACCGCGCCGCGCTTCACCCACATCGTCCCAACGCTGTATGCCGATTATCGCCTCGGCATCCTGCTCTCCCCCTGGATCGACGGCGAGCCGATACACCAGTTGACCCCGCCGCTGATCGCCCAGCTATTTACTACTCTGGAAGCCTGCGAAGAACAGGGGCTGATGGAGTGGGATCTCTGTAGCGGGAATCTGCTGGTGGACCGGCAGGAGCAGCTATGGCTGTTCGATTTTGGCTATATGTATCCCTTCGACCCGCTGAGAGAATTCAACAGCAATGGTCTGGCCGACCCGCTGTTCCACTTTGTCGAACGTTTTGAGACTCGCTTTTTTTTTAGCTGGCTGATGACCCGGATCCCTGGCGCCGAACAGCAGCTGGCGCACTATCGCGAGATGAAGCGGCTGGCGGTCGAAAGCTACCGCCGGAAGCTCGTCTGGCTTCGCGCCCGGCGCGCTGACCCGCAGGTGCTGGCTCACTTTCAGCAGTTGACGGCGCGCTGGGAGTCGGCGCTGGCGGACCCTGCCGCGCTGAGCCGGCTGTTTGCCGTAGAGGCCTTTCGCTCACATGTGCTGGATATTGAAGACGACCTGCATGGTCAGTCCTGTACCTTACTCACCCTGCAACGCATTGACTGGGTGATAAACCAGCTGGAACAGCATTATCGCTTTATCGCCGACGAAGGCGGCCTGTTTTACGATAACGAAGGGAAATCGCAGCAGGCGCTGCTCAGCAGCTATGCGCAGAAGCGGCAGCAGGCGCAGCAGTACCTGTTGAGTGCCACCGCCGCAAAGGATTAACGGCGCTCGCGTCCCTGCTTCTGCTTCGCCTGGTACATCAGGCGGTCAGCTGTGGCCACCAGCGCGTTGAGACTGGGATGGCTGGCGGGATCATATTCGACGCAGCCCCAGGAGAACGCCAGCTGCCAGGGATTGGCCGCCTGCTGGTTGAAACGCGCCACGTTGTGGCTGAGCGTCTCCATCGCCGTCGCGGCATCGTGGCGGCTGGTATTGGCGAACAGAATGATAAATTCGTCCCCACCCTGCCTCGCGAGGATATCGGACTCGCGGAAGGCCGCTTTCATCAAGTCGGCGATGGCGATCAGCGCGCGATCGCCCTCTTCATGCCCCCAGGTATCATTGATGTGCTTGAAGCGATCGAGGTCGACAAACGCCAGGCTCACCGGCTCATGGCGGCGCTGGGCCGTCAGCAGGGCATACTCTGCCAGGGTGAGGAATCCCCGGCGATTAAACAGTCCCGTCAGCTCATCCGAGGTTGCCGCATCCAGCACCTTGAACTCATCCTCCACGATCGCCGCCAGATCGCTTAAGATCTGCATTTCATGGGCGGAAAACGATCGCGGCTGGTGATCCATCAGGCAGAACGACCCGACGGTCGCGCCATCCGGCAGTTGCACCGGATACCCGGCGTAAAAGCGGATAAACGGCGCCTCAATGACCAGCGGGTTATCGTGAAAGCGCTCGTCCTGCTGCATGTCGTTGACGATAAGCGGGTCGGTTTGCAGAATGGTATGGGCGCAAAATGAAATATCTCTCGGCACCGTGTCCACATCGAGACCGGCACAGGACTTGATATGCAGGAGATCTTCCCCCACCAGACTGATGGACGCCACCGGCAGGTTATACAGCGAACGGGCAAGCCTGGTCAGGCGATCGAAGCGTTCTTCTTTTCCGCTATTCAACAGCCCGGAAGAGCGTAGCGATTGCAGGCGACGCTGCTCGTCGGGATGAAGTCCGGCTAATTTCATTGTCTCTCACTTGTCTCTTGCGCAGAATTCCGCCGGGTTTCCGCAGAGAAACCCGGCGTTTTATCCTGCGAGGGGAAAATAGTCGTCAGGTACCCCATGAGTTAAGCAGATTTCCTCTGCACGTCAACCGGCGCGCCCCAGGCGACTGGCGCCCAGGGCGCTGGCGGAATGCCATTAACAGCACTCTGCCCGGCAAAGAGGGCAGATCAGGCGCGAATAAACGCCAGCAGATCGGCGTTGATAGTATCGGCGTGGGAGGTATGCATCCCGTGCGGGAAGCCAGGATAAATTTTCAGCTGGCTGTTCGGCAGCAGCTTGTCCTGCAGGATGGCCGCATTTTTATAGGGGACCACCTGGTCGTCATCTCCCTGCATCACCAGCACCGGCAAGGTGATCGACTTAAGGTCTTCCGTCTGGTCGGTCTCTGAAAACGCCTTAATGCCTTCATAATGGGCTTTGGCGCTGCCGATCATCCCCTGTCGCCACCAGTTCTGGATCGTCCCCTGGGATATCTCTGCTCCATCACGATTGAAGCCATAGAACGGGCCAGAGGCGACGTCGAGATAGAACTGGGCACGGTTCGCCGCCAGCGCTTTGCGGAAACCGTCAAACACCTCGATCGGCGTCCCGCCCGGATTCTGCTCGGTTTTCACCATTAGCGGCGGGACGGCGCTAATTAACACCGCCTTCGCCACCCGCCCCTGCGGCTGACCGTAGCGGGCGACGTAGCGGGCGACCTGGCCGCCGCCGGTAGAGTGCCCGACGTGGACCGCATTGTGCAGATCCAGATGCTCCACCACCGCCGAGACGTCCGCCGCGTAATGGTCCATATCGTGCCCCTCGCTAACCTGATCGGAGCGGCCATGACCCCGACGATCGATAGCGATGACCCGGAACCCTTCGGCAAGGAAAAATAACATCTGGTTATCCCAGTCGTCAGCGCTTAACGGCCAGCCGTGATGAAAAACAATCGGCTGAGCTTCCTTTGGTCCCCAGTCTTTAAAGTAAATGTTGACGCCGTCTTGGGTGGTGACAAATGCCATATTACAGACTCCTCTTTCAGGATAACCAGCCTGCAGGCCCGTGCCTGGGCTGAACGCCGACGGCGGCCGGCAGGAGTGCCGACCGCACAGGAATGTGATGCCTGTAACAGTGTAGAAGATATTTAACGCCGGGCGGGACAACTTACCCTGTCTCGCTTGATTCGCCGATCCTGGACCAGACCGCGTCTGGTATCAAGCCGCACTCTCCTGCTGGCGGATCCGCACCATCAGCGCGCCGAGCAGCGCCCAGTCAAGCAGCACGGCGAAGGCAAAGCAGACGCCATGGCGTCCTCCCCCCGCAGTATGCCAGGTCAGCAGCGTCGCCGCGATGGCGATAGCTACGCTCAGCACCGTGGCGCCGCTGACCCGCATCCCCGGCAGCGCCGTCCTACCCGCCGCAATGCGCCAGGCGACAGCCGCTCCCGCCCCACCGCACGCCACGCCCGGCAGCAGTGCCGGCCAGTCCTGCCCGCCATACCAGGCCACCAGCGCCAACAGCCAGCCGGCCGCTGACAGCAGAAAGGCCCAGCGCGTCGCCGCCAGGGGTGAGCGATAAAGCCAGGATTGTCCGCGTGTGAATCCCCACCCGACGCCAAAGGCCGCAATCAGCGCCGTCAGCAGACTCAGCGTGCCGGTCACCCCGATAACCGGGGGCATGATTAACAGCAAGGCCCCGGCGGCGATGACCACGCTAAGGGCGATAGCGCGGCCGCGGGGGTCGATCGTTGCCGCGGCTTCCGCGGCGGTGTAGCGGCTTACAACGTGCATAGTTGACTCCTGACAGGCGAAGCTGCATGAATTTAATTCATGTCATTGTCTTTACATGCCCGTAGCCTATCGCCACAATATCGCTTTACACAAACGCATAGTTTTCAGCCATAGATGAGAAAAACTCAGCCATGAGACCGCCCCGTCTGCCGCCGCTGGGGGCGCTACGCGCTTTTCATGCCGTCGCCCGCCACCGCAGTTTTAAACAGGCCGCCGAGGCGCTCGGCGTCAGCGCGACGGCGGTCAGCCATCAGATTAAACTGCTGGAGTCGGTGCTGGAGTGCCGGGTCTGCGAACGCAGCGCGCAGGGCGTCAGTCTGACCGCTGATGGCGAGATCCTTTACGCGGCCACCCAACGCGCCTTTAGCGCCCTGGAACAGGCCGTCGTCCAGATCGCTCATGCCCGTCAGCCGCCATCCTTAACCGTCACCACCACCTCCAATTTTCTCACCCACTGGCTGGTGCCGCGGCTGGCGGATTTCACCGCCCGCTTTCCGGCTATCGACCTGCGGCTACACACCAGCGTCGAACGAGTGGATCTGCATCTGGGCACGGTAGACGCCGCGATTCGCTATCGTGAAACGCCGGAGCCGGACCTGTACTGCACGCTGCTGTATGAGGATCGCTTTATCGTGGTCGCCAGCCCGACTCTGGGCCTCAGCCGGCCTGAAGATCTGCAGCGGGTGACGCTGTTTCACGTTGCCAACCGGCGCGTGCCAGCTGATTCGCCGAGCTGGGAGAACTGGCGTCGGCGCTATGGACCGCCGACGCTGAATATTGATGCGGGGTTAACCTTTAGCGATGAGACCCATGCCCTGCAGGCGGCGGTGGCCGGTCAGGGGGTGGTGATCGCCAGCGAACTGCTGGCGCGGGATCTGCTGCAGCGCGGCGTATTGTCCGCGCCGTTCAGCAACGCATTGCCTGGCGCCCGCTACTACCTGGTCACTACCGAAGCGGTAGCGCAGCGGGCGGATATTATCGCTCTGCGGGAGTGGCTGCTCAGCCAGATGGCGTCGGGCGACGGCGGCCATCCGACTGCGGGATAGCGGGCTTACCAGCCGCAGACGTTGGTCTCTTCATCGGACTCGTAGCCGCGAACGATATTGATCAGATCCTTCACCGCATCAGCCGCGGTGAGTGGGTCGCGCAGCGCCGCCAGCGAGGAAAAGGTTTTATCAACCGAGACGCCGTTATTGTTATTGGTGACCGTCAACAGAAACTCCCTCTCTTCCCTGTCGTCCGGCAACTTGCTCAGCAGGTCATTAACGGCCTCCACCGCCTGCTGTGGAATATACAACACCATTGGTTTGAGAAATATTTTTTCCTGCTTCTGGTGAAGTCGGCCATTCTCTAGCGCTAAGGTATAACCTTTATTTTCACTGGTCATCTCTTGTTATCCCTCGATGAGAATTTTTGGATCAACATAAAAGTCGACATTAAAAACCGTGTCCTCTGAGAGGGCCTCAATACAGTGCCACTTCTCCGGCGGAAAGACGCCAAACTGGCCGGCTTCAATAGTCAGGGTTTCAACGGGCTCGGGGCTGGTTTCATCGGCATAGCCGAGATAGCGGATCGCCCCCTGCATCACCGAGAGACGAGGGTAGACGCCCTGCCGGGTGCCGGCATCCAGATGGCGGCGCCAGATAGAGGCCGGGGCGGTCTCTTTGGTCCACAGCGGCGTGCTACGGGTATGAACGTAATGGGTGGGAATAATGATTCGCTGCATGATTGTGCCTCACTTTACCGTCTCAAACGCGACGTTCAGAAATAGCCTATATGATGCATATCATATACCCCTTTTAAACGTTAAGGATATTATTTTGTTGTGGAATTTTACGCCTACTCCTTTTTATACCTCGCAGGGATTAGCGCTAAGAGAAAATAAAAAAGGCGATTTCAGGATCCTGAAATCGCCCGGAGAATAAAAATAAACGCGTTAAAAATTTGTTAGCGCAGCGGACTCGGTTTGCCGATTAAATATCCCTGAACCAGGTCACAGCCCAGCGCCTGCAGCGAAGCCAACTGCTCTTCGGTCTCTACACCTTCCGCCACAATGCGCATATGCAGGCTCTTTCCCATGCTGATAATCAGGCGGACGATATCCAGATCGTCTTTTTGTTCCGGAATATTGATGACAAACGAGCGGTCGATTTTAATTTTATCGAACGGGAAGTAGCTTAAACGGGACAGGGAAGAATAGCCGGTACCAAAGTCATCGATGGAGATCTGAATGCCCTGCTCGCGCAGCTGGCTGAGAATTTCCAGCGAACGGGTGTTCTCATTGAATACGTCCGACTCGGTGATCTCCAGATCAAGACGTCGCGGATCGAGGCCGGTCTGATGCAGCACCTCGATAATGGTGTCGGTCAGCGATGTATTCATCAACTGAATTGGTGAAACGTTGACCGAGACCTTCAGCGGCGTCGCCCAGCTGGCCGCTTCGGCACAGGCGGTTTTCAGCACCCATTCGCCAAGGGCATTAATAAGACCGATTTTCTCTGCCACCGGAATAAACACCGTCGGCGGCACGGCGCCGCGCACCGGATGGAACCAGCGAACCAGCGCTTCATAGCCGTAGATTTCGCGCGTGACGGTATCGGCGATCGGCTGATAGTAGACTTTGAATTCGTCATGGGCCAGGGCCTGCAGCAGATCGTCTTCAAACGATTTGTTCTCCTGCAGGCGCTGCAGCATCCCCGGCCGGAAGATTTGCACATGGCCGCTACCCTCTTTTTTCGCCTCATACAGCGCGAGGTCGGCGCACTTGTACAGATAATCGGTACGACTTTCACCGTCAGAGATCACGATCCCAATGCAGGCGTCGATATTAATCTGCGCATCGTAGATCTGATAGGGCTGGCTGATCTTCTCCCGGATAACATTGGCCCGCTCAAGGGCCATCTCCTCAGTGAGATCGTAGGAGAGCATCGCAAACTCATCACCGCCAAGGCGATACAGCGTCTCGGAGGTTTTGCGGAAAAAAGAGAGGCGACTGGCCAGATCCTGCAGCAGCTTATCGCCAGCATCATGGCCAAGGGTATCGTTCACATCCTTAAAGCTGTCGAGGTCGAAAAGCATCACCACGGCGCATCCCTTATACGGACGCACCTGGTTGACGATCTCCTGCAGCCGCTGCCAGAAAGAGAGACGGTTGGGCATACCGGTCAGCGAATCATGGTAGGCATCGTACTGCAGCCGGCGGTTCTGCACCTGCAGCTTCTCTTTCGAGGCCTGCAGATCGTTGGCCAGCGTTTTCATACGAACATGGGCGCGACGCAGATTATTATTCTGTCGGAGCATCAGCAGACCGAGAGTTATACACATGGCGATCAGCAGAATGGAGATCACCGAGTAGATATAATAGAGATGCTGGATTTTATCATGGGTGATATTAACGATATTGATATCTTGCGTCAGGGTGGCGGCGGCCATTGAGGTCAGCGGACCATCCAGCTCGCTTAACACCGGCAGGATCTGTCTGACCTGCTCCGGCGTCATGGTATCAACTTGTTTATCGAGCAGATGAAGATTACGAATCAGCGTCGCAACCACCGTCTTCCGCTGCTCGCTTTTATTGATAAATTTACCCAGATCGCCCTCCTGCAGAAGCTCGATCTGGCTCATCATGATCTCAAGACGCAGGCGCACCTCATCGTGGTCCGCCCCTTCGGCCCCAATCGCCATTCCCGCCAGACGAGACTCCAGCCGCATATATTCCGACACCATCTGCGACATTGACCACGAGTCCGTATAGCGGGTAAATTTTTGCAACTCACTTTGTCGCTCATGCACCAGATAAGTAATATATCCGGTGACAACAAATAACGACAAAATAATAGCCGTGAGTATTCGATTCAAGATCCAACCCTTATTCTATAATCATCTTTGAAACTTGCCAGGCCGATCGGGAATAATAGATCTGGTTCTGTAATTCAGCACTGCTGTCGTAAGGGTAGACAATAAATAACGGGCCTTTATCACGAATGCGCATATATTGACCGTTCATTTTTAACGCCATAATGACCGGGAATTTATAAAAATCATCAATCGGGATAATGGTGGTGTAGTCGTTCAGCGCCAGCACGCGGGCCGATGTGCCTTTCGCGCCGACTAAATCCATGAGTTTACTAAGGGGAATACCGTCAAAACGAACCTTGCCGGTGTACCAGGGGGTGGTGGTTTCTATCGTCTTCATCCCCAGTTTTTCCAGCATTGCGAGATCAAAAACGGCCTTGTCGCCGACATTCATATTTCCGATTTTTCCGGAAATGGTCAGTACAGGTTTTCCTGTCGGCGCAGGCAGTTTTTCAGCATAAGCAGAAGGCAACATGACAGAACAAAATAAAACTGCAAGAAGTAGACGCATTTTACTCACCATTCCAGAGAGGGAGACACGTTAAGTGTAAACCATTTACGTCGATTCTTAAAAGGTGTCCATCTTTGTTATCTGTTGATTTAATTAAAAGTATAAGCTCGATGGCAAATTGCCAGAATGTTAAGTCCAGGGTGTGATTTCGACCGCCTTTCCCATCGATTCTTTTTTGCGCCAACTCCCCCGCTTAGCAGGCAAACTACTTTCCTCCACGGCCGCTGCGCGGTAGTCTCAGAGCAGACGCAACGGTAAAAGCGTCTCATTCCAATAACAATGAAGTACGTGACTGACAGGACAGGGTATGGATTCAACAATAAGCGTGCAGCCCGGCGAGGCGCCAGATTCACTACATCGCGCCCGGCGGGCGGCCTGGGGTAGTTTTGCCGGCGCGGTGGTCGACTGGTACGATTTTCTTCTCTATGGCATTACCGCCGCGCTGGTGTTCAACCGCGAATTTTTCCCGCAAATCGGCCCGGCGATGGGAACGCTTGCCGCCTTTGCCACCTTCGGCGTTGGGTTTCTTTTTCGCCCGCTCGGCGGAATTATTTTTGGCCACTTCGGCGATCGCCTCGGGCGGAAACGGATGCTGATGATGACCGTCTGGATGATGGGTATCGCCACTGCCTGCATCGGCCTGCTCCCCTCGTTCAACCAGATCGGCTGGTGGGCGCCGGTGCTGCTGGTGTTCCTGCGTGCGGTTCAGGGATTCGCCGTCGGCGGCGAATGGGGCGGCGCGGCGCTGCTCTCGGTGGAGAATGCCCCACAGGGGAAAAAAGCCTTTTACAGCAGCGGGGTGCAGGTGGGCTACGGCGTCGGCCTCCTGCTCTCTACCGGGCTGGTATCGCTGATTAGCAGCCTGACCAGCGACCAGCAGTTCCTCAGCTGGGGCTGGCGCTTACCGTTCCTGTTCAGCGTGGTGCTGGTCCTTATTGCGCTGTGGATCCGTAACGGCATGGCGGAATCGCAGGAGTTTGAAGCGCAGCAGAGCCAGGACAACGCGCCGCAGATGAAAAAGCGGCTACCGGTAGTGGAAGCGCTGCTTCGCCATCCGGGAGCGTTTTTACTGATTATCGCCCTGCGTCTGTGTGAGCTGCTGACGATGTATATCGTCACCGCCTTCGCCCTCAACTACTCCACGCAAAACCTCGGCCTGCCGCGCGAGCTGTTTCTCAACATTGGCCTGCTGGTGGGCGGTCTTAGCTGCCTGACTATCCCCTGCTTCGCCTGGCTGGCAGACCGCTTTGGCCGTCGGCGGATCTATATCACCGGGGCGCTGATCGGCACTTTGAGCGGTTTCCCGTTCTTTATGGCGCTGGAGAGTCAGTCCGTTTTCTGGATCCTGTTCTTCGCCCTGATGCTGGCCAATATCGCCCATGATATGGTGGTCTGCGTCCAGCAGCCGATGTTTACCGAGCTGTTCGGCGCCAGCTATCGCTATAGCGGCGCCGGCGTCGGCTACCAGGTGGCGAGCGTGGTCGGCGGCGGCTTTACCCCGTTTATTGCCGCGGCGCTGGTCACCTTCTCCGGCGGATCGTGGCACAGCGTGGCCCTCTATCTGACCGCAGGATGCCTGCTGTCAGCGCTCACCGCGCTGCTTATGAAAAAGCACCCCGTCGACTGACCCACCAGCGGAGGGCGTAACCCGCGCCCTCCGGTAAGGAGAATGCATGTCTCAGTTAACCCTGGCCGACTGCTGGCCTCGCCGTTTTTCCCCCTCCTCGCTGGCGCTGCAGTTTTGCGAGGATCCCACCCAGGCGGAACAGCCGCTGTTTGCCAAAGCCAGCGCCGGCGAGGCCGTCGCCCAGCTCTGGCAGGCGCCGCAGGGATTGGTGGTGCCGGGGAGCTATCGTCAGTTTACGGATCTGCCGGCGGTCAGCGCGCATTTTGCCGCGCGCGGCTGGCCGGTATGGCTTCGCCGCTCCGGCGGCGGTCTGGTGCCCCAGGGGCCGGGCATTATCAACCTTAGCCTCGCCTGGCCGGTGCAGCAGCCGCTCGGCGAAGCCGCCGAACCGATCTATCATTCGCTGTGCGCTGTGCTGCAGCGCACCCTCGCGCGCTTCGGCGTTGCCAGCCACGCCCGGGCGGTGAGCGGTTCCTTTTGCGATGGACGGTATAATCTTGCCTGCGGAGAAGGCGCGGAGGCGCGCAAGATTGTCGGTACCGCCCAGTACTGGCGGCCGCTGGCGGCGGGCGGCGGCCACGTGGTGCTGGCCCATGCGGTGATCCTTATTGACGCCGATCTGAGCGCGGCGCATCAGGCGGCGAACGCCTTCGAAGCGCAGCTCGGCAGCGAGCGGGTCTATTGCGCTGACAAGACCGTTACTCTCGCGCAGCTGCTTCCCGGCGAGCGCCATCTGCTGCCCCGCTTTAGCGAGGCGCTGGCGCAGGAGCTGGACGCGTCTCGCTGAAGGTCGCTTTCAGGTAGCGGCTGAAGGTTTCCACCGCGCGCGACACGCGCGGGGTATAGGGCCGGATGACGTACAGCCGATCGGCAAACACCTCTACTGGCTGCCACGCCGGCAGCAGCTCCTGCACCAGCCCGCGGCCAATGGCCTCCCGGGCGCTGAAATCCGGCAACAGCGCCACCCCAAGCCCCGCCAGCACCGCATCACGTAGCGACTCGCTGTTATTGGTGGCGAATGGCCCCTGCACGTTGATGGTCACCCGAGCATCGGGCGACTGACGGGAGGCGAACGTCCACTGCGGGCGCTGTGGCCCACGAGGATAGGTCAGGCATTGGTGGTGGCGCAGATCTTCGGGGGTTTCCGGGCGGCCATGGCGGCGAATATAGTCGGCGGACGCGACGGTAAGCGTCGCGGTGTGACACAGCGGCCAGGCGACATGGGTATCCGGGAGCGCCTCGCGCCGACAGTGGCGGATGGCGAGATCGAACCCTTCGCTGGCCAGAGAGACCAGCCGGTCGGTGACCTCAAGCTGCAGATGCAGCTGGGGATGCTGATGCAAAAAAGGCGCGATTGCCGGGACCAGCTGCTGGCGGGAAAAGGCCACCGGCGCGGTCAGGCGCAGCGTTCCCCGCAGCGGCCCGCCCTCATCGCAGGCGCCGGTGAAAATATCCCGCAGCTGACCAAACGGCTCGTTGAGCTCCGCCACCAGCCGCAGTCCGTCGTCGCTGAGGCTCACGCTGCGGGTGGTGCGATGGACGAGGGTTTTACCGGTCACCCGCTCCAGCTCGCTGATTTTCTGGCTGATAGCCGACTTGCTGATCCCCAGCTTTTCCGCGGCCCGGGTATAGCTTTTTTGTTCTTCCAGCACCGTCAGCCAGTACAGATGGAGCCAGTAACTCTCCGGACGACTCTCGCTCATGTGATTGTTCACCAGTAAAAACAATGTATTCAACTATAGCGGTTTTTGCCGGCGGCGGCATCGGCTAGCATCTTGTTGAGCCCATCATTATTCCCTACGATAAGGAGCACCTGCATGCCATTACTGACATTTGACCTGATTGAAGGCCGTACGGAACAGGAGGTCAAAATCCTGCTGGATGCCGCCCATCGCGCCGTGCTGCGCGCCTTCGAGGTACCAGAACGCGACCGTTACCAGATTGTTCATGAAAACAAAGCCCACCATATGGTGATTGAAGATACCGGCCTCGGATTGACCCGCACGCGGGATCTGGTGGTGGTGCGGGTCTATACCAGCCCGCGCAGCGAGGCGCAGAAGCAGCGCTTCTTCGCCATTTTGCAGGAGGAGCTGGCGGAACACTGCGGCCTGAGCGGCGATGATCTGATGGTGTCGATTATCAGTAACCAGAAAGGCGACTGGAGCTTTGGCCGCGGGGTCGCGCAGTATCTTACCGGCGATCTGTAACCCGCAGCCCGCAGTACGCCCTTAGCGGCGGGCTGCCGTCGCGAATACTGCGCTCACTTTGTG
>OBVE01000104.1_pt1 | contig 71462 bp, 62 predicted proteins | sample 1475991 | NCBI WGS metagenome assembly OBVE01 (sample SAMEA2579969, study PRJEB22360) | human gut metagenome | biome: human gut; feature: human-associated habitat; material: faeces | place: Denmark | collected 2008/2010 | reverse complement strand
TTAAGACAACTTTTATATCTTATCACCCAAATAAATTCTTGTCAATAGGTTTTTTGAAAAAAATAAAGGAAGCATGTCTCTCAACCTACTTCCCTTCTTTTTTATTTAGCTTCAATCAAACCGTAGTTTCCGTCTTCTCGTTTATAGAGAACATTAGTTGTATGATCTTCACTATCAGTATAGATAAAGAAGTCATGACCCAACAATTCCATTTGAAGGATAGCTTCTTCAACATCCATTGGTTTCAACTCAATGTTTTTAGTTCTTACAACTTCAACAGCTGGTGCTTCTTCAACTTGTTCGTTATTAAAATCAGCTGAGAATACTTCTCCTGTTGGAACTTTTTCACGATGCTTACGTGCAATTTTTGTTTTGTTTTTACGGATTTGTCTTTCAATCTTATCAACCACCAGGTCAATAGAACCATACATATCTTGCGAAACATCTTCTGCTCTCAGTGTTACAGAACCTGTTGGAATAGTAACCTCTACTTTAGCTGTCTTTTCGCGATAAACCTTAAGATTTACACGTGCGTTCAATTCTTGGTCTTCGTTGAAGTATTTTTCAACTTTGCTAAGTTTACTTTCAACATAGTCACGAAGTGCTTCAGTTACTTCGATGTTTTCGCCACGGATACTATATTTAATCATAAAAGACCTCTTTCTCGCTTGTTAGCGTTTTCTTTATCTATATTATATCCTTTTCATGAAAATTTGCAAGGATTTTTATTATCTAGCTAGTGAAAAGGTCAAAACTTCTTTAATACCTATAGCTTCTAATAGTTGAACCATATGATATAAAGTGGATCCTGTTGTATAGATATCATCCACTATAATAATCTTATCTGGTACATCTATACCTTTCTTGAGACAGAAGGCATTATCTTGACTTAAACGCTCCTCACGTGTTTTCGATGATTGCTTCTCAATATCTCTTTTCTCAAAGATATCCTGATAGGGAATTCCCTCTATTAATCCCTCAACTTGGTTGAACCCTCTTTCTACCAAGCGTTCTTCCGACAATGGGACCGGCACTATGGTATAACCTTTTTTAAAAAATGGTTTTAAATTATTTTTTATATCTTTTTGAAATGTTTTTCTAAGACAATAGTCTCCCATAAATTTATAGCGGCTAAAATAATCTTTCATGTTTTCTTCATAGCGATAAATGGCAAGGTGCTTAGGAATATAGCCTTTTTTCATCCAAAGTTTACAATCAATACAGGTATCTCTATGTAACTCCTTATTACAATTTTGACATCTTTCTTTTGAAAGTTTTTTAAACTGATTTTTACAAGATACGCAGGAGTACTCTTCTCTTTGGTTAAACGTAATCAGGTCTCTTAATTTTGGCACTGATTCAATCCAGTCATTACATAGTAGACACTTCATTGTTAAATCCTCCTTTTTTATTCATAACCTTTATTTCTTCTCGACAACGAAGCATTGATTTGGATAGTCCTTCATGAAAGAAATAAAGCTTTCCCGTCGGTCTATCTGGGGATCTTCCAACTCGACCTCCTATCTGAATAAGACTCGAACTAGTGTATAAGTGATGATTTGCCATACAAACAAAAACATCTACTTGTGGAAAGGTTACCCCACGTTCAAGGATAGTTGTTGTCACTAAGATGGATAACTCTTTTTCCCGGAAGTTCTCTACGGTAGCTGAACGCTCCTCGCTTTTTGATGAAACAAAGGCCATTTTTTCGTCTGGAAGATATTTTTGCAGAATGCTAGTAAACTTTTCACCTATCGCTATATTTGGAAAAAAGATTAATAGAGGGAATTTGGATTTACGTTGCTTTTTAATCTGATAAAGAAGAGGTCTTGGAAGCTTGCCTCTCATTAGAGATTTTTGTAGTCTTCCCTGCCAAAAGAATTTAGGAAGTACTAAAGGATTTCCATGGAAACGTCTAGCAAGGTGATGCTTTTCTAAAGATCCAAGTCGCACTTGCTCCTCTAAAGATAATGTAGAAGTCGCTGTTAAATAAATATAGCGACCGGTTTCCTTCTTTGCCTGCTCCACAGCATGATTTAACATGACATTTCCTACAAAAGGGAATGCATCAACCTCATCAACGATAACTAGGTCAAAGTTCTGGTAAAACTTTAGTAGTTGATGGGTGGTAGCTATTACAAGCGGACTACCATCATATGGTTCACTCTCAGCATGAAGCAGAGAAATACTACAAGTAAAATCCCTCTGCATACGAAGAAATAACTCTCGACAAACATCAACCCGAGGACTTGCGATAGCTACATTACCTTTACTTTCAAGAACATAGGCAACGATTTTATAAATCATCTCGGTCTTACCAGCACCGGTCACAGCATGTACGAGGCTGTCTTTCTGTTTTTGATATGTTTCTAAAAGCTTCTCTGAGACCTCAGCTTGATAGGGAGTCAGTTCCCCCAACCACTTCAAAACAGGAAATTCAATTTCAGATGTTTTTGAAGGAAAATAATAGAGTTCATTTCCTTCTTGATTTCTACCAAAGACAATACATGCTCTACAATAATACTGACCTCCCGGTAATTGCCAATCTTCCTCTATCCAACTGTAACATCTTTTACATCTAAGTTGTTTATCGACCTTTATCATACCTTCTAATGTTAAAGCCTCTGGGTGATAGTTCACTGGCAACTGCTCTTTCGTAAATAGTCGTCCATAATATTCTTTAGGTACCATATCTTTCTATTCGAAAATATGTTTGAATTCATCTTTTTATGATAAAATTTTTTTATGGATTACAAAACTATTGCCAACGATGGAATCGTTGAAGAAGAAATAAAAAAATCTCGTTTTATTTGTCACTTGAAACGTATCAGCCGTGAGGAAGAAGGAAGAGAATATATCGCTCAGATTAAGAAACAGCATCACAAGGCCAATCATTCTTGCTCTGCAATAATCGTTGGTGATGATGGCCAAATTAAGCGTTCCAGTGATGATGGTGAACCTTCTGGAACAGCTGGGGTTCCTATGCTTACTGTTCTAGAAAAACAAGGTCTTACTAATGTCGTAGCAGTTGTGACTCGTTATTTTGGAGGAATCAAGCTTGGGGCAGGTGGTCTTATCCGAGCTTACTCTGGTAGCGTTGCTCATGCTATTGAAGAGATTGGCCGAGTTGAAGTCAAGGAATTAACAGGACTAACCGTAGAGTTAACCTACTCTCAATACCAAGTCTTTTCCAACTTCCTTGAAAAAGAAGGACTCCAAGAATTTGATACAACTTTCTTATCAGATGTTTCTACTACTTTATTTGTCGAAGAGTCTGAGATTGAAAGACTCGGTCAGGAACTAACCGAATTCTATCAAGGGAAAGTTACTTATGAAAAATCTGGAAAGAAAATCGTTGAAATTCCTATCTGATAGTCAAACGTTATCACAGTGATAAAGAAGATGTATTTTACAAGTTGGCCCTACCGTCGTATACTTAGAACCATCAATCAAAGATTAAGAGGATTTTAAATATGACAATTTACAACTCAATTACCGAACTTGTTGGAAAAACACCTGTTATTAAACTTAACTCTATTGTTCCAGAAGGATCAGCAGATGTTTACGTTAAACTCGAAGCATTCAACCCTGGTTCTTCAGTAAAAGACCGTATTGCTCTTCGTATGATTGAAGATGCTGAAAAGGCTGGTACGATTAAACCTGGTGATACCATTGTTGAACCAACTTCAGGTAACACTGGTATCGGTCTTGCTTGGGTCGGTGCTGCTAAAGGCTATAAAGTTGTTATCGTAATGCCTGATACAATGAGTGTTGAACGTCGTAAAATCATCCAAGCTTATGGAGCTGAGCTTGTTTTGACTCCTGGTAGCGAAGGAATGAAGGGTGCAATTGCTAAGGCTAAAGAAGTTGCTGCTGAACGCAATGGTTGGGTACCTCTTCAATTTGCTAACCCATCAAACCCAGCTGTTCATGCGGCTACAACTGGCCAAGAAATTCTTGAAGATTTTGGTGCAGAAGGTTTGGATGCTTTTGTTGCTGGTATCGGTACTGGTGGTACTATTTCAGGTGTTTCAAAAACCCTTAAGGCTGCCAATCCAAATATCAAGGTTTATGGTATCGAAGCTGACGAATCTGCTGTCTTGAATGGTGATAAACCAGGACCACACAAAATCCAAGGTATCTCAACTGGTTTCATTCCTGACACATTGGATACAAAATCATATGACAGTGTTGTGCGTATTCCTTCTGATGAAGCTATCGCAACATCACGTACATTGGGTAGCCAAGAAGGTTTCCTAGCTGGTATCTCATCAGGTGCTGCTATTGCTGCTGCCCTAAAGGTTGCCGCTGAGCTTGGCGAAGGCAAAAAAGTCTTGACACTCTTGCCTGACAATGGTGAGCGCTACCTCTCTACAACACTTTACGATTTTCAAGACTAATAAAAAAGAAGCTGGAGCATAATGCTCTAGCCTCTTTTTATTGTATAAAGTTAAGCCTGTAGTTCATCAATTACTAGAAAAAGTAAGGATTTTAATCTCATTTCCACTGAACTGTTCCTACAAACTTTCTGTTTTTTTATCCTTGTTATTAGTCTAACTCTTTTGCTTCTGTTTCTGCAATTTCAGTAACTGTAAATCCTGCTTCTACAAAAACCTTCTTGAGTTGTTCAATCCCAATCTCTCCTTCAACTTGAAGTTCAACACGAAGCACAGTGTCATTTTTAGGGGCAACAATTGTACGTTCAATGTTGAGATTCTCACTAGCAATAAGGTTCGCAATTTTTTCCAAAACACGTGGAGTATCTGTAACTTCCAACCCAATACGAATTCCAGCTTGACCATAACCAGAAATTTCCAAGAAAGCACGAAAGACATCTTTATCTGTGATAATTCCTGAAATTTGGTCATTGTCTACAACTGGAAGGACTCCAACCTTATTTTGAAGCATGATATAGATTGCATCCTCAAGGCTAGCATATTTGGAAACAGTAAGGACATTCTTGATCATGATATCTCCTACTTTTGTCTTATTAAGGAGATAGTTCATTTCATAAATTGACAAGCTTGTTGCTTTTGATGGTGAGGCCTCTGCCATTGTACCTTCTGTAACAAGCCCAACAAGTTTATCGTGTTCAATTACTGGCAAACGGCGCAAACCTTTATCACGCATAATATCTGCAGCTGCTGCAACTGTTGTTTCTGGTGAGACATAAACTACACGTTTCGTCATAAAATCTTTTACTGCCATGTTTCATTTTCCTCCGAATGATTTCTTACTTGTATTATACCACACTAATTGAAACCGATTGCAATATTTTACTGAAAAATTAGTATTTTACAATCAGCATAAGACGATAGAAAAACGCCCTCGGGCGCTTTTTCTTATCCTCCAAGATAGGCTTTACGAACTTCATCTGATGCAAGAAGTTCTTCACCAGTACCTGAAAGAACCACTTTACCAGTTTCAAGAACATAACCACGATCCGCAATTGACAAAGCCTTATTGGCATTTTGTTCAATCAAAAGAACTGTAGTCCCTTGTGCCTTGATATCTTCGATAATATCAAAAATTTCTTGAATAAAGATTGGAGCAAGTCCCATTGAAGGTTCATCCAAAAGCAAAAGTTTTGGACGGCTCATAAGGGCACGACCCATTGCAAGCATTTGTTGCTCACCACCAGAAAGTGTCGCTGCATCTTGATTCTTACGTTCTTCTAGACGTGGGAAACGTTGGAAGACTTTTTTCAAGAGAGCTGCGTTCTCTTCTTTATTTGTATGAAGGAAAGCTCCCATTTCAAGATTTTCCATTACGGTTAATCCTGCAAATACATGACGTCCCTCAGGTACTTGAGCCAAACCTTCGGCAACAATCTTACGTGCTGGTGTTTTGTGGATGTCGTTTCCAAGATAAGAAATGGTTCCCTCAGTTGGACGAACAAGACCTGAGATGGTACGAAGAATTGATGTCTTACCTGCACCGTTAGCTCCGATAAGAGTTACGACTTCACCTTCATTAACTTCAAAGTTGACGTTTTTTACAGCTTCGATCGATCCATATTTAATTGAGAGATTTTCAACTTTCAACATTGCCATTATGCTTCACCTCCCAAGTAAGCTTCAATAACGCGTTTGTTATTCTTAATTTCATCAGGTGTTCCTTCGGCAATCAAGCGTCCATATTCCAAAACATAAATACGCTCAGTAACATCCATGACCAAACTCATATCGTGCTCAATCAAGATGATGGTAATTCCGAAGTCTTTTTGAATTTGACGAATATGAGCAGTCAATTCAGCCGTTTCTTGTGGGTTCATACCCGCAGCTGGTTCATCAAGGAAAAGAATTTTTGGTTCTGTTGCAAGTGCACGAACAATTTCCAAATGACGTTGTTGTCCGTAAGCTAAATTTTTCGCAAGTGTATCTGCCTCACCATCCAAGTTGAAGATAGCCAAGAGTTTCATAGCTTTTGCTTTTAACTCTTCTTCACTTGAATAGTACTTAGGCAAACGCAAAAGAGATGCAAAGAAATTTGAAGGTTGCTTATTTGATAAACCAACAAGAACGTTTTCAAGTACAGTCATGTCTTTGAAAAGACGGATATTTTGGAAAGTACGTGACAAACCGAGTGAAGCGATTTTATAAGGTGCTTTACCGTTTAGGACTGTACCATCAAGTATAACAGTCCCTTCACTTGGCTCATAGACACCTGTCAAAAGGTTAAACAAGGTTGTTTTACCAGCACCATTTGGTCCGATAAGCCCAACCAACTCACCTTCATTGAGTTCCATTGAAACATCACCAACGGCAGTCAAACCACCGAAGTTTTTAGTCAGATTTTTAACTTCAAGAAGTGCCATTTTTATTTGCCCTCCTTAGATTTATTGAAGAATTTTGAGAGATAGAGTTCTTTTGTTCCGAGAAGTCCACCTGGACGGAAGAGCATTACAAGAATCAAAGCCAAGGCGTAAATAATCATACGAAGGTTTGAAACGTTTTGGAGGAACATGTTGATAATACCAAGAACAACAGCGGCAATGATAGTACCTGTGATAGATCCAAGACCACCAAGAACGGCAATGATAAGGTAATCAATTGATTTCATGATGGTGAAGTCTTTTGGCACTACTGTACCGATGTAGCTGACATAAAGTGAGCCAGCAATCGCTGAAATCATGGCACCGATAACAAAGATAAGAACCTTCATTTTTGTGACATTAACACCCATTGACTCAGCAGCAATTTCATCTTCACGAAGAGTGATTGCTTGACGTCCAGTTGCTGAACGTAAGAAATTAAGCACCAAAATTGTAATGATTACCACAAAGAAATAAATTACAGGCCAACTAGTATAAGGAAGGATACCTGTCAAACCAGCGGCACCATTGGTCAATTCACCACCATTAACGATAATGATACGGATGATTTCAGCCATACCAAGAGTTGCAATGGCAAGGTAGTCACCTTTCAAACGAAGGGTAGGTAGACCAAAGATAAGGGCAACAATAGCTGCGATGATGACACCGACAACCATTGAGAGGTAGAAACCGTCATATGTTGGCATCATACCAGTGATGATAGCTGATGAATAGGCACCAATTGCCATGAAACCAGCTTGCCCAAGTGTAAATTGCCCTGAGAAACCAAGAACCAAGTTAGTACCAAGCCCCATAAGGATTGAGATTCCAATCCCCATTAAGATTTGGATATAGTAAAGGTTCATGATACCTGAAAGTTCAAGACCTTTCAAGATAAGGAAGAGCCCAATGATAAGACCAAACCAAATAAGGTTTACTTTTAGATTTTTCTTCATGTCTTACACCTTCTCTTTCACATTTTTACCGAGGATACCCGCTGGGCGAACCAAAAGGATAACAATCAAAACACCATAAACGATGGCATCACGGTAACTTGACAAACCAATTGCAGTTGATAATGTCTCCAAAATACCGATAACAAATCCACCAAGTGCTGCACCAGGGATAATACCGATACCACCAAGAACAGCGGCAACAAAGGCTTTAATACCTGGCGTCATACCCATAAGAGGTTCGATAGAGTTATAGTAAAGACCGATAAGGACACCCGCTGCCCCTGCTAGTGATGATCCAAGAGCAAAAGTGAAGCTAATAGTGTTATTAACATTAATACCCATCAATTCAGCGGCATCACTGTCTACAGATACGGCACGCATAGCTTTACCCATCTTAGTCTTTTTAACAATCAATTGAAGAGCAACCATAAGCACAAGCGCAACTACCAAGATAAGCAATTGCACATTTGTTACAGAGATTGATCCAAGATGATAAGTCTCAATTGCAATCTTTTGAGGGAATGAACGTGTATCTGCCCCTACAAATAGAACCATGATATACTCAAGGAAGAATGAGACACCGATAGCTGTAATCAAGGCAGAAATACGTGTCGAATTACGGAGCGGGCGATAAGCCAAGAACTCAATAACAACCCCTAAAATCGCACAGACAAGCATAGCAAAGACAAGGGCAACCCAGAAATTCATTCCAAGGCTATTAATCGCATAGTAACCAACGAAGGCACCCATCATATAGATGTCTCCATGGGCAAAGTTAATCAATTTGATAATCCCATAAACCATGGTATATCCAAGGGCAAGTAGGGCATAGATACTACCCAAGATAATACCATTGACTAGTTGTTGGGGAAGTTGTTCAAAAAACATATATAACCAAACTTTCTAGTTCATTTTTAGTATAGATAACAGATTATTTTTCAATTTCAACGGCTTCCGCTGAAACCTCTTCACCATTATCTCTTTTAACCATAAGAGCTGCTTTAATAGGGTTATGATCCTTATCAATCGTCATTTTACCTGTAACCCCGACAAAGTTTTTCAAATCTGCTAAGTTATCAGCAATATCAACTGATGTTTTCGCATCTTTTGATGCTTCTGCAATCATATAAACAGAATCGTAAGCTAGAGCAGCAAACATATTTGGGTCAGTGTTGTAGGCTTTCTTATATGCTTCGATGAATCCTGATGCCTTGTCAGAAAGGGCAACATTTGTTGAATATCCTGATACATAGTAGACGTTTGAAGCATTCTTTTTACCTGCAAGCTCAGTAAATTTCGCATCACTGAATCCGTCAGGTCCAAGGATTGGTTTATCAATTCCAAGGTCACGTGCTTGTTTTGTAATAATACCAGTCTCAGTATAGTAACCAGGCATTACAATAGCATCATAATCAAGGTCTTTAAATTTAGTCAAGGCTGACTGATAGTCCTTGTCTCCTGAAGCAAAGGTAGCTTCAGTAACGATTTTACCTTTATATTCACGCTTGAATTCATCCGCAATACCTTTGGCATAATCTGAAGCATTATCATAGTAGAGAACTACTTTCTTAGCATTCAAATTATTGTAAGAATAAGCTGCCAAAACTTTACCTTGGTAGCTATCCTTGAAGGTTGTACGGAAAACGAATTTCTTCGTACCTTTAGCATCTACCGTAAGGTCGTCCTGCGTACCTGAAGGTGTCAGCAAAGGAACCCCTGTTTTTTGTGATACAAGGCTAGCCGCAGCAACAGCACCTGATGTCGCTGGACCAACGATAGCATTTACATTATTCTGAATAGCCAAGTTTGTTGAAGATGTTGAAGCTTCAGCATTTTCAGATTTATTATCTTTTGTGACAAGCTCAAGCTTTTTGCCGTCGACGCCACCAGCTTTGTTAATTTCGTCAACAGCCAACTTAATACCATTCTGCTCCGCCTTACCATAGGCTGCAACGGCACCTGTCAACTCCATGTTAACACCAATTTTGATTGTATCGCCAATCTTAGTACCATTGGCATTAGCAGTCACATCTGGTGACTTGCCACAGGCAACCAAGAAAACGGAAGCAAAAAAGGCTAACACAATAAGTGTGATCTTTTTAGACATAAGATTTCTCCTTAATATTTTCTTAAAAAAGTCCATCTTATAGCTTACAGAATTATCAGACAATTGTCAACTACACACAACTAATCTTTAGCGGCAGTAATCGTTTCCATTACTTTAAGAATAACTCTTTAAAAAGAAAAAAACTTTTCTCTTATTAAAGAGAAAAGTTCTTAAACGGTTCAGGGACTGAGGTGTCGTAACGTTCCAGACTACCTACAAAGTCCATATCAATATCAGAATAGTAGGAAGGCAGAACTTTTTTCACTGCTTTCATTCCATCGAGCTCTTTCAAAATATCCTCGACCTTGTCCTCATCTACATAAAGGTGCACATAACGCATCTTAAAAGAATGGTAGACAACATCCCCAAACTTGGCAATTTTACGTAAGTCTCTATTGTAGTATAAATAAACAATAATGCCTTGACGCTTAATCATGACTCATCTTCTCCTTTATGTTAGTGTCTCCCTTTTTATGATGTGGTTTATGAGGGGCAAGAGGTAGCCCAGTATCAATAAAAATCTGATTTGAAACAGCTTGGGCAATCTCCTCACCAAGATTGGCTAAAATAGTCTGTAAATCGAACTCTGCCTGACGATAGCCAATAACCACCTCGTTTAAATCAATTTGACGCTTCATTCGCAAAACCTGACGTTTCAACTCTCTCACATCTGGTCTAAAAGCCTCATACGCCTTAGCAGTATCATAGCTATCCTTTAATTTTTGAAATGCAAAGAGTTGCTCTTGAAGTTCTCTATCATTTTCGAATTTCTGGCGTTTCAAACGGTATTTTTCTACCTCAGATAGCTTTAGAAAATACGAAACAAGACAATCTATAGCTTGATCAATCGCAAGCAACTCCTCATTGATTATTAACATGTTTTCTATTATAACACAAAAAGCCAGATGAAACGGTCCTTATACAACCGATTTGCATCTGACTTTTATTTAAGGCAAGCTCAGTCTATTTTAATTGGTTATTAGCCATGATTTCATCGATAAAGCCATATTCAAGCGTTTCTTGGGCACTCATCCAATTGTCACGTTCAGCGTCTACATGAACTTTTTCAATTGGCTGTCCAGAATTATCTGCCAAGATTTGCTCCAAGTTATTACGTGTCTTGAGCAAGTGTTCAGCTGCGATAGCCATGTCTGTTTGTTGCGTACCACCACCAGTACCACCCATTGGTTGGTGAATCATGTACTCAGCATTTGGCAACATGAAACGTTTACCTTTGGTACCGCTTGAAGCGATAATTGTTCCCATAGATGCTGCCATCCCCATAACGATAGTCTGAACATCAGACTTGATGAAGTTCATTGTATCAACAATGGCAAGACCTGCCGAAACTGATCCACCTGGTGTATTAACATAAAGATAGATATCTTTTGTGTTGTCTTGAGCATCCAAGAACAAGAGTTGGGCGATAATTGAGTTTGCCATATTATCTTCAACAGGACCTGTTAACATGATGATACGATCCTTGAGCAAACGTGAGTAAATATCATAAGAACGCTCACCTCGTGATGTTTGTTCAATTACTACAGGAATCATATGAATCCTCCTTTTAATATTGTCTTGATGCTATTATATGATTTTAGTCAAATTAGGTCAAATAAAAAACATCATTCTTAGCACTCTTTTCAAAAGAGTGCTAAATCACTCTAAAACAATTTCACTTGAAACTTATTAATCTAGTAAAAAAAGGGAAAATTTCCCTTTTTCAACCTATTTTGTACCAAATAGACGGTCACCTGCATCTCCAAGACCTGGAACAATATAACCGTTTTCATTAAGTTTCTCATCCAAAGATGCTGTGTAGATATCGATATCTGGGTGAGCATCTTGCAATTTTTTGACACCTTCTGGTGCTGCAACCAAGCAAACAAACTTGATATTAGCTGCACCACGTTTTTTAAGTGAGTCTACTGCCAAGATTGCTGAACCACCAGTCGCAAGCATAGGGTCTACTACAAAAATCTGACGTTGATCAATGTCTTCTGGTAATTTAACCAAGTACTCAACCGGCTCAAGAGTTTCCTCGTCACGATACATACCAATATGACCAACTTTAGCTGCTGGTACAAGGCTAAGGAAACCATCGACCATACCAATACCCGCACGAAGAATTGGAACAATCGCCAATTTCTTACCAGAAAGTTGTTTTTGTACAGTTTTGGTAATTGGTGTTTGAATTTCAACCTCTTCGAGAGGAAGGTCACGAGACACTTCGTAACCCATGAGCATAGCAATTTCATTAACTAGCTCACGGAAGTCCTTAGTAGAAGTATCCTCACGACGGAGGATTGAAAGTTTATGTTGAATCAGTGGATGTGAAATAACTTGAAATTTACCCATAATAGTTTCTTCCTTTGCTTTATATTCACTCCATTATATCAAAAAGGCAAAAAAAACGCTTGCTTTACTGCAAACGTTTTTGAAAAGGATTATTTTTTAGGCAAATGAATCTTTCCTGTGACCAAACCATAGCCAAGAAGAGCTAGACTTGCAATTGCTGCAAAGATAGTCGCCAAGATTGAAAGAATGTTGCTCTTTGAACCTTCTGAATCACTTGGTGTCTTAGGAGTCGTAGCAAGTTTGGCAGCAACTTTAGTATTGTTGTCTTTACTTGACTCATCAGACTTAGTTACTTCATCAGCTTTAGCGACTCCGTGAGACTGAACTTCCTCTTCAGACTTAGCTGGTTTTGGAGCTTCTGTTTCAGTGACAGACTCTTCTTTAACAGGAGTCGTTGAAACAGTTGGTCCAGTTGCTACAATAGCCTCTGGTACTGGTGACGCAATCTCTGTAGCTTGAGCTACTGGACGACGGTCACCCACAGAACCCTCTGTTGAAGGTTTCGCAGGAACCTCTACATGATGATCATCTGATGAATTATTATCATTAGATGGGCGATCTGTGAAATAAGGGAACGGATTACGAACTGGAGAATCTGGATTCGTCGGCGTTGCTGGTTTATCTTCTTTATTAGTTGATGGTTGATTATTGTCTGCTGGTTTAGAAGGTGTATCTGGTTTGTTAGACTTATCATCAACAGAATGATTACCTTCTGTTGGACTTACTGGTGTTTCTGGCTTATCTGCCTTCTTGTCTTTACCATCTTTAACAGTTACAGTCAAGACACCGTGAGCTTCAGAAACGCCTGTTGAACCATCAACTGTAGGATAAGTATGTGGTTTAAGACCATAACCCGATACCGCATAATAATCTACATTAAAGTCCTCGTTTGGCAATTTAGCACTGTTTTGATCGCCTACGTGTACCAAGCTTTCACTAGATTTATCCCAAATCCAGTCACCTTGATTCGTCATCTTAGGAAGAACTTCTGTAGTATCATCTGCATTCATCTTGATGAGGAAGCTTGGAGCCCATGTTGATTTATTCTCAGCACCAGCAATACCACCACGGTTAGTCATGTAAGAAGTAACCAAGAGGGTATCTGATGATCCTTCAACAGGAACAGCATAGTAAGAATAAGTAGATGTACGCCAGTCGGCTGGTACAGAGGCTGTCAAAACCACGCCTGAGCCATTAAGTGGACGGTATTCTCCACGAAGGCTATCTGATACGAATCCAAGCATGACAACGTCATCACCGACAGCTTCACGAGCTGCTACAGTACCTTCAGCATCCGTAGATTTATTGATACGTGAAGCAGTGAAGAGGTAATACTTGTTACCCATCTTAACAACACTTGGACGTTCTACTTCATCAGTAACCATGTGGCTAGTAACAAGTGGTGTGTAAAGTTCAGCTACAGATGGATTTTTCTCATTGTCATCAAGTTTCAAGATACCAATAGAACCATTTGCCCATGAAGCAAGGTTATAAAGGTGTTTATTATTGACAATATTGAGGAATGACTTAAGGTTAAAGGCGTCATCTCCTCCATAGTTTGACCAGTTGTAGATTTGTTTTTCGCCTTGGTAGTTTTCGTCACCTGTATTTGATTCGAAAATTAAGTAGCGGCTACCGTTATCTTCAATGATGTGTGGGTCACGAAGACAGTAGTTATCTGTACGGTCTGGATTTCCATCGTGGTTGTGGTCATCGTTGAAAGTACTCATGAATTTTGGATAACTTTGATAATGATAGTTATCCCCACCAAAGAGAATGTGGTCATTTTCAACTGACTTAATAACAACTTCGTCGTTTTCAACAGCTAGGTTAAGTGTAGCACTAGCCAATTGTTGCCAGTTCAATTTACCGCCGCTAGTATCATTCTTAGTGTAGTAAAGTTGGATACTACCGTCAGAGTTTACCGTCGCTGAACCTGACCATTGTTGGTCATCTTCAAGGGCATTATAACCAAAGATTGGACCCGCATTTTTCCAATGTGTAAAGTCATTATCTCCGTATTTACTATAGAGCAAGTAAATGTGGTTTGAGTTTTTATTTGGTGCACCGGCCATTGAGATAACCAACTGATAACCGTTCCAGTTGCTTACTACACCTGACTCAGCATCTTGGACTGGCCAAGAATCCCAAACGTCGATTTCTTCTTTTTTCATCGTTTGGGCATCAACAGTGTTGAAAGCAGGCATATTGATGATTGTATCTGCTTTAAAGTAAGGAACTGCCAATTTGCTGTCTTGCTTCAAGAAGCTAGCAACGATATCTTTCAAGTTACGGTAAGTCAAGCTAGTACCTGTACCCTTGATAGCATCATCGCTAAAGTCAACTTTATTAAGTGCTTTAATTTCTTCCTCAGTCAAGGCAACGATTTGATCTGAGGTCATATTATCTTCAACAATAGACTTGATACGACCGTTAAGTTTGCTAAGGTTTGCATTAGCAGCACTGTTTTCAGTAGGTTTAAGGGCTACTTCAGTGTGTGTATCAGCTGTTTCTGAGCTTGCTGTTGAAGTTGGTGCTTCTACTGCAGCCTCTGATGTATGAGCTGGAGCAGAAACCGCAGCAACAGTTGCTGAAGGTGTTGTTGCATCTGATGAAGATGTCACTACTGTGCTAGACACCTTTTCTTCGACTACTGATGGAGTTGTGTTGCTTGGTTGTGTCTCTGTAACTGGTTTAGTTGCAACTTCTGAATGTGCAACTGAAGATTCAACTGCTTCTGAAGTTGCCACACTTGTTGCTGTTTCACTGGCTACCGTTAGAGATGCTGTGCTTGTTTCTGGTGTTGCTGTCGCAGTAGCTACAGCTGGTGCTGTTTCTGTAACTTGATCAGCTTTTACCTGAGTGGCACCCAAAAATGCCAAGGTACCAACAAGTGCTGATGTTGCCCCTACTGTGGCAACCTTACGGATGCTATAACGCATCTTTTTGCACTCTGCTTGCTTTGGTGCTACTGTGTTTGACTGTGAATTAACTGTACTATCCATATAAACTCTCCTTTTAGGTTTTCACATGTTTTATTCTATCATTTTTTAATCTAAATTCCAATCTTTTTTTAATGACAAATTGATATTTTTTGTAAAAAACTATTTTTTTGTTAAAATAATAACTATATAAAAAAGCAATTTAATCAGGAATTATCACTATATGGAATCAAAATATCCGCCTCTAATTTTCATTCTCATTTTTTTGATTTTATTTTTTGTTTTTATAATGAAAAATGAGAACGTTAACAATTCTTCCCAAAAAACAAATAAGGCTTCTGTGAGTCAAACCTTTCATCTAGCATCTCATAAAGGATGGTCTAACGACCTACAGACTATTGTGTGGAATCAAGAAGGAAACTACTATGATATCTATTTTCTACATTCTGTAGATGGGGCTACTGATCCTTTTGGACCTAGCGGTCAAGATTGGACACATACAACTACCAAAGATTTTATCACCTATAGTAAGCAAGAGACTGCTATACCAGCAAAGGGTGGTGATTCTAAAGAGGGATGGCATTCTGCTTGGACAGGTAGTGTAGTCACAGATAGTCAGGGTATTTCTGGTATTCAAAACGAAGAACCTGTCGCCTATTTTACAGGACTCACGGCTGATGGAAATCAAGCTATCTATGCTTGTGCATCAAATGACAAGGGAGCTAGCTTTACTAAAGCCTTAAAAGAGGGTAAACCTTTATTGACAAAGGAACAATCCTATAACGGTAAAGACTTCCGCGATCCTTATGTTTTCCACTTCAAAGACAAATTACTCATGTATGTCGCTGAAGGTGACGCATTAGGTGTTTATCAATCTCAAGATGGTATCAACTGGACCAAAGCAGATAGCAAGGGAGACTCCAAAATCCTACCCGAAACATTTTTTAAGGATCGTAACTGGCAGGACAACGCTCCTATCGAGTGTCCCGTTCTCAAAACAATGACAACAACTGACGGTCAGGACAAGCAGGTTCTCTTTTTTGGAGCTAAGGATACAGCTTCAGGCGAAACAACTGGAACCTACTATACTGTAGGGCATTTAGATGGTAACGGCTTATTTATTGCAGATACAGAAACAAAACGCTTAGATCAAGGCTCAGACTATTATGGCGCTAACTTCACTGGAAGCGATCGAATTGAAGAAAGCAATCATAACCTTATCAGTCTTGGCTGGGTTGGTAATTGGAACTACTTCACGTCAGGCATTCACAGTGACCAAGAGGCCAAGAGTGATTTTCTAAAAACTATCGGTTTTTACACTACACCCAGACAGCTACAACTGGATAAGGACGGTATTATTCAGTCTGCTCCCCTCTATAAAAATGAACAATTAACCCTCAAAAATCAAAACGGCAACATTTCAAGTCAAAGACCACTCACCAGTGACAATAGAAAACCTTGGATTGATAAAAGTCACAATCAGAATGCTAATGGCCTTCTTGACCTTGCTGGAAAAAATAGTTCAGGGTATTACCAACTGCATTTTTCAAATATTAAGAAAGAAGGAGGCTATATCTACATTGATATCTGGCAAGGCTCTGATTACGTTAAAATCGGCTACCAAATAACAGGTAGTACCTATCAGGTCTCTGCTTATGCTGCTGAACTGAACAACAGCATGGATGGTAGCCAAACTGCCTCTTCTTACTATTACGATGGACTCTTGGGAAATGGTCAAGGTTATCAAGCTGACAGTCGCTATAAGGAAACTGATAATATTACTATAACGCTTATTACAGACAATCGTAGCTTGGAAATCTTCTTTCCAAATGGCCAAACCTACACTCTAGCTAGGTTTAATACTTCTGGCAAACAGGATGTCAAGGTCTTCTCCACTCAGAAAGACCTTCTACTAAACTTGAAAATCTACGATGTGCACTCATAAGAATAAGAAAAGTGATGCTATTTGCATCACTTTTCTTATTTTCCAAAGACAGAAACGAGGCGTTTCACCCCTTCTGCAACAACAGTAGTCGGTGTAGCTACGTTAAAACGGAAATGTTTTTCTCCTTCGGAACCAAAGGTAATACCGTCATTTAGCACTACCTTGGCTTCTTCTTTAAGCAAGCGTCCAAGTTCATTATGATCTTGATCATAGGCTGAAAAATCAAGCCAGACCAAGTAAGTTCCCTCAGGTTTCATGACCTTTATATTAGTCTTTTCACTAAGTTCCTTGGTTAAAAGGTCAATATTAGTTTCAAAGACAGTTTTCAATTCCTCTAACCAAGGTTGCCCATAGGTCAGAGCTGCTTGGGTGGTAATCAAACCAATGGTTGGAATTTCATGTTGATTATTTGCCAACTGCTTTTGTTTAAAAGCTTTACGTAAGTCTTCATTTTCAATGATGGTAAAACTGTTTTTGGTACCAGCAATATTAAAGGTTTTAGTAGCCGAACTAAGCACCAAGGTAAAGTCCTTGTAAGCATCTGAAATGGTATTCATAGAGATGTGCTTATTCCCATATAGAGCTAAGTCTTGGTGGATTTCATCAGATACCAAGAGGACACCATGTTTCTGACACAAATCTGCTACCTTAGTCAATTCTTCTTTAGTCCAGACACGCCCACCTGGATTATGTGGACTACAGAAAACATAAAGTTTAACATCATTCTCGACGATATCACGTTCCAATTGTTCAAAATCAATTTCAAAATGCCCATTAACCTTAACAAGACTATTTTCAATCAACCGACGATTATTCAAACGGACAGAACGAGCAAAAGGCGGATAAACTGGTGTGTTGATGAGAACAGCATCACCTTCTTTGGTAAAGGCTTGAATAGCCGTTGAAATGGCTGGAACAACACCTTCAATGAGAACAATACTCTCTTTATCAACGACGTAACCATGTTGATTTTTTTCCCAATTAATGATTGACTGGTAAAGCTCTTCACTTGGATAAGGATAACCAAAAATATGTGTCTCAGCATAGTTGATAACTGCATCCCTAATCTCAGGAACAGGTAGGAAGTCCATATCAGCAACCCAAAGCTCAAGCAGTTCTGGATTACTTTCGGCTTCGTGCCATTTCATGGTATTTTGATCCAAGCGATTTGGTTGTGTTGTAAAATCATAACGTGTCATAGATAACTCCTTAAAGACTAAGGGCATTTTCCAAGTCAGCAATCAAATCTTGTGCTGCTTCAATACCAATTGAAAGACGAAGCAAGTCGTCTGTCAAACCATAGGAAGCACGCACATCACCTGGAATATCTGCGTGGGTTTGTGTCGTTGGGTAGGTAATCAAGCTTTCAACACCACCTAGGCTCTCCGCAAAGGTAAAGACCTTTAGGGAATTGATAATGGTTGGAATCTTGTCTTGATTAGCCACTTTAAAGGAAATCATACCACCCTTGCCTGGGTAAAGAACTTCCTTAACAGCTGGTGACTTTTCTAAGAAAGCAACAACTTCTTGAGCATTGGATGTTGATGCCTCCATACGAAGTTTTAAGGTCTTAAGACCACGCATAAGCATATAGCTATCAAATGGTGACAAGGTAGGACCAGTAGTATTGAGGTTATAATAGAGTTTATCGTAGAATTCTTGGTTACTAGTCACAACAACACCAGCCAAAACGTCATTATGCCCTGATAGGTATTTAGTAGCTGAATGGACAACGATATCAGCACCTTGAGTAATCGGCGTTTGATAGATTGGGCTATAGAAAGTATTATCAACAATAACCACCGCACCCTTGTCATGAGCAATTTTTGCCACTTTTTCAATATCAAACTCAATCATAAGTGGGTTTGTCGGTGTTTCGATGTAGACAATATCGGTATCTTCTGTAATAGCCGCAATCATCTCATCTTCTGTATTTGTGTATTCAAAAAAGAAACGACCTTCTTTTTCCTTGTCATTAAACCAACGGAAAGAACCTCCGTAAAGGTCACGCGCAGCTACAACCTTGCTACCTACTGGGAAAATTTCAAAAGCCAAAACAATGGCGCTCATCCCTGAACTTGTAGCAATAGCATAATCTGCTTTTTCAATAGCTGCAAGTGTTTTTTCCACTGTTGCGCGTGTTGGATTTTTAGTTCGTGTATAGTCAAAACCAGTAGAATGGCCAAATTCTGGATGTTGGTAAGTTGTTGAAAAATGAATTGGTGAAGCCAAGGCTCCTGTTGCTTCATCCGAATTGATTCCTGCGTGTGCCAAAATGGTTTCTAATTGATATTCTTGTGTCATAATGTGCCCTTTCTACATGGTAAAGTGGATATACTCCATATCTATGACCTCTATTTTATCACTATTTTCTGAAAATAATGGTAAGTCCATCATACGGATTCTTGATAGTTAGTTATAGTTTATTTCTATAACCTAAAAAGACAGATAGATACTAACTCTAATTTAAAATAAGGCCAATTTTTAAGATTGTCAAAAGTAGATTTTCAAGCATCAAAAAGTGCCTGAAACATTATAATTTCAAGCACTAAGAAACGATTTAAAAATCTTGCTTCAATCTAAGGTATACCACTGACTTACTTTTTATCAAATAAGCGATATCTGATTTCTTCCAAAGCCATAATAACAAACGGACAAGCAAGTAAATAGAGCCAATCATCAAGTCCAATAGGTGCAGTGTTAAATAGCGTGTGGAAGAAAGGCACGTAAGACAGGATGATAAAGAGAACAATTTCTAAAACAATACCTAAGCTAATAATCCGATTAGCAAATGGTTTTATTTGGAAAATAGATCCCCTACCTTTACGACTATTCATAGCCATACCAATTTGGGTAAAGATAATAGCTCCTAAGGTCATGGTAGTTGCCTCTCGATAGAGAGGACCTGAGCTGGCCAAATGGTTTAAGTTACCTTGATTAACCCAATAATTAAGGAAGAAAGCCCCCATAGCTAAGGCTGCTTCAATCAGTCCATACCAGACAAAAGCTTTAATCAACAATTGTCGATTGAGCAAGCGATCTGAAAGACGTCTTGGTGGTCTGTCCATAACGCCCTCTTCAGGTGGTTCAACCCCCAATCCCAAAGCAGGTACCATATCTGTCCCCAAGTCAATAGCTAGGATTTGCATAACCGTTAAGGGAAGAGGTATGCGTCCCAAAGAGAACAAGAAGAAAGCAGAGGGTACGGCTTCTGGCGTGTTGGAATTAAAAATATAAGTCAGGAATTTTTGAATGTTTCTATAAACTGCACGACCTTCTTCAACAGCATGAACAATAGAAGCAAAATGATCATCTGTTAAAATCATATCTGCAGATTCCTTGGCAACATCGGTTCCCGATACCCCCATAGCTACACCGATATCAGCTTTTTTAAGAGCAGGGGCATCATTAACACCATCACCAGTAACAGCGACAACTTCGCCAAGTTCTTGAAGGGCATTGACCACACGGTATTTTTGTTCAGGTGCTACACGAGCAAAAACGATTTCGCCTTTAAGAGCTTCCTTGAGCTGATTGTCATCCATGTCTGCCAGTTCAAGGCCTGAAACAACACGTGCATCGTCCCCTTGTACAATTCCGATTTTCTTGGCAATGCTAAGAGCTGTCAAACCATAATCACCTGTCACCATGATAATACGAATACTAGCTCTATGGCATTTTTCAATGGCTTTACGCACACCCTGACGTGGCGGATCACTCATGGCAACCAAGCCTAGAAAGACCATATTGTCCTCCAGGGTCTGCATATCCCAGCTATCTTCTCCAACATGCTCACTGTCTAAGGGTCTGTAAGCCACAGCTAAAACACGTAAACCATCTCGAGCAAACTGATCATTAGCTGCAAGGATAGACTGACGGTCATTAGCTGTTAACGACTTGATTATTCCTTTATCATCGCAGTAGTCAGAGCAAAGCTCCATCACTTCTTTCGGAGCACCTTTGGTGATAGAAATATGCTGACTACCATCCAATCCTGCTTCAATCTTATGCACAGTCGTCATCCGTTTACGATCAGAATCAAAGGGAATCTCCTTGATACGAGGGGCCCAAATATGATTGTCATTTAAATTAATTCCTGCTTTTTCGGCGAGAACATTAAGACATGCCTCAGTTGGATCACCTAAAATTGTAAAATTGGGATTATCAACACTAGGGGCCACAACTTGAGCATTACTAGCCAAATGAGAGAATCGGACCAAACGATTAAGAAGCTCATTTTCTTTAAGAGAAACAGGTTGCCCTTCCTGCTCAACCTGTCCTTCAGGTGCGTAACCTAGCCCAGTTACCTCATAACTGGCTGGCAAAGTCCATAGGTGGTTAACTGTCATGGCATTTTGCGTCAGGGTCCCTGTTTTATCTGAACAAATAACAGAAGTCGCTCCAAGTGTCTCGACCGAAGATAATTTCTTAACTAAAGCATGATCCTTAGCCATACGCTGAACGGCCATAGCAAGAGATAAAGTAACTGTAGGAAGAAGACCTTCAGGAATAAAGGCTACAATCATACCTAGAGCAAAGATAAAGGCTTGAGACAAAGGCTGATGGACAAATAAAGTCGCCGCCACCATAAAGAAGAGACCAACTGAGACCGCAATAACAGAAATCTGTTTAGTCAAATGGTCCAATTCCTTCTGAAGAGGGCTCTTTTCCTGGGTAAGATTTTGAGTCAAATCCGCAATTTGCCCGAACTCAGTTTTCATACCAATAGCAGACACTATAAAATGTCCAGAACCAGATGAAACTGTAGTCCCTGCAAATACCATATTGTCATATTCTAACTCGGTCTTATTCGGGTCCAAATCTGCTTGCTCTGACTTATAAATAGGATTAGACTCACCAGTAAGAGCAGACTGATTAACCTGCAAATCTGTCACAGCTACCAAGCGTCCATCTGCAGAAATACGGTCCCCTTCTTCAATGAAAACCAAGTCACCTGGCACCAAGTCCTGAGCTAGAATCTTATCCTCCTTACCATCACGAAGAACTCGCGCATAGGCTGGAAGAAGCTTATTAAGAGCTGCCGTCGCCTGACTTGCCCTATATTCTTGAATAAAGCTAAAGAGACCATTAATAATGTTGACCAACCAAATTGCAATCCCCAACTCTAAGCTATGAGAAAGCATGGCGATAAAGCCACCAACCCACAATAAGAGCGCCATAAGACTAGTAAAATGTCTGAAAAAGGTCAGCCAAATAGGCTCCTTCTTACTTTCCTTCAATTGATTAGGACCATACGTCGCCTGCCTCTCCTTAACCTCTTGTGAGCTCAAACCTTGAGGGCTTGTCTGCAAGACTTGGTAAACTTGTTCAGGAGGATAGGTCCCTAATTTTATATGTTCTTGTCTAGAATCAACCATAATCCTTTCCTCGATTCTAAATCATTAAAACGATTTCATTTTTTCACCCCTATTATACTCCTTTTTCAGAAAAGGTTGAAAAGAAAAAAACCAAGCCACATGACTTGGTTTAGATTTTATTTAATATGTAATTTAGCACGTAGGCTAGCTGCTCGAGCACCAAGTAGTTGGTCAGCCATACGAGTTACAAGAGCAAGAACGCCATAGACACCGATTCCAAGGCCTCCTCCAATGACCAAGTAAATCACACTACCCATACGGCTTGTTGGTGACAGTACAAACTGGAACAACCAATAGAAGACCGCAACTGGGATAGCCATGAGCACTGTAAGGATACAGATGAGCAAGGCTTTTCTAAACACTGTCTTACGACTAAAGTGCGTAACAGTGTGGAGGTGATTATACATGAGAGCAATCGGAACACCTAAACCGATGGCTGTTGAAATAACCGGGCCAAGGGCTCCTAGGAAAATAATCAATGGTAACTGTAGGATTGCCTTAACTAAAACCCCAATCGCAAAATAGTTGATAGCTTTACGGGTTTCAAAGATTGCCTGAAGCATTGGTGCTAAAACGCTGTACAAGGCCAAGAAAATAACTTGAATCAGACTGGCTACAAAGAGCAAGTGGGCCTGACTATCTGGCGCACCATAAAAGACTGTATAAAGTGGTTTAGCTAAAATCACTGATCCTACAATGGCAGGAACAATAAAGAGCAAAAGCAACTGTAAGTTATTGATAATCAGTTTAGCCGCTCCCTTAAGATCTTTCTTAACCATATTTTCAGTCAAGAGTGGAATCCCAACCCCAGCAATGGAGATAGCTACAGCAATCAAAATCATGGTAATCTTACTTGGATTTGAAGATAGGTAAGCATAGAGAACCTGAAGCTGACTGTTGCTATAGCTTGTAAACCTCTCCATAGTACGGATAAAGGTCCATTGGTCAATCAGTTGGAAAAGCTGAATAGCAGATCCAGTGATAATAAAAGGGACAGCTTCCTTAAAGGTTTCAATAACAATTGCAGTTGGATTGATATCCGGATGAACAGCCTGCTTGCCAAAAAGACTCTTGAGTTTACCCTCCTTCCAAAGGTAGAAGAAAAGCACCCCATAACTAGCCAACATACCGATAAAAGCGGCAAAAGTCGATTGGACAACTGCTGTCACATAATCGCCTGTCCCAATTTTCATGATGAAGAAGGTCGCCAACAGCATCCAAATAACACGGATAATCTGTTCCGCAATCTGACTTAAGGCATAAGGCTTCATATTGTTAAAGCCTTGGAAAAAGCCTCGTAAAACAGACATGGATGGGAAAATAACAACTGCCCAAGAAAGACTACGCATGACGCGAACCAGATCCTCGTCTCCCCCAGAAAGGTAAGACATCCACGGCGAAGCAAAGTACATGAAAACACCAAAGATCAGTCCGAGACCAATCATGTAATACAAGATACGCTTGAGCAAGAAGAAACTCGTCTCCATCTTTCCAAGTGTGTTGTATTTAGACACCTGTTTGGCAATCGCGACTGGAATACCTGCTGTTGAAATCAAGAGGAAAAGAGCATAAATATTATACCCTTGACCAAAGAGGGCATTGGCTTGGTCACCTTGTTTACCCATCCAAGCATACCAAGGAATAATGTAGAGTGCCCCCAATAGACGACTGATAATATTGGATGCTGTCATCCATGCCGTCCCTCTTAGCATCTGCTGCTGCTGTGTATCAGTTTTAGTTTCAGTCATAACTTTCTTTCTAGAGAATAAAATATAATCTAGTTTATTATAAACTTTTGGCTGTGACTTGTAAAACAAGAACATTAAGGCTAAAATAGGAACTATGATTACTATTGAACAAGTTCTAGAGGTTCTTAAAAAGGACCATAATTTTAGAGATATTATCGACCAAGACAACTACTACTATTCATGGACCGGAGTGACCTTTGACCATCTTTCTTACGACAGTCGTGATGTCACACCATCGTCCCTCTTCTTTGCCAAAGGAGCTGCCTTCAAGCCTGAATTTTTAGAGAATGCTGTCAAAGCTGGCTTGAGTTTCTACGTGGCTGAAAAAGATTATCAAGTGGGAATTCCTGCCATTATCGTATCAGATATCAAGCAGGCTATGAGCCTCGTTGCTCAAGCCTTCTACCAATACCCTCAAGACAAGCTTAAATTGCTAGCCTTTACTGGGACAAAAGGGAAAACTACAGCAGCCTACTTTGCCTTCAATATTCTCAAGCAAAGTCATAAACCTGCTATGCTTTCAACCATGAACACGACACTAGACGGAAAAAACTTCTTCAAGTCTACCTTAACAACACCTGAGAGTTTGGACCTTTTCCGTATGATGGCTGAAGCTGTTGCTAATGGCATGACCCATCTGATTATGGAAGTCTCAAGTCAAGCCTATCTGACTAAGCGTGTCTATGGATTGACTTTTGATGTAGGTGTCTTTCTTAACATCAGCCCAGACCATATTGGGCCTATTGAACACCCAACCTTTGAAGACTACTTCTACCATAAGCGTCTCCTCTTGGAAAACAGTCGAGTTGTTATCGTTAATAGCGGTATGGATCACTTTGATTTTATTGCTGAAGAAGTTGCAGATAAAGAGCATGACTTCTATGGTAAAAACTCCGACAATGCTGTTAAACATGGCTCAGGATTTAGCTTTAAGGCAAGTGGGAAGTTAGCCGGTGACTATGATATCCAACTTATCGGTGACTTTAACCAGGACAATGCTATGGCTGCTGGTCTGGCCTGCCTACGTCTCGGAGCTAACCTTCAAGACATCAAGGAAGGAATCGCTCAAACCTCTGTTCCAGGGCGTATGGAGGTTCTAACCCAAACTAATGGGGCTAAGACATTTGTTGACTATGCTCACAATGGAGATAGCCTAGATAAGCTCTTACAAGTCGTAACCAGCCATCAAGATGGTCGTATTAGTCTAATTCTAGGGGCTCCTGGAAATAAAGGTGAAAGCCGTCGTAAAGACTTTGGACATGTCCTCAATACCTACCCTGATGTTGATATCATCCTAACAGCCGATGATCCTAACAAGGAAGATCCTCTTGCTATCTGTCAGGAAATTGCTAGCCACATCAGTCGCGAGGTTCGTATCATTGTTGATCGAGAGAAAGCTATTAAAACAGCAATGTCTGAGACTATAGACTCCAAAGATGCTGTGGTTATCGCTGGTAAAGGTGCCGATGCCTTCCAAATCGTAAATGGAAAACGTGATAACTATGCTGGCGATATTGAAGTCGCTAAGAAATATTTGTAAAGATTTAATTAAAAAGATTCAATGATGTGTCATTGAATCTTTTTAATTCATCTCATTTTTACAAATTAAAGCAATACTACCGATAACGTCTCAATTGAGGTGGTTCATAAGACTGGACGAAAGCTTCAATTTCTGAAAAATCATCTGTAAAGAGGAATTTTGCTGCTGTTTCAGCCTCCAAAAAATCATGAGTAACCATGGTATCTAACATCGTTTTCATAGCATCATAATAGCCATTGAGATTGAAGAAAACACAGGGTTTGTCCAACCTACCGACTCGAGCAGCTGCAATAGCTTCAGAGATTTCTTCCAATGTCCCTAGACCTCCTGGAAGTGCGATAAAGAGATCTCCTTGCTCTAGCATGGCAGTCTTTCGTTCTGCCATAGTTTCTACTATTGTCATTGAGGTTAACCCCTCATAAGCTATCTCCCTATCTTTGAGGAATTGTGGCATAATGCCATGAGCCTGTCCACCATTTTCCAAAACCGTATCACCAAGAACTCCCATAAGTCCCATCTTACTGCCACCATAGACTAGGGTATGCCCATTTTTAGCAATCCACTGACCCAAGGCAATCGTTGCTTTCTTAAAACTAGGATTATCACCCATATTAGCTCCCAAATAGACCGTTACTTTCATTGAAGTTCTCCTTTTTATTCTATTATAACGCAAAATTCCTGCCATAACTGACAGGAATTTTTTCTTAGTCTTTACGCTCCAAATTACGAAGCATTTCATCAATTTTATTACCGTATTCGATAGACTCATCTTTAATAAAGGTCAAATCTGGAATCTTATACATGGTCAATTTTTTACCAAGTTCACGCTTGATTGTCCCAGTAGCCTTTTCAAGACCAGTTTGTGCTTTTTGGTTATCTGAGGCCAAAGTTGAATGAATAGTGTAAAAAATCTTAGCAGCTGACAAATCGCCTAGCATTTGCACATCTGTGATAGTGACATCTTGCACACGTGGGTCACGAACTTTCTTTTGAAGAATTTCATTGACCTCACGTTTGATTTCCATACCAACACGGTCTACACGAAATGAATTTCCCATAGTCTTATCCTTTCTCTCTTATTATGATGGAACAAAAGCCAGGCCAGATGACCTAGCTTTGTCTCCTAAGTAAGCTTTCTTAAAAGCTAACAAAATTAACGTTTAATTTCTTCCATAATGTAAGCTTCGATAACGTCATCAACTTTAATATCGTTATAGTTTTCAATCATCAAACCACCCTCTTGAGCGTTTCCGACTTCTTTAACGTCATCTTTAAAGTGTTTCAAGCTTGCCAATTTACCATCAAAAATAACGACACCATCACGAATCACACGGGCACTTGAATCACGAGTGATTTTACCACTAGTAACCATGAACCCACCGATTGTTCCGACTTTAGAAACTTTGAAGGTTTCACGGATAATAGCTTCACCAATGACTTTTTCTTCAAATTCAGGATCAAGCATCCCTTTCATGGCATCTTCGATTTCTTCGATAACCTTGTAGATGATGCTGTGAAGACGAATTTCAACTTCATCAGTTTCCGCTTGTTGACGTGCTTGTGGTGTAGGACGAACGTTAAATCCGATAACAACAGCATCTGAAGCTTCCGCAAGAGTAATATCAGATTCGTTGATAGCACCTACTGCTGAGTGAACAACATTAACACGAACACCCTCAACATCAATCTTAAGAAGTGATGCTGCCAAGGCTTCAACAGAACCTTGTACGTCGGCCTTGATGATAACATTAACAGTCTTCAATTCACCAGCTTTAAGGGTATCAAAGAGGTTATCAAGACTAACACGATGTGTTTGTTGACGTTGTTTCATAAGGGCACGTTTGGCACGTTCTTCACCGGCTGCACGAGCTGCTTTTTCGTCTTCATAAACGGCAAAATGGTCACCCGCCATAGGCGCTTCGTTCAAACCAGTAATTGAAACTGGTGTTGATGGTGCTGCAGTCTTAATACGACGACCAAGGTCATTGGTCATAGCACGGACACGACCGAAGGTATTACCAACAACGATTGGGTCTTGAACATGCAAGGTACCTTGTTGAACAAGGAGGGTTGCAACCGCACCTTTACCTTTATCCAAACGCGCTTCAATAACGGTACCGATGGCACGAACTGTTGGGTCAGCTTTAAGTTCTTCCACTTCAGCCACAAGAAGAACTGTTTCAAGCAACTCTTCAATATTTTGACCAAACTTCGCTGAAATTTCAACGAATTCGCTATCGCCACCCCATGCAGTTGAGATAACGCCATGTTCAGCCAATTCACCGATTACACGCTCTGGGTTAGCACCTGGTTTATCAATCTTGTTAATCGCAACAATGATTGGAACACCAGCAGCCTTAGAGTGGTTGATGGCTTCAATAGTTTGTGGCATAACACCGTCATCCGCAGCTACAATCAAGATAGTAATATCTGTAACAGAAGCACCACGGGCACGCATAGATGTAAAGGCCGCGTGTCCTGGAGTATCAAGGAAGGTGATTTTCTTACCACCCTCTTCAATTTGGTAAGCACCGATGTGCTGTGTGATACCACCAGCTTCTCCTGTTGCAACACGTGAGTTACGAAGGGTATCAAGAAGGGTTGTTTTACCATGGTCAACGTGTCCCATGATAGTAACAACTGGTGCACGTTCTACCATAGCATCTTTGTTGAGGTAGTCTTCGTCAACAAAGAAACGTTCGATATCAGCATTATCGACTTCTTCTTTCTTGGTTGCTTCGATACCGTAGTCAACCATCAACAACTCAATAGTATCCCCATCAAGAGATTGGTTTTGAGTTGCCATAACGCCCATCATGAAGAGTTTCTTAACGATTTCAGCTGGCTCACGTTTAATACGTTTTGCGATTTCTGCAACCGTCATGCCTTCAGTGTATTCAAATTCTTTTGGTAATTCATGGAATTTACGCTCTGTTACTGGTTTTGGAGCTGAATTACCACGGTTATTTTTACCTTTTTTATTTTTGTTTTTATTCCAGTTACTATTTCGTTGATTTCTCACTTGGTTTTGATTATTCCACTTATTATTTCTTGTTTGCTTAGGTCCATCTTCATTCTCGCGACGATTATCACGTGATTTATCTGGACGTGCCTTTTTACGACGTGTATCTTGTTCTTGTGCAGCCGGTGCTGGTTTTGGAGCTGGCTTAGCTTCAGCAACTGCTTTTTGAGCAGCGACTTCAGCCTGTTGTTTTTCTTTTCTTGCCTTTTCCTGCTCTTTCGCTCGGCGTTGCTCTGCAGCTTTTTCTTCACGGAAGCGTGTTTCACTTTGACGTGAATACTCTGCATTTTGCTCTGCTTTCAAGGCTGCTGCACGCGCTTTAAAGTCAATACGTGGTCCTGCCTGATTGTTACGGGCAGCATCGTTACGTTTATTGCGACCTTGATCATTGCGCTGTTTACCTTGGAAATTACGGTCACGATTACTCTTGTTATCGCGGTTTCCATTGTTACGGTTTCCTCGACCATTTCCATTTTGGTTGCGACGATCATTATTCTGACGTTTACCTTGATCGTTTCCTTGTTGTTTTCGGTTACGATTACGGTTGTCACGGCCTCCGCCATTTTGACGACGTTCTGCTTCTGCCTTGGCACGCGCTTCACGTTCTGCCTTAAAGTTACGGCTTTGTGGTTTCTTTGGAGTCGCAGGTGTTTCCTTTGCCTCAGCCTTTGGAGACTCCTTAGCAGGAGTTGGTTTCGAAGCAGGAGCCTCAACAACCTTAGGCGCTACCTTTTCCTCTTTAGGAGCAGGTGCCACTTTGGAAGCTGGCTTACTTTCAGCCTTAACAGCTCCCCCTTTTAAACTTGAAGTGATACGATTAGCATCAGCTTCTTCAACTGATGAGGAGTGGCTCTTCACAGAAAGACCAAGTTCTTGAGCTTTTGCAACAACAACTTTGCTCTCTACACCAACCTCTTTTGCGATTTCATATAATCGTTTCTTTGACACGTGATGTCCTCCTATTCTTTAGTCCATAAGAGTCCTCATTTTCTTTGAAAATCCAGCATCAACTACAGCAACCGTTTTTCTTGGTTTACCAATAGCCATGCTTAATTCCAGTGCGTTAAACACTGTGGAGACTTCTATATTATAGTAGTTACATTTATCAGTCGTCTTTTTAGTCACGTTACTACCAGCATCATTGGCAAGAAAAACTAGTCTCGCCTGCCCTGATTGGACTGCCTTAATGACAAGTTCCTCGCCAGAAATAAGCTTTCCAGCTCTTTGTGCTAGTCCCAACATATTTGACAATTTTTCTGTGTTATTCAAGACCTAACTCTCTTCTTTTGACCTTGTGATCCACATAAGCAATGAGTTCATCATAAAAACTTTCAGGAACATCCATGGAGAAACTATGGTTAAAAGCACGTTTCTTTTTGGCTTGGAGAGCTTCTTCATTATCTAATTTAATGTAAGCACCTCGGCCATTTTTCTTTCCTGTTGGATCAATGAAAATCTCACCATCTTTAGTTTTTACAATGCGGAGCAAATCACGTTTATCAATGATTTCTCCTGAGACAACTGATTTGCGTAAAGGTATTTTTCGTGTTTTAGCCATCAAACACCTCTATGTTCTTCTTATTCTGCTTCTGTTGTTTCAGTTACTTCTTCTGTTGTGACTTCAACAGGTGTAGCTTCTTCTGCAACAATCTCATCTACAACTTCCTCAGTAGCAGCCTCAGCTTTTTCAGCTTCGAGTGCTTCGTATTCAGAAGCTGACTTGATGTCAATACGGTAACCAGTCAAATGAGCTGCCAAACGAACGTTTTGCCCACGACGACCAATTGCAAGAGATAATTTGTTGTCTGGCACAACTACTGTTGCACGTTTGCTATCATCTTCGTCGAAGATAACATAGTCCACTTCAGCTGGTGCAATAGCATTGTAGATGAATTCAGCTGGATCTTCAACCCATTGAATAACATCAATATTTTCCTCAACAGGAACTTCAATTCCTGTCTTAGCATCCAAACGTGTTGGGTGGAAACGGCTGACAACTTTCTTAATATTGCTTCCACCACGACCAACGATAGTACCAATAGCATCAACGTTAGGATTATGACTGCGAACAGCAACCTTAGTACGATCACCTGCTTCACGAGACACGCTCATGATTTCTACAGTTCCATCAAATACTTCTGGAATTTCTTGTTCCATGATACGTTTGATGAATTCTGGATGGCTACGGCTGACAAAGACGTTAACACCTTTAGGGTTGTTTTCAACTTTATAAACATAAACATCAATGACATCATGTGACTTAAAGCTTTCACCAGGAATTTGATCTTGGCGTGACAATTGAGCTTCGAGCGTTCCAAGATTGACATAAATGAAACGTTGGTCGAAGCGTTCAACTGTTCCTTGCATGATTTCACCTTCATGTTGCTTATAGTCATTATAAGTGATTTCACGCATCTGCTTGCGCATTTTTTCCATAATGGTTTGTTTGGCAGATTGCGCTGCAACACGACCAAATTCATCAACTGACTCTTCAAAACGAATCTTGTCACCAAGCTCGTAAGCAGAGCTGATAGCAAGTGCATCTTTCAAGCTAATTTCCAAACGACTATCAAAGACTTCATCTACAACTTCACGAACGGTATAAACTTGAAAATCACCTGTTTTTTCATTGAATTCAACTACAGCTGATTCTGACTGACCATAACGACGCTTGTAGGCTGACTTAAGTGATTCAACCACAGCATCGATGATGTCTTCCTTGTTAATGTGTTTTTCTTCTTCCAAGACACGGAAGGCTTCTAGCATTTCTTTGCTCATATTCTTTGTTGTTTTAGCCTCTATTGGCCAAAACTGGCATCCTTTCTTTATTTACACTAAGAGTTTTAGAGTTTGACTGCCAAACGAGCTTTAGCAACTGTTTGATAGGGAATCTCAACAGTTTTATGGCGAGTCTTATCAAGGTAATCGATTGTTAGGGTTTCCCCATCAAAGGCCACCAAGTCACCTTGGAAAATCTTGATCTTATCAATAGCCTTGTAAAGACTAACATTGATATACTGACCAACAGCATTTGTCAAAGCTTCTTTGGTTTTTAAGGGACGCTCTAACCCTGGACTAGAAACTTCCAGCATGTATTGATCCGGGAAAGGATCAGGCTGAATAGTATCCAAGAGGGGACTGATAATCTCAGTCAAGTCTGCAGTATCTTCTACAGTAATACCACCTGGCTTATCAATCAAAACTGACAAGACATAGTCACCGCCAAGCTTTTCGTACTCGATATCGACCAGTTCGTATGGCTCAGGAATAGCTGGAGCTACGACTGCCGTCACGAGATTAATAATTTTTTGCGACATTATGACCTCCTTACACACACAAGAGACGAAGTTTCTACTCCGCCTCTCTTTCGTTATTTTCCTATATTATAGCATAGCTCAAAAGCCATTGCAAGGAATAACCATATCTCTGTCATTTCAAAGCAAAAAGGTTGGGAATCACCCAACCCTCATTTATTGTGCCGCTGGAACAGTGCTATAGGTAGTCACACCCGATCCATTATTATTGTATGTAGGGGTTGTCGTACCTTGTTCCTGAACATAATTACCTGTGTTTTCACTATAATTATTACTATAGTTAGTACCTCCATTATAAGTACTTACCGATCCACCACCTGCTGCCTCAGATGGCCCAGCCTCATAATTTGAAGATGCTTCACTTGAAGCCGCACTTCCTTTAGAATTAACGAAATCATCTGAACCATAGTTAGAGCTACCAGATCCATAGAGAACCAAACTAGTCTTAAGATTGGATTCAGAGACTTTTTTCTTACCAACTTCCTTCTTAATACGGTTTTGCACCTTAAGAATATCCTCAGTAGAGGCCACTTGATAGCTTCCTCCGTTGATCATGGCATCCGAACCAGCCAATTGGTATGACTTAATATTTTTAAGTGCATCACTATAGCCCATCAAGCTACGCAGAGTATTGGTATCACCAAGATCAATGCTAGTTTGAACATTTGAACTTACAGCTGACAAGATTTTCTTGTAAGAACCAATCGAGTCCATCTTCAAGAGCTTAGCTACAACTTTTTGAATAACCTCACGTTGACGTTTTTGGCGACCATAGTCACCATCAGGGTCATCGTAACGCATACGTGAATAGACTAAAGCTTGCTCACCATTGATTTTATGAGTTCCGGGCTCAACTTTTGCCTGAAATTCAGGTTCATTTTCTGCAATCGAAATTGGAAAATCAAAATGATTCGTTACCTCAATACCACCAACAGCATCTACCAAATCAATCATACCCTGCATATTAATCAGTGCATAATAGTCAATATCAATATCTAAAACCTTTTGAATGGTTGAAATAGCCAAGTCAGCACCACCCTCAGCATACGCTGAATTTAGTTTTGCTTCACCCGACCCCTCAATATCTGTCAAAAGGTCACGTTCCAAACTGGTCATAGTTGTTTTCTTAGTCTTAGGGTTCACTGTTACCAAAATCATGGTATCAGAGTTTCCTTCCCAGGTTTCCTTACGTTCTTTGGATCCTGTATCTACCCCCATCAAGAGAATAGTTATAGGCTTAGTCTGTTGAATAGCCTTACTATTCCCTGAAGTTGCTTTAGAAGCCCTAAACGTTTTTGACAATTCGCCTGTGGCGTAATTATAAGTTGTCGTTAGGTAAATACCAGCAGCTACTACTGTCGTTGCAAAAATCGCCAACAACATCAATAAAATTTTTCGTCCAAGTTTCATGTTTTTTCCTAATCTATGAGTTTAGCCATAAGGTAAACATCTAGAAATTCTCCATTTTTAGTTCTTGCACCACGTTTCTTAGTGCCTTCAATGTCAAATCCAAATTTTTGATAGAGATGAACCGCCCGTTCATTACGTGCTTGAACCGTCAACTCTAAGCAGCGGATAGTTGGTGTATGATCTGCCCAGTCAATCATTGTTTCCATAAGAAACTGTCCAACACCATTCCCCCAGTAGGGTTTAGAAACCGCAATAAATACGTCGCCAATATGACTGGTCTTAGTATCTTGATCAGAGGTAACATTACAAACACCAATGACCTCATGACCCAATTTCGCTACCAAACAAATCTCATTAAGCCTATGCTGATGACTTTCAATATAAGTGGCTAACTGTTCAGCACTCAGCATAGAACTTCTATCATCTTGTGCTAGAAAATCCGATTCCAAGGCTACAGTCTCTAGTAAACGAGCTAGAGAGGCCGCATCCTCTCTTTGGGCTTCCTCAATGACTAATTCTTGCTCAGCCATTTACCATTTCCTCCTGAATCTCCTTACTTCTAGGACCAAAAGATTCAAAAAGCAACTGACGCCCATCTCCATGATGAGATATCGAAATTAGGAGATAATCCCCTAACAGACTCTCGTCTAGGAGCTCACCCCACTCGATGATTGTCACACCTTCACCATACAGAAAATCATCTAAATCAATAGAATCTGGATCATCACCAATGCGGTAGACATCTAAATGATAGAGTGGCAGTCGGCCCTCATACTCCCTTACAATAGTATAGGTTGGACTCTTGATCATCTGTGAAATATCCAAACCTTTGGCAATCCCCTTGGTTAAGGTTGTTTTGCCAGCTCCCAGATCACCTGAGAGAACAATTATATCTCCAGAATCGAGTAGTCGACCTAGCTTTTGACCGATACTAATCAATTCTTCTTCATTTTGACTGTAAATCATGTTTTCATTATATCAAAAAATAAAAATATGGACTAGAATCCACTGTAAAAATACAGTAGAAACTTATAAATATTGAATCATCTAAGCAAGAAATTAAGATGAGTTTTTTAATTTTGTGTTTATTTTGACCACATCAATCACTCATGGATTAGAAATGTTTTTGTAAAACTTACTATAGTTTCAAAAGTTAACCAATAGTAACTCTCTCACATTCCTCCAGATAAAAATCGCAAAAGAAAAAGCCTGACAAATATACAGACTTTTAACTTTCAAGCTTTAGAATACAGCCATACTGATGAAGTTAAGGATAAACAAGATATCCAAAATCCACATAATAAAGTGGACATCCTTAGCTTGACCTTTGACGATTTTGACCAAAGTATAAGTAAGGAAACCAGCTGCGATACCATAGGTAATGCTATATGAGAATCCCATGAAAATAGAAGTGAAAAAGGCAGGAATAGCTTCAGACAAGTCTTCCCAATCCACACTCTTAAGGTTAGAGAGCATCATAACACCTACAATAATAAGGATAGGCGCTGTGGCAGCATTTGGAACGATTGATACCACTGGACTAAAGAAACTAGAAATGGCAAAGAGTACAGCAACCACAAGAGCTGTCAAACCAGTACGTCCACCAGCACCAATACCTGCTGCAGATTCAACGTAAGTTGTAACGTTTGAAGTCCCTGCAATGGCACCAATACTTGTACCAACAAGGTCAGAGTAAAGAGCACGGTCAAGAGCTTTTGATTCGTTGTTATCACCTGTTGAAGCAATGATACCAACCTTCTCACCAGTACCGATCAAGGTACCGATAGTATCGAAGATATCAGTCAATGAAAAGGCAAGAATAGCCATAAAGACACCAGGCAAACGAGAAACGTCTGAAAAGAGTGACCCCAATCCCTTTGATCCAAGCGCTGCACCAAAGACCTGACCAAGGTCTTTAATAGATGATGTCAAGCTAGCTGCGTGCCAGTCAATGCTTCCAAAATCAACAACACCAGCAAAAATAGCAATGATAGTCGTTACAAGGATTGAAAGAAGAACACCACCACGAATACCTTTAACAATAAAGAAAATCGCAATCGCAAGACCAATCAAACCTACAATTACAGTTGGGTTATTGAAAGCAACCAAACCTGGTGTAGCTGACGATGAAGCTGTAATTGACGCCTTGGCCATGTCAGCACCTTTGCCTGCTACAGTGTAGGTATGTGGATTAATTGAGAATTTCAAGAAACCAGCATTTTTAATCCCAACATAGGCAAGGAAAACACCGATACCTGCTGAAATAGCAGATTTGAGAGCTGTTGGAATAGACTCAATAATCATCTTACGTACTTTAGTTACCGTGATGATCAATGAAATAACACCACATAGAAAGACCATTGCTAAGGCCTCTTGCCAAGTGTAACCCAAAGAAAAGACCACTGTGTAGGTGAAGAAGGCATTAAGCCCCATACCAGGCGCTTGAGCGTATGGTAGGTTAGCATAAAATGCCATCATCAATGTCCCTGCAACCGCACCAATAATTGTTGCTAAGAAAACACCTTGTGCAGGCATTCCTGTTTGGGCCAACATCGCTGGGTTAACAAAGAGGATGTAAGACATGGCAAAGAAAGTTGTCAATCCGGCAGTCACTTCTGTGCGGACGTCAGTACCATGTTCTTTCAATTTGAAAAACTTTTCCATGAAAGTTTAGACTCCTTAATAAAAAATATTGTCAAAATCCGAATAATTTCGGAACATTCTCATGTAGAATGCAACATTACTATTCTACATGAAATCATTTGACGGTGCAAGGTTTATTTCCTGAGACTTTTCTTATGAAAAACCGAACGTTCTTAGAAAGCTCTTTCTTAATCACCAACAAAGGACAGATTTTTGCTATAATAGGAACATGACAAAAAAATTGATTGCACTAGATCTTGATGGAACGTTATTACGCCCAGATGGAACTATTTCAGAATTTACACAAAAAACGATTAAAGACGTACAAAACAAAGGACACCAAGTCGTTATTGCTACAGGTCGTCCTTATCGTATGGCTATTGACCATTACAAAACACTAGGGTTAGAAACACCACTCATCACCTTCAACGGCTCTTTGACCAATCTTCCAGACCAAGACTGGGCTTATGAGCATTCGGTTAAATTAGATAAGAAATATCTGATTAGCCTCTTACAACGCCATGATGAATTAGAGATGGATTTTCTGGCTAGTGAATATCGAAAACACTTCTATATCACTATGAATCACCCAGAGCGTATTCAACCACAACTCTTTGGTGTTGATAAAATTATTGAGGCTATGCGTTTAGAACCAACTAAAATCACGCGCAACCCTAACGCTCTCCTTATGCAAACTCGTCATGAGGATAAGTACCAACTTGCCGATGACATCAAGAAGGACTTCAAGGAAGAAATTGAAGTTGATTCTTGGGGTGGCCCGCTTAATATCTTGGAATTTTCGCCTAAAGGCATAAACAAGGCCTACGCCCTAAACTACTTACTTAAGGCCATGCGCAAATCAACGGATGATCTGATTGCTTTTGGAGACGAACACAACGACACAGAGATGTTGGAACTTGCTAAAACTGGTTATGCCATGAAGAATGCTAGCTCTGTCCTTCTCCCCCACGCTAACGAACAAATTGAGTGGACTAATGAAGAGGATGGCGTTGCTCGCAAACTCCAGGAACTCTTTTTATAAATAACAAAAGGCATCAGAGATTTCCGAGCCACTGAAAAAATCATCGCTATAACTCAAATAAAATAATAAAGGGAGGAATCTATCTTATATTTTGGTAGATTCCTCCTTTTTACCAATAACTTTCACAATAGTGGCTTCCTCGTGAATGATGAAATCCTTCTTCGGTATAATTATCCTTCGGAGATGAGCGAAATCATCACCTACTGTATTAAATAGAGAAAGTGTATTAAAAAGTGTATTAAATAGAGAAAGCCATTTACAATTATATTTTGTTCCACCACCATCAACGATTCAAAACTAAGAGAACCTAGCCTTATGCAGTACAGAATTAATCCAGTTTTCTAATGCTTTTTGGCTAACCATCTTGGATCAGTACAATCTTAAACATATAATATTCAAGGTAATGAATAAAAAAGAACTTTCTACAATTGGGTGAACACTTTATCAAAATTTCCTTTATTTTACGACGCAATATCATACCGAGACCAACTAATATCATCAAAGCAACAATAGCTGTAACTAGAAGCTTTAAAAAGATAACGTAATATATTATAAGTATTTTGAATCAGCTCAGCAAAATAAATTACTCAGTTTAAACTTGAAAAAGCGCTCATAAACATAGCTTAGCTCTCATTTAATTGCAATTAGATTATAATTATGTTATATTTTATGTGATTCTTTTAATTTTATTCGTAAAAAGAATATATAACACAATAAAGGACTAAAATATGGATATCTACATTTTAGAGGACAACATAATACAGCAAGGTAGATTGGAACAGGCTCTGGATAAGGCTCTCAGATCCTATGGTGAGACACTAGACTGTGTCCAGACCTTTGAACAATCCAACCAACTTCTGGAATATATAAAGCCAGCCAACCATCAACAACTCTTTTTCTTGGATATTGAGATTAAAGGGAAAGAAAAAGAAGGACTCCATTTGGGACAAACCATCCGAAACAAACTACCAGATGCTCATATTGTCTTTGTAACCTCCCACTCAGAGTTTATGCCCTTAACTTTTAGTTACCAACTCTTTGCCCTAGACTATATCGACAAAAATCTAGATGAAGATTCTTTTCAATCAAAGGTCGCGATGGCCCTATCCTATGTCGCTAAGCAAAGTATAAAAAAAGAGGAAAAGTTCTCTTTTCATTCTGGAACCGACCATATCGATCTCTCCTATGACCGTTTGCTTTATATTGAAACATCTGCTAAAAGGCACTATGTTATCTTACACGGTTCCCATAGCATTTTTGAGTTTCGAGCCAATATCTCAGACTTAGCTAATGCCAATCCTAAGCTCTTCCGCTGTCATCGCTCCTACCTAATCAACCCTGACAAGTTGGTACGTCTCAATAAGACCAAACGCGAAATCGAAATGTCAGACGGCACTAACTGTCTGGTATCTCGTAGACATATCAAGGCAGTCTTAGCCTTTATGTATGAGGATAAGAAGATATGATGTTAAAACTAGTTTTTTTGTTTCTTATAAATTTTAGCATAGGGATAGAACTAGCACTCTTCCTATATCTCATTGATCGAAAAGTGTCAGTTAGGCAATTTCTGTTTTTGCTACTTCTTAAACCACTATTTAATTTTATTTGTAATCTGACGAGATGGGGTATTCTACCTTACTTTAGTGAAGAAATATTTTATTTTTCCCTTTCTTTTTTACTATTAAGAAAGTCTACCCTTTCGTCTGAAATAAAGTTATTTTATAGCATATTCTTTTTGACAATAACTAATCTCAGCTTAAGAATGATAGCTTTCTTTTTATACCCACTATTTAATATTGGTAATGACTTTTTTAAAAGAGATATCGTTTTTTCTAATATGTCAATGATTATTCCTACATTGCTGTCTTTTCTTTTAATTGGATTCTTCAAACAAAGTTTCAAATTTTTAAAAAACCAGCGGCCTAATACCAAATCCCAAAGAACTATTAAAACTACGAATTTCTTATTGATAATTTATTTTATCATTCAGCACTCCCTAGTCTACGTTGAGGAATTTACCCATTCATCTACACTAGACCTACGCAAATTTATTGTCATTATCTATACCATTTTGTTCTTCTTAATGCTCATCTTTCTTGACCGAACTACTAGAGATATAATGCAAGAAGAACTAAATCTACAAAACAATATCAGGCTAAAAAATCTCGATACCTACAATCATAAAATTGAAGAGCTTTATCAAACCGTCCGTGGTTTTCGTCATAATTATAGAAACCTACTTACCACTCTGAAACTAGGCATTGATCAGGAAGACATGACAATAGTCAAGGATATCTACACTTCGATTTTGGAAACATCTGATAAAAGACTAGAAACCAAGCAATTTGACTTGACACAACTAATCAATATCCAAGATAATACTCTAAAAAGCCTCCTATCTGCCAAATTTCTCCAAGCAGATGACCAAAATATTGATATCTCCCTAGAAATTCCAAGTCCTATCACGTTAGAGGGAATGACTATTCTGGACTTTATCACTGTTATCTCTATACTGATAGACAATGCCATGGAAGCTACTGTAAAAGCTAAAAAAACTAAGATAATGATTGCTTATATTAAACAGGATAAATATCAACGCTTCATTATCAAAAATAGTACCAAAGAAGAGAGTATCTCTATTACCAAAATCTTTCAAAAAGGTTTCTCAAGCAAAGGAACTGACCGTGGTATTGGTCTAGCTAGTATAAGAGAGATACTAGAGTATTATCCCAACGTTTCTCTTAATACTAGAAGTGTGGCATATGAGTTTACTCAGGACCTAATTATAAGACAAAAAACTTGATCTAGCGTCAAGTTTTTTGTCTTATAAATCTTTCAACGGATACTTATTCATGTTTTCTTGTCAATCCTTGAGTTTTTACTTCTTGGTTTAATTTAGTTGATTAAGCACCTTATCTTTGACATAATCAAAGTAAGTCTTTTTAGCAATGACGCTCGTAACGTGTCCTTGCAAACCATACTTGATGTTTTGAGCCTCCTTAGTCGTTAACTTTGCTTTAGCTGTGATACGAAAAACATTTCCCTTTTCGGTTTCAGTCGCAAAACCGTCAATGCTTTCTATACTTCCTTTAATTGTTACACCATGATTGCCAACCTTATCGAGGAATAGTCGAACCACTTGCCCTTTCTTGAGATTAGAAACATATTCTGAGCTGACATAGTAACTGATCAACACCTCCCTAGTATCCAAAATATTAGGATAAAGTTGGGCTAATTCTGTCCCTGTGGCAACTACTGTAGATTGTTTAGCCGGTTGAACAATATGGAGGATGCCATCTTCTGGTGCTTGGATTTGCGTACTTGACAATTGAAAGCCTGCTTGATTCACTTTACCTTCTAAATCAATAATCTGTGATTGTAAAGTGGATAGTTGTTGGACGACTTCTTGCAAAAATTGATTTTTTAAGGCCAGTTTTTTAGAAGATATACTAGTATCATCTGTAACAAATCCTCCATCATTATTCTGAACCGATGTTTCTAGTTCGTCCAACTGACTAACATAGGTACTAAACGTACTTTGGTAGCCAAATTCATCATCATCTTCTTGAAAAAGGTTAGAACCTTGTTCAAGACTACTCTTTAAAATTTTCAACTGTGTCTCCTGTCGCTTTAGTAAATCCAGTTTCTGTTGAAGGTTGTCTTTCTGTGAAATCTCAGTTGTCTCCGTGTACTGAATCAAAGTCTCACCTTTTTTGACCACTTTATTGGATGTCAAATAATTAGCCATAATAGGATTATCACTGGTTGACTGAATCAGCGCAATAATACGTGTTGCTTCTACCGTACCTATGGCTTGAACAACAATCTCTTTTTTAGCCCAAAAGGAAAAGGATACCAGAAAAACCACGAATAAGACTAAAGGAAAAACAAGAAGCGTCGTAAAATTATGATACCGCCTGTGGTAAAATTCTGTGCTTTTAAATAAATTCGGATTCATACTGTTTTTCCTCCCGATTAACTTTGAAAGAGACGCTGGTAAAAGCCTGCTTGAGACAACAATTCCTCATGAGAACCACTCTCAACTATGCGACCTTGATCCATAACAAAAATACGATGTGTTCGCTGAGCGATACTCAAACGATGGGCTATAAAAATTATCGTCTTATCTGTTAGTTGCAATAAGTTATCAACGACTTTTTTCTCTGTTAATACATCCAATCCACTCGTCGCTTCATCTAAGATAAGCACTCGAGATTTCGTTAGGAGGGCACGAGCCAAAGCAATCCTCTGCTTTTGTCCTCCTGAAAGACCCGCTCCATCTGAAAGTTCTGTTTGAAATCCCATGGGCATTTGTTCAATATCTTGACGTATCTCTGCTATATCGCAAGCTTTTAAAATATCCTCCTGCACCACGCTAGGATCAGCTCCCAAAGTTAGGTTGTCTAATAGACTACCACTAAAAACATAAGACTGTTGGGGAAGATAGTTGATAAACTGACGTAAGGATCTCTTATCCAACTGATCGATATTTTGACCATTTAAACTAATCGTACCTTTGTAAGGCTTATAAAAGTTTACTAAGAGCTTGGCTATGGTTGTCTTACCAGACCCACTAACACCCACAAAACTAACTTTTTCTCCTTGTTTGATAGTTAGATTGATATCTGATAAAGCATCTCGACCAAAACCATATTTATAAGATAGGTCAGAGACAGTGATATCACCTTTAAGTAGCTGTTCTTGATATGGATTTTCTTGGAACGTTTGAAACTCTGAATCCACTAGATATACCTCGTTTAAACGGGCATTGGCCACCTTTGCAGACTGAAGTTTGGTTTGGAGATTGATGATATTTTCTAATGGTGTTGTGAAATAGGACAAGAGCATGTTAAACGTAATCAACTGACCAACTGATATCGTATTTGCCATAACGAGCTGAGCTCCTGTCCATAGAATGAGCACATTTAAAATCAATTGTGCCCCTTGTTTTATAGAGGTCTGTAAGATAGATAATCTGGACAACTTAAAGGAGTTATCCAAATAACCTACAAAGTCACTATCAATCTTTTGATAACGGACCTCTTCACTAGTTAGAGATTTAATGGTCTCAATCCCATTGATATCCTCAATTATCGCTGAGCTCACCATAGCATTGCTTTGCATAACATCATGGTTCATCTTTTCAAAGGGCTTCATAAAGGTATAGACAATAATCAAATAAATCGGTATGGAGTACAAGACTAACCAAAATAGATTCCTATTTTGGAGAAGAAGGACACCACCCACAATCATCAAAATTGAAACATCTAAGAAAACAGATAAGATGGTCGATGCTAACGCATCAATAATCGAATTGGCATCACTAAAACGTGAAGTTACCTCTCCCGTCTGTCGCGTCGCAAAAAAGGACATGGGAAGTTCAAAAATATGCCGAATATAGGATAAGACCACATCAATAGTTAGACGTTGACTCAGCACAGTCAGTAAGTACTCCCTGGCAAAATTCATCATTTGTTGCAAAATGTAGGTCACAACCAAACCAATTGAAATAATTCCCAAAGTTGACTGCATCTGATTCGGGATATACTCATCCAAAATTACCTGCAAGTAATAAGAACCTAATATATTGATCAAAGTAACTAAAAAACTAGCTAAGACAATATTGGTGATAAGAGATCTTTGCTTGAAAATAAGTGGAACAAGAGCTAATAAACCATTTTTCTTATCCTTGTATGGTTTATAGCTGGGTTCTGGTGCAAAAAATAAGGCGACACCTGTCCACTCCTTTTCAAACCCCTTTTTGGACATCCTAGTTATTCTGACGCTAGGGTCCGGATCTCCAATAATGAGATGATTTTTCTTATTTTTATAGACCACATAATAATGTTGTAGTCTACCATCTTTTGCGACATGAACGATAAAAGGATAGGATATATCTTTAATCTCAAAGAGAGACATATCCGCTTGAATAGCCCTTGTTTCAAACTCCATTTTTTTAGCCGCCTGAACTAAACCAAGGGCTGTTGTGCCCTCCTTGGTTGTTTTGGTTAATTCTCTCAAATGAGCCAAGGAGTAGTCTGATCCATAATACCTAGAGATAGAAGCAAGAGCTGCCACACCACAATCCATCATATCAACCTGAGGCACAAAAGTTTTACGAAAACGTAACATTACATCTCCTTTCCTATATTTCTTTCACACTCCTCAGTATAACAGCCCTCATAATTAATAGTTGATCCTGTCACAAATGGTCCAAATATGGCACGAATGGTGAAAAATCAGACTATAATTATAAAAGACCAACTAAATCTACCTTAATAGGTTAAATTCAGTTGATCTTTTTTGTAATTTTCATTACTAATCATCACAAACATATAAATTATCAAAAAGACAAGTCAATTGATGATAATCCTCTTGATAAATTAATTTTACGTTTTGATTCATCTTGTAATGTCGTAAGAGTATTACTCAACTCACTCCTGACCTCAGTGATATTCCTTTAAAAAGATTAATAACTGCTAGAATTTGAATACATCTCCGTTCTTTTGCAGTTGTTTATCAATTTAGAAGTAAGATTATAGATATTATTTATGATATTCGCAATTGGGCTGTTATTGCTCTTTTTCAACTAGATTACTTTCTATCAAGGGGCAATGTAAAATCCACTCCAACCATGAACTGCAATATCATAAACCGCTTGAGAAGGAGACTTTGTTACAATATAATCCCAACGTCCATCTGGATAACGGCAAGAATATCCGTTTGCACCAGACCAAACATAGCGACATATACCTCTTCCACCTCCAACAGTAGAGAGAGCTTCGGAATCAAGTGAGTTGAAATTGTTCAGTGTTTGTGCTGCCATAAGCGACAACCTCCTTTAAATAGTTTTTTGTGATATCATTATCACATGTCTAGTATAACAAGTTCAATCCCAAAAAGATCTTTCTGTCACAAATGGTCCATTTATGGCACGAACAGACAAAAGAAGGCCATTTGCCATTGACCAATCTGTTATAAAATGATTATTTAAGCGTATCACATGATACACTCAAATAATCATTTTATAGGTCGCTACATGTTATAGCAGTAGGTCTTTGAACCATTAAAGTTTCACCCTATTTTTTCTGTTTTTGAAATGGTCTCCCAAAGGTCCAACCATCCAGCGGAGCCGACACTAGTGGATTAGCAGAAACTAAGATACAGTGTCTTGCTTAGTAAAATCGATTATCATTTTAATGACTTCTCCTTATTATTATATGTCTTACTACCTATAATCCAAAAAGCTACTGCTGAGCTTACAAGACCCAAAATAATTATAACAGTATCATCTGAAGTGCCCAATGTAGGTAGAGATGCCTCAGATTTCTGAACAAACTTAGAAGTCTGAGTAGAAACGGAAACCGATGACAAAGCTTCAGATTGGTGTAATTGCCCTACTTTTTTATTTTCTTCCTCTGTTACATATGGCTGTATAGCAATTGATGTTTGTTCCGTAGGAGCATTACTACTTGTCATAAAGTGTTGGCTTGATTGCGAAAGATAGTCATAAACTTCCTTAGCTGAACCTCCACCAACCCAACCTGAAAGAACTTTTCCATTCTCTAGGTACAGAAGAGTTGGTGTCCCTGGAATACCAATCTCACCGAAAATATAGCTCCTGTCAAAATCTGGTTGGTCGGTGTCATAGTATTCTAAACGCCCCTCTAACAATTGATTCAACACTTTTAATTCAGGTGAGAACTGACGGCAGTAATAACATGTTTCACGGCCAAAATAAATAGTATGTTTCTGGTTATCCTCTGTAAAAGAATGATGTACATCTTCTATTGTTATTTTCGGCAACTCAGTTACATTGTGCTTATATTCGTCAACAGTAACTGTCGGTATCTTATCCGCAGTCTCCTCCTCAGACTCTCCTAAGGAAGGTAATGCTACTCCAATAGGAGAGTCTGGATCAGAAACACTAGTATCAACTTGTTGTTTTGGTTCCTCCTGACTAGTCGTTGCTATACCTACATCTTTCTCCGATGAGGTGGCAATCTGATTAGTCATTGTCGTATCTACGACTTCAACCGGTGAAGTCGAATTATACTCAGTATCTATTAGCTCATCAGCCAATGTCACACTAGCCAATAAACTAGTGAGTAATAGCGAACTGGTCAATAATGTTTTTAGTCTTTTTTGTGCCATAATAACTCCTTATTTCTGATAGTTTTATTATAATAACCAAATAAACTTGATTTTCTTCCTGGCACAAATGACCAGAATATGGCACAAATGGCTCCCTCCTCAACAACTTAGTTTACTAATTCTGATTATACAAATATGTAAAAACATGACCAGTCGTCACGTTTTTTGTATAACATACTTCATTTTAACAGTCTCACCTTTGCTCTACTTGTCTTAGTCGTTTTAATTGGTGAGAACATTGTTTACCTAATAATATTTCAATGACTTTTAACGTATTTTCTCACCTTATGGGTAGTCATTACATCACTAAACAGTAATAAAACCATAAAATCAAATAGGTGGGATGGTTTGTAATATCCTATATGGTTACTATCTTGAAGATGATAACACAAAAGGTAGATTTTTTCTGTCTAACTTCTGGGGTGCAGTTCACTAGCCACACCAAGATCATATCTGTATTTAAGTTCCTCATTTTCCCTATCTTAAAGCAATGTTTGTCCTTTTCTTTAAATTCTGGAATCTCTTCTGAAAGTGGTATTCATTACTATTAAGGGTAATAGAATAGGTTTTTGACTTAGCCCCTTCTGTATAATACCCCACTTTTTAAAGGACAGATTTTACAATACTTGATATCAAAATAATAGATTTCCTTAGAATTATATCTCACCATTATTCTTCCTGTCCTGACTTTCTTTAGCTCCATATGTCCTTCTGGATAAGCAAAGAGATCTACATCCTTGTTATAAAAAATTCTTCTTTGATATCTTATGAGCATTGGTAAATTGTTTTATGCAAGGCTTTTGAACGTTCACGAAAAACCTCTTGGAGTTTCTTATGATTGTAGTGAGCTTTAGTATAGGTCGTATCCGCAATGAGAATTTTACTTTTAATCAAGCCATGTTCCAGAGCAATTTATATAGATTTAACGATGAGTAAATCGAGTAACCGTTCATCTTTGATTCTAAGTTTACGAAATTTAGTCAATGAAGAAGGTTCAATAACGCTATCCTCTGGAGACAGAGCAAGGAAGTATTTAAAAGCCATATCAGAAAAGGACTGCTCTAGCACCTCCACATCGGATAACTTATAGATGTCTTTTAATAAGAGATATTTGAACATCATAATCGGCGAATAAGCTTTACGTCCAAGCCAGGACGATAATTTTTTTCTAACTCATCGTAAATAAAGGTAAAATCACAGAGTTCCGTTAGCTGACGTAAAAAATGATTTTTTGGAACAACAATATCATCTAGACTGGACTAAAGTTAACTGGTTATCAAGCATACAATCCCTTAAGTTTTGTATAACAAAAAAGTCATCGATTGATGACTTTTTCAGTGCGATTAGATTTCCGGTATTTTTTCTTATGATTAAGGTAAAATAGCCACTGCACGCACTGGGGAACCTGTCGCTTTGTCCCAGTGAGGAAATGCAATTGAAATCAAAGCACCAACAGCTGGAACTTGATCCAATTGATTCAAGACTTCCACCTGATAAATGTTTTGTTCCAAGAGGTAGTATTCGTTAACCAAGCCATGTTCTGCTGCTGGAATACCAGCATCTGTATCAAAAGTCTCATGACCGACAGCCTTAACATGGCGTTCATGAATCAAGAATTCTAGAGCTTCGCGGCTCCAACCTGGACTTTGCTGAACCCCATTTTCATCAAGGTTGCGCATAGCATCTTGATCTGGCCAACGCTTCGACCAATCACTACGAAAAGCGACAAAGGCCCCTTCAGTAATTTTTCCATGCTCTGCTTCAAAGTCTAAGATATCTTGTTTGCTCAAGATAAAGTTTGGATTCGCAGCAACTTCTTTAGACTTGTTGATAACATAGAGTGGTAAAAGAAGATCTTCGAGGGCAATCTCATCCAACCAACGACCACCTTCTACAAAGTGAATCGGTGCATCAATATGCGTTCCGTATTGACCAACCACTGTAAATTTTTGAACATGGAAACCATCTTTTAATGTGAAAAGATCTTCTTGTTTCAAAGCAGGAAGGGCTGGGAAATGTGGACTTTCCGCATTAATTTTGTGGGTCAAGTCAACCCATTTCTTAGATTGCAATTCATTATAAATACTTAGTAAATCTGACATAAGGAGGCCCTCTTTTCTTATAGATTTAACCTTAAATAGTTAATTGAAGAAATTATAGCAGCCAACACCAGCTATTACAAGCTTTTATCTCATTTTTTCTTAATCCTATTTCCTCTAGTTAGATATAGCTTAAAACTATATTTAACACTTATTGTCTGAAAAAAAAGTATATTTGCAATAATTTGATGTTTTTTTTCAATTATATGACACTTTTGTTACGAAAACCATTGACAAATTCATGGTAACGTCCTATAATTAGAGTGTTCTAATTTTCGAGGGACTAAAAAAATATTGTTGTCATTTCATACTGATCGATGCTAATACCAATAATCATTTTTCTATTCCTAAGAAACAATATATAAAAGGAGGAAGAACACTAATGGGTATCGGTATTATTATTGCTAGCCATGGTAAATTCGCTGAAGGTATTCACCAATCAGGTTCTATGATTTTTGGTGAACAAGAGAAAGTTCAAGTGGTTACTTTCATGCCAAATGAAGGTCCTGACGACTTGTACGCTCACTTCAAAGATGCCATTGCTCAATTTGACGCTGACGACGAAATTCTAGTCCTTGCAGACCTTTGGTCTGGATCACCATTTAACCAGGCAAGCCGAATTAAGGAAGAAAATCCTGATCGCAAGATGGTTATCGTGACAGGACTCAACTTACCAATGCTTATCCAAGCATATACGGAACGTATGGTAGCTCCTGATGCTGGGGTTGAAGAGATTGTCGCTAACATTTATAAGGAAACAAAAGAAGGCGTTAAAGTCCTTCCAGAAGGCCTTATTCCTGAAGAAGACACTAAACCAGCAGACGCTAAACCTTCTATTCCTAAGGGTACCATTCCTGAAGGAACAGTACTTGGTGATGGAAAAATCAAATACGTTTTGGCTCGTGTTGACACACGTCTCCTCCACGGTCAGGTTGCGACTGGTTGGACTCACTCAACTCACCCAGACCGTATCATCGTTGTTTCAGACACTGTTTGTCATGATAAACTTCGTACAAACATGATTAAACAAGCCGCTCCATCTGGTGTTCAAGTTCACGTTATCCCAATTAAAAACATGGTTAAAGCAAACAATGACCCACGTTTTGGTGATACACGTGCTATGCTTCTCTTTGAATCTGTTGAAGATGCTCTTGCTGCTGTTAAAGCAGGTGTTGATATTAAAGAAATCAACCTTGGTTCTTCAGCTTATAAAGAAGGAAAAGTCAACGTTACTAAAGCTCTTTCATTTGACCAAACAGATGTGGATGCTATCAAAGAGTTGCAATCATTGGGTGTCAAATTTGACGTTCGTGGGGTACCAAGTGATAGCCCAGCAAACGTTGATGCCTTGATTAAGTCAGCTGAAACTAAATTAGCAGAGAAGAAATAATTTTGGAGGATGCATAAATGAGTTTAGTACAAATTATTTTAGTCGTAATTGTTGCTTTCATCATCGGTTGTAGCTCAGTTAACGACCAAATCGAAACATACCAACCAGTTGTGGCTTGTTCCCTTATCGGTCTTGTTACTGGTCATCTAGAACTCGGCGTAATGTTGGGTGGTAGCTTACAGTTGATCACTATGGGATGGGCTAACGTTGGTGCTGCCATGGCACCAGATGCCTCACTTGCCGCTGTAGCTTCTACAATCATCCTTATTTTGGGTGGTCAAGGAACTAAAGGGATTGGTCCTGCCATCGCCCTTGCGGTGCCTTTGGCTGTTGCCGGTCTTGCCTTGACAATGGTTGTCCGTACAGCAACTGTCTTCATCGCTCATATTATGGATAGCCGTGCAGAAGCTGCTGATATCGCTAGTGTTGAAAGATGGCACTTTATCGGTATGGCCCTCCAAGGTCTCCGTGTTGCTATCCCTGCCCTCCTCTTGCTCTTGATTCCTGCACACCTCGTACAATCTGGTCTTGAAGCTATGCCTGAATGGTTAAAATCAGGTATGACAATCGGTGGTGGTATGGTTGTAGCCGTTGGTTATGCCATGGTTATCAACATGATGTCTAGTCGCGAAGTTTGGCCATTCTTCTTCCTAGGTTTTGCTTTGGCTGCCCTCAAAGAATTGACCTTGATTAGCTTGGGTATCATCGGTCTCTGCCTTGCCGTTATGTACCTTGCACTTGAAGCTAGTGGTTCATTGGGTTCTTCAAACGATGGAGGATCAGGTGATCCCCTCGGTGAAATTCTGGAAGACTTTTAATTAGGAGGAAAGAAAATGGCTGATTCAAAAATTAAATTAACAAAAGCAGATCGTTTCAAAGCTTTCTTGCGCTCATACTTCCTTTTAGCTTCATTCAACTATGAACGTATGCAAAATGGTGGTGTGGCTTACACCCTTATTCCTGCAATCAAAAAACTTTATCAAACTAAAGAAGAACGTGCTGCTGCGCTTAAGCGTCACTTGGAATTCTTCAATACACAACCATTTATGGCCAACCCAATCTTTGGGGTTACCCTTGCCTTGGAAGAAGAACGTGCCAACGGTGCTGAGATTGATGATGCTGCTATCTCAGGGGTTAAGGTCGGTATGATGGGACCTCTTGCAGGTGCCGGTGACCCTCTCTTCTGGTTTACCCTTCGTCCAATCTTCCTTTCATTAGGAGCAGGTTTGGCTGTTTCAGGTAACGTCCTAGGCCCAATCGTCTTCTTCGTTCTCTGGAACGTCATGGTAGCTGCCGTTAAATGGTATACTCAAGAATTCGGTTACCGTGCTGGTACTGCGATCACAGACGACGTATCTGGTAACCTTCTTCAACAAGTAACTCGTGGCGCATCAATGATGGGGATGTTCGTTATCGGTTCTCTTATCCAACGTTGGGTAAGTATCACCTTCACACCAGTTGTCTCTACTGTTAAACAACAAGAAGGTGCTTATATCGATTGGGATAAACTTCCAAAAGGTATTGCCGGTGTTAAAGAAGCCTTCCATCAACAAGCTGCCGGTCGCTCTCTTGACGTTAACAAAGTGACAACCTTGCAAGATAACTTGGACCAATTGATTCCTGGTCTTGCTGCCCTTGGTTTGACTTTCCTCTGCATGTACCTTCTTAAGAGAAAAGTTTCTCCAATTGTTATCATCTTGGGTATCTTTGTTCTAGCTATTGTACTCCACATTATTGGTCTACTCTAATCGGAGCAAGGTATGGTTAAATCGCTCAATACCGAAATGGCTCACACATCTAAGGGAACTTGGTTCCGTGAAGGGCCTATTTACGGAAATATCATGGTCGGTGATAAGGCCTTCGAATTTTACAATGATACGAAGTTACAAGACTACGTTCAAATTCCTTGGGATGAAATCACTTATGTGATTGCCGATGTCTACTTCGGTGGTAAGTTCATCCCACGTTTTGAAATCCGTACTAAGCAAAATGGACGTTTCCGTTTTGCCAGTCGAAAAAGCCGAATAACTTTGAAAGAAATTCAAAAAAGAATTCCTCGAGAAAGTTTAAGAAAAGCACCTAGCTTCATCGTTGTTCTCAAACAAGGCTTTAAGAATCTTTTCCGACTCATTGTCAAGAAGAAATAATCTCCGAGTATTATAAAAAGATTGTCCAATCTAATGGTTGGGCAATCTTTTTATAATGTTTTGCTCATTTTTGAAAGAAATTGACTTCTTTTGAAATTTTTTCTCACTAGCTATTGACATCTGCGTGAAAGCGTTTTACAATATGATTGTTCTTGATTTCTTATGTTTAAAAAGATTGAGAGACGCTTTTTTTAGCGTCTTGATAAAAATCGGAGATAGTCTTTTTAAGCCTAGGAAAAAATAATTTATAAGGAGGAGAACACGAATGGGTATCGGTATTATTATTGCCAGCCATGGTAAGTTCGCTGAAGGGATCCACCAATCAGGCTCTATGATTTTTGGAGACCAAGAGAAAGTTCAAGTCGTAACTTTCATGCCAAGTGAAGGTCCTGATGACTTGTACGCTCACTTCAACGACGCCATTGCACAATTCGATGCTGATGATGAAATTCTTGTTTTGGCTGACCTTTGGTCTGGTTCACCATTTAACCAAGCTAGCCGAATTGCTGGAGAAAATCCAGATCGCAAGATTGCTATCATCACAGGACTTAACTTGCCAATGCTAATCCAAGCATACACTGAACGTATGATGGATGCTAACGCTACTGCAGAGCAAGTTGCTGCTAATATCATCAAGGAAGCTAAGGGTGGTATCAAGGCACTTCCAGAGGAGCTTAATCCAGCTGAGGAAACAACAGCAGCTCCTGTAGAAGCTGCTGCACCTCAAGGAGCTATCCCAGAAGGGACAGTTATCGGAGATGGTAAACTCAAGATTAACTTGGCACGTTTGGACACACGTCTCTTGCATGGTCAAGTAGCCACTAACTGGACACCTGCTTCTAAAGCAGACCGTATCATTGTTGCTTCAGACGATGTTGCTAAAGATGAGCTTCGTAAAGAATTGATCAAACAAGCAGCACCAAATGGGGTTAAAGCAAACGTTGTTCCAATTCAAAAATTGATTGATGCTTCTAAGGACCCTCGCTTTGGTAACACACACGCGCTTATCTTGTTCGAAACTGTTCAAGACGCACTTCGTGCTATCGAAGGTGGCGTGCCAATCAAAGAACTTAACGTTGGTTCTATGGCTCACTCAACTGGTAAAACAATGGTTAACAACGTTTTGTCTATGGACAAAGACGATGTTGCTTGCTTCGAAAAATTGCGTGACCTTGGTGTCGAATTCGACGTTCGTAAGGTACCAAATGATTCTAAGAAAGACTTGTTTGACCTTATCAAAAAAGCTAACGTTCAATAATCTTCATTCGGAAAAATTAGTTGATTATTTCAGCTAATCACAACTCAATAGAAAAGGAATTATTACCATGTCAGATATGTCAATTATTTCTGCAATTTTGGTCGTAGTTGTTGCCTTCCTTGCTGGTCTTGAAGGTATCCTTGACCAATTCCAATTCCACCAACCACTTGTTGCATGTACCCTCATCGGTGCTGCTACAGGTAACCTCACTGCAGGTATCATGCTTGGTGGTTCTCTTCAAATGATCGCCCTTGCTTGGGCTAATATCGGTGCCGCTGTCGCTCCTGACGCTGCCCTTGCCTCTGTTGCTGCTGCCATTATTTTGGTTAAAGGTGGTAACTTCACAACTGAAGGTATCGGTGTTGCGACTGCAACAGCTATCCCACTTGCGGTTGCCGGTCTCTTCCTAACTATGCTTGTTCGTACAGCATCTGTTGCCCTTGTTCACGCTGCAGATAAAGCAGCAGAAAGCGGAAACATCGCTGGTGTTGAACGTGCACACTACCTCGCCCTCCTTCTTCAAGGTTTGCGTATCGCTGTGCCAGCTGCCCTTCTTCTTGCTATCCCAGCAGAATCTGTTCAACATGCCCTTGGATTGATGCCTGACTGGCTCAACCACGGTATGGTTGTCGGTGGTGGTATGGTCGTAGCCGTTGGTTACGCCATGGTTATCAACATGATGGCAACTCGTGAAGTTTGGCCATTCTTCGCCATCGGTTTTGCTTTTGCTGCTATTAGCCAATTGACACTTATCGCTCTTGGTGCTATCGGTGTCGCTATTGCCTTCATCTACCTCAACCTTTCTAAACAAGGTGGCGGAAATGGTGGCGGAACTTCAACTGGTTCAGGCGACCCAATCGGCGATATCTTGGAAGACTACTAGGAAGGGGTGCTCTCATGGCTGAAAAAATTCAATTATCTCAAGCGGATCGTAAAAAGGTTTGGTGGCGCTCACAATTCTTGCAAGGTTCATGGAACTATGAACGTATGCAAAACTTGGGTTGGGCTTACTCACTCATTCCTGCTATCAAAAAACTCTACACTAACAAAGAAGACCAAGCCGCAGCTCTTAAACGTCACTTGGAATTCTTCAATACCCACCCTTACGTAGCTGCTCCTATCATGGGGGTTACCTTGGCTCTTGAAGAAGAAAAAGCTAACGGTACTGACATCGAAGATGCTGCTATCCAAGGGGTTAAAATCGGTATGATGGGACCTCTTGCCGGTATCGGTGACCCTGTTTTCTGGTTCACAGTTCGTCCTATCCTTGGTGCCCTCGGTGCATCATTGGCACAAGCTGGTAACATCGCTGGTCCACTTATCTTCTTCATCGGTTGGAACCTTATCCGTATGGCCTTCTTGTGGTACACTCAAGAACTTGGTTACAAAGCAGGTTCAGAAATCACTAAAGACATGTCTGGTGGTATCTTGAAAGATATTACTAAAGGGGCATCAATCCTTGGTATGTTCATCTTGGCTGTCCTTGTTGAACGTTGGGTTTCTATCGTCTTCACTGTAAACCTTCCGGGTAAAGTTTTGTCTAAAGGTGCCTATATCGAATGGCCTAAAGGCAATGTCAGTGGTGACCAACTTAAGACTATCCTCGGCCAAGTTAATGACAAACTTAGCTTCGATAAGATTCAAGTTGATACCCTCCAAAAACAATTGGATTCATTGATTCCAGGTTTGATGGGACTTCTCCTTACTTTTGCATGTATGTGGTTGCTTAAGAAGAAAGTTTCACCAATCACAATCATCATCGGACTCTTTGTAGTTGGTATTGTTGCAAGCTTCTTCGGAATCATGTAAAAAGAGTAAGAGTTTAGCAAAGCTGAACTCTTTTCTTATGCTATAATAAAGGTACTACAATCAAAAAGCGAGATAGATATGGCACAATCACTAAACAAAACAGTTGAATTGCATACAACAGGCGTTTCCTACATGGCTATCGGAGGGAAAGTCGGTAAATTTCTAATCGGAGATGTGGCTCTTGAATTCTACCCAGATGTCAATGTCGAGCAATACATTCAAATTCCATGGACTAGCATCACACAAATCGGTGCGAATGTATCAGGAAAGAGAATTAGCCGCCACTTTGAAGTGTTGACAGACAAGAGCAAATTCCTCTTTGCTTCTAAAGATTCTGGGAAGATTCTAAAGATTGCTAGGGAACACCTTGGCAATGAAAAAGTCGTCAAACTACCAACTCTCATTCAAACTATTGGCGCTCGACTCAAAGGTTTATTTGCCAAAAAATCATAATTTTTGTATAATATAACAGACGGATAAGTACTAGCTAGACCCTTACAGAAAGCCTGCGGTTGCTGCGAGCAGGTAGGGTTAACCTACGAAATTCTACCGTTTCTAATAATTAAAAACATAAACAAGTGCACTCCTGTGAAGTTGGATGGAACCGTGGCCTATGTCACTCCAACACTTTCACTGGAGTGTTTTACTTTTTGGAGGAACTTATGTTAGATGTAAAACGTATTCGTAACGACTTCGATGCCCTTGCAGAAAAATTGGCTACACGTGGTGTCGCTGCTGAAACTTTAAATGAACTCAAAGAGCTTGATGTTAAACGTCGCGAACTTCTTATCAAATCTGAAGAACTCAAAGCTCAACGTAACATTGCTTCAGATGGTATCGCTCAAGCTAAACGTAACAAAGAAGATGCTTCCGAACAAATCGCAGCAATGCAAAAAGTCTCTGCAGAAATTAAGGAAATTGATGCAGAACTTGCTGCTATCGACGAGAAGCTTAATGCGATAGTCGTGACACTTCCAAACACACCAAATGACTCTGTTCCTGTAGGCGCTGACGAAGATGAAAACGTAGAAGTTCGTCGTTGGGGAACACCTCGTGAATTTGATTTTGAAGTTAAAGCACACTGGGATCTTGGGGAAGACCTTGGTATCCTAGATTGGGAACGTGGTGCTAAAGTCACTGGTTCTCGTTTCCTTTTCTACAAAGGCCTTGGAGCAAAATTGGAACGTGCAATCTACAACTTCATGTTGGATGAGCATGCTAAAGAAGGCTATACTGAGATGATCACACCTTACATGGTTAACCACGACTCAATGTTCGGTACTGGTCAATATCCAAAATTCAAGGAAGATACTTTCGAGCTTGACGGTACTGACTACGTCCTTATCCCAACAGCTGAAGTTCCTTTGACAAACTACTACCGTGGTGAAATCCTTGATGGTAAGGAATTGCCAATCTACTTCACTGCTATGAGTCCTTCATTCCGTTCAGAAGCTGGTTCAGCTGGTCGTGATACACGTGGTTTGATTCGTCTTCACCAATTCCACAAGGTTGAAATGGTCAAATTCTCAAAACCTGAGGACTCATATGATGAATTGGAAAAAATGGTAGTTAACGCTGAAAACATTCTTCAAAAACTTAACTTGCCATACCGTGTCATCACTTTGTGTACTGGCGATATGGGATTCTCAGCTGCGAAAACTTACGACTTGGAAGTTTGGATTCCAGCACAAAATACTTACCGCGAAATTTCTTCATGTTCAAACACAGAAGATTTCCAAGCCCGTCGTGCACAAATCCGTTACCGTGACGAAGCCGATGGTAAAGTAAAACTTCTTCACACTCTTAACGGTTCAGGACTTGCTGTTGGACGTACAGTAGCCGCTATCCTTGAAAACTACCAAAACGAAGATGGTTCAGTAACTATCCCTGAAGTTCTTCGTCCTTACATGGGTGGTGCTGAAGTGATTGCACCAAAATAAATAAGAGAAATCTCCAGAAAAAAACTGGAGATTTTTTTAGTTTTGATTAGCTATCTCATAGTAAGGTTTCAACTTGTCGAATCCATCAGCGAGTTCTTCTACCAATTCTTCCATTGTTTCACTAGCAGTCACTGTCACATCATACTTGACCAACACCTTACGAACTCGACCATCTCTAATTGCTTCTTTAAGCATCTGACGATTCTCTTCCGTTCCTTCCACACGATGACTAACACCATTTTCCTGAGCAAAATAGTATAGAGAGGGTGCAATCGGTAAGTCTAGGAGCTTATGTTGCTTAGCTAGAGTGGTATCTGATTTTTTACGTTCGACAAAGCTAACTTCTACTGAAATCCCCCATTTTTCAGGCTGACCATAAAGTCGAATCGCCATGGCAACATCGTCTAAACTATCCTCAGGGGCCCTGTAATAGCACCAAAAGTGTGGCCGGCATATTTGTGCTTGATTAGCCCAATTACTGACACGATCCATCTTAAAGGGTGCCAAACGCTCCTCTAGAAGTTTTGCTAAAGCCTGCATCTCCTTACGAGCTGCTTGACCAAGTGCCTTGAGGTCTTCCATCTCTTCCTTATGTGGGCCCGCTTTTTCAGGTTTGATATACTTAACCCCTTGTTTAGATAAATAAGATTGAATATTTTCTAACATCGTTTTCTCCTTACAATGATAAAAGACCAACCCATAACGATTCTATTCCGGTTGGTCTCTTTTTTTATTTACGTTTACGAGCAATCAAATGGATTGGTGTTCCCTCAAAACCAAAGGCTTGACGAATTTGATTTTCCAAGAAACGCATGTATGAGAAGTGCATAAGCTCTTCTTCATTGACAAAGATAACAAATGTTGGTGGTTTAACCGAAACTTGTGTGCCATAGAAAATCTTAAGGCGTTTTCCTTTGTCAGTTGGTGTTGGGTTGATGGCAATGGCATCCATGATAACATCATTCAAAACAGCTGATGAAATACGACGGTTCTGACTCTCACTGATGCGTTTAATCATCTCTGGCAACTTGTTAAGACGTTGTTTCGTCTCAGCCGATACAAAGATAATTGGTGCATAGCTCAAAAATTGGAACTGATCACGGATATCTGCTTCCCAGTTAGCAACGGTATGATTGTCTTTCTTAATCGTATCCCATTTGTTAACTACGATGATAATCCCTTTACCAGCTTCATGGGCAAAACCAGCAATACGTTTATCATACTCACGGATACCTTCTTCGGCATTGATAACCATAAGGACGATATCAGAACGGTCAATGGCACGCATTGAACGCATGACAGAGTATTTTTCTGTGTTTTCATAAACCTTACCAGATTTACGCATACCAGCGGTGTCAATCATGGTATACTCTTGACCTTCACTGTCCACAAAGTTTGTATCAATGGCATCTCGAGTAGTACCAGCAATCGGGCTGGCAATCACTCGGTCCTCACCCAAAATGGCGTTAATCAAGCTTGATTTTCCGACGTTTGGACGTCCAATCAAACTAAAACGAATGATATCTGGATTTTCTTCTTCAACTTCTGTTGGGAGGTTTTCAACGATAGCATCGAGAACATCCCCTGTACCGATACCGTGAACAGATGAAACTGGATAAGGATCACCAAGTCCAAGAGAATAAAAATCATAGATATCTGCACGCATCTCAGGGTTATCCACTTTATTTACCGCCAAGATAACAGGCTTGTTGGTCTTATAGAGAATACGAGCAACGTACTCGTCCGCATCTGTCACGCCTTCCTTACCTGAAACGACAAAGACAATAACGTCAGCTTCAGTCATGGCAATGTCAGCTTGGTGCTTAATTTGTTCCATAAATGGTGCATCAACATCATCAATACCACCTGTATCAATTAAGCTAAACTGGCGATTAAGCCATTCAGCAGAGGTATAAATACGGTCACGTGTTACCCCTTCAACGTCTTCGACGATAGAGATACGTTCACCCGCAATTCGGTTAAATAGGGTCGATTTCCCAACGTTTGGGCGACCCACGATAGCAACTGTAGGTAATGTCATATGTTTAAGTCCCTGATTAAATAGGGATTCCTTTCTTCATTTAGCAGTCTCACTTCCACCAAGGAAAGCAAACTCTCTTATTCTTTATCATTATTAGGATCACCCTAACGGCGATTAACACCCTTCAAGTGAACCTCTTTGGCAAGAAAACGGATACGCTCCATCACACGTTTGGCCTGCCAAGTCTCGTCTCCTTGACGTCCATTGGATAGCTTAGCTTCTAAATCCGCAAAACTATAGTTAGACGTAAAGAAGGTAGGCAGCTCCTCAATCATGCGATGCTGGAGGATAACTTGCAAAACATCATCCCTAATCCAAGAAGAGAATTGTTCTGCACCAATATCATCTAGAACCAAAACTTCCGCCTGTTTGACAGCATCAATTTGCTCCTTGACAGAACCATCCTTGATTCCATTTTTAACATCAATAGTAAATGATGGGTAATGAATAATGGTCGTCGCAACCTTCTTGGTCTCTGAAAGTTCATGAGCCATAGCAGCCAACATGAAGGATTTTCCAACCCCCATGTCTCCGTAGATATAAAGGCCTTTCTGGTCTGGACTAGGGTAATTCGCCACAAAATCCACGAGACTCTCAAAGGTATCAACACGAGCCACATCATCTAGAGCAATGTCCGCAAAGGTAATCTTACGATAAGACTGAGGCAGACTCACCAAATTAATCCGTTTAGCAATAGCCTGCTGTTCTTGTTGCTCTTTGAGCTGACGCGTCTCCTTATAGGTGACATCAGCGTAGCCTTCATTCATGGTCAGAATCGGTTCATACCCTTTGGCAATATACGAGGCATCACCTTCCTTTACCTTACGGCATTCCACCAGGAATTGATTAAACTTAGGAAGACTACGCTTGATTTCATCCTGGCTTAGGCTATGCTCTTGAATAAAGCTAGCCACTCTTGGATCCGCTAAAATTTGCTTCGTTAAATCTGTTGCATTGCCAGACCCATGATGCCCTGTTCGGTTTAGGGTTTGTCCAACTCTTTCCATAGGCTACTCCTTTCCTTTTTCTAGTTTTGCCAAAGCTCGACGTCTAATTTCATCCAACTTGGCCTGATCAGCCTGACTGGTTTGATTATCATAATCTGGATTACTCCAGCTCGGCACATTTGTTTTCTTCTTAGAATCAGCTTTTGCTTGCTGTGATTTCTTATCGTAACCACTACGCAAAGCTAAAAGCCCCTGTTCAGCAGTGACGATATTCTTAAAGGCAAAATCGTTGGCAAGTTTAGAGATATACTCTCGATTTACATTCGTTGAACGTGTCCGTCCCAAACTGTAGGCAACCATGAGGTTAATTACCTCATCCATAAAGCCTCTTTGTGCCAAATCCGTGAGAATCTGCTTCTCAGAATTAGTCACAGTCCCGCTTGGGCCTTTAGCACTTTGCAAGTAATCTATAGGCTTTTCGGACCTAACCGCTTTAAGAATCTTTTTCTCCGTCTCCGTCAAAGCAGAATCACCACCCAATGTTTGAGCTTGAGCCTGTTCTAATTGCACCTGCATACGCTTGACAATAATCTGGTGGTTCACGGCTGTCTTTTTCGCTAAGAGATAGGTATCATACCAATTCATGCCATGAGTTTCAGACAATTTATAGATTTCTGGCACATCTGTCTTTTCATCTGTAAATACAAGTCCGTCAGCCTGCATACGATTCCTGAAACTGCTTAAATCAAACGAATTTTTAGGCTTGATTTCAGACACAGACTTTTGAGTCAAACGCTCATCGGTAAAGACATCCGAAAAACGTTTAGATAAATCTTGCAAGCCTTGTAGACCTGCCGGTTTCAAAGCATCTACTGCTGGTTCACTAATCTTTTGCTCGAGAAGTGAACTATAAACGGCATGTTTTAGAAACTGCTCAATTGATAAGGGAGACTTAAGCTCTATAACATAAACCCCTTGAGGTGAGTGGTAAAAGGCCAAGAGATCTACTGCTGTCAGAACCGCCAGTGCTTCCTGAAGGGGCTGCATTCCAAAGTTAAGATGGTTCAGAATAGCCGCAAACTTATGGCGGTGATTACCATTGTCATAAAAAGCCACGAAATACTGGTAGAGAGCGTATCCTTCACTCCCAATAATGGGATAATAGCAACGCATCAAACTTGCCTGATCGGGAACGATAACCTGATTGCCAACATAGACAAATTCTTCAATAGGTCTCATTTTTTAGACTCTTTTTTCGCACGTACAGTTTTGGTGATTTCTTGAAGCAACTCTTCAATCTCATCAACATCTTTGAAAGAACGGTAGACACTGGCAAAACGTACATAAGTAATTTCATCAAGGTCAGCAAGTTCTTTCATCACTAAATTCCCAATGACATCACTATCAACCTCTCCATCATGGTTACGGCGAATGTTTTGCTCAATACGGGTGATGGCATTTTCGATATCCTCACTAGAAACCGGACGCTTCTGAGCACTCATCAAGATACCATTGAAAATCTTATCGCGAGAGAATTGTTCACGAGTACCGTCTTTTTTGACAACCAAAAGTGGAACTTCCTCCACACGCTCAAATGTTGTAAAACGAGCATGACAAGAATCACACTCACGACGACGACGAATGGTATTCCCATCCTCTGCCTGACGGCTATCGATAACACTAGATTTATTATGTTGACATTTTGGACAACGCATGCACTTCACCACCAATCTTTGAAATTCGGTACTCTATTTTACCATAAAAACACATAAAAAGCACGCCCTAAACGAGGCGTGCTCATGACCAAGAATCACTCTAAGTCTCTTATAAATTGATTTAAAGCTCAAGTTGAGGCGTCGTCGTTTCTCCATCCGCAAATGGAATGTAAAGGTCGAAACGTGTTCCAACACCAAGTTCAGAACTAACATCGATACGGCAACGATAAGCTTCCACAATTTGGTAAAGGATTGACAAACCAATACCAACACCAGATTGCGTTGTCGTACGGTTACGTGCCTTATCTGAACGGTAGAAGCGCTCAAAGATATGCTCAATATCTTCTTTAGAGATCCCTTCACCATTATCTTGCACTTGTACCAACATTTCATCTTCCAGAGCCTTAATTGTAACCTGGATTTCCTTGTTAACAGGAGAATACTTGACCGCATTATCAATCAAAATCGTAATCGCCTGTTCAAAGTGTTGGCTGTAAATCTGTGCAGGGCGCTCTGAGCTCTCGAAATCATTGAGATAGAATTGGTAGTCTTCATGCAAGACACGGAAGTTACCAATAACCGTACGGATTGAAGAATTCAAATCACAAGTATCGTTTCTGTGATTTTCAAATGACCCTTTGACACGGATAGAATCCAACATGTCATTAATCATAATCGTCATACGGTTGGCCTCGTGACTGGCAGCCTCAAGACTCTCCTCAAGGATTTCAGGGTCATTTTTACCCCAACGTTGCAAGAGGTCCATATGCCCCTTGATAACCGCAATCGGCGTACGCAATTCATGACTGACGTCACTCAAGAAACGCATCTGCATCTGATTATTTTCTTGGATTTTATCCATCATACGGTTAAAGTTAACCGCCAAATCACCAATTTCATCGTGACTTTCAATCTTAGAACGAAGTTCCAAATCACTTGGCGAATCGGTGATAACTCCCATCGTTTCGTGCAACTGTCTCATCGGACGAAGAATAGATGTCAAGACAACTACAGTCGCTGCGATAACTAGGACCGTCATCCCCACTTCTAGGAAAATCAATAAGAAAATCAAACGCTCTTTAAGAGCATAGTAGAATTCCAAATCATGGAAAATCTGGGCATAACCAACGATGGTCTTTTTATCTTTACCGTAGATTGGAACTTGCAGCAAGAAACCACGCTTCCCTTTATAGGAAACTGACTTCAGTTTGTTTACCTCGGACATACCTGGGGGCGAATCTGTGTTCTCCTCAGAAGTAAAGATAAACGTTCCCTTTTTGTCATAAACAAAAACAGATTGGTTAGAATATAATTTATTAGAAATCGCAACCTGACCATCCAAAGAGTGCTTTTCGGAAAGCACACCATTAATGATCGATGCATAGATATTTTTAGGCGAATAAAGGGCCGCTAAAAGCGGTTCTGGACTCAACTCCTCGTCGGAGTCCCAGTCCTTTTCGATATAAGTAACAACTTTTGAGATTGTAGTGTTTACATTTTGACGTTCACGTTGCAAAAGTAGCGTATTTGCTGAGAAAACAACAACCAGAGTGAACATCGACAATACAAGAAAGAAGACCACAGCAGTTGTCATGGTCAACTTTTTTCTAATGGTTACTTTACCAAATAATTTATCTTGTAATTTACTCATTTTTCACGGATAACGTAACCCATTCCTCGTACTGTTTGAATATATGATTCCTTACCTGGAACGTCGATTTTTCCACGCAAGTAACGAATATAAACATCTACCACGTTTGTTTCGATGGCGTCATCATATTTCCAAACTTGAAGCAAGAGTTCCTCACGGGTCATCACTTGGTTCATATTGCTCAAAAGTGTGTTCAACAAATCAAACTCACGTTTTGTCAATGGAATTGCTTCATCACCACGAACAACTGTACGGTTTTGAACATCCAATTTCAAATCACGATAAGTTGATGCTTTTGCTGGTGCATTCTTAGCAGCTTCGATATCTTGGCGACGGAAGGTTGCACGGATACGTGCCAACAATTCTTCAATCGCAAATGGTTTTACAATATAGTCATCAGCACCGCGGTCCAAACCAGCAACAATGTCCATGATTGAATCGCGAGCTGTCATCATCATAATATAAGTATCTTTTTCTTGTTGGAGACGACGTGTTACTTCGAAACCGTCCATCTCAGGCAACATAAGGTCCAAGAGAATAAGATCGAAATCTTTCTCGAGTGCCATTTCAAGTCCTTCGCGTCCGTTGTCTGCTGTCACAACGTCGTATCCTTCGTGTTGAAGTTCAAGAGAGACAAAACGAGCAAGGTTTTTCTCATCTTCAACAATCAAAATGCGTTTGCTCATAATAAGTATTTACCACTTTCTTAAAATTTTTTGACTTCCATTTCCCTTAAAAAGTCTGTAGATTTACCCAATGAATAAATCCGAAAATTAACTTCTAATGATATAATAATATAGATTTTTAAAATTGTCAAACATTTTTAGTTTGTTTTTTTGAATTAATTTTCATCAAAAAGACCGTTCAATTGGGCAAAGGGATTACTTGCCTCTTTTTTCTCCTGTTGAAGTGCGGCAAAGTCCTCTTCTGACAAGACTTCCCAGTCATTCCCAGAGAGCGAAATTTGTCCTGATTCTTCCTCAGGTGTTAGTACTCTCAAAGGAATATTAAGAAGAATATTATCTAGAATACTCTCATCAAGATTAATGGTATCCCCATCCAAGATAAGAACCAGATTTTCTTCGACTAATTCTTTTTGAAGAGCAGCATCTGCCTCTTGTATAAAGGTTTCTGAAACCGGATAGTTAAAACTAAGGGTCACAGGTTCAAGTGAACGGCTAGATGGCAAGGTAATATCATAGCTAAGTTGATAATCCAAAAGGTACAAACCATTGTCATAGGCTACCTGCCCACTTGCTTGAATCTGTTCAAGATTTAAAACTTGATCATAGCGTTCTTTAATAGACTCCAACAAAGAAGGTGCTTCGTTAAAGGCGAGCCCTTCTGGAGACTTTCTAACTTCTGAAAGGTAAATCATTTTTAATCCTCAAATTAAATTTCCCCATAGGGGTCTATTTTCAATCCACAAGACCATAATCCCCTACATTCACTTTTCATTAGAGAGCATGATTATGATTTTAGACTTAATTAGTATTATATCAAATTTTTAAGAAAAAATAACACCTTTAATATTACATATTTCTTAAACTTAGAACTTTTTTCAAAGCTAATGAGAAACTTACTCAGACCTAGTTTCCATCTATCTTATAGTGTTAGATGAAAGCTCTTAATTATGGTAAAATAAGAGCATTGAAACTAGATAAAAGGAATATAAAATGACACCTGAAGATTTTTACAAGGCTTTGAAAGAACTAGGGTTCGATCTCAGCCAAAAACAAAAAGACCAATTCCAACGCTACTTTGAGCTCTTGGTAGAATGGAACGAAAAGATCAATCTTACTGCAATCACAGAAAGAGACGAGGTCTACCTCAAACATTTCTACGATTCCCTAGCTCCTGTTCTCCAAGGACATATTAAAAATCAGACTATTCGACTTCTCGATATCGGAGCTGGAGCTGGATTTCCAAGTCTCCCTATGAAAATCCTTTGTCCTGAACTTGATGTGACTATCATTGACTCTCTTAATAAACGCATCAATTTCCTTAATCTCTTGGCCGATGAACTTGAGCTCAGCGGTGTTCACTTCTATCATGGACGGGCAGAAGATTTTGGACAAGACAAGGCCTTCCGTGCTCAGTTTGATATTGTAACTGCCCGTGCTGTTGCACGCATGCAGGTTCTCTCAGAATTGACCATTCCTTTCTTAAAGGTGGGTGGACAACTTATTGCACTTAAAGCTGCAGCAGCCGACGAAGAGCTAGCCGATGCTAAAAATGCCTTGAACTTGCTTTTTGCCAAGCCTGTTCTCAACGAGAACTATAAACTGCCAAATGGGGATGGACGTAATATCACCATTGTCGATAAGAAAAAAGAAACCCCAAATAAGTACCCACGTCGTGCTGGGATGCCTAACAAGAAGCCGTTATAACATTTATCCAAGGATGCTTCTTGCTCCTTGGATTATTATTTATTCTTATGATAACTCGGAGGTTTTCATTGATAAATCGTCTTTCTGTCACGCAAAAGCTTGTGCTCAGCTTTGTCTTTGTCATTATAGTGGGGAGTATTTTACTTAGCCTTCCCATAAGCCACTATGCTAACAGTCCAGAAACAAGCTACCTAGACCATCTCTTCAATACTGTGTCAATGGTCTGTGTAACTGGACTTTCTGTTGTCCCGGTCAGTAAGGCATACAATGGTCTTGGTCAAATTCTCTCTATGCTTCTCATGCAGACAGGAGGACTTGGACTAGTCTCTCTTATAGCCTTTAGTACCTATACCCTTAAAAATAAATTAGGACTGAGCGATCAAGATCTCCTTCAATCCGCACTTAGTAGGGATAACCAAAAAGATTTGAAGGCTTATCTTTTTAAGGTCTATAAAATAACTTTTTCTATTGAAGCTATGGCAGCACTTGTGATTATGACTGATTTCATTCCTCGTTTTGGACTTGGTCATGGTATCTTTAATAGTCTCTTTCTAGCTGTCTCTGCCTTTTGTAATGCTGGATTTGATAACTTAGGTTCTAACAGTTTACAAGATTATGCAACCAATCCAACCATTAACCTTGCTGTAGCTTTTCTCATTATGTCTGGAAGTTTGGGATTTGCAGTTTGGATTGATTTGATTCAACTATTGCGACGTTATATTAAAGATCGTCCAAGGAATTGGAAATTAGCTTGTAGACCTTTCAGCAATCAAAGCCGTCTTGTTCTTATAAGTACAGGCTGTCTCCTCTTGGGAGGAACACTACTTGCTTGGTTACTGGAAATGGATAACTCTAAGACAATCGGTACTCTCAATGTCTGGCAACAACTTCTGGTGAGTTTCTTTCAGACTGTAACCATGCGTACCGCTGGCTTTGCAACTATTTCCTATACCAATGTCGATTTCTCCACAAATCTTCTTTTTATGATTCAAATGATTATTGGGGGTGGTCCTGGAGGAACTGCGGGTGGTATCAAGGTGACAACTGCCACTATCATGTTCCTGCTTTTTAAGTCAGAGCTATCTGGTAACTCGAGCGTTGTTTTTCGAAATCGTATTATATCTAATAAGACTGTTTTGCAAGCATTCACAGTTATCCTCTTTTTCCTAACAATGCTCTTTGTCGGCTATGTTATTTTGCTGGAGACTAATCCTACACTATCGCCCCTAGGCCTACTTTTTGAGAGTGTGTCAGCCATTGCTACCGTTGGTGTTTCAATGGATTTGACCCCTAATCTAAATACTCTAGGACGACTCGTTATCATGTCTCTGATGTTCATTGGCCGTGTTGGACCTATCACTGTTCTCTTGAGCTTGATGACCAAAAAAGAAAAGCATGTCTCTTATGCCCCAACTGATATTTCAGTTGGCTAAACAATTTTATTCATTGACAATATTCTGAAAGGATTTTATATGAAAACACAAATTATTGGGGTCCTCGGTTTGGGAATCTTTGGACAAACCATTGCAACCGAACTCTCCTCTTTTGGACAAGACGTTATCGCCTTAGATAATAACTCTACAACAATTGATTCCCTTGCTGATCAGGTGACTAAGGCCGCTGTTGGTGACATTACTGACATTGACTTTCTACGTTCTGCTGGTATTGATACTTGCGATACGGTCATTATTGCAACTGGAGAACACTTAGAATCTTCTGCACTGGCGCTCCTGCAATGTAAAAAACTTGGCATTACAAATATTATTGCTAAAGCTATGAATAACAATTATGAGGAAGTCCTTTACGGAATGGGGGCCAACTGGGTCATCACTCCTGAGCGTAGCACAGCAAAAGACTTGGCTTCAAACATCCTCCGTTATAACATTTCAAATGTTTTTCATTTAGAGGACGACGTGGCTTTAATTGAACTTAAAATTCCAAAAGAATGGGCTGGAAAGTCTTTGCATACATTAAATCTAAGACAAAATTATAACGTCAACGTTATTGGTTTTAGAGATGAGCAAAATGGCAAGTTAAACACCCACTTTGACCCAAGTAAGAAACTACCTGACGAAGGAATCATCCTAGTTGTCGCCGACAATCGGACACTAGAAAAATTTGATTATTTAGGCTATTTGAAATAACAAAAAAACGTTCCAATCTCGTTCATCTGGACAAGACGGGAACGTTTTTTATTATGCTTAATGGCAGATTCTCTCTATGCTAGGAATATTATCCCCATGGATTATAAAAACGACCATGATTGAAGAAAATTAATCCAATACTAATCCCCAATATAACGATAGCTGATAGGATGACAAGGTAATCTTGTTTCATCAAAGATTTATGAACATACCATGTACGTTTTTTGTAGCGACCAAATCGTCGTAACTCCATGGCTGTCGATATGGTATCAATTCGTTCGAGAGATGAAAAAATTAGTGGAAGAACAATTTGGAGATTCCCGCGAATGCGTTTGACCAATCCCGCCTTTTGCGACAAATCCAAACCACGAGCCTCCTGAGCCTGACGAATCGTAAAGAATTCTTCTTGAACATCTGGAATATAACGCAAGGTTAAACTCACGGAATAGGCAAATTTATAAGGAACCCCAATTTGATTCAGGCTAGCCGCAAACTGACTCGGATGAGTGGTCATAAGAAAAAGAATGGCAAGAGGGACCGTTGAAAAATACTTGAGCAATAGATTTGCAAGGTAAAAAAGCTCCTGACTGGTTAGATAGAAACGCCCCCAACCTTCAATAAGAACTTTCTTAGCCCCGTAAATTTCTTCACCATAACCAGGTGCGAAAAGGTAGACCATAAGTAAATTAAAGAGAGCAATCGATCCAATAATCTTAACAACGAAAGAAATATCTCGCCAACGAATCTTGGCCAAATAAAAGAGATAAATAGAAAGTAAGCCTACTGCTAGAATAAAACGTGGGTCATAGGTTGCCATACAAGCAACTGAAACCAAGATAAAGAAAAGCATCTTACTTGCCCCAGACAAATCATAGAGGAAACCTTGACCTGACTGATAACCAATTAAACGATTAGACATTAGGGCCTCCTTTTTCGATATAATACTGGGTTACTTCTACTGGATCACTTGACAATTTCTGACCCAAAGTATAAAGAGATGTCTGCTTGAGATTAGCTGACTCAAGTAAATCCTTCTGATTAAGAATTGTAACAGGATTGTCGTCTGCAATGATTTTCCCCTCAACCACAACGAGACAACGATCACTATATTCCAACATGAGCTGCATATCATGGGTAATCATCACAATTGTATGGCCTTGCTTCTGAAGACTGTCCAAGAAATTCATGATATCCGTGTAAGTCTTGTAATCTTGACCAGCTGTTGGCTCATCCAAAATAATGATTTCAGGTTTCAAAACCAGGATAGATGCAATAGTCACGCGCTTTTTCTGACCAAAGGAAAGCGCAGAAATAGGCCATTTACGAAAACTATAGAGGCCACAAGTCTTCAAGACCTCATGAACACGCTCTTCAACCTCAGTTTCTTCAATCCCTCGCAAACGTAAACCAAGAGCCACTTCATCAAAAATCATAGTTTGGCTAATCATCTGATTAGGGTTTTGCAAAACAAAGCCTATACGCTCTGAACGCTCGGCGATGCTATCCTGACTGATATCCTGACCCTTGTAAGTTAATTTCCCTTGACAAGGGACAAAACCGCATAGAGCTTTGGCAAGCGTCGACTTTCCAGCCCCATTTTTACCGACAATCGCTAGTCGCTCACCTTTTTTCAAGCTAAAAGACATATCCTCTATAATCGCTGGATTATCCCCATAGGAAACGCTAAGCCCCTCAACCTTCAAAATAGAATCACTTGAACTGTCTCTTTTATCTTTCAAAACTCTATCTGGCAGAACAAGGTCAGATAAGTCTAAAGCATCCAATTGACTAAGATTTTGTGCATCCCTTGTGTCAAATCCCAACTGACGTAAAACCGTCACATATAGAGGTTCGCGAATTCCATTTTCCAGTAAGAGAGTACTTGATAAAAGCTCATCTGGGCTACCGTTAAAGAGGAGGGTGCCATCATTGACCAGTAAAATCCGGTCAACAGGACGATAAAGAACATCTTCTAGGCGATGCTCAATAATAATTGTTGTAGCTCCCACCTCTTTGTGGATTTTATCAATGAGGTCAATGGTTTCCTGTCCTGATTTAGGATCTAAATTTGCTAGAGGCTCATCAAATAAAAGAATAGGACTCTCATCAATCAAGACTCCAGCCAAACTAACTCGTTGTTTTTGGCCACCTGATAAGTCTTGAGGGCGGTGATTCAAAAGAGAAGTCAAGTCTAGACGTTCAGCCCAGAGAGCTACCTTATCCTTCATCTTACTTTGATTAGCACAATCATTTTCCAAGGCAAAAGCCAAATCCTCGGCTACTGTTAAGCCAATAAACTGACCATCTGGATCCTGCAATACCGTAGATACTAACTGTGACTTATCATAGATAGATTGCTTGAAAATATCCTGACCATCTATCCTTACCTGGCCTTGTGCCTGACCTTTATGAATATTAGGTATGATACCATTGAGACACTGAGCTAGGGTCGACTTTCCACTACCAGAAGGACCTAAGATGAGGACTTTCTCGCCCTTGGCAATATCAAAGCTGATATCTTTAAGCGTCGCTTCTGCTTGCGCATCATATTGAAATGTAAAATGATTAAAACTAATGTATTTATCCATGTTTCTACTAAAAAAGAGAGGAGGTATCAAAACAAACTGACAGTCCCACTCTCCTATGATTCATGCTAGTCTTTGGTAAGACTACCAGATTGTGTACGTGAGCTAGCATAGATTGCAAGAAGGAGGGTTCCTCCAATTGCAATTGTAATAAAGTTAGCTACGCCAGCTACAAAACTTTGTGCATAAAGGTATGACCAGGCTTGTGCAAATTGGAGTCTATCACCAATAGGAGTAACGATACCATAGGCAATAAGGAGGGCCAATGCTTGTACTAGGTTAAACCAAATCATACTCATCAAAGAAAACTTGCCAGTTGTCACATCATATTTTTTGTTGAATAGACCAATTACAAGTCCTGTAATAGCACTTGCAAGTACCCAAGCCCATGAGATATTTCCGTATTGGATGCCATCTTTAAGCGCATGGCCAATGAAGCCCATAAAGAAACCTGTAATAGGCCCAAAAATCACTGAGAATAGGGCTTGAACAGCATACTGAAGTTGGATGCTAGTATTCCCAAAAATAGGGATATTAACAAACATACCAATGATAATAAAGAGTGCTGCACCAATACCTGTCGCAACTACTGTACGAATTGAATTATTTTTCATAATCTTACTTTAATCTCCTAAACGTTTAATTTCAATGTGCCAGTTAGACCCTACACCAACATTATAGGCCTTGGCAAAAGACCCTTGGTTAATGGCTAAGCCAACACGATAGAGGGAATTGATATAAATAATTGGCTGACCGATACGAACATCCGCAAAAGATTTCCCATAGGTAACTTGGTTTTGGTAGACCAACATATCATTGTTAAAGATGGTCACTTCAAATCGATCACCAAAGTTTGGTTCCAACGCGTAAAAGTCATCACGTGTGATAGAGGTCCACAGAGAGCCGAAACGGACATCCAAAATGTCAATCGCCCCACGAACCAAATTATCCTCTATGATGGTTTCAACCACTGGAAGTTCTAGAATTTTGTCCACAGGTAGCTCAGGACCTACTTCTTCAAAACTGATATGACCAGAAGCTAATTTGGCACCTGTATAGGCATAAACATCACGACCATGGAAGGTATAAGATAGCTCCGTATTACTACGACGATTCTCAACTTCGGAAATCTCACGAACAGCAACGATACCAACAACCTTCTTGATATAAGAAAGTGTCCCGTTATCTGGTGTGACGATATATTGCCCCGTCTTTGTTAAGGCAACCACACTTTTACGTGAGGAGCCTACACCCGGATCAACTACCGAAACAAAGGTTGTGCCCTCTGGCCAGTATTCAATGGTCTGAAACAGACGATAGGAAGCCTCAAAAGTGTTGTAGGGAGTAATATCATGTGTCAGGTGATGAACTCCCAAACTAGGTTCTTCTTGAAGGGCCACACCAATCATAGCCGAAACAGCACCGTCAACCAAACCAAAGTCTGATTGAAGCACCAATAAATTATTAGTCATAAATGTTTTACCTTTTCTCTTTGAACGGTTTATTTTACCATATTTTAAGGGCTTTTTAAAGATGATAGATCCTTGAGCTAGCTATAGTCTTTGACTATGTTTTCTCTAAAATCAAAAAGCCAGCCAAATAGGCCGACCTTATACAATTAGCTATGCTTTCTTCCAACAGCTCTTTTCTGCTACTGCTGTAAAGAGAACGTCTGTTGAAGAATTAAGGGCTGTTTCACAAGAGTCTTGGATGACACCTACGATAAAGCCGACACCGACAACTTGCATGGCCAAATCATTTGAGATACCAAAGAGGCTACATGCTACTGGCACTAATAGGAGGGATCCTCCAGCAATACCTGAGGCACCACAAGCAGAAATAGCTGAAACCACGCTAAGAATGAGTGCTGTCGCAAAGTCGACCTGAATTCCCAAAGTCGTTACTGCAGCAAGCGTTAAGACATTGATTGTCACGGCTGGCCCCACCACACTAATAGTTTTGCTTCTGCAAAC
>OBVE01000102.1_pt1 | contig 71796 bp, 62 predicted proteins | sample 1475991 | NCBI WGS metagenome assembly OBVE01 (sample SAMEA2579969, study PRJEB22360) | human gut metagenome | biome: human gut; feature: human-associated habitat; material: faeces | place: Denmark | collected 2008/2010 | reverse complement strand
TGGCTGCGCGCCGCCGACAATCAACACGCCAGCGTCCGCCTGCGGGCGCAAACCGAGAGCAATGGCGACACTCGCCTGCTTTTAGACGTAGCGCTGGAAAAGGGCTGGAAAACCTACTGGCGCTCGCCAGGGGAAGGCGGCATCGCGCCGGCTATCGCCTGGCACACACCGCTGGAGGTGCGCTGGCGCTGGCCGACGCCGCAGCGCTTCGACGTCGCGGGCATTTCCACTCAGGGCTATCACGGCGACGTCAGCTTTCCGATGACGCTGCGCGGGAAGATACCGCCGACGCTTAGCGGCGTCCTGACGCTCTCTACCTGCAGCAATGTCTGCATTCTCACTGACTATCCCTTTTCGCTGGATATGACGACTCCGGCGGGGGAGCGATTTAATTATGATTTTACCCGCGCGATGGGCACACTGCCGCTGCGCGATGGCCTGACTTCGCAGCTGACCGCCAGCTACATCAGCGGAAAACTGACGGTGACCGCCCGCCGCGATGCCGGCTGGCAGCAGCCAGCGCTGTTTATCGACAGCATGGAGGATGTCGATTTCGGTAAGCCGAGCTTTACCAGCCGCGGCGATACGTTGACCGCCACCGTACCAGTCACCGACAGCTGGGGCGAAGCGGCGCCGGACCTGAGCGGCAAAACGCTGTCGCTGGTGCTGGCCGATAGCGGTCAGGCGCAGGAAAGCCAAATCGCCGTCGCCGCCGGCAGCGCCGCGCCGGGGCTGGCGTTAGGCTGGGTGCTGCTGATGGCGCTGGCCGGCGGGCTTATTCTCAACGTCATGCCCTGCGTGCTGCCGGTGCTGGCCATGAAGCTCGGCTCGCTGGTGCAAACCGAAGGTCGCGAACGCGGCGCGGTGCGGTGGCAGTTCCTCGCCTCGGTGTGCGGGATCGTCGTCTCGTTCCTGGCGCTGGCGCTGATGATGACCGCGCTACGCCTGGGGAATCAGGCGCTCGGCTGGGGCATCCAGTTCCAGAACCCGTGGTTTATCGGCGCGATGGCGCTGGTGATGGTGCTGTTCAGCGCCAGTTTATTGGGGCTGTTCGAAATCCGCCTCTCCTCCAGCGCCAGCACTTTCCTCGCCACCAGGGGCGGCAACGGCTTAATGGGCCATTTCTGGCAGGGCGCCTTCGCCACCCTGCTGGCGACGCCCTGTACCGCGCCGTTCCTCGGTACCGCCGTGTCGGTGGCGCTGGTGGCGCCCCTGCCGCTGCTGTGGGGCATTTTCGTCGCCATGGGGATCGGCATGAGCCTGCCGTGGCTGCTGATCGTTGCCTGGCCGGGTCTGGCGCAACGTCTACCGCGCCCGGGCCGCTGGATGAATCATCTGCGGGTGGTGCTGGGGCTAATGATGCTTGGTTCAGCGCTATGGCTGGTCAGCCTGCTGACGATCCACATCGGCCGTACGCCGGTGCTTACCCTGCTGGTGATTCTGGCCATCGCCCTGCTAGTGGCCACCGCCTGGCGCTACCGCTGGCGGACGGCGCTGCGCGCGGGCGCCCTGGCCATCGTGGTAGCGGGCGCCGTCGCCTTTGTTGCCCAACAGGACGGCCAGGGCCCGCGCCGCGACCGGGTTAACTGGCAGCCGCTCAGCGAGCAGGCTATCGCCAGCGCCCTGGCGGAGCATAAACGGGTATTTATTGATGTCACCGCCGACTGGTGCGTGACCTGTAAAGCCAATAAATACAACGTGCTGCTGCGCGACGACGTCCAGCAGGCGCTGTTAGCGCCAGACGTAGTCGCCCTGCGCGGCGACTGGAGCCGCCCCTCCGCTGACATTAGCCAGTTTTTAACCGCACGCGGCAGCGCCGCGGTGCCGTTTAACCAGATTTACGGACCGGAATTGCCGCAGGGACAGATTCTGCCTGCGCTGTTAGACCGCGAACACCTTCTCGCCACCCTGTCCGCCGCTAAAGGAAAATAACATGAGAACTATCACCGCATTATTACTGCTGTGCGTATCGGCCTTCAGCTTCGCCGCCCCGGCGGAAGAACCACAATCGAACGGTAATGACCAGTTAGCCCAGCTGCTGTTTAACGATCCAAATAGCCCGCGCACCGGCGCGAAAGAGCCAAAACTCACGATCGTCTCGTTTACCGATTACAACTGCCCTTACTGCAAACAGTTTGATCCGCTGCTGGAAAAAATCGTCCACGATAATCCGGACATCCAGCTCATCGTTAAGCTGCTGCCGTTTAAAGGGCAGAGTTCGGTGAATGCCGCTAAAACCGCGCTCTCCACCTGGCGTCAGCAGCCCGATAAATTCTGGGCGCTGCATCAGCGGCTGATGGCGAAAAAAGGCTATCACGATGACGCCAGTATCGCCGCCGCGCAGAAGAAAACCGCCACCGATAGTGTAAATATCGATGACAAGACCATGGATTCGCTGAAGATGAACCTGATTTTGTCGCAGGTGCTGAATATTCAGGGCACCCCGGCAACGATCATCGGCGATCAGATGGTGGCCGGCGCGATCCCTGCTGATGAGCTGGAGGGGCTGGTGAAAGAGCAGCTGGCGAAAGCCCGTGGCCAGTAAAATCAGGCGCTGGCTGCGCGAGCTGGCGGTGTGGCTGCTGATTGGCGCGGCGGCGAGCCTGGCGGTGGATTATTTTCGCCAGCCCGCGCTGCCGCAAAACGTCAGCGCCACATCGCTGCAGACACTCGACGGCAGGACGCTGGATCTGAACGCCATGAGCCAGCAAAAGCCGCTGCTGCTGTACGTCTGGGCGACCTGGTGCGGAGTTTGTCGCTATACCACGCCGTCGGTGGCATCGCTTGCCGCCGACGGCGGCAATGTGCTGACGGTAGCCCTGCGTTCCGGCGATAACGCCGCGCTGGAGAAGTGGCTGAGCAGGAAGAAAATGGCGCTGCCGACGGTAAATGATCCGAGCGGCCAGCTGGCGCGGCAGTGGGATATCCAGGTAACGCCAACGCTGGTGGTCATTTCTCAAGGCGAGGTGAAGTCGGTTACCACCGGCTGGACCAGCAGTTGGGGAATGCGCCTGAGGCTGTGGCTGGCCTCCTGGTAAACCGTCGGGTTACCCGGCTCGCATCGTTGGGTAGCCCGGATAAGGCGTAGCCGCTATCCGGGAAGGTTACCCGGCAAGCGCAGCGCCGCCGGGCAATAGACATCTACGGGTTATTTACCGCCTGCCAGTTCGAGGAAGCTACCCGTCACATACGACGCTTTGTCGCTCAGCAGCCAGGCAATGGCCTGAGCGACCTCTTCCGGCTGGCCGCCGCGCTGCATCGGTAGCGAACCTTTCACTCGATCCACGCGTCCCGGTTCACCGCCGGAGGCGTGCATCTCGGTATAAATCAGCCCCGGACGCACGCCGTTGACCCGGATCCCCTGCGCCGCCACCTCCAGCGCCAGCCCGGTGGTCAGGGTATCTACCGCCCCTTTCGACGCGGCATAGTCAACGTACTCCCCCGGCGCGCCAAGGCGCGACGCCGCCGACGACACGTTAACTATCGCCCCGCCCTTACCGCCATGTCGATGTGACATGCGCTTTACCGCCTCACGACAGCAGAGGAAGTAACCGGTGACGTTGGTGGCCAGCACGCGGTTAATACGCTCGGCGCTCAGGCTCTCCACCGTACACTGGGTAAACAGGATCCCGGCGTTGTTGACCAGCGCCGTCAGCGGCTCGCCCATGCGGTCAACTGCCTCAAACATCGCCATCACCTGCGCTTCATCGCTGATGTCCGCCCGCAGCGCCGTGGCTTTGCCGCCAGACGCCACAATGGTATTCACCACCTCGGTGGCGGCGTTAATGTTGTGATGGTAATTGACCGCCACGGTATACCCTTCCTGCGCCAGCAGCAGCGCCGTCGCCCGGCCTATGCCGCGGCTCGCGCCGCTAATAAGAGCTATTCCCATACCTTCCCTCCAAAAAAATAAAGGCGCCGCAGCGCCTTTAAAAGTTTAGCTAAAACGCAAACTTACTGGTATTCGCTCATCGGTACGCAGGAGCAGAACAGGTTGCGGTCGCCGTAGACATCATCCAGACGTTTCACCGTCGGCCAGTACTTGTTGTGCAACCCTGCCGGGAATACCGCCAGCTCGCGGCTGTACGGATGGTTCCACTCGCCCACCAGCTCGCCCTGGGTGTGCGGCGCGTTCACCAGAGGGTTATCCTCCAACGGCCATTCGCCGGCTTTGACGCGGTCGATTTCCGCGCGGATCGCCAGCATCGCGTCGATAAAGCGGTCCAGCTCGACCTTGCTTTCCGATTCCGTCGGCTCAACCATCAGCGTTCCCGCTACCGGGAAAGACATGGTCGGGGCATGGAAGCCAAAGTCGATCAGGCGCTTGGCGATATCCAGCTCGCTAATGCCGGTCTCTTCTTTCAGCGGACGAATATCGAGAATGCATTCGTGCGCTACGCGACCATCGCGACCGGTGTAGAGCACCGGGTAGGCGTCTTTCAGTCGGGTAGCGATGTAGTTGGCGTTAAGGATCGCGTTCTGGCTCGCCTGCTTCAGCCCTTCCGCGCCCATCATGCGGATATACATCCAGCTGATCGGCAAAATGGACGCGCTGCCGAACGGCGCGGCGGAAACCGCGCCCTGGCGGGTCAGCATACCTTCAATCTGTACCACGCTGTGGCCCGGCACGAACGGCGCCAGGTGCGCTTTCACGCCGATTGGGCCCATGCCCGGGCCGCCGCCGCCGTGCGGAATGCAGAACGTTTTATGCAGGTTGAGGTGCGAAACGTCGGCGCCGATAAAGCCCGGAGAGGTGATCCCGACCTGGGCGTTCATGTTGGCGCCGTCGAGATAAACCTGGCCGCCAAACTGGTGCACGATCTCGCACACTTCGCGAATGGTCTCTTCATACACGCCGTGGGTCGACGGATAGGTGACCATGATGCAGGAGAGATTGGCCCCCGCCTGCTCTGCTTCTTCACGCAGATCGGCGAGATCGATGTTGCCGTTTTTATCACAGGCAACGACCACTACCTGCATACCCGCCATCTGCGCGGAAGCCGGGTTGGTGCCGTGCGCGGAGCTAGGGATCAGGCAGATATCGCGATGGCCTTCGTTGCGGCTCTCGTGATAATGGCGAATCGCCAGCAGACCAGCATATTCACCCTGCGCGCCGGAGTTCGGCTGCATGCAGACGGCGTCATAGCCGGTCAGTTTCACCAGCCAGTCGGAAAGCTGGGCGATCATCTGCTGATACCCTTCCGCCTGCTCGACCGGGCAGAACGGGTGCAGCTCGGCGAATTCCGGCCAGGTGATCGGGATCATCTCCGCCGCGGCGTTCAGTTTCATGGTGCAGGAACCCAGCGGGATCATCGCCTGGTTCAGCGCCAGATCTTTACGCTCCAGGGCGTGCATGTAGCGCATCATCTCGGTTTCGCTATGGTAGCGGTTAAACACCGGATGGGTGAGGATCGCATCGTCGCGCAGCATCGCCGCCGGGATCGAACGGCTATCCAGCGCCACGTCTTTATCCAGGGTATCGATATCCAGACCGTGATCGTCGCCGACGATGGCGCGGAACAGGTTCAGCACATCTTCGCGGGTGGTCGCTTCATCGAGCGTAATGCCCACCGCGCCGTGAATATCGCTGCGCAGGTTAATCTGCAGGGCTTCGGCACGCGCCAGCACCGCGGCTTTATCCGCCACTTCGACGCACAGGGTGTCGAAGTAGTGGGCATGGCGCAGCTTCAGCCCTTTCTTCTGCAGGCCGTCGGCCAGAATGTCGGTCAGACGATGAATGCGACCAGCGATACGTTTCAGACCCGCCGGGCCGTGGAATACCGCGTACAGGCTGGCGATGTTGGCCAGCAGCACCTGCGAGGTACAAATGTTGGAGTTCGCTTTCTCACGGCGGATGTGCTGCTCGCGAGTCTGCATCGCCATGCGCAGCGCGGTATTCCCCGCCGCATCTTTCGATACGCCGATAATCCGGCCCGGCATGGAGCGTTTGAATTCATCTTTCGCCGCGAAGAAGGCTGCGTGCGGGCCGCCGTAGCCCATCGGCACGCCGAAGCGTTGGGCGGAACCGAAAACGATATCCGCGCCCTGCTTGCCCGGCGCCGTCAGCAGCACCAGCGCCATAAAGTCGGCAGCGACGCTGACAATCACTTTGCGCGCTTTCAGCTCGGCGATCAGTTTGCTGTAATCGTGGATTTCGCCGGTGGTGCCCACCTGCTGCAGCAGCACGCCGAAGACATCCTGGTGATCGAGCACTTTGTCGGCGTCATCAACGATCACCTCGAAGCCGAAGGTTTCCGCGCGGGTGCGCACCACGTCCAGGGTTTGCGGATGGACATCGGCGGCAACGAAGAAGCGGTTGGCGCTCTTCAGTTTACTGACGCGTTTGGCCATCGCCATCGCTTCGGCGGCGGCGGTGGCTTCATCAAGCAGCGAAGCGGAAGCGATATCCAACCCGGTCAGATCCAGAGTGACCTGCTGGAAGTTGAGCAGCGACTCCAGACGGCCCTGGGATACTTCCGGCTGGTAAGGGGTATAGGCGGTATACCAGCCCGGGTTTTCCAGCATGTTGCGCTGAATGACCGGCGGCAGCTGCACGGCGGTATAGCCCATGCCGATGTAAGACTTGAAGCGCTTGTTGCGACTGGCAATCGCCTTCAGCTCCGCCAGCGCGGCGAATTCGGTAGTCGCGTCGCCCACCTGCGGTGGGGTCGCCAGCTGGATATCCTGCGGCACAATCTGGCCGATCAGGGCGTTAAGCGAATCCGCGCCGACGGTCTTCAGCATCTCTTGCTGTTGCTGAGCGTCCGGGCCAATGTGACGTTCAATAAAGGCGTCGCGGTTTTCAAGCTGACTTAAAGTCTGAGTCATGAGCGATGGTTCCTGAAACGTGCGGTGAATCGTGGTTGTCTGACTGGTTTGCCCGGCAAGCGCTGATGCTTACCGGGCCAGAATACGCAAAATCATTCGCGTTGCAGGAAGGCGGCGACACAGCGACTCCCCGGGAGCTTACAAAAGTAAGTGACCGGGGGGAGCCAGGAAGCCAACGCCCCTGCAGCGTGAAGGATGAAGCGTATTTATTCGTCTTCCAGTAAAGCTTCATACGCGGCGGCATCCAGCAGCGCGGCAACCTGCGCTTCGTCGCTGGCTTTGATCTTGAAGATCCAGCCGTCGGTATACGGGTCGCTGTTGACCAGTTCCGGAGAGTCGTTCAGCTCTTCGTTGACGGCAACGATTTCACCGCTAATCGGCGCGTAGATATCGGAGGCCGCCTTCACGGATTCGGCAACCGCGCAATCGGCGCCCGCTTCAACGGTGGCGCCCACTTCCGGCAGGTCAACGAAAACCATATCGCCAAGCAGCTCCTGCGCGTGCTCGGTGATCCCTACGGTATAGGTGCCGTCCGCTTCTTTACGCAGCCACTCGTGTTCTTTGCTGTATTTCAGTTCTGCTGGTACGTTGCTCATCAATTCATCTCCAAAAAAGGGAAATCACACAATGGCTTTGCCATTGCGTACAAAACCAGGTTTAGTCACTTTTACCGGCATCTCACGGTTACGGATTTGCACCACCGCGGTGTCGCCAATCCCGGCCGGCACGCGAGCCAGCGCGATGCTGTAGCCCAGCGTCGGCGAGAAGGTGCCGCTGGTGATAATGCCTTCTTTTTGATTACCGTCGCTATCGGTAAAACGGACCGGCAGACCACCGCGCAGGACGCCTTTCTCGGTCATCACCAGGCCAACCAGCTGCTCGGTGCCTTTTTCGCGCTGCGTCTCCAGCGCTTCGCGGCCGATGAAGTTACGATCGGCGGGCTCCCAGGCGATAGTCCAGCCCATGTTCGCCGCCAGCGGGGAAACGCCTTCGTCCATCTCCTGGCCGTACAAGTTCATCCCGGCCTCCAGGCGCAGGGTGTCGCGCGCGCCAAGACCGCACGGCTTAACGCCAGCGTCCAGCAGACCGCGCCAGAAATCAGCCGCCTGCTCGTTCGGCATCGCAATTTCATAACCCGCTTCGCCGGTATAGCCGGTGGTGGCGATAAACAGGTCGCCGGCCTGCACGCCGAAGAACGGCTTCATGCCTTCCACGGCCTGACGTTGAGCGTCGGTAAACAGCGTCGCCGCCTTCGCTTTCGCCTGGGGGCCCTGGACCGCGATCAGCGACAGATCGTCGCGAACGGTAATTTCAAGGCCGTAAGGTTCAGCTTGTTCGGAGATCCAGGCGAGGTCTTTTTCGCGGGTGGCGGAGTTAACAACGAGGCGGAAATAATCTTCAGAAAGGAAATAGACAATCAGGTCGTCGATGACGCCGGCGGAGGCGGTCAGCATGCCGGTGTAGAGCGCTTTGCCTGGGGTGGTGAGCTTCGCCACATCGTTGGCCAGCAAATAGCGCAAGAACTCGCGGATCCGGCTGCCGTGGAAATCGACGATGGTCATATGCGACACATCGAACATCCCTGCATCGCCGCGCACCGCATGGTGCTCATCAATCTGGGACCCGTAATGCAGCGGCATCATCCAGCCATGGAAATCCACCATGCGCGCGCCGCACAGCGTGTGTTGTTCATACAACGGAGTCTGTTGAGCCATCTTTTCCTCATCGAATAAAACGGAACCAGCCACGAAATTGTCGGCGATTTTGCGCCACGAAATTCGGCGTCGGCATCGCTGACGGACGCCGACGCAAACGTTATCTTTGGCCTGAACTTACCACCGAACCCGGCGCTAAACCATAAGCTCATTCAGGGCATCACATTAGCTTATGGCTAAAATCCGCCGAAAAGCCTACAGAGTTATTGACTGGAAAAAAGCGATTTACGCCACATAAAATTAACATTAACGGCGCGGCAATTAGGTAATGATGGTGTTTTATGCGATTTTACGGCTCTAATTTCTTTAACAAAAAAAAGGGCGCATTAATAAATCTAATGCGAAAAAAGAGGTGAAATTAGAATATTTCAAATGAGGGGGAAAACCCGGCGCCCAGGCCGGGTGAAAGAAGTGTGACGCGGTTAACGTAACCAGGCAGGCAGATCGTTGAGGCCCATCGCCTGGCGAATCAGCTGCGGTTTCACGCCCGGCAGCGTATCGGCCAGTTTGAGTCCCACATCGCGAAGAAATTTCTTCGCCGGATGGCTCCCGGAGAACATTTCGCGGAAGCCCTGCATGCCCGCCAGCATCAGCGCCGCGCTGTGCTTGCGGCTGCGCTCGTAGCGGCGCAGATAAAGATGCTGGCCGATATCTTTGCCCTGAGCGTGCAGGCGCTTCAGCTCGTCAATAAGCTCGGCGGCATCCATAAAACCGAGGTTGACCCCCTGCCCGGCCAGCGGATGGATGGTATGCGCGGCATCGCCGACCAGCGCCAGTCGGTGGGCGGCAAACTGACGGGCATAGCGGCCGGTCAGCGGGAAAACTTCACGTTCACTTGCCAGTTGGCAGAGGCCAAGGCGATTATCGAACGCGATATTCAGCGCCTGGTTGAAGGTGGTTTCATCAGCCTGCTGCATCCGCTGCGCTTCCCCCGGCGATAGCGACCAGACGATCGAGCACAGGTGCGGATCGCTGAGCGGCAGGAAGGCGAGGATCCCGTCGCCATGGAACGCCTGGCGGGCCACCGCCTGATGCGGCTCAGCGGTACGGATGGTCGCCACCAGCGCATGATGATGGTAATCCCAGAAGGTCAGCGGAATATCGGCTTTATTGCGCAGCCATGAATTGGCACCATCGGCGCCGATCACCAGCCGCGCGGTCAGCATGCTGCCGTCCTGCAGGCTGAGAAAGGCTTCATTCTCGCCCCACGCCACCTGCTGAAGTTCCGCCGGAGCCAGTAGGGTAACGTCAGCGCAACGCTGCGCCTTCTGCCACAATGCATGATGCACTACGGCATTTTCGATAATATAGCCAAGGTGGCTAAAGCCCATGCTCTGGTCATCGAAGCTAATGTGGCCAAAGCTGTCTTTATCCCACACTTCCATACCGTGATAGCAGCTGGCCCGCTGGGCGACGATCTCGCGCCAGACGTCCAGCTTTGTCAGCAGCTTTTCGCTGGCGGCATTAATTGCCGAAACGCGCAGCGCCGGCGGCGCATCGGCGGCCAGCGGTCGCGGCTCTGCTTTCTCCAGCACTGCGACGCGCAGGCCGCTACCCTGTAGACCGCAGGCTACCGCCAGCCCCACCATTCCACCGCCAACAATGGCAACATCAACACTTTGCACGTTCTACTCCTTAACGGGGAACCCAACCGAGGGTACGCTGCGCCAGCGCATCGCGCGCCGGGGTAAATAATTCCATCGCCATCAGACCGACGTTGCGCCCCGCCACCAGCGGCGCCCAACGGTTGGCAAACAGATGCACCAGCCCATCGGTCACGCCGATGGTGGCGGCTTTATCCCCTGCCCTGCGCGCCTGATAGCGGCACAGCAGCGGATAATGACCGACATCTTCGCCGCTGAGATGGGCGTCAGCGAGTAATTCCGCCAGGCTCATCACATCGCGCAGGCCGAGATTAAAGCCCTGCCCGGCGATCGGGTGCAGCGTCTGCGCCGCGTTGCCGACCAGCGCCAGGCGGTGCGACACCGCGCGGCTGGCGGTGGTGAGGGCCAGCGGATAGACGCTGCGCTTCCCGGCGTGGGTAATACGCCCCAGCCGCCAGCCGAACGCCTGCTGCAGCTCCTGACAAAAGCGTTCGTCAGACCAGCTCTGCACCTCATCGCGGCGCGACTGCGGATGACACCACACCAGCGAGCAGCGCCCTTGCGACATCGGCAGCATCGCCAGCGGGCCATGCTCGGTAAAGCGCTCGAAGGCGCGACCTTCGTGGGGCAACGCGGTGCTGACGTTAGCAATGATCGCTATCTGCTCATACGGCTGCTGCTGCCAGCTGATGCCGCAGCGGGCGCCCAGTGCCGAACGGGAACCGTCCGCCGCCACCAGCAGCTTACCGTTAATGATTTCGCCGCCCTCAAGCGTAAGGCTGACGCTCTCCTGGCTGCGACTGACCGCTTCCACTTTCGCCGGACAGTGCAGCGTGACGCCCGGCGCCTCGCGCAGCAGACCAAACAGCCGCTGGCCGACATCGTGGAGTTCAACCACCTGGCCCAGCGCCGACAGGCCATAATCCGCGGCCGCCAGATTCACAAACCCGGCATGACCGCGGTCGCTGACGTGTACTCGCTGGATGGGCGTCGCGCGTTCGGCGAGGCGTTGCCAGATACCGATACGCGCCAGCTGCTGGCAGGTGCCCGCAGCCAGGGCGATCGCCCGGTCGTCAAAGCCAGGGTGGCGTGACGAATGCGGATCCTGCGCTTCAATGAGGTGGACCGGCAGCGCGCCGCCGGTCAAACGGGAGATGGCCAGCGCGAGCGTCGCCCCGGTCATCCCCCCCCCGACGATCAGCACGCTCATGACTGGCGCGCCGCCGCCATCAGCGCCTCGATCTCATCCGCCTTCTTCACCACGCCGGCGGTGAGATTTTCGTTACCGTCTTCGGTAATCACGATGTCATCTTCAATACGGATGCCGATGCCGCGATACTGCGCCGGCACGTCGGCATCGGTGGCGATATACAGTCCCGGCTCGACGGTCAGCACCATTCCCGGCTCCAGGACGCGCGAACGGTCGGTGTCGTAATTACCGACATCGTGCACATCCAGACCCAGCCAGTGGCTCAGGCCATGCATAAAGTACGGGCGGTGGGCGTTGTTGGCGATAAGCTCGTCAATCTCGCCTTTCAGGATCCCCAGCCGCACCAGGCCGGTAATCATAATGCGCACCACTTCCTGGTTGACCTGACAGATCGAGGTGCCCGGCCGATAGAGTTTCAGCGCGGTCTCCAGCGATTCGAGCACAATGTCGTAGATCTCGCGCTGCGGCTGGGTAAATTTACCGTTTACCGGGAAGGTGCGGGTAATGTCCCCGGCATAGCCGCGATACTCGCAGCCGGCGTCAATCAGGACTAAATCGCCGTCGCGCAGTTCAGATTCGTTTTCGGTGTAGTGCAGAATACAGCCGTTTTCGCCGCCGCCAACGATGGTGTTATAGGACGGGAAACGTGCCCCGTGGCGGTTGAATTCATGGAGAATTTCACCTTCCAGCTGATATTCGAACATGCCAGGGCGGCATTTTTCCATCGCCCGGGTATGGGCCAGCGCGGTAATCTCCCCGGCGCGGCGCATCACGGCAAGCTCTTCCGCGGATTTAAACAGGCGCATCTCATGCACAATGGGCCGCCAGTCGATAACCGAGTTCGGCGCCTGCAGATTCTGGCGCGCGCCTTTGCGCAGTTTTTCGAGGGCGTTGAACACAATCTCATCGGCATAGGCATATTCACCCTGGGCGAAGTAGATCGCGTCCAGACCGTTGAGCAGCTGATACAGCTGCTGGTTGATTTCGCTGAACGCCAGCGCCCGGTCGACGCCAAGCTTCGCCGGCGCGGCCTCCTGGCCCAGACGGCGTCCAAACCAGATCTCAGCGGTCAGATCGCGAACCCGGTTGAACAGCACGCTATGGTTGTGGGTTTCATCGCTTTTAATCAACACCAGCAGCGCTTCCGGTTCGTTAAAGCCGGTGAAGTACCAGAAATCGCTGTTCTGCCGGTAGGGATATTCCGAATCTGCACTGCGCACCGCTTCCGGTGCGGCGAAAATCAGCGCCGCGCTGCCTGGCTGCATCTGCGCCAACAGCGTCTGGCGACGCGATAGAAATTCCTGCTGAGTCATGACGCCCCCTGAACGAATTTTAGTTAGTGTAATGTCGGTTTGCGGACTTCCGGTGCGGTTGGCTGCTGACGGGCAAAGGTGTCGTGGCACAGCAGTGCGGCAACGCGGACATACTCGATAATCTCCTCCAGAGACATCTCCAGCTCTTCCTGATCTTCGTCTTCATCGTAGCCCAGCTGGGCAATATTACGCAGATCGTCAATCGCTTCCCCGGTTTCATCCTTCACTTTATCCAGCTTCGGCTGGCTAACGCCAAGACCAAGCAGGAAGTGGTTGACCCAACCGGCGAGGGCGTCGGCACGGTCAAAGACGCTCACCGCATCGCCTTCCGGCAGATACAGTTGAAAGAGGAAACCGTCGTCATCCAGTGAATCGCTGATGGCGGAATGCATGTTACGCAGCGCCTGAGCCAGTTCATGGCCAAAGGCGAGACCTTCGTTGGTCAGGTCGTGCACCAGCGGCTGCCAGCTGCTGTCCGTGTTGCCGCCGCACAGCAATCCGCTGATCAAACCGTGCATTTCGGCCGGGGTGAGACCTACCCCTTGTTGGTTCAGTAACTGGTCTACATCGTTGTAACCAGGCATTTCGTTCTGTATAGACATGCGCATTCGTCATCGTTGGGAGGAATATTCATGGTATGCTACCACTTTGGACCCTGGTGAACCAGAATAGGGCTTGTATCTTCGCACCAGGGTAGCTATAGTGTCGCCCCTTCGCAGACCCGGGCCAGGGTGTGAAGGCAGCGCAGTCAATCAGCAGGAAGGTGGCATGTCTGCACAACCCGTAGATCTCCAAATTTTCGGCCGTTCACTGCGAGTGAATTGCCCGCCTGAACAAAGGGATGCCCTGAATCAGGCAGCTGAAGACCTTAATCAGCGGTTGCAAGATTTAAAAGAACGCACTAGAGTCACAAATACTGAGCAGCTGGTCTTCATCGCGGCGTTGAACATCAGCTATGAGTTGACTCAGGAAAAAGCGAAGACCCGCGACTACGCTTCCAGCATGGAGCAGCGCATTCGCATGCTTCAGCAGACCATCGAACAAGCATTGCTTGAGCAAGGTCGCATAAGCGAAAAGCCAGGGTCGAAGTTTGAATAACACTTTGCAGTTAACTGTGTTAGAGTAATCGCAAGAACAAAATTTCTCTGAGATGTTTGCAAGCGGGCCAGTCCCCTGAGCCGATATTTCATACCACAAGAATGTGGCGCTCCACGGTTGGTGAGCATGCTCGGTTCGTCCGAGAAGCCTTAAAACCGTGACGACACATTCACCTTGAACCAAGGGTTCAAGGGTTACAGCCTGCGGCGGCATCTCGGAGATTCCCTTCTTTACTTCGCATCATCCCCCATACGTGTTTTCGGCTGAAGCCGCCCTGTATTACACTTGCTCCTATTGTTTCGCCAGCCCGTAACGAGACCTGCATGACTATACAGCCCGATACCCTGCTCTCCCGTCAGCATATTCGCCAGCAGATCCGCGATCGTCGACGCGCACTCAGCCCGGAGCAACAGCGCCTGTTTGCCCAACAGGCCGCCGAGCGGATGATGGCCTGGCCGCCGATAGTTCTCGCTCATAACGTGGCGCTGTTTCTCTCCTTTGACGGCGAGCTGGACACCCAGCCGCTGATCGACCAGCTCTGGCGCGCCGGCAAGCGGGTATATCTCCCGGTGCTGCATCCCTTTAGCCCCGGCAATCTGCTGTTTTTACACTACCATCCGCAGAGCCAACTGATCGTGAATCGCCTGAAGATCCGCGAACCGAAGCTCGATGTGCGGGATGTGCTGCCGCTGGCTGAACTCGATGTGCTGGTGACCCCGCTGGTGGCCTTCGATGTCAGTGGCCAACGGCTGGGAATGGGCGGCGGTTTTTACGACCGGACGCTGCAAAACTGGCAGCAGTATCGCCTGCAGCCGGTGGGCTACGCGCACGACTGCCAGCAGGTGGATAGCCTGCCGAGCGAAGAGTGGGATATCCCGCTGCCGGCGGTCATCACCCCGGGAAAAACCTGGTGTTGGTAGGTACGCGGGGACGAGAAATTCAGCCTGGAAAGTATTAACAAAAAAACGGGCAGGTACGCGACCTGCCCGAGAGGCAAAAATGATTAGAACAGCAGACGGGCGCGGATAGTCCCCGGGATCGCTTTCATTGCCTGCAGCGCCTGCTGGGCAACATCTTCTTCCGCTTCAATATCAATCACCACGTAGCCCATCTGCGGCGACGTTTGCAGATACTGGGCGGCAATGTTGATGCTCTGCGCGGCGAAGATTTGGTTGATTGCGGTCAGGACGCCCGGCCGGTTCTCATGGATATGCAGCAGACGACGGCCGCCGTGCAGCGGTAGAGAAACTTCCGGGAAGTTAACTGCCGACAGGGTTGACCCGTTGTCAGAGTATTTCGCCAGCTTGCCAGCTACTTCCAGACCGATGTTCTCCTGCGCTTCCTGAGTGGAGCCACCGATATGCGGTGTGAGGATCACGTTATCAAACTCGCACAGCGGCGAAGTGAAGGGGTCGCTGTTGGTCGCAGGTTCAGTCGGGAAGACGTCGATAGCCGCCCCGGCCAGATGCTTACTGGCCAGCGCATCGCATAGCGCCGGAATGTCCACCACGGTACCGCGGGAGGCGTTGATCAGCAGCGCGCCCGGCTTCATCAGCGCCAGTTCTTCCGCACCCATCATATTTTTGGTAGAGGCGTTTTCCGGCACGTGCAGGCTGACCACATCGCTCATGTTCAGCAGGTCGGAGAGATGCTGTACCTGAGTGGCGTTGCCGAGCGGCAGTTTGTTTTCAATATCATAGAAGAAGACGTGCATTCCCAGCGATTCCGCCAGAATGCCAAGCTGGGTACCGATGTGGCCGTAACCGATGATGCCCAGCTTTTTACCACGCGCTTCGAAGCTGCCGACCGCCTGCTTGTTCCACACCCCGCGGTGCGCTTTGGCGTTGGCTTCCGGCACGCCGCGCAGCATCAGCAGCAGTTCGCCGATCACCAACTCGGCCACCGAGCGGGTGTTAGAGAACGGCGCGTTAAACACCGGAATACCGCGCTTCGCAGCGGCGTTCAGATCGACCTGGTTGGTCCCGATGCAGAAGCAACCGACGGCAACCAGTTTTTCCGCTGCGGCGAAAATCTCTTCAGTCAGATGGGTACGGGAACGCAGGCCGATGAAATGGGCATCACGGATCGACGCTTTCAGCTGTTCTGAATCCAGCGCGCCTTTATGAAATTCAATGTTGGTGTAACCCGCTGCGCGAAGGCTATCGATTGCCTTTTGATGCACACCTTCAACCAGCAGAAATTTAATCTTGTCTTTTTCCAGTGATACCTTAGCCATTTCCCCGTCCTGTTTTGTCTTAACTGATGTCGTGCTGAACGAAAGTTCGTCTCAGCAACATATCAAAAAAAACTATCGCGGCAATATGAACGTTTGCGTCGCCGTCCTGAAGAAATGTCATCCAGAGGGAAATCGCAGGACAAAACACCAGAAAGAGAAGAAATGGTAGCGTGTAAATCAGAATGGTTGCATAAATGTGACAGAAGTCACCAAATTGCACCTGGTGAAAAAATATTTGCGAGGGAGCCGGTCGGCTCCCTGCGGACAGACTATTTTACGATGGTCTTCACGCCGTCGGCAGTGCCAATCAGCGCCACGTCGGCGCCACGGTTGGCGAACAGCCCCACGGTGACGACGCCAGGAATACCATTGATCGCGTTTTCCAGCGCGATCGCATCGAGAATTTCCAGGCCGTGCACGTCAAGGATCACGTTGCCGTTATCGGTCACCACGCCCTGACGGTACTCTGGACGGCCGCCCAGCTTGACCAGCTGACGCGCCACGGCGCTGCGCGCCATCGGAATGACTTCCACCGGCAGCGGGAACTTGCCCAGAATATCGACCTGCTTGGAGGCGTCGGCGATGCAGATAAATTTATCCGCGACCGAGGCGATGATCTTTTCACGGGTCAGCGCCGCGCCGCCGCCTTTGATCATCTGCATATGGCCGTTGATCTCATCCGCGCCGTCAACATAGATCCCCAGGCGATCGACGCTGTTAAGATCGAAGACGGTGATCCCGAGGCTTTTCAGCTTCTCGGTGGAGGCGTCGGAGCTGGAAACCGCCCCTTCGATCTGCCCCTTCATAGTGCCCAGCGCGTCAATAAAATGGGCCGCCGTCGAGCCGGTGCCTACGCCGACAATAGTCCCTGGCTGTACATATTGCAGTGCTGCCCAACCTACCGCTTTTTTCAGTTCATCCTGCGTCATAATTCTGGTCCGAGATGTGAATGCCTGTGGCGCATTATAGAACATCGATAGTGGAAATGTCCCTGCGATGCAGATCACACAACTGAACAGACCAATTTCGTCTGTATCAAATAAAAATTTATGTCATAGTGCGAGATAACGATTAGTTATGGGGGCACGCCAGAATAATGAAACGACCGGACTACAGGACACTACAAGCGCTGGATGCGGTGATTAGGGAACGAGGATTTGAGCGCGCCGCGCAGAAGCTATGTATTACCCAGTCCGCCGTCTCACAGCGTATTAAGCAGCTGGAAAATATGTTCGGCCAGCCGCTGCTGGTGCGTACCGTGCCGCCGCGCCCCACCGAGCAAGGACAGAAACTGCTGGCTCTGTTGCGCCAGGTTGAACTGCTGGAGGAAGAGTGGCTGGGCGATGAACAAACCGGCTCTACGCCGCTGCTGCTGTCGCTGGCGGTGAACGCCGACAGTCTGGCGACCTGGCTGCTGCCGGCGCTGGCCAACGTTCTGTCAGACTCCCCTATTCGTCTCAACCTGCAGGTGGAAGATGAAACCCGCACCCAGGAGCGCCTGCGCCGTGGCGAAGTAGTGGGCGCAGTGAGTATCCAGCCGCAGGCGCTGCCAAGCTGCCTGGTGGATCAGCTGGGGGCGCTCGATTACCTGTTTGTCGCATCAAAAGAGTTTGCGCAACGCTATTTCCCGAATGGCGTGACGCGTTCGGCGCTGCTTAAGGCGCCGGTCGTCGCCTTCGACCATCTGGACGATATGCATCAGGCGTTCCTGCAGCAAAACTTCGACCTGCCGCCGGGCAGCGTCCCCTGCCACATCGTCAACTCGTCGGAAGCTTTCGTGCAGCTGGCGCGCCAGGGCACCACCTGCTGTATGATCCCGCATCTGCAGATCGAAAAAGAGCTCAACAGCGGCGAACTTATCGATCTCACCCCGGGCCTGTTCCAGCGCCGCATGCTCTACTGGCACCGCTTCGCCCCGGAAAGCCGCATGATGCGCCGGGTGACCGATGCGCTCATTGACTACGGACACAAGGTGCTGCGTCAGGATTAAACCGCGGGCATAAAAAAGCCACTTCGCTGAAGTGGCTTTTTTGTTTCTATCGCTTACTGGGCCGGTTTCGGCGTTTCCGCCGGTTTCGCCGGGGTGGCTGGAGCAGCGGCTTGCGCCGGCTGCAGCTCAAAGACTACATCGACCTGGTCGTCAAACTGGATAGTCGCCTGCTCGTAGGTTTCCTGGGCAGAAACCGGCGCAGCGTCAGCGGCCTTCATCATGCGAACCATCGGGCTCGGCTGATAGTTGGAGACATGGTAGCGCACGCTGTACACCGGACCCAGCTTGCTGTGGAAGCCTGCGGCCAGCTCCTGCGCCTGATGCACGGCGTCGTCGATCGCCGCTTTACGCGCTTTATCTTTGTAGGCGTCCGGTTGCGCAACGCCCAGCGAGACGGAGCGAATTTCGTTGAGACCCGCTTTCAGGGCGCCATCCAGCAGACCGTTGAGTTTATCCAGCTGGCGCAAGGTCACTTCCACTGTGCGCACCGCGCGATAGCCTTTCAGAATGCTTTTCCCGTTCTGATAGTCGTAATCAGGCTGGGTACGCAGATTCGCCGAGTTGATGTCCTTTTTAGCAATACCGCTCTTTTCGAGGAAAGAGAGATATTGCGCAACGCGATCGTCAGCCTGTTTTTTTGCCGACGCGGCGTCTTTTGCCGACACGTTCACTTCGATCGCCAGGGTGGCGATGTCCGGAACCGCGGCAACGCTTGCTGTGCCTGAAGTCACAATATGCGGGCCATCCGGCAATTCGCTGGCCTGTGCCGCCATCGTGGTCAATCCGAGTGTTGCCGCCAGGGCTAAGACTTTTAACTTCACTGTCGTTTCTCCATGTTACTTAAATCGCCCTTACGGGACGCATGCCAGCAAGCTTAGCGCGTACAGCAGGAAAGTCCATCGGACAACGCTTAGTTAAGCAACGCCTGGATATGGCTGACGCCTTCTCTTGCCAGCTGAAACGCAATAAACCACATGACGGCGCCGACCACAATATTGATGATCCGCTGGGCTCTGGCGGTACGCAGTCGCGGCGCCAGCCAGGCGGCTAACAGCGCCAGGCCAAAGAACCACAGGAAAGAGGCGCTAATGGTCCCTAGCGCAAACCAGCGCTTCGGCTCCACCGCCAGCTGACCTCCCAGGCTGCCTAACACCACAAAGGTGTCCAGATAAACGTGCGGATTAAGCCAGGTCACCGCCAGCATGGTGATAATGATTTTCCAGCGCCCCTGCTGCATTACCTCTGCATTGGCGAGTTCAAGACTCTGACTGAACGCCGTTTTCAATGCGCCGAAGCCATACCACAGCAAAAAGGCCACGCCGCCCCAGGTCACTAGCGCCAGCAGCCACGGGGATTGCATCAGCAGTGCGCTACCGCCGAAAATGCCAGCGCAGATTAACAGCAAGTCGCTGACCGCGCATAGCAGGGCAATCATCAGATGATACTGACGACGGATCCCCTGATTCATCACAAAGGCATTTTGAGGGCCAAGCGGCAATATCATAGCCGCTCCCAGGGCAAGCCCCTGAAAGTAATAAGTAAACATAAGGATTTATCCGCTGAGTTCGAGAGTGGCGCTGACTATAGCGCGAATGAATTATTAGCGGAAATTGAAAGAATTAATCATTAATTAGAACAACTAATGATGAGCTATTGAAAAAGGCCGGCATGGCCGGCCTAAGTTATTGAGAGGCGGTTTACTCTGCTTTTTCCGGCAGGCGCACCACATGAACATCCATCTGCGGGTAAGGGAAGCTGATGCCGTTGGCGTCAAATTCACGCTTGATACGCTCGAGGATATCCCAGTAGACGTTTTGCAGATCGCTGCTTTTGCTCCACACGCGCACCACGAAGTTCACCGACGAGGCGCCGAGTTCGTTCAGACGAACGGTCATTTCCCGATCGCGCAGAATTCGATCGTCAGATTCGATAATCGAGGTCAGCAGCTGCTTTACCTTGTCGATATCAGCATCGTAAGCGACGCCGATAATAAACTCATTGCGACGCGCAGGCTCCCGGGAGAAGTTAATGATATTGCCGGCGATGATTTTCCCGTTCGGGACCACCACTACTTTACCGTCCGCGGTACGCAGGGTGGTGGAGAAAATCTGCACGTTCAACACCGTACCTGCCACGCCGCCAAGGTCGACATACTCGCCAGCGCGGAACGGGCGGAACATCACCAGCAGTACGCCTGCGGCAAGGTTCGACAGCGATCCCTGCAGCGCTAAACCCACCGCCAAACCGGCAGCACCCAGCACCGCAATCACCGAGGCGGTCTGCACGCCTACCCGCCCCAGGGCGGCAATCAGCGTAAAGGCGATAACCGCATAGCGCACCAGCGCAGAGAGAAAATCGGCCACGGTAGCGTCAATTTTACGCGCCAGCATCAGGCGGTTGACGGTATTAGAGACGACGCGCGCCACGATCATCCCGACGATCAGGATAGCGATAGCCGCGACGATGTTGACGGCATAGCTCAGCAGCAGCTCCTGGTTGCGTGCCAGCCACGTCCCGGCGTGGTTGATGCTATCGACAACGTTCAAATCTTCCATTTAACATTCCTTATGAATCCCCTGGGGGGAAGTAAATAACTCAGCCTGCGACAGGGCAGTCAGGTTATAGGGTAAACAATAAGTGCACGTTTTGCCAAATGGATCACAGTTTTCTGCCGCGCTATCCTGTTGTTAAGATAATAAAAAAGCCCGCATTGCTGCGGGCTTCCGGGTAAGAAACAGATTTTTCTTACAGAACGTCGATCGCGTTCAGCTCTTTAAATGCCTGCTCCAGACGAGTCACCATGGAAGTCTGGGCAGCACGCAGCCATACGCGCGGGTCGTAGTATTTCTTGTTCGGCTGGTCTTCGCCTTTCGGGTTGCCCAGCTGGCCCTGCAGGTAAGCTTCGTTCGCTTTGTAATACTGCAGGATACCGTCCCAGGTTGCCCATTGGGTGTCGGTATCAATGTTCATTTTCACCACGCCGTAGCTGACGGAGTCTTTGATTTCCTGAGCGGAAGAACCGGAACCGCCGTGGAACACGAAGTTCAGGCTGTTGTGCGGCAGGTTGTGTTTCTTGGAAACATATTCCTGAGAGTCGCGCAGGATGGTCGGGGTCAGAACTACGTTACCTGGTTTGTACACGCCGTGTACGTTACCGAAGGAAGCGGCGATGGTGAAGCGCGGGCTGATTTTGCTCAGCTCGGTGTAGGCGTAATCCACGTCTTCCGGCTGGGTGTACAGGGCGGAAGCGTCCATGTGGCTGTTATCCACGCCGTCTTCTTCACCGCCGGTGCAGCCCAGTTCGATTTCCAGGGTCATGCCCATTTTGGCCATGCGAGCCAGGTACTTAGAGCAGATCTCGATGTTTTCGTGCAGGGACTCTTCAGACAGGTCGATCATGTGGGAAGAGAACAGCGGTTTGCCAGTAGCGGCGAAGTGTTTTTCACCGGCGTCCAGCAGGCCGTCGATCCACGGCAGCAGTTTCTTCGCGCAGTGGTCAGTGTGCAGGATAACCGGCACGCCGTAGTGTTCAGCCATCTGGTGCACGTGGTGGGCGCCAGAGATAGCGCCGAGGATAGCAGCACCCTGAGGAACGTCAGTTTTCACGCCTTTACCTGCGATGAACGCTGCGCCGCCGTTAGAGAACTGAACGATAACCGGAGAGCGAACTTTCGCTGCAGCTTCCAGAACGGCGTTGATGGAATCAGTACCTACGCAGTTTACCGCCGGCAGTGCAAAGTTGTTTTCTTTCGCTACCTGGAACACTTTCTGAACGTCGTCGCCAGTGATGACGCCCGGTTTTACGAAATCAAAAATTTTAGACATGTTACTTAGTCCTGTATCTGTATCTTCGACCGTTGAAGAAGGTTCGCGAGCCCTTAAGCGCGCTGAAAAACAGGCGGGTTTCCCCGCCTGAACTGAATTACTGCTTAGCGCGCTCTTCGAGCATCGCTACTGCCGGCAGGACTTTGCCTTCGACGAATTCAAGGAATGCGCCGCCGCCAGTGGAGATGTAGGAAATTTTGTCAGCGATGCCGAACAGGTCGATCGCTGCCAGGGTGTCACCGCCGCCGGCGATGGAGAAACCTTCGCTGTCCGCGATAGCGTTAGCCACGATTTCAGTCCCTTTACGGAAGTTAGGGAATTCGAATACGCCAACCGGGCCGTTCCACAGGATGGTTTTGGCGTTCTTCAGGATTTCAGCCAGTTTCTGTGCGGAAACGTCGCCAAGGTCCAGAATCTGCTCGTCATCTTTGATGTCGTTAACAGACTTCAGGGTTGCCGTTGCGGTTTCGGAGAACTCGGTCGCTACGCGAACGTCGGACGGAACCGGGATATCGCAGGTGCCCAGTAGGCGCTTGGCTTCATCAACCAGATCTGCTTCGTACAGGGATTTACCGACATTGTGGCCCTGAGCGGCAACGAAGGTGTTAGCGATACCGCCGCCCACGATCAGCTGGTCAGCGATTTTAGACAGGGAATCCAGAACAGTCAGTTTGGTGGACACTTTAGAACCACCAACGATAGCGACCATCGGACGAGCTGGCTCTTTCAGCGCTTTACCCAGCGCGTCCAGTTCAGCGGCCAGTAGCGGGCCTGCGCACGCCACGTCAGCAAATTTGCCGATGCCGTGGGTGGAAGCCTGCGCGCGGTGCGCAGTACCGAAAGCGTCCATCACGAACACGTCGCACAGCGCAGCGTATTTCTTAGACAGTTCTTCGTCGTCTTTTTTCTCGCCTTTGTTGAAGCGAACGTTTTCCAGCACCACCAGTTCACCGGCAGCCACTTCCACGCCGTCCAGGTAGTCTTTAACCAGGCGTACCGGGTTGGACAGTTTGTCTTTCAGGTAATTAACAACCGGCAGCAGAGAGAATTCTTCGTTGTACTCGCCTTCGGTCGGACGACCCAGGTGAGAAGTAACCATGACTTTCGCGCCCTGCTTCAGCGCCAGTTCAATGGTCGGCAGAGATGCACGGATACGTGCGTCGCTGGTTACTTTCCCGTCTTTAACTGGTACGTTCAGATCCGCACGGATAAAAACGCGTTTACCAGCCAGATCCAGATCGGTCATCTTAATTACAGACATGGTGAATCCTCTCGTTGATTCATAAAGTTTTGTCGACGTTTACGCGTCGAACCTGAAACCAATAGCCGCCATCGCTAACGTCGTGTCGAGCATTCGGTTAGCAAAGCCCCATTCGTTATCGCACCAGACCAGCGTTTTGATCAGATGCGCGCCACTGACCCGGGTTTGCGTACCATCGACGATGGCGCTGTGCGGATCGTGGTTAAAATCTGTCGAGACCAACGGTAATTCCGTATAGTCAACTATACCATGAAATGCACCTTGTGCTGCTTTTTGCAGCAACTGGTTGACTTCACATGCTTTTACCGGTTTTTTCACCGTCACGCTCAGGTCAATTGCCGTCACGTTAATCGTCGGCACCCGCACGGCAATCGCTTCAAAACGGTCGTTAAATTGCGGAAAAATACGGGTGATCCCTGCCGCCAGTTTGGTATCCACCGGAATGATCGACTGGCTGGCCGCGCGGGTACGCCGCAGATCCGGATGATAAGCGTCAATCACCTGCTGGTCATGCATCGCCGAGTGAATGGTGGTGACGGTGCCGGACTCAATGCCATAGGCGTCATCGAGCAGTTTAATGATCGGAATAATGCAGTTGGTGGTGCAGGAGGCGTTGGAGACAATGCGATGCCCGGCGCGAAGTTCATCCTGATTTACGCCGTACACCACCGTCGCGTCGAGGTCGTTGCCGCCGGGGTGGGAAAAGAGCACTTTTTTCGCCCCCGCCTGAAGATGGGCTTCACCGTGTTCACGGCTCCCGTATACGCCGGTACAGTCAAGCACGACGTCCACCGCCAGTTCGCGCCAGGGCAGCGCCGCAATGGTCGGCTCATGCAGCAGACGGATGGCATCGTCGCCAACAAACAGCTGCTCGCGCTCCTGACGGACATCCCAGGCGAAACGGCCATGGCTGGTGTCATATTTCAATAAATGCGCGATGCCCGCGGCATCCGCCAGCTCATTGATTGCCACCACGGTGATTTCCGCACGACGCCCGGATTCATATAGAGCACGAACCACGTTGCGTCCAATGCGACCGAAGCCATTAATCGCGATGCGAATGGTCATAGATCTCCTGCAAGGCTGTCCCTGTTATGAGGTGGCTGACAGAGTAATCCAGCAACGCTCTGAGGGGAACCTTACCAGCTGCAAACTGCGACTGATTGATTAATTGTCGAACATTTAAACGACTGAAACGCTTCAGCTAGAATAAGCGAAATGAGGAATAAAAGGAATGTTTGTCCAGCGCAATAAACCAGCTATATGACTCACATCACATTTTTGCTGGAATAATTTACAACCGTATTACATGGTTCAGGAATAGCAGATACAAAAAAGCCGGGTGGCGAGATAAAAGCAAAACGGTAACCCAGGGGTTACCGTTTTTGGTGTTGGCACCCTCTCCTGTGGGAGAGGGTTGGGTGAGGGCATCAGCCCGCACCGTACCAGCGATTACAGCAGCGCTTTCGCTTTAGCGACCACGTTATCAACGGTGAAGCCGAACTCCTCGAACAGCTGCTCAGCCGGCGCAGACTCACCGAAGGTGGTCATGCCAACGATAGCGCCGTTCAGGCCAACGTATTTGAACCAGTAGTCAGCGATACCCGCTTCCACGGCAACGCGCGCGGTCACGGCTTTCGGCAGTACGGATTCGCGATAAGCCGCATCCTGCTTGTCGAACGCGTCGGTGGACGGCATGGAAACCACGCGCGCCTTCACGCCTTCGGCAGTCAGTTTGTCCCATGCGGCAACCGCCAGCTCCACTTCTGAACCGGTGGCGATGAAGATCAGCTCCGGCTGGCCGGCGCAATCTTTCAGCACATAACCGCCGCGGGCCACGTTCGCCAGCTGCTCTGCGGTACGCTCCTGCTGCGCCAGGTTCTGACGGGAGAGGATCAGCGCGGTCGGGCCGTCCTGACGCTCCACGCCATATTTCCACGCAATCGCGGATTCAACCTGGTCACACGGACGCCAGGTGGACATGTTCGGGGTCACGCGCAGGGAAGCCACCTGCTCTACCGGCTGGTGAGTCGGGCCGTCTTCGCCCAGACCGATCGAGTCGTGGGTGTAGACCATCACCTGACGCTGTTTCATCAGCGCGGCCATACGTACCGCGTTACGCGCGTATTCCACGAACATCAGGAAGGTGGAGGTGTACGGCAGGAAGCCGCCGTGCAGCGCGATACCGTTGGCGATAGCGGTCATACCGAACTCGCGCACGCCGTAGTGGATGTAGTTCCCGGCAGCGTCTTCGTTGATCGGCTTAGAGCCGGACCACAGGGTCAGGTTGGACGGCGCGAGATCTGCGGAGCCGCCGAGGAATTCCGGCAGCAGCGGGCCGAAAGCTTCGATGGCGTTCTGCGAGGCTTTACGGCTGGCGATTTTCGCCGGGTTGGCCTGCAGCTTCGCGATGAACTCGTTAGCTTTCGCGTCGAAGTCAGACGGCATCTCGCCTTTCATACGGCGGGTGAATTCGGCTGCTTCCTGCGGGAAGGCTTTGGCGTAGGCAGCGAACTTCTCGTTCCATGCGGCTTCTTTCGCCTGGCCGGCTTCTTTGGCATCCCACTGGGCATAGATGTCAGACGGGATGTCAAACGGCGCGTGTTTCCAGCCCAGCGCTTCGCGGGTCAGGGCGATTTCGGCGTCGCCCAGCGGCGCGCCGTGGGAGTCGTGGGTACCGGCTTTGTTCGGCGAACCGAAACCGATGATGGTTTTGCACATCAGCAGGGACGGTTTGTCGGTGACCGCACGCGCTTCTTCTACCGCGCGTTTGATGGCGTCAGCGTCGTGACCGTCCACGCCGCGCACCACGTGCCAGCCGTAGGCTTCAAAGCGTTTCGCGGTGTCATCGGTGAACCAGCCTTCAACGTGGCCGTCGATGGAGATGCCGTTGTCATCATAGAACGCCACCAGTTTCCCCAGTTTCAGGGTACCGGCCAGGGAGCACACTTCGTGAGAAATGCCTTCCATCATGCAGCCGTCGCCCATGAAGGCGTAGGTGTAGTGGTCGACGATATCGTGTCCCGGACGGTTGAACTGCGCCGCCAGGGTTTTCTCGGCGATAGCCATCCCGACCGCGTTAGCGATACCCTGGCCCAGCGGACCGGTGGTGGTTTCCACGCCTGCGGTGTAGCCGACTTCCGGGTGACCCGGGGTTTTGGAGTGCAGCTGGCGGAAGTTTTTCAGCTCTTCAATCGGCAGATCGTAGCCAGTGAGGTGCAGCAGGCTGTAAATCAGCATCGAACCATGGCCATTTGACAACACAAAACGGTCACGGTCAGCCCAGGCCGGATTGTTCGGGTTATGGTTCAGGAAATCACGCCACAGCACTTCGGCAATGTCAGCCATACCCATCGGGGCCCCCGGGTGGCCGGATTTGGCTTTCTGTACAGCGTCCATGCTCAGCGCACGAATAGCGTTAGCAAGCTCTTTACGTGAGGACATTTTGACTCCAGTTCGGACTGTTGAAGGCCATGCCCTTAACGACTTGACGAGAGCGCGTTTTGGGCTACGCCGGAAAAAAGTGTGAACAATGTAACCCAAGCGACAAGTCATGTACATGGAGCATCCTTTTGCCCTTTAAGAAATCTCTGGAACAGGTTGTGCTACGCCGGAATCCACTCGCCCGCATCCTGCGATACTCTTTATAATTTACGCAGAATACGGTTCCCTGCCGTCGCCGTATTTTCGGATAAACAACCATAAGATTGTGGAAGATAAAAATGAAAATTCGCTCAACCGTACTTGCTCTTGGGATCGCAGCAACCCTCACCGGATGTCAGAACATGGACTCCAACGGTCTGCTCAGCTCAGGCGCCGAAGCCTTCCAGGCATACTCTCTCAGCGACGCGCAGGTGAAAACCTTAAGCGACCAGGCCTGTAAAGAGATGGACGCCAAAGCGAAAATCGCCCCGGCCAACAGTGAATACAGCCAGCGGCTGAACAAAATCGCGGCTGCGCTGGGCGATAACATCAATGGTCAGCCCGTGAACTACAAGGTCTATGAGACCAAGGATGTCAACGCCTTCGCCATGGCCAACGGCTGCATCCGCGTCTACAGCGGGCTGATGGATCTGATGAACGATAATGAAGTCGAGGCGGTGATCGGCCACGAAATGGGCCACGTCGCGCTGGGCCACGTGAAGAAAGGCATGCAGGTCGCCCTGGGTACCAACGCCGTGCGTGCGGCGGCGGCCTCCGCGGGCGGTATCGTCGGTAGCCTGTCGCAGTCTCAGTTGGGCGATCTGGGCGAAAAACTGGTGAACTCGCAGTTCTCCCAGCGTCAGGAATCGGAAGCGGATGACTACTCTTACGACCTGCTGCGTAAGCGCGGTATCAATCCGTCGGGACTGGCCACCAGCTTCGAGAAACTGGCCAAGCTGGAAGCCGGCCGTCAGAGCTCCATGTTTGACGATCACCCGGCCTCAGAAGCGCGTGCCCAGCATATTCGCGATCGCATGAAGGCCGACGGGATTAAATAATCATCAGCGGGAGGCGCTAGCGCCTCCTCACCAATCTTTGCCAGCCAACAATCAAATAGCCAGGGCTTTATTGAAGACAGCCACTTGGAACTCTTTTTACGTAACGCTTATACCCGTCATACTTCAAGCTGCATGTGCGTTGGCAATAACTCGGCCTATCCCTGGGCCTCGCCCCTACGGGGCCAGCGCAAGCGCTGTTCAAAACGGCTAGCCGTTTTGTCCGGCAACTCGAAATATTTAGGGTATATACCAAACGTGATTATCGCGATGGGTTGCCGGATAAAGCCGAATGGGGCCAGGGGATTATCGCCACCTTCAAATCGGGGTTTACCCAGGGACCGGTCGGCTTCGGTGTGGACTGTATCGCCCAGTATGCGGTGCGCCTTGACGGCGGTCGCGGGCCCAGCGGCCTGCGCCTTGATTAACCCCCTGTACCGTACGGCACAGGGGGTTACCGGGGTTATTCGCCCTTCTTCGCCGCCTGGATGTACAGCATCTCCAGCGCCAGGGTCGCCGCCGCCAGAGCGGTAATTTCGGACTGATCGTAGGCCGGGGCGACTTCCACCACGTCCATCCCGACGATGTTCAGGTCCTTCAGGCCGCGCACCAGCTTGATCGCGCGGTCGGAGGTCAGCCCACCGATAACCGGGGTACCGGTGCCTGGCGCAAACGCCGGATCCAGACAGTCGATATCAAAGGTCAGGTACACCGGCATGTCGCCGACGATCTGCTTCACCTGGGCAATCACGTCATCAACGCTGCGGTCGTTAACCTGGCCGGCGTCGAGCACCGTAAAGCCATTGTCTTTGTCGAACTCGGTGCGGATCCCGATCTGTACGGAGTGGTTCGGATCGATAAGCCCTTCGTTCGGCGCGGTATAGAACATGGTGCCGTGGTCGAATTCACAGCCGTTGGCGTAGGTATCGGTGTGGGCATCGAAGTGCACCAACGCCATTTTACCAAAGTGCTTGGCATGGGCGCGCAGCAGCGGCAGGGTAACGAAGTGGTCGCCGCCAAAGGAGAGCATACGTTTGCCGGCCGCCAGCAGCTTCTCGGCGTGAGCCTGCAGCTTCTCGCTCATTTCGCGCGCGTCGCCGAAGGCGTACACCAGATCCCCGCAGTCCACCACGTTCAGGCGCTCGCGCATATCGAAGTTCCACGGGAAACGGTTGTGCTCCCAGGCAAGGTTAGTGGAAACCTGACGGATCGCCGCCGGGCCATGACGGCCGCCCGCGCGCCCGGAGGTCGCCATATCGAACGGCACGCCGGTGATGACCCAGTCCGCATCGCTTTCATACGGCATAAAGTTCATCGGCAAACGCAGAAAGCCAAAGGCATTGGATACCAGGGAGTTATCGTATTGATGACCTAAAGTGCTCATGGATATGACCTCTTTTGACAGTCGTGGAACGTAAAAAATAAGTATAAAAAAACCCCTCCGCGTCGTTAGGCCCGACGAGGAAGGGTTTGATAGATAAATCGCTTATTGGCGTGAATTATCGCCGGTAATGCATACGGGTTCAAGTGAGTATCGCATGCTGCCGGATGACGGCTTCGCCTTATCCGGCCGACATACGCAGGCCCGGTCAGCGCAGCGCCACCGGGCATCAGCGGCTACTCGTCTTCCAGATAAGTATAGCCGTACAGTCCCGCCTCGAACTCCTCGAGGAACTGCTGCTGCAGCGCATCGTCCAGACCGGTATTTTTCACCTGATCGCGGAACTGGGTCAGCAGCGTGTTCGGATCCAGCTGCACATACTGCAGCATATCCGCTACGGTATCGCCCTCGTCGGACAGCTCAACCTCAACGCTGCCGTCAGGGAAGACGAACACGTCCACCGCCTCGGTATCGCCGAACAGGTTGTGCATGTTGCCGAGGATCTCCTGATAGGCGCCAACCATGAAGAAGCCCAGCATCGGCGGGTTCTCCGGGTCGTATTCCGGCATCGGCATGGTGGTGGCGATCCCGTCGCCGTCCACGTAGTGATCGATGGCGCCATCGGAATCGCAGGTGATGTCCAGCAGCACCGCGCGGCGCTCCGGCGACTTGTTCAGCCCTTCCAGCGGCATCACCGGGAACAGCTGATCGATCCCCCAGGCATCCGGCATCGACTGGAACAACGAGAAGTTGACGTAGATTTTATCCGCCATTCGCTCCTGCAGCTCATCGATGATGGGACGATGGGCGCGGTTGCTCGGGTCGAGCTGCTTCTGCACCTCATGGCACATGTTCAGATACAGCTGTTCCGCCCACGCGCGCTCCTGCAGGTTGAAGGTGCCTGAGGAGTAGCCGATGTGGATATCGTGCAGGTCCATCTGGCTGTCGTGCAGCCATTCGCGCAGCGAGCGGCGGTTGCCGGTCTCGTGCATCTCCAGCCAGGTTTCCCACATGCTCTGCAGCGGACGCGCAGCGTCTTCCGCCGGCGGGGTCGCCTCGGTGTATTCGTTACGCTCCACGCCGATGATGTTGGAAACCAGCACGGTATGGTGCGCGGTCACCGCGCGGCCGGACTCGGTGATCACCGTCGGGTGCGGCAGACCATTCTCTTCGCAGGCATCGCCGATCGCCCAGATGATATTGTTGGCGTATTCGTTCAGACCGTAGTTCACCGAGCAATCGGACTGCGAGCGGGTGCCTTCATAGTCCACGCCCAGGCCGCCGCCGACGTCGAAGCACTGAATATTGACGCCCAGCTTATGCAGTTCGACGTAGAAACGCGCCGATTCACGCACGCCGGTGGCGATATCGCGAATGTTAGCCATCTGCGAACCGAGGTGGAAGTGCAGCAGTTGCAGGCTCTCAAGATGGCCTGCCTCGCGCAGAATTTCGACCAGTTGCAGCACCTGGGTCGCTGCGAGGCCGAACTTGGACTTCTCGCCGCCGGAGGACTGCCATTTACCGGAGCCCTGCGAGGCCAGACGCGCACGTACGCCAAGGCGCGGCACCACGTTCAGGCGCTCGGCCTCTTCCAGTACGATAGCGATCTCGGACATCTTCTCAATGACCAGATAGACCTTGTGGCCCATCTTCTCGCCCACCAGCGCCAGACGGATATATTCGCGGTCTTTATAACCATTACAGACGATGACGCTGCGGGTCATCCCGGCGTGCGCCAGCACGGCCATCAGTTCCGCTTTCGAACCGGCTTCCAGGCCCAGCGGCTCGCCGGAATGGATCAGCGATTCAATCACGCGACGGTGCTGGTTAACCTTGATCGGGTAGACGAGGAAGTAATCGCCGTTATAGCCATACGATTCACGCGCGCGTTTGAAGGCGGCGTTGATCGAGCGCAGGCGGTGCTGCAGGATCTGCGGGAAGCAGAACAGCGCCGGCAAGCGCTGCCCTTGCGCTTCACGCGCTTTGACTAATTCCGCGAGGTCAACGCGCGCTTCCGGGACGTCCGGATCCGGGCAAACGCTGATGTGGCCCAGTTCGTTGACGTCATAATAGTTATTGCCCCACCAGGCAATATTATAAGTACGCAGCATCTTGCTGGCTTCCTGGGAGCTCATCGCTACCTCCTGCATGGAACGTAGTACACCGTGTTCGCCTGCTGACGAAGGCGAAACCATAGACATGTCGTCAGACATAGCGAACCTCAATTTTTAATAATAAGTGTAAGACAGTTAACTACTATCGCAGTCCAAAGATGCGATAACAACCCATGAACAGTCCTAAAGCCCAGCACTATCTGCTGGTTTTGCGACTGCGCGACCGGTTTCTTATTCATATCATCGTAAAACACGTAGCCGAACAGAGTATGACAGTCCGGAGAAACCACGAGAAAACTCTTGCCAGGCAAGAGCGCCCTTGTTCAGTTTTCTGACGGCCGACCGGCCCTGGAATCCTGAGAAGCGCCGAGATGGGGTGAACATCGGCTGGTTTGCATGAGAGAGATGCAGGTTGCGGAGTGCTGACGCGCGACAGAACGACGCGACGAATCAAACGAAAAACATTGGTTCATTATCTGGTATCACCTCCACACCGCCCTGCGACAGGGTCGGCGACAAGCCAAAGCTATACATACCGGGCAACAGGCGCTACGCCGCTGCGAGATTCTGTAAATACAGACTGCTTAACCCGGCTGGAAGTGGCACCACAGGACCATGCCCCGTGCGCTTTTTTAATGAGCCGCGCGCGGCGTTTTATACCGAGAAGCGGGGTAAAAAGCAAAATAAAAATGTGCCTGTTTGCGCGGTTGTCAGGAAATTTTGCCAGGCGGGTTTTCCCATAAATGCGACCGCCATCAAAAAAGGCTGGAAATGGGCTCAAGATTTGACCTAAAATGGCCGTCCAGAAGTTAATCCGTCTATACTGATTAACACTCAGACTGCTCGTGTCGCTACCTGCGCGGCTTTGCGCTGATTATCCACCAAAGCCACATTACACAACAGTATGAGCTATCCGAATCGTCCACAGGTGAAATAAAATATGGCAAAACACCTTTTTACGTCTGAGTCCGTATCAGAAGGGCATCCTGACAAAATTGCTGACCAAATCTCCGATGCCGTGCTGGATGCGATCCTCGAGCAGGATCCAAAAGCGCGTGTCGCATGTGAAACCTATGTCAAAACCGGCATGGTGCTGGTAGGCGGCGAAATCACCACCAGCGCATGGGTTGATATCGAAGAGATCACCCGCAACACCGTCCGCGAAATTGGCTACGTGCATTCCGATATGGGCTTTGACGCCAACTCGTGCGCCGTACTGAGCGCCATTGGTAAACAGTCTCCGGACATTAACCAGGGCGTTGACCGTGCCGATCCGCTGGAACAGGGCGCCGGCGACCAGGGGCTGATGTTTGGCTACGCCACTAACGAAACCGACGTGCTGATGCCGGCGCCGGTGACTTACGCTCACCGTCTGGTGCAGCGTCAGGCTGAAGTGCGTAAAAACGGCACCCTGCCGTGGCTGCGCCCGGATGCGAAAAGCCAGGTGACCTTCCAGTATGACGACGGCAAAATCGTCGGCATCGACGCGGTCGTTCTGTCGACTCAGCACGCGGAAGATATCGATCAGAAATCCCTGCAGGAAGCAGTGATGGAAGAGATCATCAAGCCGATTCTGCCGACCGAATGGCTCAACGCGTCCACCAAATTCTTCATCAACCCGACCGGCCGTTTCGTTATTGGCGGCCCGATGGGCGACTGCGGTCTGACCGGTCGTAAGATCATCGTTGATACCTACGGCGGCATGGCTCGCCACGGCGGCGGCGCGTTCTCTGGTAAAGATCCATCTAAAGTTGACCGTTCCGCAGCCTACGCGGCGCGCTATGTGGCGAAGAACATCGTTGCCGCAGGCCTGGCCGATCGTTGCGAAATTCAGGTTTCCTACGCTATCGGCGTTGCAGAACCGACGTCCATCATGGTGGAAACCTTTGGCACCGAGAAAGTGCCTTCTGAACAGCTGACCCTGCTGGTGCGCGAGTTCTTCGACCTGCGTCCATACGGTCTGATTCAGATGCTGGATCTGCTGCACCCGATCTACAAAGAAACCGCAGCCTACGGTCACTTTGGTCGCGAACATTTCCCATGGGAAAAAACCGACAAAGCGGCGCTGCTGCGGGAAGCGGCCGGTCTGAAATAATCTCCGCGCTTCCTCTCTTCAAGGCCAGCCTCGCGCTGGCCTTTTTATTTACGCCTCCCCCCCTTTTCTGCGCCCCCATTTCAACGCGCGGCCGCCAAAAAATGAAAGCGATTACATAGTAAAGACTGTCACCTTCTGCCCAAAGACGCTATCTCCTGTACCCATTTTTCACAATGTTACATATTGTTTCGGTCAACTCTGATTACCGTTTTTCAAAATGTCGTCTATCCTTGTTTATATTGCTGATTTAAAAAGCATTTAATGAATTACGTTTCTTTACCTTTGTGGAAACGATTACACAGCCGTGATTATAGTCACGTTTTTTTACCGACGAGTGTCCTACCCTAACCATCGACAGAATCAATAACTCAACTGGAGGGCGTTATGCCTGACAACAAAAAACAAGGGCGTTCGAACAAGACTATGACGTTCTTCGTCTGTTTCCTCGCCGCGCTGGCTGGCCTGCTGTTCGGCCTTGATATCGGTGTTATTGCGGGTGCCTTACCCTTTATTGCCAATGAGTTCCAGATTTCCGCCCACACCCAGGAGTGGGTGGTCAGCTCCATGATGTTCGGGGCTGCCGTCGGCGCGGTCGGCAGCGGCTGGCTCTCTTTCAAACTGGGCCGGAAAAAGAGCCTGATGATCGGCGCCATCCTCTTCGTCGCCGGTTCGCTGTTCTCTGCCGCCGCGCCAAACGTCGAGATCCTGCTGGGTTCCCGTGTGCTGCTCGGCCTGGCGGTGGGCGTCGCCTCATATACGGCTCCGCTGTATCTGTCTGAAATCGCCCCAGAAAAAATTCGCGGCAGTATGATTTCCATGTACCAGCTGATGATCACCATCGGGATCCTTGGCGCCTATCTCTCTGACACCGCTTTCAGCTACAGCGGCGCATGGCGCTGGATGCTCGGGGTTATCATCATTCCGGCGGTATTGCTGCTGATCGGCGTTATCTTCCTGCCGGACAGCCCGCGCTGGTTCGCCGCCAAACGTCGCTTTGTCGATGCGGAACGCGTGCTGCTGCGCCTGCGCGATACCAGCGCCGAAGCGAAACGCGAGCTCGATGAAATCCGTGAAAGCCTGAAGGTAAAACAGTCCGGCTGGTCACTGTTTAAAGACAACAGCAACTTCCGCCGCGCGGTGTTCCTCGGCATCCTGCTGCAGGTGATGCAACAGTTCACCGGGATGAACGTCATCATGTACTACGCGCCGAAGATCTTTGAGCTGGCGGGTTATGCCAACACCACTGAGCAAATGTGGGGGACAGTGATCGTCGGTCTGACTAACGTGCTGGCCACCTTTATCGCCATCGGTCTGGTCGACCGCTGGGGCCGTAAACCGACGCTGATCCTTGGCTTTATCGTGATGGCCGCGGGTATGGGCGTCCTGGGTACCATGATGCACATCGGCATTCACTCCTCTACCGCCCAGTACATCGCCGTCCTGATGCTGCTGATGTTCATCGTCGGTTTCGCCATGAGCGCCGGCCCACTGATTTGGGTACTGTGCTCCGAAATCCAGCCGCTGAAAGGCCGCGACTTCGGTATCACCTGCTCCACAGCGACCAACTGGATTGCCAACATGATTGTCGGCGCCACCTTCCTGACCATGCTCAACTCGCTGGGCAGCGCCAATACCTTCTGGGTGTACGGCGGTCTGAACGTGCTGTTTATCCTGCTGACGCTGTGGCTGATCCCGGAAACCAAAAACGTCTCGCTGGAACATATTGAACGTAACCTGATGCAGGGTCGTCCACTGCGCGAGATCGGTGCCCGCGATTAACCTTCCTGAGCTTCCTCCCATCCCGGGAGGAAGCTTCCTCTTGCTCTCCCCCCTCCGCCGCACTATCCTCTGGCGCTATGAAAACGCCCCGTATTCCCATCGCTATTCAGCAGGCCGTCATGCGCAGCCTGCGGGAGCATCTCGCCAATGCGAATCGCAAGCTGGAACGCCGCTATGCGGAACCGACGCTGGTCTACCTGCAGCGTGGTACTTCCGCCGGCACCGCCTGGCTGGAGAAAAACGAAATTCGTTTAAACCCGGTGCTGCTGCTGGAAAATCAGCGTGAGTTTATCGATGAAGTGGTGCCGCATGAGCTGGCGCACCTGCTGGTCTGGCAGCATTTCGGCCGCGTCGCGCCGCACGGGAAAGAGTGGAAATGGATGATGGAGAGCGTCCTTGGCGTTCCCGCGCGTCGCACCCACCGCTTTGAACTCGCTTCGGTCCGCCAGAACACCTTCCCCTATCGCTGTCGCTGTCAGCAGCACCAGCTCACCGTCCGTCGCCATAACCGGGTGGTTCGCGGCGAGGCCACCTACCGCTGCGTTCGCTGCGGCGATCTGCTGGTGGCTGAAAAATAACCATCGGAATTAATTAGAAACTTTCTGATCTGACTGATTGCATCCGGCACCCTCATTCGCTACGTTGCGGGCTCGTTTTGACACGGAGTTAACGATGTCCCGTATGCATGTTTTAGCCGTAGCGGTATTGAGCGCGGCAGTCAGTGGTCCGCTTGCGGCCGCTGGTATTAATAGTTTTTCCCAGGCCAAAGCCGCTGGCGTCAAAGTGAATGCCGACGTTCCGGGCGATTTTTATTGCGGCTGTAAAATCGACTGGCAGGGGAAAAAAGGCGTTATCGATTTGGAATCCTGCGGCTATAAAGTGCGTAAAAATGAGAACCGCGCCAGCCGGGTTGAATGGGAGCACGTAGTGCCGGCATGGCAGTTCGGCCATCAGCGTCAGTGCTGGCAGGAGGGGGGACGTAAAAACTGCGCCAAAGATCCGGAATACCGCAAGATGGAAAGCGATATGCACAACCTGCAGCCGGCGGTGGGAGAAGTGAATGGCGATCGCGGCAACTTTATGTACAGCCAGTGGAACGGCGGTGAAGGCCAGTACGGCCAGTGCACCATGAAGGTCGATTTTAAAGATAAAATCGCCGAGCCCCCTGCCCGCGCTCGCGGCGCCATCGCCCGCACCTACTTCTATATGCGCGACCGCTATCAGCTGAATCTTTCCCGCCAGCAAACTCAGCTGTTTACCGCCTGGAATAAACAGTACCCGGTCACCGCCTGGGAATGTGAACGTGATGAGCGCATCGCGAAAGTGCAGGGCAACCATAATCCGTATGTCCAGCAGGCTTGCCAGGCGCAAAAGAGCTAACCTACACTAGCGGCAATTGTTAATTTGCAGCCCTGTGCTTCCCGCCCGATGGCGGGAAGCTGGCATCTGCGCAACGAACGGAATATCAAGCATGCGCATTCCTCGCATCCATCATCCAGAACGCCTCATTGTCGGCAGCCAGTTCGCGCTGAGCGATGACGCGGCCAACCACGTCGGCCGCGTCCTGCGCATGACCGCCGGTCAGCACCTACAGCTTTTTGACGGCAGTAACCAGGTGTTTGACGCGGTCATCACCGAGGCCGGTAAGAAAAACGTTACGGTTGAGGTGCTCAGTGGCGAACCCGACGATCGGGAATCGCCGCTGCATATCCATTTAGGCCAGGTGATGTCCCGCGGCGAAAAAATGGAATTCACCATCCAGAAATCGATCGAACTCGGGGTAAGCCTCATAACGCCACTGTTTTCCGAGCGCTGCGGCGTTAAACTGGATGCCGAACGTTTGCAGAAAAAGATCCAGCAGTGGCAGAAAATCGCTATTGCCGCCTGCGAACAGAGCGGTCGTAACGTGGTACCGGAAATACGTCCGGCGATGCAGCTGGAGGCGTGGTGCGCCGAGCAGGACAGCGGGCTGAAGCTCAACCTGCACCCGCGCGCCAGCGCCAGCATTAACACGCTGCCGCTGCCGGTTGAACGCGTCCGTCTGCTGATTGGCCCGGAAGGCGGGCTGTCGGCTGAAGAGATAGCGATGACCGCGCAATACCAGTTTACTGATATCCTGTTGGGACCGCGCGTTCTGCGTACAGAGACTACTGCGCTCACCGCCATCACCGCCCTACAGGTGCGTTTTGGCGACTTAGGTTGAGGCGTTAACGGAGAAGAACCATGATCAAGCTCGGCATCGTGATGGATCCCATCGCAACCATCAACATCAAGAAAGACACCAGCTTCGCTATGTTGCTGGAGGCGCAGCGTCGCGGCTATGAACTCCATTATATGGAGATGAACGACCTCTATTTGATCAACGGCGAAGCCCGCGCCCGGACGCGCACGCTGAGCGTCGAACAGAACTACGATAAATGGTATGACTTCACCGGCGAGCAGGATCTGCCGCTGGCGGACCTTGACGTCATCCTGATGCGTAAGGATCCGCCGTTTGATACCGAATTTATTTATGCCACCTACATCCTGGAGCGAGCGGAAGAGAAAGGCACGCTTATCGTCAACAAGCCGCAGAGTCTGCGCGACTGTAACGAGAAGCTGTTCACCGCCTGGTTCTCTGAACTGACTCCGGAAACGTTGGTCACCCGCAATAAAGCCCAGCTGAAAGCCTTCTGGGAAAAGCACGGCGATATCATCATGAAACCGCTCGACGGCATGGGCGGCGCCTCTATTTTCCGTGTTAAAGCCGGCGATCCAAACCTTGGGGTGATTGCCGAGACGCTGACCGAACTGGGCAGCCGCTACTGCATGGCGCAGAACTATCTGCCGGCCATTAAAGATGGCGACAAGCGCGTGTTGGTAGTGGATGGAGAGCCCGTGCCTTACTGCCTGGCGCGAATTCCGCAGGGTGGCGAGACCCGCGGCAATCTGGCCGCCGGCGGCCGCGGCGAAGCCCGCCCGTTGACCGAAAGCGACTGGGAAATCGCCCGCCGCGTCGGCCCGACGCTGAAGGCCAAAGGCCTTATCTTCGTCGGCCTGGATATCATCGGCGACCGTCTGACGGAAATTAACGTCACCAGCCCCACCTGCGTACGCGAAATCGAAGCCGCCTTCCCGGATATTTCGATCACCGGTATGCTGATGGGCGCTATCGAAAGACGTATCGATAAATAAGCACGACGGCGGACCAACGTCCGCTTTTGGCGCAGCGAGCGCGGATTACCGCGCTCGTGAAACGTTGCCAGCCTGACGCCACTCGGGCGCCGGCCAGATAAAGTGCATCGACACCATTCTACTTTGCCCGCATACTGGGTGTTGCTTTTTTGAACCAGGAACGAACCTCTGACAATGAATTTACAGCATCACTTTCTGATTGCCATGCCCGCGCTTCAGGACCCCATTTTCCGCCGCTCCGTAGTCTATATCTGCGAGTACAACGACGAGGGTGCCATGGGCATTATTATCAATAAGCCGCTGGAAAATCTGCAGGTGGAAGGGATCCTTGAGAAGCTCAAAATTGTCCCGGAGCCGCGCAATCCAGAGATCCGTCTGGATAAACCGGTGATGCTGGGAGGCCCGCTGGCGGAAGACCGCGGCTTCATTTTGCATACCCCGCCCTCTGACTTTTCCTCGAGCATTCGCATCTCGGATAACACGGTGATTACCACCTCGCGGGATGTTCTTGAAACCTTAGGTACCGATCGGCAGCCGGGCAACGTGCTGGTTGCGTTGGGCTACTCTTCGTGGGAGAAAGGGCAGCTGGAGCAGGAGATTTTAGATAATGCCTGGCTCACCGCCCCGGCGGATCAGAATATTCTTTTCCGTACGCCGATCGCCGATCGCTGGCGCGAGGCGGCTAAACTGATTGGTATCGACATTGTGACGATGCCAGGCGTCGCGGGGCATGCGTGATGAGCGGAACCTTTCTCGGCTTTGACTTTGGCACCAAAAGCATCGGCGTGGCGGTGGGACAACGCATCACCGCGACCGCACGACCATTACCGGCGCTGAAGGCGCAGGACGGTAAACCGGACTGGAACGTCATCGAAAAACTGCTTAAAGAGTGGCAGCCTGAGGCGGTAATCGTCGGCCTGCCGCTCAATATGGACGGCACCGAGCAACCGCTGACGGCGCGCGCGCGTAATTTCGCCAATAAAATTCATGGCCGCTTTGGCGTCGCGATCCTTCTCCACGATGAACGGCTGAGTACGGTTGAGGCCCGCGCGGGCCTGTTTGAACACGGCGGCTACCGGGCGCTGAATAAAGGCAGCGTCGATTCGGCCTCTGCCGTAGTCATACTGGAAAGCTACTTCGAGCAGAGCTTTTAAACTCTGCCCTCCTGCGCCGCCGGCGGACCGCTGACGGCGCACGTTTACCCGCTTAGTGGCGCAGATGTTCGTTAGCCCAGCTCACCGCCTGGGTGCGATTTTTCACGCTCAGTTTACGAAACACATTGTACAGGTGCGTCCGCACCGTGTTCTCGCTGATAAACAGCGCGCGGGCGATATCCAGGTTCGTCGCGCCGCAGCGCAGTTCGTTGAGGATCTCGCATTCCCGCTCGGTCAGCGGCGAGTTCTCTACTGGAGTCGATGCATGGTCCGCAGCGTACATCGCCGGGTGCATCACGCTCAATTCAGCCGTCTGCTCGCCGTTCAGCACGGCCTTAACGCCCTCAATTAAGCGCGATTCATCATCGTCATGCCGGAACACGCCATATAAAGCCGGCCACTGCGCCATTTCGTATAGCTCATACTTTTGTGCGCTATTAATAATCAACAAACGAGGATTATCTGCCTGCAGGCGAATAATATCCCGCCACACCCCGTTTAATTTCTTATTTGACACTGCAATATCAAATAATATTACAGAATCTTTTGCCAAACGCTGCGCCAGCGGTTTATTAATATTTTGTAAAACCACCGGTGCCATCAGGGTTTCGCTCAGATAGCTGGCAAAGGCTTTGCTTTGAATAGACGGGTGGGTAATAAAGGTTACCTGACGAGAAGATGATGAATTTCCATTTAAATTAATCACTTAAAACTCTCCTTAGCTGTTACCCACCGCCATGGTGGTTAAATGAATAAAAAAAGATACAAACAGTCGTGAATTTATAAATCACCAAGGTAATTTACAAACTGAAACGTTATTCCATGAGAATCATCCTATTCCCACAAACAGCATAAATCGAATGACTCAAAGCTGTCAAAAGATAATCAAACTTTTTTCCTGGAAATGCGTATTCACTGTCGACATATCTAATCTGAATGTGTTATTTGAATTTATAATCAAAAGTTATTTGTATTACCAAATAATATTAATAAACAACAAATAAACATTCATCTAACATATCATTTAACCTGTCATATCAATCTCTTTCTCATCTTATAGCGCGCCTGCAGCGACACGTTGCTGAAAACTCTGGGTAAAGGTCAACATTCCGGCCTGCATCCCGGTCTGCATCACACCAGGCAATTGATGTACTTTTCCTTCACGGATCAAATTCGCCACCGCTGGCGTGTTGACCAGAAGCTCGTATAGCGCAACTCTCCCGCCCTGACGTGCAGGTAACAATTTTTGCGCCAGCACCGCGCACAGGCTTCCGGCAAGCTGGCTACGAACCTGATCTTTCTCCTCCGCCGGAAAGACATCGATCAATCTCTCCACCGCCGGCGCCGCGCCGCGGGTATGTAATGTCGCCATTACCAGGTGCCCGGTCTCCGCCGCGGTTAACGCCAGGCGAATGGTTTCGCTGTCGCGTAGCTCCCCGAGCAGGATCACATCCGGATCCTGGCGCAGCGCCACGCGGAGCGCCGCGGCGAACGAAGGACAGTGACGGCCAACTTCCCGCTGCTGGATCAGACAGCGCTCGCTGTGATGAATAAATTCCACCGGATCTTCAAGCGTCAGAATATGGCCATCAAGATGCTGATTGAGGTGCCCCACCATTGCCGCCAGGGTGGTCGACTTGCCGCTGCCCGTCGCTCCGGTGACCAACAGCAAACCACTCTCTTCTGCCAGCAGTTCGCTCAGCGCAGGCGGGGCGCCGAGCATATCCAGACGCGGGCACTGTTCAGGAAGGAGGCGCAGCACCAGCGATATCCCACGCGTATGGGCGAAGGCGCTGGCGCGCAGTCGCGCACCGCAGGCCAGGGTCAGCGCAAAGTCAATCTGGCCGTGTTCCTGCCAGTGCAGTAACTGTGCGGCATCGAGCCAGTCGTTGAGTAAATTCGCAATATCCGGCGCGGGAAAGGGCGCGGGCTCCAGCCTGCCCTGCCGCCGCCAGCGCGGTGCGGCGGAATTGCACAGGTGTAGATCGGAGACATTATGCTTTACACTAAGGGCTACGATTTCTTCCAGCTTCATAACTCATCCTCGGAATATGAACGATATTGCGCATAACCTGGCACAGGTCCGGGACAAAATCTCCGGTGCTGCCGCCCGATGCGGGCGTGCGCCAGAAGAAGTGACATTGCTTGCAGTGAGTAAAACGAAACCTGCGAGCGCGATCGAAGAAGCCATTGCGGCAGGCCAGCGGGCATTTGGTGAAAACTACGTCCAGGAGGGCGTGGAGAAGATTAACCATTTCCAGCAGGCTGGCGTCAGCGGGCTGCAGTGGCACTTTATTGGCCCCCTGCAGTCCAACAAAAGCCGGTTGGTGGCAGAGCATTTTGACTGGTGCCACACCGTCGATCGGCTGAAAATCGCCACCCGCCTGAACGAGCAACGCCCGGCGCATTTGCCGCCGCTGAAGGTGCTGATTCAAATTAACATCAGCGATGAGCAGAGCAAATCCGGCATCCCGCTGGAAGCGCTCGACGGCTTAGCGGCGGAGATCGCTGAGTTACCTCATCTGGAACTGCGCGGCCTGATGGCCATCCCCGCGCCTGAGTCAGAATATGTAAGGCAGTTTGCCGTCGCCCGGCAAATGGCGGTAGCATTTGCGCGATTAAAAACGCGGTACCCCACGGTCGATACGTTGTCTCTGGGAATGTCGGACGATATGGAAGCCGCAATCGCGGCGGGAAGCACGATGGTGCGCATCGGTACAGCCATTTTTGGTGCGCGCGACTACAGCAAATAATAAGGAATCTGAGGAACGCCATGAAGACGTTGACTTTCCTGCTTTCAACGGTCATTGAGCTTTACACGATGGTCGTGTTGTTACGCGTCTGGATGCAGTGGGCGCGCTGCGACTTTTACAACCCGTTTTCGCAGTTTGTGGTGAAAGCCACGCAGCCGATTGTCGGACCGCTGCGCCGGATTATCCCGGCAATGGGGCCGATTGACAGCGCCTCGCTGCTGGTGGCATTTATTCTCTGCGTCATCAAAGCGATCGTGCTGTTTATGGTGATCACCTTCCAGCCGATCATCTGGATCTCCGCTCTGCTTATTCTGCTGAAAACCATCGGCTCGTTGATCTTCTGGGTACTGCTGTTGATGGCGATCATGAGCTGGGTCAGTCAGGGCCGTAGCCCGGTGGAGTATGTGCTGATGCAGCTGGCGGACCCGCTGCTGCGCCCTATCCGCAACCTGCTGCCGTCGATGGGCGGTATCGATTTCTCGCCGATGGTGCTGGTATTGCTGTTGTACGTAATCAATATGGGCATCGCCGAAGTGCTGCAGGCCACCGGTAATGTACTGCTGCCGGGGCTGTGGATGGCGCTATGAGTGCCGTTGAAACCTGCGCTGACGGGCTGGTGCTGAGGCTGTACATTCAGCCTAAGGCCAGCCGCGATAGCATCGTGGGCGTACATGGCGACGAGCTTAAAGTCGCCATTACCGCCCCGCCCGTTGATGGCCAGGCCAATGCCCACCTGGTGAAATTTCTCGCCAAACAGTTCCGCGTCGCCAAAAGCCAGGTACTGATTGAAAAAGGCGAGCTGGGCCGCCATAAGCAAGTTAAAATCATCGCCCCACAACAGATCCCGACTGCGGTCGCGGCGCTAACTGAATAAACAGGATTCATCATGCAAAAAGTCGTCCTCGCTACCGGCAACGCCGGCAAAGTGCGCGAACTGGCCTCGCTGCTGGAAGATTTTGGTCTCGATATCGTCGCTCAGACCGAGCTGGGCGTGGACTCTGCGGAAGAGACCGGCCTGACCTTCATTGAAAACGCGATTCTGAAAGCGCGCCACGCGGCGCAGATCACCGGCCTGCCGGCCATCGCCGACGATTCCGGTCTGGCCGTCGATGCTCTTGGCGGCGCGCCGGGTATTTACTCCGCACGCTATTCCGGCGTCGATGCCAGCGACCAGCAGAATCTTGAGAAGCTGCTCGACGCGTTAAAGGACGTGCCGGACGACCAGCGTCAGGCGCAGTTCCACTGTGTGCTGGTCTATCTGCGCCATGCCGAAGATCCCACGCCGCTGGTGTGCCACGGCAGCTGGCCTGGGGTAATCACCCGACAAGCCGCCGGTCATGGCGGCTTCGGTTACGACCCGATCTTCTTCGTCCCGTCAGAAGGGAAAACCGCGGCCGAACTGAGCCGTGAAGAAAAGAGCGCCATTTCCCATCGCGGGCAGGCGCTGAAACTGTTACTGGAAGCATTACGTAATGGCTAATTTGCCGCCGCTGAGTCTCTATATCCATATTCCCTGGTGCGTGCAGAAATGCCCGTACTGTGATTTTAATTCGCATGCGCTGAAAGGCGAGGTGCCGCATGATGACTACGTCCAGCATCTGCTGAACGATCTGCAGGCTGATGCGCACTATGCCCAGGGACGGGAAATAGGCACTATTTTTATCGGCGGCGGTACGCCGAGCCTGCTGTCCGGCCCGGCCATGCAAACCCTGCTCGATGGCGTCCGCGCCTGCCTGCCGCTGGCCGCTGGGGCGGAAATCACCATGGAAGCCAACCCGGGTACCGTGGAGGCCGATCGCTTCGTTGATTATCAGCGCGCCGGGGTGAACCGCATCTCCATCGGCGTACAAAGCTTTAGCGAACCGAAGCTGCAGCGCCTGGGGCGGATCCACGGCCCGGAGGAAGCCAAGCGCGCAGCACGTCTCGCCAGCGGCCTCGGCTTGCGCAGCTTCAACCTCGACCTGATGCACGGTCTGCCGGACCAGTCGCTGGAGGAGGCGCTGGACGATCTGCGTCAGGCGATTGCCCTCAACCCGCCGCACCTGTCGTGGTACCAGCTGACCATTGAGCCGAACACCTTGTTCGGCTCCCGGCCGCCGGTGCTGCCGGATGACGACGCGCTATGGGATATTTTCGAGCAGGGGCATCAGCTGCTGAGCGCCGCCGGCTATCAGCAGTACGAGACGTCCGCCTATGCTAAGCCAGGCTTCCAGTGTCAGCATAATCTCAACTACTGGCGCTTTGGCGACTACCTCGGCATCGGCTGCGGCGCGCACGGCAAGATCACCTTCCCTGACGGACGCATTCTGCGGACCGCCAAAACACGCCACCCGCGCGGGTATATGGAAGGCCGTTACCTTGAGCGTCAGCATGATGTGGAAGAAGCGGATAAACCGTTTGAGTTCTTTATGAACCGTTTTCGCCTGCTGGAGGCCGCGCCGCGCGCTGAATTTAGCCGCTATACCGGACTTGAGGAAGCGGCGATCCGCCCGCAGCTGGACGCGGCGATAGCCCAGGGCTACCTGCAGGAAGACGAGCAGAACTGGCAGATTACCGAGCACGGTAAGCTGTTCCTGAATTCCCTGCTTGAGTTGTTTCTGAACGAGTAAACGCTGCGGCGGTCCTGCCGGGAAGCGGACCGCCATGGCATTATTTCAGCGAGCCAACCAGCGCTTTGCGGCTGTCCTCCAGCGATACCACCCGGCTGCAAACATCTTTGCCAAACTGCTGGAAATCGGCCTCCTGGTTTTTCCATTCCTCCTGAATCGCCGTTTGCAGGCCGCCGAGGCTGCCGAGAATGCCCTGTAGCGGATTACCGCCGCCTTTGAGCACCGCTTTCGCCCCCATCTCGTTAATGCTGTCCTGCAGAATGCCGCCCATCGCCTGATTCACCAGCTGCTGGCCATCGGCGCGTACCTGGTCGATAGCTTTATAGTGGAAAGTCAGGCCATCGCTGCGGCGCTCAATTATGCGGTTCATCTGTTCTTTCAGCTGCGCGTCCAGTTTGGTCAGGCGACCGTGCATGCTGCTGTTGGCGCCAACCTGTTCGGTAATGATTTTATCCAGCGCCTTGCGGCTTTTTTCGACTCGCGAACGCGCGCCTTCGTCAATCCACGGCAGGCTGCTGCGCAGGCTGGCCTGATAATCCTGCGCCTGTTCGCGCTGGGCGGCGCTGAGCGCATAGGCCTTGCCGTTAAAGGTCAGATTGCCGTCCGGCTTTATCACCAGATCGCCGTTTTCCCCTTTCACCTGCACCTGCTGCGGGCTGAGGATCACATCGTCACGCGGCGTGACGCTACACTGGTAGTCCGCATGGGCAGACAAAGCGGTGATGGAGAGCGCCACCGCCAGCAGCGTTTTACGCATCATAAAACTCCCTTAAGACAAAACGGGCCGGCAATTGCCGACCCTTGTCAAACTTAGTCCCACCAGACGTCAAAAAGTTCGCTGGTGCGCACATCCTCTAACTTACGCGCTTCCAGCCATTTGCGTACGATAGCCTGATGCTCTTCAGTGCACTTACCAATCTCCTGCATGCAGATGAGCCCTTCCCAGGAGAGATAACCGCTGCCGTCGAAGGCCAGCTTGTTCGGCTCTATCACCTCTTCGATCAGATCGTTGACCGTCTGGTCGATCTGCTCTTCGCTGGTCCCTTCCGGGAAACGCCAGGCGACGGAGAAGCCTAACTCCTGAAACTCATCGATATGCATTTTTTTACGCAGACGACGGCTACGATTCTTGGCCATTATTTCACCCTCTCGAACATTAAGTCCCATACGCCGTGGCCGAGACGATGGCCACGCTGTTCAAATTTGGTTACCGGGCGCGATTCCGGGCGCGGTACGTAATCGTTGCTTGCCGACTGGTTACGATAGCCTTCCAGCGAGGACATGACTTCCAGCATATGCACGGCATAAGCTTCCCAGTCGGTCGCCATATGGAAGACGCCGCCGAGCTTCAGCTTGCTTTTCACCAGCTCAGCGAAAGGCGGCTGCACGATACGACGTTTATTATGACGCGCTTTATGCCACGGATCAGGGAAAAACAGTTGCACCATATTCAGCGAGTTATCCGGGATCATGGTATGCAGCACCTCCACCGCATCGTGACACATTACGCGCAGGTTTTGTACGCCTTCTTCTTCCGCGGAAGCCAGACACGCGCCAACGCCCGGGGAGTGTACTTCAATGCCGAGGAAATTCTGTTCCGGTTTGGCTTTCGCCATCGCCACCAGCGAGGCGCCCATCCCGAAGCCAATTTCTAAGGTGACCGGCGCGTCACGGCCAAACAGAGCGGCGAAATCGAGCGGCGCATCGTTGAATTCAACGCCCATCACCGGCCAAATGTTATCCAGCGCATGCTGCTGCCCTTTCGTCAGGCGGCCCTGGCGACGGACGAAGCTACGAATACGGCGCAGCGGGCGACCGTTTTCATCGAATTCCGGAGAGATGACGTCGTTTTTCATAAAAGTTTGGTCTGCTTGTGAATGTGTTCGGAAAACGGGCATTATCCAAAGTTACCCGGCGGATGCAAGGGTTTACAGCCACTCGCCCTTATGCTGCAATCTGCCCCCCTGTAATCGCGATCCCGGAGCCGTAGCTTTGACTTTTCTCGCCACGCAATTTTCAGCCCAGGTTCTGGACTGGTACGACAAATACGGGCGTAAAACCCTGCCCTGGCAAATCGCCAAGACGCCCTACAAAGTATGGCTCTCCGAAGTGATGTTGCAACAAACCCAGGTGACCACGGTAATCCCCTATTTTGAACGCTTTATGGCGCGTTTCCCCACGGTGGTGGATCTCGCCAACGCGCCGCTGGATGAAGTGCTGCATCTGTGGACCGGTCTGGGCTACTACGCGCGGGCGCGCAACTTACATAAAGCCGCGCAGCAAGTCGCCACACTGCACGGCGGGGAATTCCCCCGGACCTTTGACGAAGTGGCGGCGCTGCCCGGCGTCGGGCGCTCAACGGCGGGGGCGATTTTATCCCTTTCGCTCGGTCAGCATTATCCGATTCTCGACGGCAACGTGAAGCGCGTGCTCGCCCGCTGCTATGCTGTCAGCGGCTGGCCGGGGAAAAAAGAGGTGGAAAAACGGCTGTGGGACATCAGCGAAGAGGTCACCCCGGCAGAGGGCGTCGAGCGCTTCAACCAGGCGATGATGGATCTCGGGGCAATGGTTTGCACCCGCTCGAAGCCGAAGTGCGAGCTGTGTCCGCTGAGCAACGGCTGCGTGGCCTACGCGAACCATTCATGGGCGGAATATCCGGGCAAAAAACCGAAGCAGACCCTCCCGGAACGCACCGGCTACTTCCTGCTGATGCAGCACGGCGACGAGGTGTTTCTTTCCCAGCGTCCGCCGGTGGGTCTGTGGGGCGGGTTGTTCTGTTTTCCGCAGTTTGCAGACGAAGCGGAGCTACGCGAGTGGCTGGCGCAGCGCCAGATTAAGGCCGATAATCTGACGCAATTAACCGCTTTTCGCCACACTTTCAGCCATTTCCACCTGGATATTGTGCCGATGTGGCTTACAGTGCACTCATCTGGCGCATGCATGGATGAAGGCAACGCACTCTGGTATAACTTAGCGCAGCCGCCGTCGGTCGGTCTGGCGGCCCCCGTGGAGCGCTTGTTGCAACAGCTAAAAGCCGGAGCGCCGGTATAAATTTTTCGGCTATCAAAGAGGATTAATTATGAGCAGAACCATTTTTTGTACCTTCCTGCAGCGTGAAGCGGACGGCCAGGATTTCCAGCTGTATCCGGGCGAGCTCGGAAAGCGTATTTACAACGAAATCTCCAAAGAAGCCTGGGCGCAGTGGCAGCACAAGCAGACCATGCTGATCAACGAGAAAAAGCTCAGCATGATGAACCCGGAGCACCGCAAACTGCTTGAGCAGGAGATGGTGCAGTTCCTGTTTGAAGGGAAAGACGTGCACATCGAAGGCTACACGCCGCCGGAAAAACAGTAAGGGCCCTGCGGCCTTTAAAAAAACAAACACAACACGCACGCCCGGAATGATGAAAAAATACTTAGCGCTCGCGCTGATTGCGCCGTTGCTCGTTTCGTGTTCCAGCTCCAATAAAAAAGGCGCCGAATACAACGAGGCCTGGGTCAAGGACACGAACGGATTCGATATTTTGATGGGCCAGTTCGCCCACAACATCGAGAACATTTGGGGGTACAACGAAGTCCTGCTCGCCGGGCCAAAGGACTACGTCAAGTACACCGACCAGTATCAAACCCGCAGCCACATCAACTTCGATGAAGGGACGATCACCGTCGAGACCATTGCCGGCACCGACCCTCGCGGACGACTGCGCCAGGCGATCGTCAAAACCCTGTTGATGGGCGATGACCCCAACTCCATTGACCTCTATTCCGATGTCGATGACATCCAGATCTCCAAAGAGCCGTTCCTCTATGGCCAGGTGGTGGATAACACCGGGGCGTCGATTCGCTGGGAGTGGCGCGCCGCGCGCTTTGCCGACTATCTGCTGCAAACCCGTCTGAAGAGCCGCAACAACGGCCTGCGCGTGGTCTACAGCATCACCATTAACCTGGTGCCGAACCACCTCGACAAACGTGCGCATAAATACCTCGGCATGGTGCGTCAGGCCTCGCGTAAGTATGGGGTTGATGAGTCGCTGATCCTCGCGATTATGCAGACCGAATCCTCCTTTAACCCCTATGCGGTCAGCCATGCCGACGCCATGGGGCTGATGCAGGTGGTCCAGCACAGCGCCGGCAGAGACGTCTTCCGCTCCCAGGGTAAATCCGGCCTGCCAAGCCGCAGTTATCTGTTCGACCCGGCGAATAATATCGACACCGGTACCGCCTACCTGGCGATGCTGAACAATGTTTACCTCGCCGGCATCGATAACCCCACCTCGCGTCGCTACGCGGTGATCACTGCCTATAACGGCGGCGCCGGCAGCGTACTGCGGGTCTTCTCCAGCGATAAAGTGCAGGCGGCCAATATTATCAACAGCATGGCGCCAGGGGACGTCTACCAGACGCTGACCACCCGCCATCCGTCGGCGGAATCGCGCCGCTATCTGTACAAAGTTAATACGGCGCAGAAAAGCTACCGCCGTAAATAGCCCTCCTCCCGACTCCGGCCTCAGCCCCGCGCTGAGGCCGCGCTTATTCTCCGCCATACTCTGTAATATCTTTCGGTTTTCTGCGGCAGTTAACAGAAGCATTAAGCTGGCGAATGATAGAATCGCATCAAAATAACGGGATTAATGTTATTTTAAAAACATAACAAGCCCACATTCGTGAGGATAACTACATGAATCTTAAGCTGCAGCTCAAAATACTGTCGTTCCTGCAGTTCTGCCTTTGGGGGAGCTGGCTCACCACGCTTGGCTCGTACATGTTTGTCACGCTGAAGTTTGACGGCGCGGCAATCGGCGCAGTGTATAGCTCGCTCGGTATCGCCGCGGTGTTGATGCCGACGCTGCTCGGCATCGTCGCCGATAAGTGGATCAGCGCCAAATGGGTATACGCCATCTGCCACCTGGTCGGCGCGTTAACGCTGTACCTCGCGGCGCAGGTCACCACGCCGGGCGAGATGTTCCTCGTGATCCTGCTTAACTCGCTGGCCTATATGCCGACGCTTGGCTTGATCAATACCATCTCCTACTACCGCCTGCAGTCGGCGGGGCTGGATATTGTCACCGATTTCCCGCCAATTCGTATCTGGGGCACCATCGGCTTTATCCTCGCCATGTGGGGCGTGAGCTTCTCCGGCTTTGAACTGAGCCATATGCAGCTGTACATTGGCGCGACGCTGTCGGTCCTGCTGACTCTGTTCACCCTGACGCTGCCGCATATTCCGGTCGCCAACGCCCAGCGCAATCAAAGCTGGACGGAGATGCTCGGCCTGAACGCTTTTGCGCTGTTTAAAAACAAGCGTATGGCTATCTTCTTTATCTTCTCGATGATGCTCGGCGCCGAGCTGCAAATCACTAACATGTTCGGTAATACCTTCCTGCACAGCTTCGATAAAGATCCGCTGTTTGCCGGCAGCTTTATCGTCGAGCACGCGTCAGTGCTGATGTCGATTTCGCAGATTTCCGAAACGCTGTTTATCCTGACCATCCCATTCTTCCTTAGCCGCTACGGCATTAAGAACGTGATGCTTATCAGTATTGTGGCGTGGATGCTGCGCTTCGGCCTGTTCGCCTTTGGCGACCCGACGCCGTTCGGCACTGTACTGCTGGTGCTGTCGATGATCGTCTACGGCTGCGCCTTCGACTTCTTTAACATCTCCGGTTCGGTGTTCGTTGAGAAAGAGGTGCGCCCGGAAATCCGCGCCAGCGCTCAGGGGATGTTCCTGATGATGACCAACGGCTTCGGCTGTATTCTCGGCGGGATGGTGAGCGGCAAAGTCGTCGAACACTTTACCGTCGAGGGGATCACTGACTGGCAGAGCGTGTGGCTGATTTTCGCCGGCTATTCGCTGGTGCTGGCCTTTGCCTTCGTGGCGCTGTTCAAATACAAACACGTCAGACAACCGACCGCCGCCCAGCAGAGCGTGTGATCGGCAAAAGTAAAACGCCCCGCCTGTTCGGCGGGGCGTTTTTTTATCCCTTCAGCACGTAGCCATACAGCCGCTTAATGCCGTCCGGATCCGTCTCGCTGTAAACCCCCTGCAGCTCCGGCGAGAAGCCAGGCAGCATATTGACCCCCTCCTCCAGCGCGAGGAAATAGCGCAGCACGGCGCCGCCCCAGACCTCGCCGGGCACCACGCACAGCACGCCCGGCGGATACGGCAGCGCCCCCTCCGCCGCGACGCGGCCTTCCGCCTCGCTCAGACGCACCAGCTCAACGTTGCCGCGAATAAACTCGTGGTTGGCATCCTGGGGATTCATCACCACCCTTGGGAAGCTCCGTTTACGGAACATCTCTTTTTGCAGGCTCTTCACGTCAAAGCTAACGTACAGATCGTGCATCTCCTGGCACAGCTCGCGCAGGGTATAGTCGCGATAACGCACCGGATATTTGTTATAGATGGTCGGCAACACATCGGCCAGCGGCGTATCCGCTTCAATATGCTGTTCAAACTGCCCCAGCATCGCCACCAGCTGCGCCATTTTTTCGGCGCTCTCCGCCGGCGTCAGCAGGAACAGAATCGAGTTGAGATCGCACTTCTCCGGCACGATGCCGTTTTCACGCAGATAATGCGCCAGAATGGTTGCCGGGATGCCAAACTCACTGTACTCCCCACTTTCAGCGTCAATGCCCGGGGTGGTCAGCAACAGTTTGCACGGGTCGACAAAATACTGGTCGTCCGCGTAGCCTTCAAAACCATGCCAGCGCGCGTCGGGTTCGAAGCTGAAGAAGCGGCGCTCCCGGGCGATCGCCTCGGTCGGGTGATCCTGCCATGGGCGCCCCGCCACCACTGGCGGAATAAAGGGCTGGATCATCTTGCAGTTGGCGATGATCGCTTTGCGCGCCTCAATGCCCAGCGCCACGCACTCGGCCCACAGGCGACGGCCGCTCTCACCTTCATGGATTTTAGCGTTGACGTCCAGCGCGGCGAACAGCGGATAGAACGGGCTGGTGGAGGCATGCAGCATAAAGGCGTTATTCAGCCGCTTGTGCGGACAGAAGCGCGCCTGGCCGCGCAGATGGTTATCCTTTTTATGGATCTGCGACGTCTGTGAGAAGCCGGCCTGCTGCTTGTGCACGGACTGGGTGACAAAAATACCCGGATCGTCGGGGGTCAGCTCCAGCAGCAGTGGCGAGCAGTCGGCCATCATTGGGATAAACTGCTCATAGCCCACCCACGCCGAGTCGAACAGGATGTAATCGCAGAGGTGGCCGATCTTATCCACCACCTGGCGGGCGTTATAGACCGTGCCGTCGTAGGTCCCCAGCTGGATCACCGCCAGACGAAACGGGCGGGAGGCATTGGCTTTCTCAGGCGCCGCTTCGCGGATGAGATCCCGCAGGTAATGCTCATCAAAGCAGCGCTCGTCAATGCCGCCGATAAAGCCGAACGGATTGCGCGCGGCTTCCAGGTAAACAGGCGTCGCCCCCGCCTGGATCAGCGCCCCGTGATGGTTTGACTTATGGTTGTTGCGATCGAACAGCACCAGATCGCCGCGGGTCAACAGCGCGTTGGTCACGACTTTGTTGGCCGCCGAGGTGCCGTTGAGGACGAAGTAGGTTTTATCCGCGTTGAACACCTTCGCAGCGAACTTCTGCGCGTGCTTGGCCGATCCTTCGTGGATCAGCAGATCGCCTAATTTCACATCGGCGTTGCACATGTCGGCGCGAAAGACATTTTCGCCAAAAAAGTCATAGAACTGACGGCCTGCAGGGTGCTTTTTGAAAAACGCCCCGTGCTGATGCCCCGGACAGGCAAAGGTGCTGTTATCCATCTCGACGTACTGGGTCAGGGTATTGAAAAACGGCGGCAGCAGACGCGCTTCATAATCACAGGCCGCCGCCTCCAGCTCCAGCCACTCCTGATCTTTACCGGCGATCACCGCCTGCACCCCCTCCGGCTTGTCGACCGCCGTCTCACTCAGCAGGTAGACCGGCAGGTTAAATCCGCTACGCCTGAGGAGAGTAAGGATGCCGCTGCGACTGTCGGCCGCGGAGATGACGACTGCCGCCACATCGGTAAAATCGGTACTGTCCAGCGCCACAACGCGACGGTGGGTGGACAAGCGGGTGACCAGCTCGCAGCTGGCGGCAATGTGCATGGATTTCATAAGCGCAAATGCCCGTATCGGGAGTGTAAAAATCTCAGACAAGGGAGACCTTGCCCAACGATGTGTCCGGGTCTGACGGATTCAGCTCCGACCGCCGGACATCAGTAAAAGCAGACGCGTCCGATCTTACTGTTGCCCTACAGTGAGCATACGTGTCCTTCACCGCATGGTGAACAGAGGGGTAAGCGTAGCAAGATGAGGCAGCCCGCGCACTTGGGCGCGGCGTCGCTGGCGAGATAATGGCTGTGTCGTCATCGGCGGCCTCATATCAGGGAGGAGAAAATTCGCGCAATCATGGCACCTTTCCCGAACAGGCGCAAGATGAAAACCGTATGCACTTATATCACGGATACACAAGCTTTCCCGGTAAGTTAACGCCATAATAATGCGGTTATCAGGGATTTTTAACAGGAGTCAGCGTGGTTACAGGACCTTTTATTAACGCCAGCGCGGTGCTGGTCGGCGGTGTGCTGGGCGCCTTACTCAGCCAACGGTTGCCGGAACGGATCCGCACTGCAATGACCTCTATTTTTGGCCTGGCGTCATTGGGCATCGGCATTTTACTGGTCATTAAGTGCGCCAATCTGCCGGTGATGGTGCTGTCGACCCTGGTGGGGACGCTGCTCGGCGAAATATGCAATATGGAAAAAGGCATCAATACGCTGGTCAGTAAACTCCAGCAGTTGATGTCAGCGAAAGGCAAGAAAAAGGCTTCGGCTCATGAGTCTTATATTCAGAGCTATGTGGCGATTATCGTCCTGTTCTGCGCCAGCGGCACCGGCGTCTTCGGCGCCATGCGCGAAGGGATGACCGGCGACGCCAGCATTCTGATTGCCAAAGCGTTTCTCGACTTTTTCACCGCTACCATCTTCGCCTGCACCCTGGGCATTGCCGTCGCCGCCATCAGCGTACCGATGCTGCTTATCCAGCTGACTCTTGCAGCCTGCGCGGCGATCATTATGCCGCTTACCACGCCGATGATGCTGGCGGATTTCAGCGCCGTCGGCGGCATGCTGCTGGTGGCCACCGGGCTGCGCATCTGCGGGATAAAAATGTTTGCCGTAGTGAATATGCTGCCTGCGCTGGTGCTGGCGATGCCGATTTCCGCGGCCTGGACGCTGTTTTTTGCCTGAAAACGCGTGCTTTTAGCGCAATGTGGTGATAGATTGTTCAGTCTGCTGCAAAACAGATAAATTTCGTTGACGAGGCGCGGCGATTACGGTTTAATGCGCCCCGTTGCCCGGATAGCTCAGTCGGTAGAGCAGGGGATTGAAAATCCCCGTGTCCTTGGTTCGATTCCGAGTCCGGGCACCACTATTCTTTTTTTATGCTTCCCTGTGAATTCCTATGTATATGTAATTCAATAGGTTAGCGTAAAAATCTTCCCCGATACGTTTTGATTTATCCCTTCGTATCCGGAAAATTTGGGGTCAGATTGCGGGTCATTCAGTTCGACAACTGGAGTGACCCTCACATGTTAACTGACAGCAAAATTCGCTCAGCAAAACCTCTCGCAAAATCTTATAAGCTCACTGACTCGCAAGGCTTGTACCTGACGGTATCGACCAGTGGCGCTAAGTTATGGTATTTCCGCTATCGCTTCGGCGGTAAAGAAAGCCGTCTGGCCTTTGGTCCCTATCCACAGACGACGCTGGCAGAGGCCCGCGAAAAGCGCGATGCAGCGCGTAAGTTGCTGGCATCCGGCATCAACCCTTCTCAGCTTCGCAAGGTGCATAACACCGCCGTTGATGAATCCCGTACATTCCAGTATGCAGCGACGGCATGGCACACCAGTAGTCTTAAGCTCTGGTCGGAAGCCCACGCCGATAAAATTCTCACCTGCCTGAAACGCTACGTTTTCCCCGCCATTGGCGCAATGGATATCGCTCAGGTTGAAACCCGCCATCTGGCGCAGCTTGTGAAGGCGATTGACGATAAAGGCGTGCATGACGTCGCCGGGCGGGTACGCCAGCATCTGACCAAAATCATGCGCCACGCCGTACAGCAGGGCGTGATTAAATATAATCCCGCTTACGATCTGGATGGCGTCGTGACCCCGGTAGTGACCCAACATCACCCTGCCCTGCCGCTGAAACGTCTGCCTGAACTACTGAAGAAGATTGAGGACTACAAAGGCCGGATGCTGACCCGCCTAGCGTTGGAACTGAATCTGCATGTTTTCCTGCGATCCAGCGAATTGCGGCTCGCCCGTTGGGATGAGTTCAACCTGAAAGCGCATATCTGGACCGTACCGGCAAAACGCGAAGCGGTTAAAGACGTGAGGTTTTCAGAGCGTGGCGCAAAGATGAAGGACGAGCATCTGGTGCCGTTGTCACAGCAGGCGGTCGCCCTGTTGAAACATATTCAGGCGATTTCCAGCGAATCGGTATTCGTTTTTCCGGGCGCGCATACGCTGAACAAACCGATGAGTGAAAACACCATCAACAAGGCGCTGCGAGTGATTGGCTTTGACACCAAAACCGAGGTGTGCGGCCACGGCTTCAGGACTATGGCCTGTAGCGCCCTGAACGAGTCCGGACGCTGGTCGAAGGATGCCATTGAGCGGCAGATGAGCCACAAAGAACGCAACGGCGTGCGAGCTGCCTACGTGCATAAAGCGGAGCATCTGGAAGCCAGAATCGAAATGATGCAATGGTGGTCGGATTATCTGGACGTCAACCGTGAGGGCTACGTCGCGCCGTATATTTATGCTCGACAGCATAAGATCGCTACTGTTTATTGAACGATAAGATGTAGTCAGAAATCGATTTCACTATAAATATAATTGATTTTTAACCATTTGAATAATAGGAAAAATTTCGGCCTATTATTCAAACCTCAATTTTTCATATAGTTATATGATGAATATCGAAACTCACTTCTTATAACCATCTTAAGACCACAACAGAAATGATTACAGACTGCATTCTGCTAATCACGCCTGTTTACAGGTCCCTTATAAAATATTTAACTTAGTTAAGAAATTTAATTTCTAACAATTTAATCCGGATCAGAAGATACCCACTCCTCAAACTTAAAACCAGCATCATTACCTTCAGTGACAGCATAATATACCAGCCTTAAATGTCTGTCTTGGTCAATTGTCAACATCGTATGTTCAAAAGAAACACATCCTATCTTTTCTACATTTAACTGACGCTTCCCATAATAAGGACCATGAATATCTTGCTCGTGCCACCAAGTTTTAAAGTCTGGATCAATGTTTTCTAGATCCTTGATTAATTCGCAAATATCAGGAGCTTGCGTTGCTCTGACGAAGTCTCTGCGAAAATGTGAAATCAACTGGTGAGCTTGTTCTTCCCATGGTTCAAATAACATGCGTGTAGCCTGGTCAGCAAAGATCATCCAAAGAAGATTCCTGCGCTCTGGCGCATAATGTGAAAAGTGGAAAACCCGATCAGCCGCTTTATTCCATGCAATGACATCCCAGCGTAAATTTATTACATAGGCTGGACTTGTCTTTAAATTTCCCATGAGACGATGGATAAGGGGGGGAACGATGCACCACGTTTTACCCGGCTCAACTGGTGGCCGTTGCTGCGTCAAAAGATAGAGATGGCGGCGTTCGGCGGCATCGAGTTTTAAGACACGTGAAAGACTGTCAAGAAATGCCGCAGAAACGCTAATATCTCTGCCTTGTTCCAGCCATGTGTACCAGGTCAGCCCTACCCCCGCAAGTGCAGCAACTTCCTCTCTACGAAGACCTGGTGTGCGTCTTCTTCCTGTAGATGTCAACCCCACATCGGCTGGCTCAAGACGTTCCCTACGGCTACGTAAAAACTGAGATAGTTCTTTGCGTGTTCGCTGCATGTTGCGAACTGTTCTCATCACATCACTCCTAGTAATAGCATAACCAGTTAGATTGTAACCGTAAAAAATCCAGGACACAATGTGATTCAAAGGCGCTTAGGCTCCTAATGTTGCCAAGAGTACAGCGACTTTACTTCCATGGTATTTGTAAAATTGCAGGGGTGAAAAATGTACCAGAATTTATTGAATGAAAAGCTGAACGACCTTAAATCTTCAGGTCAGTATCGTACTTTTGTTACTTTAAATCGTATATGTGGTAGCTACCCTCTCGCTCGTCTTGAAGGAGAAGAGACCAAACCTGTTGTAGTGTGGTGCAGTAATGATTATCTTGGAATGTCACAACATCCCATTGTTCGACAAGCCATGCATGAGGCTATCGATTCCTATGGGGCTGGTTCAGGTGGTTCTCGTAATATTGGCGGTACACATGGATTATTTGGGAAACTTGAAAGTAGTCTTGCCGAATGGCATAGTAAAGAAGCAGCTTTAGTTTTCCCAACTGGTTTTAGCTCCAACGACGCAACATTACAATGCCTTTTGAGGCAAATACCTGATTGCGTAGTAATAAGTGATGAACAGAACCACGCATCAATAATTAACGGTATACGTTCAACTAAAACAGAGCGACAGGTATTTAAACATAATGATGTTGACCATCTCACTCAAATTCTTTCTCAGTATCCATTAACACGCCCAAAAATAGTTATTTTTGAATCAGTTTATTCAATGGACGGCGATATCGCCCCTATTAAATCTATTGTCGAAGCGGCTAAAAAGTATAATGCTTTAACGTATCTTGATGAAGTACATGCTATTGGCATGTATGGACCCAATGGTGAGGGCATTGCTGCTGAGGTCGGTGTGGCAGATAAAGTCGATATTATACAGGGCACAATGGCCAAAGCTATAGGTGTGATTGGAGGGTATATTACTGGCCGAAAATGGATGATAGATGCTATAAGGTCCTTCGCAACTGGTTTTATTTTTACGACATCATTACCACCTGCAATAGCAGCAGGTTGCTTATCTAGCGTTAATTATCTAAGAAAACATCCGCAAGAACGGGAAATGCTTCAGGAACGCACCAAACTTCTACGTTCGGAACTTGACCAACTGAATATTCCGGTGATGACATGCTCTACAACTCATATTTTACCGGTTCTGGTAGGGGACGCGGTCAAATGCAAGTCAGCTGCAGAACGCTTAATGAAAGTACACGGGATCTACCTACAACCTATAAATTATCCTTCTGTTGCTGTTGGAACTGAGCGTTTTAGAGTTAACGCCACACCTAATCACAGCGAAGACCAGATTAAGCATCTTGCTAAATCATTACTAGAAGTATTCCAATATTTTGATATTCCGCTGAAACAGATAAAACCTGCAGTTCAGGTGGCATAATAATGGAGAAGATCCAATCTCAGATTAAAATTCGTGTGGCAAAGGCTAAGGATATTAATAGTCTTGTAGCTCTGCGAGCTATTTTACTGGACGGCAATCACAACACCAGCTACACAAGTCGTAATCCGCAAGAAAGTAATATCTGGAAAAATGAGTACATTAAATGGCTACATGAACTTCATGGCAGAAACAAAAACATCAGGATAGTTGTCGCAGAGTGTGAAGGACAGCTTATAGGGTGTGCCACAGGAATCATTGATAATCGGCCCCCTGCTCCAGATTGTGTTACTGGAATGTGCGGTTGGGTGCAATCTGTAGTTGTTCTTCCTCAGTGGAGAAGACAAGGCATCGCCTTATGTATTATGAAAAATATATTAAAGTGGTTTGAGGAAAAAGCTGTTTCAAAAGTTGTACTTGAATCAACACCAGAAGCCGAATGCCTTTATGAAAAGCTTGGGTTTACGGCCAGCTCTGAAAAGATTTTCATCTATGAAGGAAATAGGTTATGAAGGTACTCATTATTGGCCTTGGTTACGCAGGACAGCGCTATCTCCGTTCATTCATTCACTTGGGAATAGAATTAGATATTCCTATGCAATTTTCTTATGTTGGCAGACATAAGCGAAGTGAAGCATTACCATATTTTGATAAAGTCTCTGAGGCAGTGAATACATTCTGCCCTGATATAGTCGTTGTAAGTGTAAATGATCATAGCCATGTAAAAATCCTCAAAGAGTTACAATACTTTAACGGATTTATTATTTGTGAAAAACCATTAGCTATTCCCAATGAAAATTGGACCGATTTTAAAAATTCACTTGTAAACATCAAAGGCTTTGCACTTGATCTCGTAGAGCGTTACTCAGAGGCGACTCAGAAACTACGTGATGAAATAAAAAGAAGGCAATGGACGCTAATCAGAGCATCATTTTATTGGGGAAAAGATCGCATTAATGATTATCGGCCTACGTGTGGCGTAACTAGTGAAATAATTCATGCCTTAGATCTTATAAACTTTATTTACCCTAAAGATACCCCATTAAAGTTAGAAGCAGCGTTGGGTATAAAATCAGACTTCTCCATTTCGGGAGATAATATACTTGATACTGTTTTACTCACAGCGAAAATAGGTAATTCGCCAGTTGCTGGCTATAGCAGTTTCGTCAATGTTGAACGCCAGCGGAACGTAGACTTTACTTTTATAGATCCTGAGGGATTTTTATATCACGCACGGATTATTTATGACACTCCAGAATGGGATAGCGACCACCTTGAAATCTGGACACGCGATGTAAATGGTAAAAATGTCACCGTGTTAGATTTAAAAACTGAACCCAGTAAACCCGGCCTAGAGACTGTAGAAAAATTGTCTAAGCTCTGCAAAGACGTAGTTTTATATGTTTCAAACAACGTTCCCCCTCTTCAACCATTTGCTGACCTTAACACAACATTTAGTCTGCAAGAATTGCTGGATGAAATTAGTCAAAAAGTTTTGGCGACATTACCAGCACGTTATATACGGGGACAAACTCGAACTCTGCTACCTCACGATACTGACTTAGAAAGCCTCGGATAAACATTTTCTTTCTGGAGTGAAATTATGTGTGGAATGACTGGATGGCTTTCTTATAGCCAAAATTTAGAATCGCAGCGGAAAACGTTGCAAAGAATGACAGATACAATGGCTTTACGAGGTCCTGATGCTGAAGGTCTGTGGATAGATGGACCTATTGGATTAGGGCACCGTCGGCTGTCTGTTATTGACCTTGAAGGGGGACGACAGCCTATGATAGCCAATTATAATGGATTTCGTGCTGCGGCGGTTATAACATATACAGGTGAAGTTTATAATTTTCAAGAGATAAGATCAGAGCTTCAAAGTTTAGGCCACCGCTTCGAGACACGAAGTGATACAGAAGTAGTATTACATTCATACCTTCAGTGGGGTAACAACTTTCCTGAAAAATTAAATGGCATGTACGCCTTCGCTATATGGGATCGCCTAAAACAGGAACTTTTTCTTGTTCGCGACAGGATGGGTGTAAAGCCTCTTTATTATTTTCAAACAGAAGATGGTATAATTTTTGGCTCTGAGCCAAAAGCTCTTTTAGCTAATTCCCTTGTTCCTCGTAAAGTGGATGCCGATGGTATGAGGGAAATATTAGAGATGGTAAAAACACCTGGGCAGGCGATATTTTCAGGGATGCGAGAGGTTTTACCCGGAGAGTGTATAAAAGTTTCACATGATGGGCTTTATAAAAGCCGTTACTGGAAACTTGAAGCGCATGAACATCAGGATTCACTTGAGCAGACAATAAAGCATACCCGCGATCTGCTTGAGGATATCGTCGACAGACATATTGTTGCTGATGTGCCGTTATGTAGTCTTTTATCTGGTGGTCTGGACTCATCCATTATTACCGCTTTGGCTTCTAAAAAACTCCTTGCCGCCGGAAAGGAGAATATCCGTTCTTTCTCAGTAGATTTTGCCAATCATGGTACAGAATTCACTGGAGATGGAGTCCGCGGTACTCCTGATGCTCCTTTTGTACGAGACTTGGTTGAACTAATCAATTCCAAGCATGGAGAAATTATAATCGATAGTAGCTCAATGGCCGATCCTGATCTACGCTCCAAGATCGTACATGCTTTGGATTTGCCACCCGCTTTTTGGGGCGACATGTGGCCTTCTCTTTATCAACTGTTTCAAAGTATAAGACAGCATTCAACTGTCGCGCTTTCTGGTGAATCTGCAGATGAAGTATTTGGTGGATATCGCTGGTTCCATGATCCTGAAGCCATAGCGGCTAAAACCTTCCCATGGCTAACCTCCGTCACGGGAAAATACTTTGACGGAAAGACGCTTTTTTCACAGAGCTTATTGAATAAACTTGGAATGGATGATTTTTTGCAGGATAGCTACAGGCAAGCTCTGGCAGAAACTCCCGTGCTGCCGGGAGAGAACGAAACCAATCATCGTATGAGGCAAATGAGCTATGTCAATTTGACCCGGTTTGTTCAGACCTTACTTGATCGAAAGGACAGAATGAGCATGGCTGTAGGTCTCGAAGTCCGTGTACCCTTTTGCGATCACCGGCTGGTAGAATATGCTTTTAATATTCCTTGGGAAATGAAGGCGTTTGATGGTCGTGAAAAAAGTATCTTAAGAGCTGCGACTAAAGATATTTTGCCTGAAAGTATTTCAAATCGTGTTAAGAGTCCATATCCCTCAACCCAAGACCCTGCATACGAAAGAGCTTTACGTCAATCGTTAACGGCTATTTTAGAAGACTCTAATTCGCCTGTTATACCCTTATTAGATCGTAAGCGTGTTCAACAGACATTAGAGAAGCCGCTTGGCGACCTGTCTCCCATGTATGACCGTATGGGCATAGAACTTGCCATAGGTTTAAATACATGGATTAAGGATTACAACGTTTCGCTTTCTTTTTGATTTCCATCAGGGGGTAATCATTTACCCCTATTTTAAATTCGAGATTAGGAATTTTTATGGCTCTAAATACTCGATCCACTGTATATCTTATAGCCTTAGGAGCTTTCGCTCTGGGTATGGCTTCATATGTGACTGCCGGGCTGATACCAATGATACAAACATCATTTTCAGTTTCGGCTGCGATAGCTGCCCAACTCGTAACTGCTTTCACTCTTGCATATGGTCTCGGTTCACCCGTATTTGTTGCATTTTTACCTGCTCACCGACAGCGCAGCGGTTTATTATTCGCCCTAGGTCTGTTTGTGATAGCTAATGCTGCCAGTGCGTTATCAACTGATTTCACCGTATTGTTGATATTCCGTGCAATCGCAGGAGTAGGAGCTGGTATTTATCTTGCAATGGGTATTGCCGGTGCAGCAGCGCTCTCAGAGCCTGATCAAAGGGGAAAAGCCATTTCTGTTATCATGGGAGGAATGGCAAGTGGGACTGTGCTTGGGGTTCCGCTTAGCCTCCTGTTAGCCGAACGTTTTGGGTGGGCAGCAGCCCTGTGGTTAGTTGCATTATTAGGAGCAATTGCTTTATTAGGACTCATTACGAAACTCCCGGTGCTGCCTAAAGCTCAGACGATATCACTTAAGCACAAGCTGATGCTGCTTACTGATATGCATGTTGTCACAATTCTTCTCGTATCTTTATTGGCTGCAGTTGCCAGCCTTGGTATGTACACTTTCATCGCTCCACTGCTCTCTGATTCAAATTATGGTGCTATACATTCCGTCACTCCTTACCTGTGGGTTTGGGGGATTGGTGGTGTAATAGGCAGCTTTTTAATTGGTCCGCTGGTCGATCGCTTTAGAGGACCAGTACTTAGCTTTAGTATCATGGTTACTTTAGCCATTTCGTTATTCCTTCTACCGCCAGCTGCATCCACAGGCGCATGGCTCGTAATGATTCCAATTTCTATCTGGGGAGCGGTAGGGTGGGCATTGCAAGTACCGCAGAATAACGAATTAATTAAGGCTCGGGAGCAACAAGGGGATGGCAATTTAGCGGTTGCTCTCAATGAGTCTGCCTTATACCTGGGGAGCGCAATCGGTGCCGCGATGGGGGGTATTCTTCTCTTGCAGGATTTATCCCCTTGGGTGCTTACTGCATCAGCTGGGATTGTTGCAACTCTGGGCGCAATCATACAATTTCTAAAAATAAAAAAACATCCAAATATTTTGTAAAATAATGGCCAAATGTCATACATAAAAGGAAACCGGCCATAAGGCCGGTTTATAATAACAAGCTGACTATCAGGTTTCTCCATCCTTTCAGTCGCCTCAATGAGTACATTTTTCTATATATACTCAATAAACTTCAAGTTGCATGTTTGAGCAACAGTGCAGTCCGAGCCTTGTGGGCATGAAGCAATACGGGCAACATGCAACTTCAAGTATTGCGAGTATATGAGCAGAGCATTGACGCCTTAAATAGTAAAGAGAACATCTCAATCATCAGTACTTAATCACCTGCTTATCAGTCACTTGATTTTTCTCGTTAATTTATTGAATTCAAATTATATTCTGATAGTTACCCAACAAAATATAAACGTATATTACTCATCCTTGCATTTATTATTTTCGTCACAGCGACATATTTCAAGCCCTATCAGATAACACTATCCACTTTGATTACTTCAAAGATATTGTTATATAAAAGGAGCTCTAGCATGTCATTAAATAGTACTATACCAAACACCCAAAATATAATGTTGGATTGGGTAACTATACAAGAAGCAGCTACTATAGCTAGTCAGATTATGAATAAAAATTTAACAGTCAGTGACCTCTATCGTCATGCTTTATGTGGAAATATATATTTATCTATTTACTTCCAATCACCTGTTATTTTAAGAAAGGTGCAAATAACAAACAATAAGGTTAAACTACGAACAGCAGGAAGCTCTTTTTTAGCGCAACTTTGTTTACTTGAAGGAAGCAATTTCACTAATGGCATCAACTTAATTATCAGCACCAGTGGAAAGCTCTTTTCTCCTAGGCAACGAGTTATTGACACAACATTGCTTGGGTACGAATATGTTATAGTTCAGTCATTACTGGCCCAATCCCTTAACATTCCTTTGCCACTAACAGGAGCTAATGATGTAAATTATGGGATATCGGTTTCGTTATCCGGTGAAATATTTCAGCTACTCGAAAAATCCACATGGAAGGCAAGAATAGAACAGCAAATAAAAAAAATTACCTAAGAGTATCGAGTCAAATATTAATGAATGTATTTTACCACAGATGGCAAGTCGATTCGGATATTTTCCAGTTTACACTTTACCTCCGGATGCCTGTTTAGTCATACGGTATTCAGAACTTGAAAAAATAATTAACACTCCTGTTAAAAACAAAACTATCACATCGTCTTCAACACGAATATCCACACCGTTATCTCGTATGTTTTGGCTTGCCTGTAAACATAATGACACGATTAGTCCATTAATCAAACAACCTTATAAACTACTGTCCATTTTCGAGCAATGGGCCTCCGCCGAGGGTATTACCGATCGACTGAGCGGAGACACGCTAAAAACCGCACTTGAACGCGACTCACCTTCCTCCACTACACCATCAAATTAAAATGACATTCATTTTTTTAATCTGAAAACCCGTATTACGAGTGACAGCATCCGTAATACGGGCTTACTCACTTCCCCTCCGTTATCCCTCTGTGTTTTTTTGTCATCTCCGGGCCCATCCCAATTTCTGTACTGGAGGAAGTTATGACATCTCATCAGTTATTACGCCTAAAACAGGTTGAAGAAAAAACCGGTCTGAAACGCTCCCAGGTCTACCTGTATATGAAAAACGGCACCTTTCCACAGTCAATAAAGATTGGTCCAGCCAGCGTGGCCTGGATCGAATCTGAAATAGATGAGTGGATAAACCTTAAATTAGCTAACCGCTGAAAACATCTCGGGGGGAGTGGAGGTGAAAAACAATCACCGATTTTTTTCATCTCATATTAGCTCAATCCTTCTCTATTTATCCGTTTTAGAAAACAGTGTGGAGATATGACAGAATGATCCCATCATTGAATTTCGCCGTATTAACCGACGCACTGAACGCACTGAAAGAGGGAAACCTTCGCCACTGTGAAGCGCTGGGATTCACTTTCGACGAAATGAATACTCTTAATCAGCTATCGCTTGATGAGCTGTTTATTGTCTGCCGGTCGTCAGCGCCGTTTGTTGCAATCAGCGTTCGCCATGATGTTTTGCGCCATCTGATGACGCTGGCTCGTCAGGAGGTCCGGCTCCAGCAGTTGATTAACCGGGCGATCCGACTGGGTGGTTCGATCGCGTTGCTCAACCAGTATTTTGGTCTCACCTCCAACGAAATCTGTCTTCGCCGTCGGTTGCTGGGTGTCAGCGTGCCGTATGGCCGGACGCCTGAACCGGACGAAGAGACGGATGCCGAAATCTGGCGGCAATGGCAGCAATACCGGGTGGATAACCTGGAATCCTCCGACGCGCTGGCCGCCATGATGCAGGTGACGGAAAAGCTGTTGCCGGACGCCGAAGGTCTGTCTCTCACCACCGTCTGGAAGCGCATCACACTCTGCGAAAAGGAAGCCGCCAACAGGAGGGCATCACATGCCGGATGAGATCGACCGCGATCAGGAGTTCAATGAAGAACGACTGGAAGAGATGATTGAACAGAGCCGTTTCAAACCAGGAACAACACCATCATTATTCCACTGCCGTTTATGCGGTAAACCTATTCCTGAAAAACGACGGCAGGCACTACCGGGCGTAACAACCTGTACGGAATGTCAGGATAAACTTGAACATCGCAGGTATTAAATGTGAGCAAAAAGCATATGGGGAATAAATCCCCCATATGTCTTTATCTGTACCATTAAATAAAAATAAAGCCTCATGATTTATTTTACTTTCCTTTTTCGTTCTCCCACATTTTTATTTATCCATCGAATTAACTCTTTCATTTTTGTTTTGATTTTATTGTTCATGGGTTGCTCCCGATCCCCCATGCTGAACACGCCATTACAGAATGGTGGCCCTGATGGACGTTAATTCGTCCGGGCCGGGTATTGCTCTTTAATAATACGGAACGGGCTGTCACACAACCACAATTCAGGGTGCCGCTGAATGTTCTCGCTGACCCGTTAAAACCGGAATGCAGGATCGGGATGTGACCGAAAAATATTATTTTCCACCGTTTTTATTAAAAGGGGACATCATGAGAAAACCCGTTTATTACGCCTATGTTACCCAGGAAAGTCAGCCGGACTCGCAGGGCGAGAAAAATACCTGGTGGACAAAAGTCGGCGTGGCCTTTGCCCACCATGGCAAGCCCGGCCTGAATATTGTCCTGACGCCCGGTATTGCGGTCTCCGGCAAACTGGTCCTGCTTGAGTCTCGGGAGGATAACAATCCGCCACAGAGTGCGGAACCCGGCGAAACCGCGCTTTAACTCTTCTTTATTACTCTTTACTCCACAGCGTGCAGGGTCGCTGACTGTGCACGCTGCCCGCAATCCCGAGGCCATCATGCTTTCCACCACTGCCTTTCTGGCGGCGGCCATGCAGTGTGCCGCCAGCATTCATCCGTCCACCGCGCTTGACGTGGCACGGGTGGAATCCAGTTTTAACCCTTATGCCATCGCCGAGATAGTCCCCAGGGCCAGAAGAGCCTCCGGTGACAATCCTGTTATCTCCCATCTGCCCGCCAGCCGGGCAGAAGCAGAGCGCATTATCCGTCGCCTTGCCGTACAGGACCGGCGTTACTCTGTCGGGCTGATGCAAATAACCAGCACCAATTTTCGTCACTACGGTGTGACGGCCACTGACCTGCTTGATCCCTGCACCAACCTGTCTGTTTTTGAACGCATCCTCAGCGACTGCTACCGGCGTGGCGGCACCCTGAAAAGGGCGCTGAGCTGCTATTACTCCGGCGATTTCCGTACCGGACAACAGCCGGAAGCGGCTTTTTCCGGGACCAGCTATGTGCAGCGGATGGGTTACGCTTCGGCGTCTCCCCGCTATGCCGTACCCGGCACCCGCGAGGATAGCGCCACGCCCCCGCCGTTGCTGAAAGCCATCCCTGCTGATAAGTCATCCCGTCCCCGCGTGATCTGGCCGGGGACCGTCGTTCGAGGCGTCCCCGCGAAACTCCGTCAGGACAACATCGCCATCGCACCGATCTCCGCGCCGTCAGTGCGCCGGAGTCTCTCCCAGTTAACCCGTGAGGAGGAAGAATAATGACACGTTTCCGCAAGCTAAAGGCGGCGGTCAGCCTCGTTTCTGCCGGTATGCTGACGGCTTTTTCTGCAACCCCGGCGTTTGCCGACGGGTTTCAGCGCGCAAACACCGTGATGGAGAAAGTCTCCACCGGCCTTCATGGTCTGGCGGCCATCACCATCACTGTGGCCGTGATCTGGGTAGGTTACAAGACGCTCTGGAAAGGCGAAAGCCTCTCGCAGTGCGCCTACATCATCATCGGTGGGATCCTGATTGGCGGAGGCAGTGAGATCGGCGCGCTGCTGATGAGCTGAGAGGTCACCTATGGCAAAGCTGCTCAAGGCAATGAAACGCCCGGCGGCACTGTGGGGGGTGCCGATGGTGCCCCTGCTGGGTGTCACGGGATTCACCATCATCGTCGCTGTCTGGACTTCTGTCGCTTTCCTTGCCCTGCTTCCGGTTGAATTCTTGGTGATGAAGTCGCTTACCCGGAATGAACCCATGCGGTTCAGCCTGATTGCCGTCTGGCTCAGGGCAAGAGGAAAACCGGCAGCAAACCGTCTGTTTGGCGCAACCGCCTTTATGCCCGTTGAGCATGAGGCGGTTGATATCACGGAGTTTCTCAACGCCATGAAACTGAATCAGTGTGCCACGATCAGAAAGTACCTTCCGTATTCATCGCATATTCATCAGCATGTTGTCCGCTCCCCAAATAGTGACCTCTACTGTACCTGGGAACTGACGGGCACCCCGTTTGACTGCGAGTCAGAAGACACGCTCAGTAGCGACCGGAACCAGTTGCACGGGCTTATCCGCTCATTCGAGGGGATGCCGGTCACCTTTTATATCCATAATGTGCGGGAGCCGTTTTCAGATTCGCTGCACAAGGCGTCCGGCAACCCTTACGCCGATGAAATCAGCCGTCTCTATTATGCCTCACTGGCGGCTGCTCCTTTTCGTCGTAACCGACTGTTTCTGACCGTCTGCTACCGCCCGTTTGTCCGCCTGGAAAAGGCCGGACGCAGGCGCATGAAAGAGGGTCAGAAACTGAAAGAGCTTGACGGTGCGCTGCGGGAAATGCTGGAAATTAAAGGCTCGCTCGATACCGCACTGTCACGCTACGCTGCCCGTCCTCTTGGTACCTTCACCGAAGGCAACGCGGTATTCTCCTCCCAGTTAGCCTTCTATGAGTACCTGTTGACGCACCAGTGGCGCAGGGTGCGCGTCACCCGTGCCGCCGCGTATTCGGTGATGGGGTCGGCGGCGCTGTTCTTTTCGGCGGAGTCCGGGCAGATAAACCACGCCAGCGGCACGCACTATTTCCGGGGGCTGGACGTGAAGGAGTTCCCGGAGGAGACGGCGACGGGGATGATGGACTCGCTGCTCTACGCCCCCTGTGATTATGTGGTAACGCAGTCTTACACCTGCATGTCACGCGAGGAAGCCCGTAAGGCCATCAAACGCACCCGCCGTCTGTTAATGAGTTCGGATGATGATGCGGTATCTCAGCGGCTGGATCTGGATGTGGCGCTTGACCTGCTGACATCGGGGAAAATCGCCTGTGGAAAACACCATTTCTCCATCATGGTGTTTTCCCGCACGCTGGACAGTCTGGTGGCCGATACCAGTGAAATCAGCAATGCCCTGAACAATCTCGGCATGACACCGGTTCCCGCTGAACTTTCGCTTTCAGCCGCATTTATGGCGCAACTGCCCGGCAACTATCATCTGCGGCCACGCCTGGGCGAACTGAGCAGCCAGAACTTTGTGGAGCTGGCCGCGCTGCATAATTTCTACCCCGGCAAGCGCGATAACGCCCCCTGGGGAGATGCAATGGCCCTGCTGCGCACCCCGTCAGGGGATGGCTACTACCTGAACCTGCATAACACGCTGGCGGATAAGGACGAGTTCAACGAGAAGAACCCGGCCAGCACCTGTATTCTCGGCACCAACGGTTCGGGGAAAACCATGCTGATGACGTTTCTTGAAAACATGCAGCAGAAATATGGCCGCGCGGACAGTTTTTCGCCCGATGCGAAAACGAAACGGCTGACCACCGTTTATCTGGACAAGGACCGGGGCGCGGAAATGAATATCCGGGCGCTGGGTGGCCGTTACTTCCGTATTACACATGGCGAGCCCACGGGGTGGAACCCGTTTTCACTGTCGCCCACAAAACGCAATATCAGTTTCATCAGTCAGTTGATGAAACTGCTGTGCGCGCGTAACGGCGCGACCATCACGCCCCGTGATGAGCGTCGCCTGAACGACGCCATTAACGCCGTGATGAGCAATGAGCCGCAATACCGTGTCTATGGTATTACGCGCCTGCTGGAGAATCTTCCTGAACCTGCTACAAAAGAAGCCCAGGAGAACGGCCTGAGCATTCGCCTGTCGCAGTGGGCGCAGGGCGGCGAATTCGGCTGGGTATTTGATAACGCCTCAGACACCTTCGATATCAGCCACTGCGATAACTTCGGCATTGACGGCACGGAGTTCCTGGACGATGCGAACGTCTGTGCGCCGATCTCCTTTTACCTGCTGTACCGCATCACCAGCCTGCTTGACGGACGTCGATTGGTCATCTTCATGGACGAGTTCTGGAAATGGCTGCGGGACCCGGTATTTAAGGATTTCGCCTATAACCGACTGAAAACCATCCGTAAGCTCAACGGGATGCTGGTTGTGGGCACCCAGTCACCGGCGGAGATCATCCAAGATGAGATTGCGCCCGCCGTGATTGAGCAGTGCGGAACGCAGATCCTGGCAGCCAACCCCAGCGCCGACCGGGCGCACTATGTTGACGGGATGAAGTTTGAACCGGAAGTGTTTGATGTGGTGAAAGCCCTGGACCCGCAGGCCCGCCAGTATGTGGTGGTGAAAAATCAGTTCAGGCGCGGCGACACAAAACGCTTTGCTGCACGCGTGACGCTCGACCTCTCCGGTATCGGCCGATACACCCGGGTCATGAGCGGCAGCGCCGACAACCTCGAAATCTTCGATTCCCTGTACCGGGAAGGGATGCAGCCGCATGAATGGCTGGACTCCTACCTGGCGCAGGCACTCTGATAACCCACAGGAGACCCATGATGAAAAGGCGTTTTCATGCCCTGATTTTCGCGTGCGTGATGGCCAGCCCGCTGGCGCACGCCGGTATTCCCGTTCTGGTGGATGCCGATCCGCTGCGTGAGGCCGAATGGCTGAAAGAAGCGCAGCGCTGGATGCAGACCGCGCAACATTATCAGAGCCAGATCCAGGCGTATAAAGAGCAACTGGCGACGGCCACCGGCGTCCGTGATATCGCTGATTTTGTGGATCAGGCGAAGAGTCTGAAATCGGATCTGGAGCAACTTCGCAGACCAGGGCAGACACTCAATGATCTTCTTCTCTCCGGCGGCACCGCCGGGCAGTTCGATGCGCTGTATGCAAAGTACCGGGTTTTCGATACCTGCAACGCGGAACAGTCGGGACGCTATGCCGAGACCTGCAAACAACTGGTCATCAATAAGGCGATTCAGTTTGAGCAGACTGACGAGATCCAGGAGCAGGTCAGCCAGACGCTGGGCGAGATTAACGACCTCTCGAACCGTATCGCACTATCCAAAGACTCAAAGGAGTCTCAGGACCTTGCCAACAGTATTCAGCTAAAATCAGTGATGCTGAACACGCTCACTGACCAGTGGGAAATGAGCGTGAAGGCGGCAGAAAAGCGCGAAAAAGTGCTGGAGGACGAGCGTGTTAAACAGTGGAATCAGCAACAGTTAACTGCGCCAACCCCTGATTTAAACGGCTAAAGGAGTCTCACATGCGTTTATTAACCCTTTCTTTCTTTTCCTTATTATTCGTCGTCATTAGTGGTTGCAAAGAAGAAGCCAAAACGACCCAGTGGTACAGGGATCATCCCGATGAGCTAAAAGCGGTGTATGAGAAATGCCAGAAAACCGGTGATGCCTCAGAAAACTGTAAAAACGCCAATGAAGCCCATTATCAGATTCAGCAGTTAAATGCGCCCACTCCCGATCTGAATTCATAGTGAGGTTAATATGCCCGGTGGTGTATTTATCGGTGTTGAAAAACACCTGATAGGAGGAGTCACCGACGCCACAAAGGGATTGATGATGTCATACTCCTCCATGATGATGGGGCTGGCAGCAACGTCAGCCACCCTCTATATCATGTGGCGTGGTTACCAGACCCTGGCGGGTAAGCTGTCCACGCCGATGGAGGACGTCATGTGGGACATCATGAGGATGGCAATCATCCTGTCTTTTGTGGCAAATGTCAGCGGTTATCTTGACGGTGTTATTGATGTCATCAATGGTTTAAAGGAGGGATTTTCCGGCAGCGATAATATCTGGCAGATGTTAGATACGCTATGGGATAAAGCGAAGGTATTAGGCAAAACGTTACACGATATGGATAACTCAACCTATATAAAAGATGAGGGTATGACCGCTCAATTTTGTGTCTGGCTCGGGATATTCGTATTAATGATCGTGACAGCCTTTGTCTCAATGATCGCGGAAGTGATGGTTTTACTGCTGAGTATTACCGCCCCTGTGTTTATCTTTTGTCTGCTGTATGGTTTTTTACGTCCCATGTTTAATAACTGGCTGCAAAATGTTTTCGGTGCAATATTAACGGTTCTGTTTTCTGCGTTGTCGCTACGCATTGTCGTTAATTATTTAAACTCGCGGTTAGCTATTGCAACACAGATATCTGCACAATCCAACATTGTGGAATTAGGCGCACAGGTCTGTCTGGCCGGTATCTGCGCGGCAATACTGATTTATCTCTCCGCAAAACTGGCCGGCGCGCTGGCAGGAGCCAGCGCGACCGTGTCCATGCAGGGGCTGGCGGCCGTGGGTATTGGCGCGGCAGCGTTTGGCACCGGGAAACTGGCAGCAGGAGCCGGGAAGCAGACCACCCGCGCCATTCAGGACAACATTCAGGGCTGGAGAGATGGCAGCGCGGGTAAACCCGGCAGCGGTCCGGGATACAGCGCGGCGAAAGCGCGTCAATACGCGATTGAGCAAATGATCGCCCGCAACGAAGCCCGGCGACTGGCACAAGCCAGAGGCTCGGCGGGTCAGAAAATTCCTCCTTTAAACCGTGCGGGAATC
>OBVE01000078.1_pt1 | contig 89939 bp, 66 predicted proteins | sample 1475991 | NCBI WGS metagenome assembly OBVE01 (sample SAMEA2579969, study PRJEB22360) | human gut metagenome | biome: human gut; feature: human-associated habitat; material: faeces | place: Denmark | collected 2008/2010 | reverse complement strand
CGTGCGCATCGGAACCCCCCCCCCCCCGCCGGCCGGTGCGGCTGCCACAGCCGACCATTCGTTGGTGCGGCGGCCGCCCATATCCATGCATGGGCGGTTCTTCGCGGCGCTAACCATACGGCTTGCAGCCGAAGCGACGGCGGAATCATAGTTCAGAATCGACAGGACCAGCGTCTCCAGCAGCGTGCACTCGCCGAATGTGCCTTCGATCTGCAGAATCGGGGAGTTCGGGAAGAACATTTCGCCTTCGCGGTAGCCTTTGATGGATCCGGAGAAATGGAAGTTTTCCAACCACTTGATGGTTTCCGGGCTCACCACCTTGCGATCGGCCAGGAATTTCAGATCCTCGTCGTCCAGATGGAAGTGCTCGAGCGCGTCGAGGATGCGACCGGTGCCGGCGACCACGCCATACCGACGTCCTGCGGGAAGATGCCGGGTAAACACCTCGAACACGCATTGGCGATCCGCCGTACCATCCTTCAGGCAGGCGTCCAGCATCGTGTACTCATACATGTCGGTCATAAGGGCCGGCGAATAATCCACCATTCTTCTGTCCCGTCTCGTGGTGACTAATAGGTAATCCGACTGTAAGTCCTGGCTCGCGTTCATGCAATGGGTCGGCTTGTTACGCGAACGCGGCCGCAAGCTGCTGTCCCCGCTCGATATTCGGTCTGTCTGTTCGCCGTTGCGTGGCGGCGCAAGGGCGGCGTGCGCGTAAGCTGGGGCGCATGGTTGAAATTACAGATATGTTGGGTGAACGTTCCATTACTCGTGCCGATGGTCGCAAGGTCGACGAATTGCGCCCGGTACGCATCACACGTCATTTCACTGACGCCCCGGAAGGCTCCGTGCTTATCGAGTGCGGCAACACCCGTGTCATGTGCACGGCGACCTTCACCGCCGGCGTGCCGCGTTGGCGTAAGGATTCCGGTCTGGGCTGGGTCACTGCCGAATATGCGATGCTGCCCAGGGCTACCGCGGAACGTACCGACCGTGAATCCGTGCGTGGCAAGATCGGAGGCCGCACGCACGAGATCAGCCGTCTGATCGGCCGTTGTCTGCGCGGCGTAGTCGATATGAAGGCGCTGGGCGAGAACATGATTCAGATCGACTGCGATGTGCTGCAGGCCGACGGCGGCACCCGAACCGCTTCCGTGACCGGCGCGTATGTGGCGTTGGTGGATGCGCTCGACTGGGCGGAGAAGCATCATCACATTCGTTCCGCCAAGAAGGTGCTCACCGATTGCGTGTCCGCCGTGTCGGTCGGTGTGATCAGCGGTACTCCGATGCTGGATCTGCCATATGTGGAAGACAGCGCCGCCATGACCGACATGAACGTCGCCATGACCGGTTCCGGCGCCTTCATCGAACTCCAGGGCACCGCCGAACATCGGCCGTTCACTCGCGACGAACTTGGTACGCTGCTGGACTTGGCCGAGAAGGGCAACAAGGAGCTTCAGGCCGCGCAGCGCGAGGCGCTCGCCAAGGACTGAACGAACGCCCGGTCTGGCGTATGGCACGCGGACCGCAATAGTATGTAAGGCAGTAAGCCAGCATAAGGAGTAAAGGAACATATATGCGCATCATCGTTGCCACGCATAATGAAGGCAAGCTCAAGGAAATCCGCCGCATTCTTGCCGAGGATTTGGGCGAGACCGCTCAGCAGGTGGAACTGGTATCCGCCGGTTCTCTGAATCTGCCCGACCCGGTGGAGGACGGCGTGACCTTCCAGGAGAACGCGTTGCTCAAGGCGCGTGACGTGGCCGCCCGCACCGGTTGCCCCGCCATTGCCGATGATTCCGGCCTGATTGTGGATGTGATGGGCAATGCCCCGGGCATCCTCTCTGCGCGTTGGGCCGGCGAGCATGGCAACGACAAAGCCAATAACGCGCTGCTTTTGGCGCAGATGGCCGATATTCCGGATGAGAAGCGCACCGCTCGGTTCCGTTGCGCCGCCGCCTTGGTGGTGCCGGGTGCCGCCGAGGGCGCACCGTACCCGATCGCATCCGAAACCGTGGAGCTTGGCGAGATGCCGGGCGTGCTGCTGCGTGAAGCGCATGGCACGAATGGTTTCGGCTATGATCCGCTGTTCATTCCCGACGATCAGCCGGCACGTGCCGTAGAAGCCGGCAGGCGTTTCACCTCCGCCGAAATGACGCCGGAGGAGAAGAACGCCATCTCTCATCGTGGCAAGGCGTTGAAGGCGTTGGTGCCTGCGGTCAGCGCGCTGTTCTGATCTTCGTTTGCGTGCCCTGACGCCTTGCAATGCCTCATTGGTATTGCAAGGCGTTGTTATTGCCGGAGATGCTTCCGCGGGGCGCCTGAGCAGATGCTCTATCGGGAACGGCATGAGCATTCGCATGCTTGCACGTTGTGCGACGACTATGCGGCATCATGCGCGGGTCATACGCCCATGGCGGTGAACAGGAAATGTGCTCCGGTCATCATGATCAGGCTCAGCACTGCGGTGAGGGTCAGCGAGAAGCCGGCGAGTTTGGCATTGCCCAGCACCTTGTCGGTGAACAAGGTGGAGAACACGGCGATAGGTGCGAGGCAGCATAGCGCCACGGCTTCGCGGATCGATGCGGAGAACGGCAGGATGAACCAGGTTATCGCGGCGAACGCAATCGCGAACGGAACACGCCAGCCGATCACCGTCAGTACATCCTTCACATCACGACGCGAAGCGGGCAGATCCATGAGCATGCCCACCATCAGCATCGCGCAGAACGAGTTCGCATTCGACAACGGCTGCACCATCGTGGCGATCCATCCGGGGATCTTCACCTGTGCCAGGGTCAGCACGATCATCAGCATGTACACGTCGAACGGCACCGAACCGAAGAACCCCTTAAGCACATTGCGCAGCAGGGCACGCCTCGCCAAACGCTTGGCATCCTTGTCCTTCGGCTTGATATAGGGCAAGGTCGGCGCATCGCCCGCATGCTGCTCGCTTAACGTTTTGCCGGGCTGGATGTGCAGCAGCAGCTGCGTGATCACGTTGGTGCCGGCGGCCACCATCACGCAATTGCCGATGTCGAACATCGCGGCAGGAACGATCGCCGCCGTACCCAGGAACGACGAGACCACGGGGAAGCAGAAGCAGCCTACGTTGAATCCCGAACCGTTCAGCATCATGAACGCGCGTCTGGCGACAGGCTTATGCAACGTGGCCAGAAAGATCACGATGGGTGGAATAAGAGCGACGATCAAGCCGAATACGGAAATCCACAACAGTTTGATCTCGTGTGGATTCGTTGCAAACGAGTAGATGATCGCGCCTGGCAGCACCAGGTCGAAGATCGCCGTCTGCAGAATACGGTAATCGCGCTGCCCGAACAAACCGGCACGTTTGAACGCATAGCCGGCCAGAATGATCAGCAGCAACGCAACGGGTTGGATAAGCGCTTGCATTGTGATTCTCTATCTCTGTCTTCTCATCGGCTTCAGGCTTGCCGGACGTGCCGTCGTGCAACCGTGTGGTTGAATGCGCGCAGTCGCATGTACGGGCAAAACGAGTCCGTATATGCCTGTTGCCGTTATGAACGAACCGTCTGCCATCTTAAGTACAGCGGGGGAGACGATACGCGAAACCGTTCACAGTAAGGAACTGTGCACGTTGACTGAATCGATCGCATACGCCGATACAAGAACGGTGCGCGAGATGGGACTTGAACCCACACGTCAAAGACACAGGAACCTAAATCCTGCGCGTCTACCAATTCCGCCACTCGCGCATGCCTACCAGCCTGCAGGCCGATATGCAAAACCCTAGACGGGCGAACCCATCTAGGGTAAGGGGAGCCACTTGTCAGAATCGAACTGACGACCTGCTCATTACGAGTGAGCCGCTCTACCGACTGAGCTAAAGTGGCAATGCTGGTGAATCGCATACGCGATCCACGCACAAAACAATAAGTGTACTGGATAGTGTGGAATTGTCCAAATCGGCCCGTTCGGCACGTTGTGCAGGCGCAGCAGATAACGGCATGTCGGAGTCGATCGCAGGCTCTGCGACATGTGGCGAAGAACTGTCGGAAACGGTGTCGGCGCTCATTTGACACGCAAGCATACAGGCGGCGTGATTATCCTGATAGGCATGGCAACACGGTTCACTCATCGGCATACGCACGCATACGATGCGCGCCCTGCGACGCAGCGCGTCGTATCATCGCGTGCCGCTACGGCTACGGCCGGCACGCCCGCGGCAGGGCGCAAGCGCATGATGTCGATCGAAGTGCTACGACTGCTCGCCATCGTCTGCATCGCCATATTCCACGCATTCCTGCAGCAATACGTGCAAGCCATATGGATGGGGCCGCATCACCCCGTCAGCGTGGCCGAACCCGTGTCTGCACTCGCTTCCTCACGGGGCGCGATGTGGATCGTCGCAATGATCATGTACTGCGGCGCGTGGGGCAACCACATCTTCTTCATGATTTCGGGGTTCTTCCTTATCCCGCGCATGTGCGGGGCGGCAGGTTCCAGCGGCTATTGGAACACACAGCTGCGTGCCACCGGCCGCCGCATCGCAATGATCCTGGCCACTGTTGCGTTCTATCTGCTGCTTGTTCTGGCGGCCGGCCATTGGGCGCCATCGGTGTCAAACGATACGCAGTCGGCCAGCCTTGTCTACGAACTGGAATTCGTATGGCTATACCTGGCGTTCGTGACGCTCGCTCCTGCGATCGCATGGGTGCTGAATCGCCTCGGCGCTTGCAGAAGCGCGGTGGTGGCAGGTGTCGTGCTGATTGCCGTCTATGCGCTGAATGCGTATGTGGCATGCACGTGGCAGGCGCAGTACGGGCAGCGCACTTTGCTGGATTGGCGCAAGCAGATGAGTGCGGTCAGCTATGCGCTGTCGTTCGGATTGGCCGGTTTGCTTGGCTGGGCGGTGCAGCATAACAGTGAGCGGCGTACGGAAGACAAAAGACATGGGGTGCGGCATGCCGATCGCCGCCCACTGTGGACGATTCGCGGTTTCTGGCTGTGCGGTGTACTGGTGCTGCTGGCAGTGGCGTCCGTTCTCACCGCTGTTATGGTCATGCGCTCCTCATATGTTGCACTGTATGCGTTGTCGTTCAAATCGACGTCGTTGATTTCCTTTGCGCTTGCGGTGTGCGCGTTGATGGCTGCGGCCTGCCCGCCGCTTCACGCCCGCGTCCATGCCGCTCGTCGCGCCGAGGCCGTGGTTGCGGCGCTCGCTTCGGGCATTCTCGGGTTTTATGTGGTGCAGACCCTTGCCAGCTTCTTATGGAAGGCCGTCAATGCGAGGTTCCTCGACCCGCTTCTGGTGCGTGCCGCCTCGTTGCAGTCGGGGTCTGCCGTATTCGGCGAGCTTGCGGCGTGGATTGCGGTCGGCGCCATGCTTTCGCTGGCATATGTTGTGGTGGTCTGCCTGTTCGATCGTTGTGTGCGCCGCCCGCTGCTGCGCATGGTCCATCTGTCGAAATGATGTGATGCTGCCGGGCGGCTGACCGGGCTGGTTGGGGCAGGGTTGTGCGATGACTGACGGATTTATTTGACGGTGCGATGGTGCATGGTGATGCATGGTACCGCAAGATGGTGAAGCAGCTGCTTATGGGTTCGTCTATGAGTACGTTTGCATCGTTGCGGTTCCCGCGTGTTGCGATATGCGCATGGGCAAATCGGCGGCGTATGAGCGTTTGTGGGCGATTATGTTCGTGACTTGCGAACTTATGTGTTTCTGTGTCCTCTTTTGTGAGTATCTTGGTAGCTGGAAGGAGGCGGTGGCGCGCGCCGTATTCTAGGCTTGGGCCACTGCTTCATGGTGATGATGAAAGGACCAATACACATGGCCATCAATCCTCCAGTTGATGCAACGAAGACCACGGAATGGGCTGCTCTGCAGAAGCATTACGATGAGCTGCAGGCAGAAGGCATCAGCCTCAAGAAGTGGTTCGCCGATGACGCCGATCGCGTGGAGAAGCTGAGCTTCGATGCCGGCGATCTGCACTTCGACCTCTCCAAGAACCTGATCAAGCCGGAGACCCTCCAGCTGTTCGCCAACCTGGCCAAGGCCGTCAAGCTTGACGAGCGCACCAAGGCTATGTACACCGGCGTGCATATCAACAACACCGAAGACCGTGCCGTGCTGCACACCGCACTGCGCCGCCCGGTCGAGGACGAGGGCAAGTACATCGTCGACGGTCAGGATACCGTCAAGGATGTGCGCGAAACCCTCGACCGCATCTACGCGTTCGCCGACAAGGTCCGTTCCGGCGAGTGGACCGGCGTGACCGGCAAGAAGATCGAGACCGTGGTCAACATCGGCATCGGTGGTTCCGACCTGGGTCCCGTCATGGTGTACGAGGCGCTGAAGCCGTACGCAGACGCCGGCATCTCCGCCCGCTACATCTCCAACATCGACCCCAACGACCTGGCTGAGAAGACCAAGGGCCTCGACCCGGAGACCACCCTGTTCATCATCGTTTCCAAGACCTTCACCACCCTGGAAACCCTGACCAACGCCCGTGAGGCTCGCACCTGGCTGCTCGAAGAGCTCAAGGCCAAGGGCGCCATCGACGGTTCCGACGAGAAGAACGCCGAAGCCATCGAGAAGCACTTCGTCGCCGTCTCCACCAACCTGGAGAAGGTCGCCGAGTTCGGCATCGATCCGAACAACGCCTTCGGCTTCTGGAACTGGGTCGGTGGCCGTTACTCCGTCGACTCCGCCGTCGGCACCTCCCTCGCCGTGGTCTTCGGCCCGGCCCGCTTCGAGGAGTTCCTGCACGGCTTCCACGAGATCGACGAATACTTCGTCAACACCCCGTTCGAAAAGAACGTCGTCGTGCTGCTCGGCATGCTGAACGTGTGGTACCGCAACTTCTTCGAGGTCGCCTCCCACGCCGTGCTGCCGTACGACCAGTACCTGCACCGCTTCCCGGCCTACCTGCAGCAGCTGACCATGGAATCCAACGGCAAGTCCGTGCGTTGGGACGGCACCCCGGTCACCTCCGAGACCGGCGAGATCTTCTGGGGCGAGCCGGGCACCAACGGCCAGCACGCCTTCTACCAGCTGATCCACCAGGGCACCCAGCTGATCCCGGCTGATTTCATCGCCTTCGTGAACACCCCGAACCCGACCAAGGACGGCGACCAGGACGTGCACGAGCTGTTCCTGGGCAACTACTTCGCACAGACCAAGGCCCTGGCCTTCGGCAAGACCGCTGACGAAGTGCGCGCCGAGGGCACCCCGGAAGAGATCGTTCCGGCCCGTGTGTTCTCCGGCAACCGCCCGACCACCTCCATCTTCGGCGTGGCCCTGACCCCGTTTGCACTCGGCGAGCTCATCGCCCTGTACGAGCACATCACCTTCGTCGAAGGCACCGTGTGGGGCCTGGACTCCTACGATCAGTGGGGCGTCGAGCTCGGCAAGCAGCTGGCCAAGCAGATCACCCCGGCCATCTCCCAGGATGATGACGCACTGGCCGCACAGGACGCTTCCACTCAGTCCCTGATCAAGTTCTACCGCGCTCACCGCGAGTTCTGATTTCTGATCGGAACCACCAGCACGTAGCTGAACATTGAAAGCCCCGCCTGCAATGCGCAGGCGGGGCTTTTCGTATGCCATGGCGGTGACGAGAGCCATACGAAGGGCAGACGTTTCTTCTTTTTGACGCATTGTGCCAAATACAGGTTGATAAGGCTCTGATAGGGGATGCCTGTCTCTTCGGTCGGTCCGCAACGAATGTTTCAGTCGAAACGCAATCAAATAGGTCTTGCGGATGGGGTATTTTTGACTGCTGAAGTGCCGAAAGGCGGGACGCCGCATAATCCCGCTTTTCTTTTAGGTCCAGCCGACGGGTCGAAAGGCCAACGGGTCGGCGGATTGGCACCCTCCGAAAGGCAAACCTGAGGAGAACCGCAGGCATATGCACCGAATGGAACATGCGTGAAGCATGCGGCATATGCCCCAACCAGTGCACTGATATGCGGCAGTGACCGAGGAATAGCAATGGTTAACGCTATTGAAGCATTTGATGCCAAGCACCTGAAGCCGGCCGAGGAGATCCCCGAGTTCCGCGCAGGCGATACCGTCGACGTGAACGTGAAGATCAAGGAAGGCAACAACTCCCGTATTCAGACCTTCACCGGTGTGGTCATCGCCCGTCACGGTGCAGGCGTCCGTGAAACCTTCGTCGTTCGTAAGATCAGCTTCGGCACCGGTGTGGAGCGTCGCTTCCCGCTGCACTCCCCGGCAATCGACTCCATCAAGGTCGTGCGTCGTGGCCGCGTGCGTCGCGCCAAGCTGTACTACCTGCGCGCTCTGCGCGGCAAGGCTGCTCGTATCGTCGAGCGTCGCGACAACTCCAAGTGAGTTTCGCCATAATGGCATAGTTCTCGGCCTGGAATCCTCTGGTTTCCGGGCCGAAACCATATTCAGCCGAACGTGAATATCGAGTGGGGGCAACGGTCATGGACAGCACGGTCATGAACGATATGGACAATGATTCGGGGAATGTCCCCGCCGATGCGTGGCGCGGGGATGCGCAACCCGCCGGAACATCGCGCCGCAGAAGAAGCCGCAGGCCGGCGCATGCGGCAAGGAAGCAGAACAACGACAGCTTCTCCACACGCGATGCCATATTGTTCTGCGGCATCCCCGTGCTGGTGGTGCTGCTTATCCGACTGTTGCTCGTCGGCTGCTACACCATCCCGTCGCGTTCCATGGAAAGCACCATTGAACCTGGCGATCGTGTGCTCACCACCAAGCTCACCCCGAAAATCTTCGCGCTCAAACGAGGCGATGTCGTCGTCTTCCATGATCCGGCAAATTGGCTCGCCGGCGAATCCGACAGCACGCTGGGCGAAGACTATCTGATCAAACGTCTGATCGGATTGCCGGGCGATGTGGTCGAGTGCAAGGGCGGCGGCAGCCCCATCACCATCAATGGCGTGGCCATCGATGAGACGGCGTACATCAAGGACGGTGTGCAACCCAGTTCATTCCCGTTCAAAGTGACGGTAAGTGAGAACCATATTTTCGTCATGGGTGATAATCGTTCCAATTCCGCTGATTCTCGCTACCATCAGGACGATGGTGACAACGGCTTGGTGCCGATCGGCAAAGTGGTGGGCGTGGCGTTGGTGCGCTACTGGCCGTTGAACAGACTGTCTACGATCAGCGGGCATCACGACGTATTCCGTGACGTTCCGGAAGGAACTGCGGCATGATCACCCCGACCCTTGATCTTGAGCATACGTTGACAGACAGGCAATACGACGTGATCGTCGGTTTTGACGAAGTCGGCCGGGGCTCCTTGGCAGGGCCGGTCATGGTTGGTGCCTGCGCGATCCGGGCGCAGGATGTGCGCGATGGTGCGAAGGAAGTGCCGCAAGGCGTTGCCGATTCAAAAATGCTGACCGAGCATCGCCGCGAGGCGATCGTCGACGAGCTGAAGGATTGGAGTGCGGCTTGGGCCGTGGGCGCCGCCAGCAACACGGAGATCGACGAGTGGGGCATCTCCTATGCGCTCGGTGTCGCCGCGTTGCGCGCATTGGCCGAGGTCGAGCGCACGTTGGGCATCGGCGACGATGGTACGGCGGTTATCGGGGGAGTGAAGACTCGCGCATCTGTGGGCGCGATTCTTGACGGTCCGAACGATTACATCACTAAGGCGCTGAATACGTTTGAGGCTCCGGTGGTGCCGGTTCCCGCCGATGTCGTCACCAAGGTCAAAGGCGATCAGCATTGCGCGACCGTTGCCGCTGCGGCGGTGATCGCCAAGGTCACGCGAGACCGGCTGATGGTGTCCATCGCGCACAGCGATCCCCAATACGCTCCATACGAATGGGAGCATAACAAGGGCTACGGTTCCAAAGCCCACCGTGCGGCCATCGCGCAATACGGGCCGACTGCGCTGCATCGTATCAGTTGGAAGCTGACCTGACAGTTGTCTGACTGGCGCGTGCGTGCTCTGCCCGAGTGGAAGACCTTCGCCGGTAATGCGATGGGTGTCTTTTCGGTTGCAGCCTGAATGCTTGCGGATTTCCTGCGACCATCGGCTGAGAAGTAAACGATGTCACCGATTCTCTGCGGTACAGTTGGAACTATACGTGGGATATACGAGAGCGGGCAGCAGGAGGAAGTTGCATGGTGGCTGGGCGGAAAGCGAATAAACGTCCTTCGATGTTTGAAGTGGCCAAGCTTGCCGGAGTAAGCCATCAGACCGTTTCCCGCGTCATCAATAATTCCCCGGACGTTTCAACGTCCACACGCGCCAAGGTGCAGCGCGCCATTGAACAGCTTGACTATCGTCCCAGCAACTCCGCTCGTGCACTGGCATCCCACCGGTCCCGCACCATCGGTCTTATCGCCGGCGGGCAGAACTTCTACGGCCCTATCTCCGCTATTGGCGCCATCGAATCGATTGCGCGCTCGCACGGCCTGTTCATGTCCGTAATGATGGTGCATGAGGCGTTGTGCACGCAGAAGGAATTCGATGATCTATGCCGTACCTTCGATGAGCAGAATGTCGATGCATTCATCTTCTTGACGCCCACGGATGTGATGTTCTCCGCTGCCTGCCGCGCTCGGATCAGCCGTCCTCGTGTGTTGATTACCTCCGCGCATGGCGGCATGGGTGTGCAGGAGGAGCTTCGTCTGCTCAGACCTGCCGATCGGCGCAAGGTGGCGCTTGTCGGTATTGACCAGTGGGGCGCGATGGAGGATGTGATGCATGTGCTGAAGGCGCGTGGGCACCGTTCGGCCCTGTATTTCGCCGGTCCTCGCGAATGGCGTGACGCCTTCACCCGTCTGGCCGCGTGGAATAAGCTGTGCGCAACCAACGCAGTGAATTCGGTCACCGTTCAATGCAAGACATGGGAGGGTGGCGAGGCATATGCCAAGATGAACCATGTGCTTGAGAATATCGGGCGTTCCGGCGGCAGGCTGCCGTCTGCGGTGGTTACCGCGAATGATGCGCAGGCGATGGGGGTGGCGCGTGCCATGCATGAGCATGGCGTGCGTATTCCGCAGGATGTGAGTCTGGTCGGTTTTGACGATATGCCGGGTGTGGATAATATGCTCCCGCCGCTGACCACTGTTCGCCAGGATTTTGAGACGTTGGGGCAACTGGCGATGTGTGAGGTGCTGTATCTGCTGGGGGAGGGCGCCGAACCGGGGTATGCCTCGTCGCAGCACGGTGTAGGTCTGGTGCCGGCAAAGCTGGTGCAGCGCAGTTCCGTGGGGGGTGCCTCGAACCGTTGATCGCCTGGTGCGTCCTTATGCCTTTCTGTATGGATGCCGTAGGGCTAAGCGGCTTACTCAAACATCTGGAGTGAATATGGCCGAGTGTGAACCTGAGGTTTCAAGCTCTTGCACTCGGCTATCGCATGCTGCCGTGGCTTCTATAAGCCGGCTGGTCTCATTGAGTGGCTGTCGCCTACTCTCACATAAGCCGACTGATGTTTTTCTCGTTGTATGTGAAGATTTTTGAGAGCGTTCACATCATTTTTGATGCATAATTGCTGCATTTGGCGTAAAAATACGGCAAACATTGGATTTAATGTCTAATAAGCGGCTTTACGTGAGTGTTTCAGATTGCTCAACACGCCGTAAGTTCGGCTGTAAATCAAGGTTTTGGGCGCCTGTTGACATTTATAAATGTGAGCGATAACATTTTTATTCAGCGAACGGGAAATATCACCGCAGACGAGTTTTCCGGATCGTCGTAGCGCACCGCGAACCTGCCTTCGGTGATAAGCCGCAGGCCACGTGTGAAGCGAAGCTGCTTCGGCAGGCTTACCTGCCGGTTACGGAACAGAAAAAGGAACAAAAATGACTGAGAACACTACGAGCGCTGTTAAAAAGCAGGGTTCAATGAAATATGTGGTCATTCTGGCATTAAGCGCTGGTATGGCTGGCCTTCTCTATGGCTACGACACGGTGAGCATTTCCGGCGCCATCGAATTCCTCCGTCAGGCATACAACCTGTCCGCGGGACTTCAGGGCTTGGTTATCTCCTCCATCATGATCGGCGGTGTGGTTGGCGTTGGCTTCTCCGGCTTCCTTGCCGATAAGATTGGCCGCCGCAAGGTGCTGCTCATCGGTGCAGCCTGCTTCTTCTTCGCGGCTCTGTGGTCTGCCTTCACCTACAGCCCATGGACTTTGATTGCCGCTCGTATTATCGGCGGTGTCGGCATCGGCCTGGCGTCCGCACTGGCCATCACCTACATCACCGAGTGCGCTCCTGCCAAGTACCGTGGCACCCTGAGCTCCGCCTACCAGCTGCTCACCATCCTCGGTATCTTCCTGACCAATGTCATCAACTTCGGTATTGCCAATGCCGGTAGCCTTGACTGGGGTATCAACACTGGTTGGCGTTGGATGCTCGGCATCGGCTGCCTTCCGGCTGCCATCTTCTTCATCGCACTGTTCCTCTCCCCGGAATCCCCGCGTTTCCTGATTCAGTCCGGCCGTGAAAAGGAAGGCTTCGCCATCCTTGAAAAGATCGGTGGCACCGATGAGGCCCATCGTGAGGTTGCAGACGTCAAGGCCTCCATCGAGCGTGATAAGAACGGCAAGCTGACCGATCTGTTCAAGAAGCCGCTGCTCATCCCGTTCCTCATTGGCTTGCTGCTCGCCGCCTTCAACCAGGTCGGTGGCCAGAACGCCGTCTCCTACTACGGTCCGACCATGTTCAAGGCCGCTCTGGGTGACAACATCCCGAACGTTGAATTCCTGTGCTCCTCCCTCGTTGGTCTTGTCGAGCTGGTCTTCACCGTTGTCGGTATGGCACTTATCGACAAGGCAGGCCGTAAGCCGCTGCTGGTCTCCTCCGCTGCTGGCATGGGTGTGTTTGCCGCCATCATGGCTTTCGCCTTCCATGCGAACATCGGTTGGCTCGTTGTCGCCGGCGCTTGCGGATTCATCGCCTGCTTCGCCTTCGGCCTCGGCCCGGTGACCTGGGTCATGATTCCTGAGCTCTTCCCGACCTACATGCGTGGTCGTGCTTCCGGCCTGTGCACCGTGCTGCTGTGGGGCATCAACTTCTGCGTCGGTCAGTTCACCCCGATGATGTTCCAGGGCTGGGGCGGTTCCGGCACCTTCATCTTCTGGATGGTCATGGACTTCATTGGTGCCATCTCCATCGCCAAGTTCGCTCCTGAGACCAAGGGCAAGACCCTGGAAGAGATCCAGGCTCTCTGGACCAAGTGATCAGACGAACAAAAACACAACTAATTAAGTAATAATAAGGAGTCGATATGGTCGACATTGATGATGCTCCCCAGAAGATTGCGGAGAAGATCCGCGGCGGTCGCACCGCACTAGGCATCGAGTTCGGTTCCACCCGAATCAAGGCCGTGCTGATCGACGATACGTACCGTACGATTGCATCCGGCGACTACCAGTGGGCAAGCCACCTGGAAGACGGCTTGTGGAGCTACTCCAAGGAGGAGATCTGGAAGGGGCTGCAGTCCGCATACGCTTCCATGGCGGATGATGTGTACAACGCCTACGGTGAGCGTCTGACGTTTATCGGTCATATCGGCTTCTCTGCCATGATGCACGGCTACCTTGCCTTCGACAAGGCTGGCGAGCTGTTGGTTCCGTTCCGCACCTGGCAGAACACCAACACTTCCGAGGCCCATGAAAAGCTTTCCGAGCTGTTCCAATACAACATCCCGGAACGTTGGTCCGTGGCACACCTTTACCAGGCCGTGCTCAACAAGGAAGAACACGTCGGCAAGGTGGATTACATCACCACACTCGCCGGCTATGTGCACTGGAAGCTTACCGGCAAGAAGGTTCTTGGCGTGGGCGATGCGTCGGGCATGTTCCCGATCGACCCGACCACTAAGACCTACGAGGCCGAATTCCTCAAGCAGTTCGACGCGCTGGATGAGATTGCCGAACAGCCGTGGAAGATTGAGGATCTGCTGCCGACCCCGTTGGTCGCCGGAACCTCGGCCGGTGAGCTTACCGCCGAAGGTGCCAAGCTGCTCGATCCTTCCGGGGCCTTGCAGCCGGGCATCGTGCTGGCTCCGCCGGAAGGTGACGCCGGCACCGGTATGGTTGCCACCAACTCCGTGCGCGTACGCACCGGAAACGTGTCAGCCGGAACCTCCATCTTCGCTATGGTCGTACTGGAGCACAAGCTCAAGGCCCTGCACCCGGAAGTCGATCTGGTCACCACTCCGGCTGGCGATTTGGCCGGCATGAGCCACGCCAATAACTTCACCTCCGACCTCAACGCGTGGGTTGGCCTGTTCGGTCAGTTTGCCGCCGCTTCGGGATATCCGCTCGATCCGGGCAGCCTGTACGGGACGCTGTTCCGTGCGGCCATTGCCGACGATGTCGATTCCAACTGCGGTGGTCTGATTAATTACCCGTTCCGTTCCGGCGAATTCCTCGCCGGATTGTCGGAAGGCCGTCCGCTGTTCGTGCGTGGCCCTGAGGCGAATATGAGCCTGGGCAACTTCATGCGCGCTCAGCTGTTCAGCGCGTTCTCCCCGGTCAAGATCGGTATGGACATCATGACCAAGGATGAAGGCGTCGCCGTTGATTCGCTTGTCGGCCACGGTGGCATCTTCACCACCCCGAAGGTCGCTCAGAAGATTCTTGCCGCGGCATTCAACACTCCGATCAAGGTCATGTCCACTGCCGCCGAAGGTGGCGCATGGGGCATGGCAGTGCTCGCCGATTACCTGTGGCACACCAACGAGGACAAGAGCAACCTTGCCGATTACCTCGATGGTCGCGTCTTCGCCGGCGCCAGCTCCACCACAGAGAGTCCCGATTCGGATGATGTGGCAGGCTTTGAGGAGTTCTTCGAGCGTTTCCGCAAGGGTCTGCCCATCGAGCAGGCCGCTATTAATGCGGTTCCGCTGGAAACCAAGTAACTGCCGATTCGGTAGAAAGGAACAAACACATCATGGCAACTTTGGCTGATTACGGTCCCGAAGTCCGTGCTGAAGTTAAGCAGGTGCGCGAGGTCGTCGCCACCCTGCACGAGCAGCTTATCAAGTGGAACCTCGTCGTATGGACCGCTGGCAACGTTTCCCAGCGTCTTCATACCGCCGACCTGATGGTCATCAAGCCCTCCGGCCTGCGCTACGAGTACCTCACCCCGAGCTCGATGGTCGTTTGCGATCTCGACGGCAACGTGGTCGATGGCGCGGAAGCCCCCAGCTCCGACACCGCCTCCCACGCTTACATCTATCGTCACATGCCCGACGTCTACGGTGTAGTGCACACTCACTCCACCTATGCGACCGCTTGGGCGGCCACCGGTCAGAACATTCCTTGCGGTCTGACCATGATGGGTGACGAATTCGGCGGCCCTGTGCCGGTAGGTCCCTTCCGCCTCATCGGTTCCGAAGCCATCGGCGAAGGCGTTGTGGAGACCTTGAAGCAGTACCCGAAGTCCCCTGCCGTGCTCATGCAGAATCATGGTCCTTTCACCATTGGTAAGGACGCGGAAGCTGCCGTCAAGGCCGCCGCGATGACCGAGGAAGTCGCCCACACCATGTGGGCTGCCAAGCAGCTTGGCGATATCATCCCGATTTCCCAGGAAGATATCGATAGGTTGAACGATCGCTACACCAACGTCTACGGACAGCACTGACAGCGTTGACACTGACTTGACGGAGCGGATCCTGCATGGTTCCGCTCTGCCACACAACACATACCCTATCCAACACAATGAAGTAAGGAAACAACAATGGCAATGGAAAACCCATTTGAAGGTAAGGAAATCTGGTTCGGCGTCGGCTCCCAGGACCTGTACGGTGAGGAAGCGCTGCGCCAGGTGGCCCAGCAGACCGGCGAAATGGTCGACTTCCTGAACAACACCGGCAAGATCCCGGCCAAGATCGTGCTCAAGCCCACCCTGAAGTCCTCCGACGGTGTCAAGGCCTTCATGACCGAAGCCTCCGCCAACCCGAACGTCATCGGCGTAATCACCTGGTGCCACACCTTCTCCCCGGCCAAGATGTGGATCCGCGGTCTCGAAGTGCTGACCAAGCCGCTGCTGCAGCTGGCCACCCAGCACCACAAGGAGATTCCGTGGGAGACCATCGACATGGACTTCATGAACCTGAACCAGGCCGCACACGGCGACCGTGAGTTCGGCTACATCGTCTCCCGCCTCGGCATTCCGCGCAAGATCGTCGTCGGCCACTACACCGATCCGGAAGTCGCCGAGAAGGTCGGCACCTGGGCTCGCGCCTGCGCCGGCTGGGACGCCTCCCAGAACATGAAGGTCATGCGTTGGGGCGACAACATGCGTAACGTCGCCGTCACCGAAGGCGACAAGACCGAGGCCGAGCGCGTGTTCGGCGCCTCCATCAACACCTGGGCCGTCAACGAACTCGTCGCCGCATACGACAAGGTCAAGGACGATCAGGTCAAGGCTCTCATCGAGGACTACAAGGCCAAGTACGACGTTGCCCCCGAGCTGCTGGACTCCCGCTACGATGAGCTGTTCATCGCAGCCAAGGAGGAAGCGGCCATGGTCAACATGATGCGCGAGAACGGTTGCACCGCCGCCGTCGACAACTTCGAGGATCTGGGCGCCCTGCCGCAGCTGCCGGGTGTCGGCCCGCAGCGCTTCCCGTCCGAGTACGGCTGGGGCTTCTCCGCAGAAGGCGACTGGAAGACCTCCGTGCTGGTGCGCATCGGTGCCGTGATGGGCTACGGCCTTGAGGGTGGCGCCTCCCTGATGGAGGACTACTCCTACAACTTCGAGCCGGGCAACGAGCTCGACATGGGCTCCCACATGCTTGAGGTCTCCCCGGCCATCGGCACCATCGAGAAGCCGAAGCTGGCCATCTACCCGCTGGGCATCGGCGGCAAGTCCGACCCGGTTCGTCTGGTGTTCTCCGGCAAGCCGACCGACGCCGTGGTGGTCTCCATGGCCGATGAGCGCGAACGCTTCCGTCTGCTCATGGACGAAGTCACCGTCGTTGAGCCGCAGGGCTCCCTCAAGGAGCTGCCGTGCGCTCGCGCCGTGTGGAAGCCGAAGCCGGATCTGAAGACCGCCGTGCAGTGCTGGATCACCGCCGGTGGCTCTCACCACACCTGCATGACCACGTCCGTTGGCCGTGAGGCTTGGGAAGACTTCGCCCGCATCGCCGGTGTCGAACTCGCCGTGATCGACGAGAACACCACCGCCCGCCAGTTCGAGAAGGAGCTGGAGATCAGCGAGATGTACCATCGTCTCAACAATCGTCACTGAGATTATGGCGTGATAGCGGCGCGGTAGATTATCAGACGCATCATCCTTCGTGCGTCGTTGCCCATCTACCGCGTTTGCTTTCATGGCAGTCAGTGCCGTTCACTGAACGGTGGCGGCCGGGAGAATGCGCAACATTCTTCCGACATTGATGGGGATCTTCTCCTTATATTCCATCCATCATCCATATCCCCATCGCATAAGGCGCATCCGGAATCCTCTCTGGATGCGCCTTATGCGTTATCGTCACATGCTTTGCAATCGCCGGAGGCGCTCGCGGGGGACGAATCGAATTGGAACGAACCGTGGCTGGACAGGGGACCGGAACAGGCGGTTCGGCTCTGCGATGGGTAGACTGTTACCGATACCGTCATGCAATGCAACTGTGAGGATTGGTGCGCGATATGCTCATTTTGTTCGTCTGTACAGGCAATATCTGCAGGTCCCCCATGGGCGAACTGCTGTTGGGGAGGTATTTGTCAGGCACCACCATCAGCGTAGCCAGTGCAGGCACACGAGGACTTACACGCCACGAGATGGACCGATACAGTGCCAGACTCATGCGCAGCGTAGACATCGAACCCAGCGGATTCCGTTCACGTCGCCTTACCAAAGCCATGGCGGAGGAAGCGGATCTGATACTCTGCTTCGAAAAGAATCAGCGCAAAGACATCGTCACACTGGCACCGAACGCCGTCCGTTACACGTTCCTGGTGGATGATTTCGCCAACATGTGCCAATATTGCGCTCAGCAGGGCCTGGTCGAGGGGCTCACCGTTCAGGAACGCTTGGAATCGGTCGTCAGAGCATCCACAATCATTCGACCAATGCTTCCCAAAACCAAGGATATCGAAGACCCATTGGGCAAACCGTTCGCAACGTTCGTGAAAGTGGCCAACGAACTCAACCGCGACCTGTGCGCCATACTGAACGCGTTGAAAAAACGGCGTCAAGTGGATTCCGCTCCGGTGCGGCAGCAGATTGTGCAGTGAACTATCGTACCCATCGCGTAGAAAACGTGAGAATCCGTCAGTATGAGTGCTGCTACGGGCAAGCGTCTGCAACGATGGCAAGCCGAGTGCAACAATGGGATGCCATCGAAGGGTGAAGCGCAACTGCATGACGAACGATACGAATCACGATACCGGCAACGGCATCCGTAACGACTGTGCGAATCGTGCGCAGCACGATATGCCGGCGACATACGTATCCTCCGACGCAATACCGCCCGACATGCACAATACACGAGGCGTGCAAGGCATGGTGGGTCGTCTCGCGGAATCCCATAGATTCGTCATCATGCTGCGCACAATCATGGCGATAACGCTCATCGCCATGGTGCTGCGTATGATTCCAGGCGGCTTCGGCGGCAGAAAATACGTTCCCATCGTTGTGGCACTTATGCCGTGGTTCATTATCCCCACTGCTGCCGTTGCCATCATCGCATTCGCCATACGCCAGCGTGCGCTCGCCGTTATATGTGTTGTCTGCATTATGGTGCAGGTGTGCTGGCACTGGGGGTTCATAGTGCCGACCGACAGGTTGTCGGTACGCGCGCGTCTCGCGGTTACGCAAAGCGAATTGGACACGACTGATCGTTATGCGCGAATCATGACGTTGAATGCGAAGGAAGGCGCTGCGGATGCCGACCATATTGTGCGGATGGTTCGTGATGAGCATGTAGAGGTGCTGGCATTGCAGGAGGTGTCGCATGGACTGGTGCAACGGTTGCGTGATGCCGGCTTGGAAGCGACGCTGCCTTATTCGAACGTGGCGAAGTGGTCGGCGCATGACAACGGTGGCGTGAACGCGCTGTGGAGCGCGGCTCCTATGAGCGACACTACGGGGGATCTCATTCCCATCGAGTCCTCCAGTATTCCGGCGTCCAGCATTGATTTTGGCGGAGTGGCCGTGCGATTCGGTTCGGTGCATCCATTTTCGCCCCGCCCGACCAACCAAGGGTTATGGAGCAAAGGGTTAAGCGCCATCGGGCAGTTACAGGGAAGCAAAGGCAAGTATGTGCTGATGGGGGATTTCAACGCCATATGGGATCATGCCAGTTTCCGGTATCTGCTTGGGGCGCGCTTCCTGGATTCGGGCGAACGCGCCGGAAGCGGATTCCATATGACCTACCCGTCGAATGTGAAGCTGCTGGGCGTCATTCCGATGCCTGCCTGTTCCGAGATCGATCATATCGTGCACGATCGCGGTGTTATCGTAGGCGATCTTGAGGCACGTGCGGTTGCCGGTTCCGATCATAAAGTGCTGCTGGGGACTATGGAGATCACCGGCTGAACAAGCTCCAAAAGTGCGGCAATCGTAAGGCTTTCCTCCTATGTAATGCCAGCATGGGCGAGCAACGGCACTCGCTTGGCCATGTCCATATGACGATGGGGTACACCCCCGTCCGGTTGATAACGTATTCATCGATGATTAGACTTTCCTTAGTTGACTTTGCTTACAAGAGCATTGCCGGATGAGGGAAAAGATGGAAGAGAACGACAAAGCAAGACTAGGGTAGGCGACTCAACATCGATTGTTGAGCGTGGCCTATTGGCGATTCTCCGTCAACATGTCGCTGACGGTGCTTGATATGACGATGCTCATCGTTGCGTCCGCCACGGTGCTTGCGTTGCACCATGAAACCGACATATATTCCTTTCGTTTTGGGATTCCCATGGATCTGTCGGCGTATCTGCTGATTTGTGCGGTACTCTGGGCAGTTTGTCTGCATGGCGTCGGCGTGTACCACCGCCATGTGATGGGCGATGGCTACCAGCTCAATGCGTTACTCATCAAAGGCGCCGTAATCGCAGTCATGGTGACATGCGCCTTCGATTTCATCATGCGCATCGGCATGTCGTTGACGGCTATTGTGCTGTCGTTCGTATTCGGCCTGCTGCTCACCATGGTGGAGCGTTTCTTCATGCGACTGCTCATCACGCAGGGGCGTCGGAAAGGACGATATTCCTATTCCACTGTGGTTGTCGGGTCGCAGGAAGGCATTACGCGCGCGCTCGCGTTCCTCGGGCAGAAGCAGCAGCTGAACTATCGGCCGGTGGCAGTATGCCCGATACGGCTTGATCCCGCAACGGGGCTGGTCGAGGCCGATACGAATATCGAAGGGCTGGACAAGCAAATCAATGACGTTCTCGGCTTGAGCATTCCGATCATGACCTATGGCGATGATTTTGCCGAACACGCCGTCAGCCTGCATGCGCAGACGGTGATGGTCACCGATGTGATGCAACGGTTCTCCGATAATTTCAACACTTTTGCCTTGAGGGCCGAATCCATGAATCTGGAGATCGCCTTGGTCACCTCCGCTGCCGATGTGAGCGGGCACGAGACGCAGGTGCGCGTGATCCAAGGCACCACGGTGATGACGATCTGCCTGCCGCAGTATTCGCCTGCGGCCATGCTGCAGAAGCGTGTGTTCGACATTGTGGTGTCGGCGTTGGCGATTGTGATCTCATCGCCGATCATGGTGCTGGTGGCGATCGCCATCAAGCTTGAGGATCATGGGCCGGCTCTGTATACGCAGGAACGTATTGGCTTGCGTGGCAAACCGTTCAAGATCCATAAGTTCCGCTCGATGTACGTGGATGCCGATGCCAAATTGGCGGAGGTGGCCGCCGTGAATGGTCAGGAGCTGGGTGCGTGTGTGAAGATCAAGAACGATCCTCGTGTTACCAAGGTCGGTCGGTTCATTCGCAAGACGAGTCTTGACGAGTTGCCGCAGTTCTTCGATTCGTTCATCGGCACGATGAGCGTGGTCGGTCCGCGCCCGCAGCGCCAATTCGAAGTGGACGGTTACGACCAGGTCTATGCCACCCGTCTGCTGGTCAAGCCGGGGATCACCGGGCCATGGCAGGTTTCCGGCCGCAACGATCTGAGCGAGGCCGAAAGCCGTCAGCTGGACGTGGGCTATGTGCAAAGCTGGTCGGTGATGGGGGATATCGTCTATATCTTCCGCACGGTCGGTACGATGATCAATCCCAGCGGTGCCTACTGATCGGGCGGTGTCAGATGATGAAAAACGAGGAGGTTCCTATGCAGTCAGTTCAGGTTGAATCCCACAAGGATATATGCATAGCAGTGGCCACCCATAAGGCGTATAGGATGCCTGAGGATTCCATGTATCTGCCGCTACAGGTAGGGGAGGCACTGCACCCGGATGTCGACTTGGGATTCGCCTGTGACAATACTGGCGACAACATCTCCGATAGGAACGCGTACTACTCGGAGCTCACCGGCCTGTACTGGCTATGGAAGAATTGCGATGCCGAGTATAAGGGTCTGGTGCATTATCGGAGGCATTTCGCCACGTTGAATAAGACAATGAGATCGTCCAGCGATCGTTTCGAACGGATCGCCACTCGGAAGGATATCGAGGAACTGCTCAACAGAACCGATATCATCGTGCCGCGGCGACGCAACTATTACATCGAGACGGTGTATTCGCATTACAGTCACACCTTCGACGGCAGGCAATTCGACGAAACGTTGAAACTGCTTCAGGAGCAATGCCCCGAATATGTTCCGGCGTTCGAACATTTGATGCAGTCGAAGAAGGCGCATATCTTCAATATGTTTGTGATGACGCGTGAGCGCTTTGACGAGTATTGCACCTGGATGTTCCCGATCATTGAGGAATTGACCAAGCGTATTCCGCCCGAATCCTATGACGCCTTCGGTGCGCGATACCCCGGGCGCGTGAGCGAGCGTCTGCTGGATGTTTGGTTGGGCACCAAAGGGTACGACTATGCGGAAATGCCGGTGACCAGCCCGGAGCCGGTGGACTGGTGGAGAAAAGGAACCGGCTTCCTGATGGCCAAGTTCGGCGGCAGGAAGTATGAGAAGAGCTTTTAAGATTCGTTGTGCTTCAGCGTGGGGCATATAGGGTGATGTTTGAGTTCGGATAAGCGTTGTATGCCGTGGTTTCCTGCCAATTTTGACAGCGTTCGCATGACAATGTGCAGTTGAGTGGCATGGTGCTTATCTGATGTTCTTTCACAGTGTTGTGCGTACGATTTCAGTTGCTTTATCTCATTAAAAATCTGTTGTAGTCCTTGTGGCCGTTGGTTTATGCGCCGCGCTTCTGTCAAAAGGCGTCGATTTGTGAACGGCGTGGTTGGCGGAACGGTGAAAACGTTGGCGTTTATTGGCGCATTTTATGATATTTTAAAAGGAACGTGCTCCAGAAGAGAACGTTGTCAAAGGAGATTGGCCAAGCGTAGCCAGGTAATGTGCGTTGTGTGGGAGGATCGATAGGCCCGAACGTGCGGCGTATGCCAGGCCTGTGGCCACTGACAAGGAGTGCCAATGAAGGCTAGTGGATACTCCCCGAGTGAAGGCGGATCGCAGCATTCGCCCCAGAGCGGGAACCGTTCACCATTCAGGAAGAGAGTGGTCTGGAAGAAGCTGGCGGCAGGTGCGGTTGCGTTTGCCACGGCGTTCGGCGGTATGGGGCTTGTGTCCTCCACCGCTTCCGCTTCCACCGACCGAGACAGCTATACGGACACTGTGGAGAACTCCACATTCGAAACGGCCCGTGAGAAGTACGGTCTGACCAAGCATATGAAGAACGGCGCCATCCTGCACGCATGGATGTGGTCGTTCAAGAACATCACGGCGAACATGGAAGCCATCGCCAAGGCCGGCTACACTTCCGTGCAGACCGAGCCGATGAGCAAGATCAAGTATGTTCCGGCCAATGGCAAGAAGTTCGACGAGAACTGGTATTACGTGTACCAGCCGTCGAACACCAGCATCGGCAACTTTGTGGTCGGCACTGAAGACGATCTCAAAGAGATGACCGACACCGCCCACAAGTACGGTGTGCGTGTGATCGTCGACGTGGTGGCCAACCACTTCACCTCCGACTGGAGCGCCATCGATTCCGATTGGCAGAACAAGGACTATTTCCATTCCCGCTCCAACTGCGGTGGTGCCAACGGCGACAACATCAATTACAGCTCCCGTCGTGACGTCACGCAGTGCCACCTGCTCGGTTTGTGGGATCTGAATACGCAGAACCAGACCGTGGCCGACCGTATGCAGTCCTTCCTGAAGACCGCCGTCGCCGATGGCGTCGACGGCTTCCGCTTCGATGCCGCCAAGCACGTGGAGCTGCCGACCGAGAAGTTCGACAACAAGACCTCCAACTATTGGAACACCATTCTGCAGAACGGCGCGCAGTTCCAGTACGGCGAGGTGCTGCAGGGCGATTCCGGCCTGGACTACAAGGCATACGCCAACCTATTCAAAGACAACTCCTCCGATGGCGGCGGCAACACCGCCTCCAACTACGGTGGCACGATTCGTGCGGCCATCCAGTCCGAGAACCTGACCACGAAGATGGTGCAGAACATCGATACCGGTGGCGCAAACGAGGATCAGCTGGTCACCTGGGTCGAATCACACGATAACTACGCCAACAAGGAACAGACCGGTTCCGACGGCGTGAAGAAGGGCGTCTCCACCGAGCTCACCGATTACCAGATCATGATGGGCTGGGCCATTGTCGGCTCCCGCAAGGCCGGCGCACCGCTGTACTTCAACCGTCCGAAGGAATCCGGCGGCAGGGATCAGAATGGCAACCTCCGGGCGCAGTTCGCTGAGAAGTCCCAGCTGGGCGACACCGGCGACGACATGTGGAAGAACAAGTCCGTCGTAGCCGTCAACCACTTCCGCAACGCCATGGACGGCAAGTCCGAGCATCTGCAGAACTGCAGCGCCGACTCGAACAGCGACGGCAACAAGAAGTGCGTCATGATCGAGCGCTACACCAAGGACGGCGTGCAGAACGACGGCGTGGTCATCGCCAATATGGCCGGCGATCAGAATCTTGCCGGGCTTTCTTCCAACCTTGACGACGGCACCTACACGGATGAGGTCAACGGCGGCAAGCTTGTGGTTCAGAGCGGCAAGATCGTCTCCGGCACCGCCAAGGGCGGCTCCGTGAGCGTCTTCTACGCAAAGGGTCAGGCCGAGCCGAGCGTTTATGCCGACTCCGCATCCGCGGAATTCTCGTCTGAAAGCGCGAAGGTGACGCTGCACGCCCAGTACGCCGACAACCTGAAGTACACCACTACCGAAGGCAAGTCCGGCTCCTTCAAGGACGGTGAAAGCATTTCCGTCGGCAGCACGCTTGCCGAAAACGAGACCGTTACCGTCAAGGTGACCGGTACCGCAACCAAGGATGGCACGAAGGTCAAGAAGGGCGATCAGCTGAGTGGCTCCGTCACCCTGAAGAAGGTGCCGATCCAGGACCAGCATCTCGCTTCGCAGTATGGAACGAATAAGGTCGGCAACGGCGTGAAGAAGACCATCAACTTTACGGCCGGCAAGGGTGCGAGCCTGTCCGACTGGGATAGCTCCATGCTGATTGCGCAGGGCGCCGCCAACGACGATCCTCGTGTGTACCGCCCGAACTCCATGTATGAGGTTCCGATCGACCTGTACGCGCTGTATGGCGCCTACGATGACGACAACCTCTACCTCATGTGGGAAATGACCAACGTGCAGGATGTGGTGGATCGTGGAGACGACTACCCGCTGAGCCAAGGCCACTTGTGGCAGACCCAGAACCTGCCGTTCCACATCGCCATCGATACCAAGGACGACAGCACCCGCGTGGGCAACAACGGCGGCCTGAAGACCGGCGGCTCGCTGTGGGCGTCCAACATCACCTGGGGCGGCAAGCAGAACGTCAATAAGGTCGTCACCATCTCTACCAACGGCTCCAACGGTCCGTGGGTGTACCAGGGTGACTCCGACGGCCTCGATTCCAATGCCGAGTATGGCCCGGCAGCCAATGCCAAGACCAATACCAAGAAGTCCGGCATCAAGTTCGGCTATGGCAATGGCATTTTGAGCAATAAGGTCATCGGCATCGACGGTGGCTGGGGTGACAGCAACGGCCGTGTAGTCGGCGATATGACTGCAGAGAACGAAAGCAAGACCAAGTGGGTCAACTTCAACGACAAGGGTCACGATTCCGCCGGCATGGACGATCATTACGAGATCGCCATCCCGTTGGATGAACTTGGCACTACTGCGGACCATATTGCCGCGAACGGCATTGGCATCGAACTGGCGGCTACCTTCGGCCTGTCCGCCATGGATTCCCTGCCGTACGATCTGGCCATGAACGACAATGCCGATCTGCCGGACACCACCTCTCAGGTGAACAACTCCTTCGAGAAGTCCGACGAAGACATGTTCACCGTGCAGATGGCGAACATCGGCGGTACTGGGTCACTCGTTGAAACCAAGTCTGTCAAGATCGACCAGTCGAGCTACACCACTGACATCTCCAATGGCGTCACCACCAAGCAGCTGACTGCCACGACCGATCCGGAAGGAGCGTCCGTAAGCTGGAGGTCGTCCAACAAGGATGTGGCAACCGTCAGCTCGAAGGGCGTAGTTACTCCGGTGAAGGCGGGTACCGCCAAGATCACCGCCAAGGCAGGCAAGGCCACCGCCTCAATCACCGTCACGGTGACCGGCGAGATCCCGCCCACCCCGGTGAAGAAGAACACCATCTACGCGACCAAGCCCTCCGGCTGGAGCAAGATGTACGCGTACGTGTACACGGGCGACGGCGCCAGCGCGGTCAACAACGCGGCCTGGCCCGGCGTCGAGATGACGGCGGCGGACAACTGCGACCAGACCGGATACAAGTACGAGGTCCCGGACAGCCTGGCCTCGAACGCGAAGGTGATTTTCAACGACGGCGGCTCGCAGCAGTTCCCGGGTTCCCGTGAGCCGGGTCTGGACTACAACGGCGGCACGGTGCGCTGGGACGGCTCCTCGTCCTCGCTCGCGTCCGTGACTTGCACGACGAACGTGCCGGTGACTTCCGTGGCGATCACGGGCGCCGGCGTGTCCTCGGGCAAGCTGTCCGTGAGGAAGGGCGCTTCCGCCCAGCTGGCCGCGACGGTCAGCCCGGGCAACGCGACCGACAGGACCGTGGCGTGGACGTCCTCGGACACCTCCGTGGCCACGGTCGACAAGGCCGGCAAGGTGACGGGCGTGAAGGCCGGCAAGGCCACGATCACCGCGACCGCGGGCGGCAAGAGCGCCAGCGTCGAGGTCACGGTCGAGGACGAGCCGGCGTCCACGGTCGACATCACGTTCCGCGCATCCGGAGTGGATCTGAAGTCGGGCGAGACCCTGTACGCCGTGGGCGACTGGGGCCAGGCCAACGCGTGGAAGCGCGCAGGCGGCGTCAAGCTCGCCAAGAGCGGCGGCTCCTACACCGGCACCACGACCGTTGCCAAGGGCCATGCCATGGCGTTCCGTCTGATCAAGGTCGACGCCAGCGGCAAGACCACGTGGGATCCGGCCAAGGATCGGAAGGCCGTTGCTGACCAGTCCAAGACCCTCGACGTCACCTGGGACGGCAGTGTCGTCAGCCAGAACGTGAGCGTCACGATCAATGCCGCTGCCGACCTCAAGTCGGGCGAGACCCTGTACGCCGTGGGCGACTGGGGCCAGGACGGCAAGACCTGGAGCCGCGCGTCGGGCGTGAAGCTGTCCGCGAAGTCGGACGGCACGTATGCTGGCACCGTCTCGGTAAAGACCGGCCATGCCATGGCGTTCCGTCTGATCAAGGTCGACGCCAGCGGCAAGACCACGTGGGACCCGGCATCTGACCGCAAGACCACCGCCGACAAGACCAAGAGCATTGGCGTGGCTTGGGACGTCGCCACGGTGAACGAGAACGGCGTTCCGCCGTCCACGCTCGCCATCACCGGCGACGGGGTTGTCAACGGCAAGCTGACGCTCTCGGCCGGCTCCCTTGCGCAGCTGTCCGTCTCGGGCACCTCGTCCAAGGTGGACATGTGGTGGAGCGACGGGGCCGCGGTCGCGGTCTCCGGCACCGGCACCGTGTACGCCGTACAGAAGGGCACTGCGAAGGTGAACGCCAAGGTCGACGGCAAGACCCTGAGCCTCACCATCACCGTGGAATGACTGCTTGTCTAATCCCTATGGGCAGGGAGTAAGACAGAGCCAGGGCGGGCGATTTTCAGAACGAATCGGAAGATCGCCCGCCCTTATTCACGTAAAATATGTTTTCGTATAGGAAGAAGATTGCTGCTTCCATAGGCGTGTCGCTTCCGACGAATAAACTTTCCCTGGATGTTTCGGGAATGTTGACAAGATCTTGCATACCTAGCGATTGGCTTGAGCGCTATCCATGCACTGAAGTGCTGATTGCCAGCTAAGGGATTATTGATTGGACGAAGAAGGGAACAACGGCTCCTCATGATGAGCTCTATAAGAAAAAGCGCAAAACGAGTAGTCGAGTCTGTGCTATGACAATGCCATCCCAACCCCTGATCAGTATTATCGTGCCGGTTTACAATGTGGAGCGGTATCTTGACCAATGCATGCAGAGCCTTGTCTGCCAGACGTATGCCAATCTTGAGATCATTATGGTCGATGACGGTTCCACCGATTCGTCCGGTGAAAAATGCGATACATGGGCAGAACGCGATTCACGTATTCGCGTGATCCATCAGTCTAATGCCGGTCTTGCAGCAGCCCGCAATACAGGTCTTGATGCCGCCGCCGGAGTGTATATCGGTTTTGTGGATTCTGATGACCATGTGCTGCCTGACATGTTCGGAACATTGATGAGGAACATGGAGAATGCAGATGCCGATTTGTCGATTGTCTCCTATGCGCGTGAGGGTTTGGACGGCAAAACCTATTGCAATGCATTGCCTGGGAAAAAGATGGTGATGACATCCGAGGACGCGTTCAAATACGTCAACATCCATGGTTATTTTTACGTGGTCGCGTGGGACAAGCTGGCGAAAAAGGAATTATTTGACGGGCTTCGATATCCGGTTGACGCCCAATATGCCGAAGATTCACCAGTGACCTACCAGCTTCTGGATCGTGCCAAGCGCATAGTCTATGAATCCGCGCCGTTGTATCGATACCGGATGACCGAAGGAAGCCAATCACACGGCATCACCGATAAATTCGCCCAGTCCACCGGCAACATGCTGGAGTTGGTGCGCAGAAAATACCCTCAGGACGAACCATATGCGGCATATGGCCATTTGGAATCCATTGTGGGCACCTGCAACCGCATTATCCTTGCGCATAAGCGCAAGGAATGGTCTGGTTTCGAACGGTATGCCCGAGTCCGTTTGCGTGATTTGCTGCCATTGGTGGAAAAATATGGATTATTGTCACGGAGCCAATTGCTGCAATGGAAGTTGCTTGTCGTTTCTCCTGCCCTGTATAGCGTGATGTACCGCTGCTATAAACGGCGGCACCCGGAAATTTCGTCGCATTAGGAGCACATGTCAAGAATGTTTTCGATTGCGCTGCTACTTACATTACTTTTGTTCCTGGCTCTTCTGCTGATGGTGTATGGAGGGGATTTCGCGGAACCATCCATACTCTTCGTTCTGGGTTTTGCTTTATCCGTCTTCAATGGTCTGACTAATTACAAGGCGTGGAATTTTAATCTGTCTTTACAGACATGCATGGTCGTCATGGTGGGGGCGGTTGTCTTCATGGCTACAGCATATGGTGTAAAAACGCTGTTCCACACGATTGTGGTAGGTGATGTTTCATCACGGAGATACAAAGAGCCGCGAAATATTACTTTGCCGTTATGGGTTTATGTTGCCGGGCTGATGTTTACATGTCTGTCCTTCATCGTTGTATCGCGGAGCATCGTCGCTCTGACGTTGCCATACGGCGGTGACGGCTCGTTAAGCAAAGCTATTGGGCTGTATGATCACCTGAATAAATTCAGCACCGAAGGTGTGTCTATTTCCGGCATTGCCTCTCTGCTGTATCTATCCACCAACGCTATGGCGTATGTATGGCTGTTTCTTGCTATGCGGAGTTTTGTAATTCGGACGTTGAAGAAGGACTATTTTGCGCTGATCAACGCCCTGGCAGCTATCCCAATGTCTTTGATCTCGGGTGGGCGAAACAGCCTCATTCAATTGGGCGTTGCGGCTTTTGCCTATTGGATTCTCTTCCGTCGGCAAAACAATCATTGGCAAGGTGTTCGGTTACGTTTCCGTACGGTTGCCTTTTTCATGATTATCGTTTTGGCCGGTTTGGCCTTGTTCAAGCCGCTTCTTTCGTTGATGGGGCGTGAACCTGGAGAGTCGACCATATACGAGTATCTTTCCATCTATATCGGGGCGCCTATGAAGAATCTGGATGCGTTCCTTACTGGTTCGATGAACCCATCCCTTGCTGTGAAGTCGATGAAATGGGGAGACATGACATTGGCATCGACTTTTGCTTCATTCCCCCAGGTTTTTGGCCACACTGTCCTCGACTGGTTGAATTGGCAGCCGTTCCAAAGATATGGGAATGTGGATCTCGGTAATGTGTTCACCACATATTATGCATTCATTTTCGATTGGGGAATTGCCGATGCCATGCTTGCTGTTGCTTTTATCGCAGCGCTTTCCCAATTGTGTTATGAAAGCACGGTCTACGCGTTGCAGTATGGAAGCGGTAGCGTTCCTCTATCCATGATGTTGTATGGGGCTATCAGTTATTGCTGCGCTTTCAGCTTTTTCTCCAACCGATGGATGTCCACCATGCTTAATCAAATTATGCTGAAGAACATCATTATCTGGATTGCGCTTATTCTCCTGACCAATATTATCCTCGGGCATGGCATAGCTGCCGGTGAGGAAAGGCACTATTCTGCAAAGTCCTCTGATGTGAAGGAGAACATCAGGTGAAGCGTTGGGAGGCGGCAGATAAGGCCGTATGTAGTGGTAAGGGCAGTACACCACGCATTCGTTCCGTCAAATTCAACGTGTTGATGAACATGATTGTCACCACATCATCGTTGATATTCCCGCTGATCACTGTTCCATACGTTTCGCGCGTGCTTTCCACGAGCGGTACCGGGCATGTCGCATTCGCCCAGTCGGTTTCCTCGTATTTCTCGCTAGTGGCATTGCTGGGTGTTACATATTACGGGGTGCGTGCATGCGCCAGCGTTCGCGATGATCGTGCTGAGCTCTCGCGAACCGTCAAGGAGTTGCTGGTCATTCTTGGATGTTCGACCACTGTGGTCAGCATTGTGTATGTGGCCTGCCTGCTCACCGTGCCGAAGATGAACGCGCAATTCGAACTGTTCCTGCTGTTCGGGCTTTCCATCTGGCTGGCGTCTTTTGGAGTGGAATGGTTTTATCAGGCACTGGAGCAGTACGAGTACATCACCGTGCGAAGCGTCTGTTTCAAACTTTTGGCTTTGGTGCTCATGTTCGCGTTCGTCAGGCAGCGTGGCGATTATGTGATCTACGGTCTCATCGTCGTGGTGGCCGGCTATGGATCCAATATCCTCAACCTGTTGAGGCTTCGTAAGTTCATCGATCTGCATGACGGCGCCAAGCTCGATGTGACGCGGCATTTCAAGCCGATGCTGTGGTTCATGATCGCATCCATCTCGTCCGGAATGTACATCCAAGTCGACATCGTCATGCTTGGTTTTCTTGGTACGACAAACATGGTCGGCTTGTACCAGCTTGTTTCCAAGATCAAATCCGTATTGGTAACGGCTGTTAATTCGGTTGGCAACGTCATGCTTCCGCGATTGTCTTACTACCAGGCACAAAACAAGGAACGTCGTGCAAGCGAGCTTATTGCGAAGAACATGAACTTCGTCATGGTGTTCGGCTCCGCGATCATCGCATTGCTGATACTGCTTGCTGATCCGATCGTGGCGTTGCTCGGCGGGCCCGATTTCACCGGATCGGTGTTCCCGCTGCGATGCGTCGGCTTTGCCGTGATGTTCTCCGCCATGAACATCGTGCTCGCCAATTACATGATTTCCAAAGGCAGAGAGCGTAGTTGGGCTACTGTCAACGTCATCGGTCTCGCTTTGGCCATCATTGCGAATCTTCTTTTGATTCCAAGATTCGGTGTGATCGGATCGGCGGTGAGCATTTCGCTGTGTGAGGCGTTGATGTTCGTCATGCGCTCGTATGTATGCCGTGATTTTCTTAAAGGGATTCGCGAACTGGTCGATCCGATTCGCATCTTCCTTTGTGCGCTGTTTTCGGGAGTCGTAACGCAATGCGTGTTGGCATTGGGCAATGCCGCTGCATGGAACGCATTCGCATGGCTTCTTGGCGGCGGCGTGGTGTTCGGCATCGTATATGGCGCATCGCTCGCTGTATGCCACGAACAGTTTCTGATGAGTATGATTCAGCCGGTGATTAATCGGTTCAAACCACAGGAGTGAAGGATCGGATATGACGAAGTATGTGATTTGCGAACGTTCTCTGCACCATGCCCATGCCGGTTCCAAGGCGCGTGACGATATCCGCCGGTTGCTCGAACAGGAAGCATGGCAGCCCTTCGAAGTCCATCCGGGCGAGAACAAAGGGTACTTCGACAAGCTGCTATGCGTCGGTTACACCATAGCCGATTGGAAACGATTGGAGCGTGTTGTCCAGTCGGGTGATGTGGTGCTGGTGCAGTTCCCACTGATCATGTACAACAAGGTCTCTCTATACGCACTGCCTTCCGTGCGCAGGATGAAGGCGCGAGAGGTGCGTTTCATTATGCTGGTGCATGATTTGGAAAGTCTGCGAGGGTATTCCTTCACCGATTTCGATAAGCAATGGGTTGCGGAAGCGGATATGCTGATCAGCCACAATCCACGCATGAGCAAGGTGCTGCGCGAATATGGTGCCACGGCGCCGATCAAGGAGATCGGTGTTTTCGACTACCTGCTTCCAACGGTCACGCCGATTCCTCCGGAGGCGCGGCACGGTATCGACATAGCGGGTAATCTCAGCCATGAGAAAGCCGGGTATATATATCGGCTCGCCACGCAATTCCCTGACGCGGACATCAATCTTTACGGGCCGAAATTCGATGAGAAGCAGGGCCCTTCCGCATGGTACCGGGGCATGTATGCTCCCGACGAGCTGCCGAGCAAGCTCCAGGGGCGGTTCGGACTTATCTGGGATGGCGACAGTACGGAAACGTGCACGGGATTCTATGGCAAATATCTGGCCGTGAACAATCCGCACAAGCTTTCGCTGTATCTTGCCTCCGATAAGCCGGTAATCATATGGAACAAGGCGGCGTTGGCATCGTTCGTCACGCAGCACGGTGTTGGTTTCGCGGTGGATAGCATGCGGGAAGCCGTGCAGGTGGAACGTACCATAGACAAGGAAGAGTATCTTTCGATGACGAAAAGGGCTGGCGAATTAGGCGCGCAACTGCGTGGAGGATATTACACAAGAAGAGTCGTGGGCGAGTTGCAGGCGGCTATGCCGCAACTGCAGGAAAGGTGACGACAAATGGGCGTTAAGCAGCAGATCAAGGCCATTGTGCCTCAACGTGTGTGGAAATTGCTGCAGCGGAATAAGGCGAACATAAAACTGGCATCGTATTATTCCGGGCAGCGCAAGCGTTTCCTGAACAATTGCGCTGGGCAATGGAACGATGAGCGGTTCGAGCAGCTGCGGGGAACAATGGTGTACTACATTCACCGCATCGAGAAGGGATTGTCGCATAAGCATTTCCGTTCAGGCTTCGGAAGATCGGCATTCATTGAGCTGAAAGCCATGATGGAACGATGGCGTGAACTTGGCTATCCAGTGGACGATGTGACCTACCATGCGGCACAGAATGTGGTTCGGGCATATGTACACAAACATCGTGCCATCGGCAAACCGATTCCTCAATTCGTAGGCGAGTGGTTTGCCGATGAGGTTGCTTCCGCCGATAAGGCGTGCGGTAACGAGGGCAACGCAGGAGTCAAAATCGTTCGGGCTTCGGACAAGCTTGACAATAAGACAAAGAATTATGCAACGTTGTTCGCGCAGCGCACCAGTGTCCGCGAATACGCCGGCACTCCGGTCAACATGCAGGCTGTGCACGATGCGATTGCACTATCCATGAAGACACCCTCCGTGTGCAATCGTCAGGCATACCGCATTCTGCTTGTTCAAAACCCGAAGCTCATCGAGCATGCGCTGAAACTGCAAGGAGGATGGCGCGGCTATGATATGCCCCCGCTGCTTGCCCTGATTAGTGTTGACGTGCGCAGCTTCGTGAGCGTGGAGGAACGCAACGAGCCATATATCGATGGCGGATTGTTCACCATGGCGTTTCTTACGGCGCTTGAATACGAATCTCTTGCATCATGCCCGCTGAACACGATGATGCGCAAACAACAGGAGCATGATATTCGTAATCTTCTGGGGATTCCCGACTACGAGGTGCTGATAGCGTTTGTCGCAATAGGTAATTTCCCGGAATCCATCGAATCGCCGATCTCCTTCAGGTACAAGCCTGAAATCATTACCCGTGAATTGAGATAACCATGACGGATCTTGTCAGCGTCATCATACCGGTATATGGAACGCCATTGTCGGTGCTTCGTAACTGCGTGGAAAGCCTCGCCAAGCAACGGGGGAATGGTTTTCTGATGGAGGCGGTCATCATATTCGATGGCGATCCGGAATTCGACGGTACGGTTGTGGAAGACTGGGAGTTCCCAACGGTTACGGTACGTACCGCTACCATCGGCCATGCAGGCGTATCTGCGGCTCGCAATGCGGGAATTGGTATGGCCGCTGGGCAATGGGCGATGTTTGTGGATGCCGATGATGTATTGCCCGATCACGCCGTCGAGAGTCTGCTTGACTTCGCGCGGCGGCATCGTTGCGATGTGGTGATGGGCGCATATCGCAGCGTATTGGACGATGCGTCAAACGGCGAGGCGGAAGAGCATCATTATCTGACGGTCGACAAGGTTTTTAACGGGGAGGAACGTGACGGTTTTTGCCTGGACATGCTTCGCCCGCAAAAGGGAATAGCCTTGGCATGGGGCAAACTGTATGCTGCGCCAGTACTGCATGGAATCCAAGGATTCAACGAATTGCTAAGCCTTGGAGAAGACGCCGAATACGCATTTCGTGCCTGCATGGCGGCGAAACGCATCGGATATGTGGACTCAATGGCATATGAATACCGTAGGAATGCGGAATCCGCAGTCAGGACGTTCCGAACCGATTACGTGCAGCGCACGGTGGCAGGGATCAAGGCATTGAACGCCACGGTAGCTCGAATCGACCAGTCGGCATTGAGAAAACAGTGCGTTGAATGTCTTGACGATTATGCGCTGTTTCATCTGACCATCATCATGATCAACTACCTGTTCAATCCGAACGCGCCATGGAATCACGGCGAACGGAGAAAGCAATATCGACAGACCTTGAATCTGCCGATATTCCGCATGCCGCTACGCGGATACCATGGCGGGCGCTTCCCTCTGACCAGGCAAGCGGCGCTCTTCTCCATGAAATGGCATCTGTATTGCGTCAGTGCCGCGATAGCGTGGGTGCGTCATAGGCAATTCGGCGATTGAACCCATCAGGGTCCATCAAGTTCATAGGCAAACGGTATTCGGGAAGAAAGGAAACAACATGGCCGGTCATCCGCTCAACGTGGGAATCATCACCTACCATGCGGCCTACAATTATGGATCGGTGTTGCAGGCATACGCAACACAGACGAAGATTGCCAGCATGGGGCACCACGTCACCATGATCGACTACCGGTCCGAGGAAGGCGAGCGGTACTACCGTAATCTGTACTTCCGCGGGCAGGGACTCAAATCGACGCTTGCCGACATGACCATGCTGCCGGTGGCCACCAAACGCAAATTGAGGATGGAACGCTTCGAGCGGTTCATCCGAGAGAACATGCGGCTGAGTCAAAACCAGTACCATAAGCCAGGGGAGCTTGGCAAACTGGCCGATGCGTTCGACGTGGCCGTCAGTGGAAGCGACCAGATCATCAACAAGCATTCCAATGAGCTGGAGCGTGTGGGCTGGGGATATATGGATCCCTATCTGCTTGCATGGGCGCAGTGCAGGAAGATCTCCTATGCCTCCTCACCGGCCACCATGACCGATGAGGAACTCGATCGCATCGGCCCGGCACTTGCCCGATTCGACGCATTGTCTGCACGTGAACGGTCTGCGTGCGGAAAGCTGGAACGAGTAAGTGGAAAGCATGTGGAACATGTATGCGATCCGACGCTTCTGCTGACGTCCGATGAATGGCTGGAACATGTGCCTGCTGGCAAGACGATGAGGGAGACGCCCTATCTATTGTTCTATTCTCTGTTGCGCCCCAAGCGGGCGGTGGGCGTCTTCAATCAGTTGAAGGAGCTGTCCCAGCGTATCGGCATGCGTATTGCGGTGTTGACGCCGATGGCAGGCAATGTGCCGAACTGTGCGGAATTGATTAATGTGCTGGAAGCCGGTCCTGAGGAATTCCTCTCTCTGATGCGCTATGCTCAGGCGGTGCTTACCGATTCCTATCATGGAACGCTGTTCTCCATCAACTTCCATAAGACTTTCTGGGTTTACACCGAAGGTACGAAAGAGCATGAGCTGGGCACCCGTCGTGGACAGGTATTGCAGGAATTGGGATTGACGGATCGCATTATCACCGACTTCACTCAGATTCCGTCTGCTGAAGTGAAAAATGGAACTGCGATTGATTATTCGGCAGGCGCTGATGCGATTTTGCAGAGCATGCGAGACCGCTCGATTGCTTATCTGAAGAAAAGCGTTGCGCGCCAAGAAAACTGATGCCGAATGAGATGATTGGATTTCTGATCTGATATCAACCCTGACATTTTCCTCGGCATGAAATAAGTGAAGGCTCGGTTCCGCTGGCATGCGGACCGAGCCTTCACTTATTGGTGTGTGATTATTCCACTACAACAGTGAGCTGGAAGTAGCGGTTGTAGTTATTGGCGCTAGTCGCGAAGGTACCTGCCTTATGGGCGTAAATGGTACCGTCGGCATCAACAGTGGCTACGGTATCATCTCCGCCGAGTTCCTTCCACAAGGGCAGCTGACGGGCGTTGCTTGGGAGGGCTGTGACGGACACGTGCTTTGACGAGCCGGCTGGAATGGTAATGGTGTATTCATTGTCGCCGGTTTTCGTCAGACCGTCGGCACTCGGAGTGAGTGAGTCAAGGGGGTCTGAGTCTGAAACGGAATCAGACCCTCCAACAGAGATCTTCTTCTGTGCGGTCAACACAGTGCCGTCGGTTCGAGTCGCCTTGACTGAAATAACAGTGTCGACGTAGTCGTGTCGGGACAGATCGTACTGAGCTTTGAGACCTACAGTACGGCCTGTGGTCGTTTTGGAAAACCCTTTGTTGATGAACATCAGCAGATTGGTGTCAGGAATGCTCCACTCCACGTTTGCGAAGCTGCTGCCATCCTTCTCACGGGCGGTGAGTTGGAATTGCTCGGAACCGATTACTTTGCCGCTCTCGGCGCCGGCGATGACGATATCATCATTGAAAGGATTTGGCGCGGCCGTTACAGTGACGGCGACCTTGGCGCTGACACCATCGGCCGTGGCTGTGATGGTGGCTGTACCTGCCTTAGCGGTAGTTAAAACACCAGTGCCCATCACGTTGACGACCGAGGAGTTGGATGATGTCCAGGACACCGTCTTGTTGGTGGCGTTCTCCGGCAGCACAGTAGCGTTCAACTGGATATTTTTTCCTGCTACGATGCTGAGCTTGCCGTTGGACACACCGTCTCCGGCAATGGTTACGGAGCTGACCTTGTTGACGGAATTGTCTTCCACGGTAATATCTACCGAAGCAATCTTGGTGCCGACTTTGGCGCTTACCTTGGCGGCGCCCTTCTGCACGGCGTACACGGTGCCGGTGCCGGAGACCGCGACCGCAGCGCTATCGGACCACCAAGTCACCTTGTCGGAAGTGCTGGCTCCAACGAGGTTAAGCTCGGCGAGATGATGGGCCTGCATGGTGAGCTTGCCGTTCTCCACACCCTTTCCGGTGATGTAGAACTCGTTGCCATCGGGGATGCTTCCATCCTCGTTGACCTTGTTGATGCTCCAAGTCACGCCGATGCTCTTGGTCTTGTCGGCGGTGGTCTTGCGGTCCGTGGTCGGGTCCCATGTGGTCCTGCCGCTGGCGTCGACCTTGATCAGACGGAACGTCATGGCGTGGTTCCTGTCCACCTTGGCGGTGCCGGTGTAGATGCTGCCGCTCTGGGCGAGCCTGACGCCGCCCGCGCGGTTCCAGATCTTGCCCTTGCCCTGGCCCCAGTCGCCCACGGCGTACAGGGTCTCGCCGGCCTTGAGGTCGGCGGCGGCGTTGATCGTGATGCCCACGGTCTTGCCGGCGTTCTCGTCCCACTTGAGGCTGACGGTCTTGGACGAGTCGGCGGTGGCCTTCATGTCGCCGATCTTATCCCACTCGGTCTTGCCGTCGGCGGTGACCTTCACGAGGCGGGCGGTCACGGAGTGGCCCTTGGCGACGGTCGTGGTGCCGGTGTAGGAGCCGTCGGCGCCGGCGAGCCTGACGCCGCCCGCGCGGTTCCAGATCTTGCCCTTGCCCTGGCCCCAGTCGCCCACGGCGTACAGGGTCTCGCCGGCCTTGAGGTCGGCGGCGGCGTCGAACGTGATCTGCACGGTGGTCCGGGGCTCCTCGACCGTGACCTCGACGCTGGCGCTCTTGCCGCCCGCGGTCGCGGTGATCGTGGCCTTGCCGGCCTTCACGCCCGTCACCTTGCCGGCCTTGTCGACCGTGGCCACGGCCGTGTCGCCGGACTTCCACGACACGGTCCTGTCGGTCGCGTTCGACGGGTTCACTGCCGCGGCCAGCTGCAGCGAGGCGCCCTTCCTCACGGTGGCCTTGCCGTCCTTCACGCCCGGACCGGAGATGGACACCGACGTGACCGGAACATCAGTCGGGCAGTCAAGCGCGGGCAGGGCGGCGGTGGCGCCGTCCCACTTCACGATGCCGCCGTCATATGCGATGCCCGGCTCGCGCGAGCCCGGGAACTGCTGGGAGCCGCCGTCGTTGAAGATCACCTTCGCGTTCTTGGACAGATCGTCCGGCACCGCGTACCTGTACGCGTTCGCCTGCCGGCAGCCGTCCGATGCCGTCGTGGCGGTCATCTTCACGCCGGGCCAGGCCGCGTTGTTCGCCGCGGTCGCGCCGTCGCCGGTGTATACGTACGCGTACAGGTCGCCCCAGCCCGAAGGCTTAGTCGCGTAGATCGTGTTCTTCCCGACCGGATCCAGCGGAGGGACGCCGGTCACCGTGACGGTGATCGAGGCGGACTTGCCTCCGGCCTTCGCGGTGATCTTGGCCGTGCCGGCCTTCACCGGAGTGACCGTGCCGTCAGATGCGACCTTCGCAACGGCTTCGTTGGAGGAGGACCAGGAAACATTCACGCCAGCCGGATCGGTGGTGGCGGTGAGCTTGATGGTCTTTGCGCCATTGGTGAGGTCGGTAGTGAAGTCCTTCTGGTTGATCTTCACGGAGTTCACGGTAACAACGGCGCAGCTACGAGCCGTCCATGTGCCGGAAGCGGTGGTATCGCCGTTCCAAGCGTAGGTGCCGTCAATGGACAGGCCAGCCGCATCCTCGCCTTCGGCGGTATCGGCAGGATACTTCAGCGTGTTGGTGGCATTGCCATCGTTGAAGATGATGCGGACGTTCTCGTCGAATCCGTCAGGGATTTCGTACTTGTATTCGCCATCCTTGCCGCAGCTGTCTCCTGCGGAGACCTTCGTCATTGCCACGCCGGGCCACTTTGCGTTCTGCTTGAGCGTTGCCGCGCTCGAATCGTCCACGTACACGTAGGCGTACAGGTTCGACCAGTTGCTCGGCTTCTTGGCGTAGGCGATGCTGACGGCTGCCGGATCCTTCTTGGTGAAGGTGTATTCGGCGGAGACGGTCTTGCCGTCCTTATCGGTGCCCTGCAATTTCAGGGTGATGATGCCGTTGACCGCGGTCTTAGCGCCGATGGCGATGGTGTCGCCATCCTGGTAGGAACCGGAGCTGCCTTCGGACGTGGTGTAGGAGGCGCTCGTCACGTTGGAGGCGTGCAGCGTCACCTTAGTGGTGTCGGTCTTGAAGGAACCGCCGGTCGGGTTAGCGGAGACGCTGGCAAGATTGCTGTTGTAGAACACGCTGATCTTGCCACCCTTGGCGGTGCCGGAGGTGATCTTGCCACCGGAGACGGTCAGCGTTCCGCCATTCACCTGGTCGGTGTAGGTGCCGTCATCCAGCGTGGTCTCGGTGCCAGCCAGCGACTTATCGCCATTCATGTTCACCACGGTCACGCCATCGGAATCGGCGTTGCCGTCCTTGATGTAACGTTCGACCATCAGGCAGGAATTGTCACCGCAGTTGCGCATGTATTCCTTGGCTTTGGCATTGTTCATCTTGTTGCGGAAGTGATTCACCGCTACAACCTGCGAATCCTTCCAAGAGTCGGAGCCGGCATCGCCGAGCTGGCTCTTCTCCGCGAACTGCGGCTGGTTGCCGCCGGAGCCGACAGGTCGATCGAAGTACAGCGGCATGGTCTGGGAGCGGGAGCCGATTACGCCCCACCCCATAGTCATTTCCCATTCGCTCATCTTCATGGACGCGCCATAATCGTCGGGCTTGTTGGAATAGTTATCGTGCGATTCCACCCAGGAAACGAGATTGTTGCCACCTGCGGCGTTGTCCCAATTGTTGAGGTTGCCAGCATTCAGATTCTTCGAGCTTAACGCGCCGCGGAGCTTGACACCGTAGTAGGAAGCGGTCACACCGCCGCCATGACGGCTGTTGTTGGCGAACAGCTTGGCGTAATCGGCATCATGGGAAATGGAATCCTGCAGCACCTCGCCGTACTGGAATTGGGCGCCGTTGTTCAACACGATATTCCAATACTGGGAGCCGTCATATTCGTTTGGCAGCTCGATATGCTTGGCCGCGTCGAAACGGAAGCCATCCACGCCGTCGTTCACCGCCTGCACGAGGTAATCATGCATCATGTTGGCGGTCTCGGTCTTCGAGGTGTTGATGTCGTACAAGCTGAGCAGCTTGCAGTGTGTCACCTGGTAACGGTTGTTGTAGTCCTGTACGTCGCCGTCGTTGCAGTCGTGATGGTACAGATCGGACTTCTTCCAACGATCCGCGATGGCATTCCAGGTGGCGGTCATATGGTTGGCGACCACGTCCACGATGATGCGTACGCCGTACTTGTGTGCGGTGGCGCACAAGCTCTTCAGATCGGATTCGGAACCCATCACCCAGTTGCCGATGGTGGTGTCGGTCGGCTGGTACACGTAGTACCAGTTCTCGGTGAAGATCTTGCCCTTATTGCCGGTGTGGATGGCGGAGATCGGCTCGGTCTGCACGGAGGTGTAGCCGGCTGCCGCGATTTCCGGAATGTGCTGTTCGATCGTCTTGAACGACCATTCCCACGCATGCAGCGTGGCGCCTTCGCTCATCTGCTCCGCCAGACCGTACTTGGCACGTGCGGCCTGGAACGTGGAGTTCTCCACGGTATCGGCGTAGCTGTCGCGGTTCGTGGCGGCCTGTGCCGCCGAAGTGGTGACGGTGACGCCGCCGATGGCGGTGGCTACTGCGGCCACGCTTACGGCAAGCTTCTTCCAAATGGTGTTCTTCTTGTGATACGCATGGATTTTCTCATGCGTCGGGGCATGCCAGTGTGTCGAAGAATGCATATCTTCTCTGCCGTCTGGCTGATTACCTCTAGCCTTCATCGGCCCTCCCTGATATAGGGATGCAGTCACAGCGATGGAAGTTGCTGGGAAGCCGCTTCCTTCCGTGGCTGTGTTCCCTGTTGGGGCGTGCAGCACGGCGCTGTGCCTGATCCTATCTCCCTTGATAACGTTCGCGTGATATACGCGTTATCAAGAATATCATATTTTTCAACGTTTGATGATGGTGGTATGCATGCGATTTCATCTGGTTTGTCTAATTCTGAATCCGCTGTAGTCCTTGCGGTTATTGGTCTATGTGCCGCGCTTCTGCCGGAAGGTGTCGGTTTATGGACGGTGCGGTTGATGGAACGATGAAAACGTTGGCGTTTGTCGTGATTTGTGTAGCATATGTGAAATCAATGCGTTGTGGAAGAGAACGTTATCAATGGCAGTTCGGTCAAGTATTTTTGCAGAAATGTCTGTTATTAAAAGAATGCGCTTATGGAGTGGTATTTAAAAAGTATTATGCGTGTAAAACAGAATTCGTTGTTGGTAATGAGAGTTGCTTTACCAGCAAAACCTGTTGTTAAATAGTGAAGAAAACGCAACTCAATTGTATATGCAATCAAGTTGCAGTGTTGGTGCATGGCGCCATAGATATTGGCAAAGAAAAGGAAAAAATATGGCATTGCTTCAGGGATTTGAGGAAATCAACATGTCCGTTCCAACGGGAAAGGCCGTGATGACGGTTACTGAATCCGTCGCACGTTTCAATAAGGCCACTGCAGCGGATCTTGGCTACCCCGCATATGTCAAGATTCTTATCAACGACAAGACCCGCCAGATTGCCGTGCAGGCCTGTAACGCGAAAAGCGCCAACGCAGTGAAGTTCAGTAAGCCGGAAGGCAAGCAGACCGCCTCTGTGAATATTAAGGAAGCGGTGGTGCTTGAGGCGCTGCATAAGTACTTCGAACTTCCGCAGGCTTCCGAGGGCGAGGTCGCGTACAAGTCCGTTGCCGGCACGATTCACGTCGAGGAAAAGGTCATCATCTTCGACATTGATGCGGCGACCTCCGGAACCATGAAGAAGCGTGGCCGCAAGAAGAACGCTTGATTTTTTCCGATGAATGCCCTCAAGCCGTGAATGGTTTGAGGGCATTGTTACACTTTTGAGCGAGGAAAATAAGAAGGGACTGCTGTGGCTGAAGAGAATGAGAATCAGGAAAGTGGGCAAGGCATCTCGGATGGTAGCAGACCTTCGGGGATTACTTTCGCGGATATAGTTGTGATTATCCGTAAACATATCGCTACGGCAGCGATTTGTTTTGCGGTGATTGTCGGTGTTGCCGGTGCGTATGCTTTTCTCGCGGCACCTCAATATTCTGCAACGGCACAGGTGATTGCCACCTATAACGCTGCGCAGGATGGCGGTAATTCTGACGACATTACGCAGCAGAATACTGGCGGAACCTACGTATCCAATCAAATCAAATCATATCCGACGCTTGCCACTACCGAAACGGTGCTGAAGCCGGTTATCTCCCAGCTCGGTCTTGACGTTTCCGTAAAGGATTTGAGCAATCAGCTTACCGTGTCGAATCCTTCCAATACCGCGTTTGTGAATATCACTGCCACTGCCGGTGACGCCAAACAGTCGGCAACCATAGCTAATGCCGTCGCGGATTCCCTTCGTACTATCGTCGAGCATGACCTATATGCCAAAGGCGCTGCTGCGCCCATTAAATTGACAGTGGTCCAGCGTGCCGCCACTCCTCAGGAACCGAGTGCCCCGAATAAGAAGCTATGCATCGCGGCCGGCGTAGTCCTTGGCCTGATTGTCGGTATCATTGCCGCTCTGTTGAAGGACCTATTGCGCACGAAGGTCGAGGAAGCCTCCGACGTGCGGGGCATCGTCCATGCCTCCGCGCTCGGCTCCATACCGAAGAACGAGGCTTTGGAAGGCACGCGTCCTGTCATCATCACCGAACCCAATGGCTCGGTAACCGAGGAATACCGACGTATCCGTACGAACATCAAATTCCTGGAAGTCAACAAGACGCCCGGTCATGGCCAGCTTCTGGTCATCTCCTCCACGTCGCCCAGCGAAGGCAAAACCACCACGGCCGTCAATACTGCTGCCGTACTTGCCGAGAACGGCGCGAAGGTGCTGCTTATCGACGCCGATCTGCGCCACCCATCCGTGGCCCACCATCTGGGCATCGAGGGCAACGTCGGTTTGGCACATGTGCTGTCCGGGCAGATGGCGCCGGTCGATGTGGTGCAGAATTACTGGAAGCCCAACCTGCATATCCTCCCGGCGGGCAAACGCCCGGCCAATGCCAGCCTGCTGCTGAATTCCGACATGATGAAAATGCTGGTCGACCAGGCGCTGCTGCAATACGATTACGTGATCATCGATACCGCGCCGCTCACCGTTTCCAACGATGCCATCGTATTCGGCAGTTGGACCAGCGGCATTGTTCTCGTTACCGCCCGAGGCTTGTGCCGAAAGAAGAATCTTGAGGAGGTCGCGGATTCGCTGCGTACCGCCAAGGTGCCGGTGCTGGGCTTCGTGTTCAACTTCGCCAATCCGAAGAAAAGCCACAATGAGGCCTATTACTACTACTATGAGGATGGGGCGAAGCGCAGCGCCGCAAGGCGAGGCAGAAAACACTGATTTGCTTTAAGACATGCGGAATTATTGGGGCGGTGCCTTACTTGGGTGCCGCCCTTTGCATATTCGATAGGGAAGTTGCCAAGAGCCGACGGCGAATGTTGCGATATGTGAAAAGAAATGATGGGGCATGGGGATGCCGTTCCTCGTTCGACTAAACTAACCGACGGAATATGCCTGAGGGCAGGATGAGAACAGAACGTAAGGCAGTACATGGACGAGCAGAAATTCACGGGGGAGCCTCTGAATCTCAGTTTTCCGGCGGTACAGAATCAGCAGAAGACGGACAAGCAGGGCGAACGGGTTGAATCGCCCGTGGTGTCGGGTGATATTGTCGACAGTTCTTGGGATTTCGAGCCGCTTACCTTTCCGGATTTTGCGGCGGAAGCGGAGAAGGGGCCGCGTCATGCCGCTCCGAAGCGCAATATTCTGAGTGCTCTTGGTGCGGATACCACGGGTGCATCCGATGCGAACGAACCCGAAAGCCGCGATACCGACGAGGACCCCGATTCGCAGGGGAATGCCACCGTGTTCCTGCCGGAAACGGCATCTTCGGAAGGGGCGCATCCCCTTGATCACATGTCCGCAACGCCGGTGACCGTGGAACAGCAGCCGGATCAAGCGCAAGTCTTCGGCAGTGAGCAGACCGTCACATTGCCGCCAGTGGTCGGTGGCGCCGAGGAGTTGGACAATGTGAGCGAATCGGAGGATTCCGGTTCGGGTTCAAGGCGTTCCGCATCCGGCAAGCGTGCCGGAACGCGCAGAAGGAACACCATCATCACCATCGTGGTGCTGGCGATCGTGTTGGTGGCAGGAATCGGCGGCTTCGTGCTGTGGAAGGGCGGCCAGTCCGGGAAACACGATGATGCCGTGGCAGCCTGCTCCGAGGCATCAGAACAGTATGGCAAGGCGAAGAAGGCGCTGAACGCGGCATTGAAGAGCGCCGAAAGCGCCCAGTCGATCACCGCGTCGCAAGTCACGGACGCCACGACCATAGAGCAGCTGAAGCAGCAGGTGAACAACGCCGGGCATTACGGCGAAGCGCAAAGCTGTACCGCAAGCCGTTCGCTGACCGAACTGAAGAACGGCATCGAGACCATGGAAACGCAGACCGCCGATATGAACAGGAGCGCCGAGGCGATCCGCAAGGCGGTTTCCGCAGTGAACATCAGCAAGACGGCCATGGGCTTCAATTCGCTTAAGGATGCGGTCGCCACCGCCCAAGATCTGATGGACAACAGCAAGGGCGCGGTGAGTGACGAATCCACACGTAGTGCATTGCAAGAAGCGATTGACGCCGCGAATGCCCTGATTTCGAAGAACAGTACGGATGATGCCGCTATTACCAGTGCTCTTTCCGCACTGAGATCGGCAAGCGATAAGGTGGAGAATTCCATGAGCGCTGCGACATCGCAGAGCGCTAGCGGAAACGACAGCACGTACGGCTATGGCACTTACGGCAACACTTACGGCTACAACACCGATGGCTACAACGGGTATGACAACGGCACATACAACGACGGCCAGAATCAGAACAACACCAATACCGGCGGGCAACAGAACACCGGTGGCAACGATTCCGACTCCAAGCCCGATTCCGCCGGCGCCGGTGGAGAAAATGCCGGAAGCAATGGCAGCGCCAATAGCAGCCAGAACGGCACCGGCACAGGCAGCAGCTCGGGGAATGGGAACACTGCCGGCAGCACTCAGAGCACCGGCAATGGCCAGTGAGCTGAATAACCGGCAGGACGTTCAAGCAGCCGGAAAGTAACGGCTATTCCAGGCAAACGCATTGCCCTGTGCGCCGGCAACATCCGGCGCACAGGGCGCAATGCGTAACAAAGACTGAATCAGCGCTTGCCGCCGTACAGATCGCGGTCGATCACTTCGGCGAACACGCGGTTCACCGCCGGGCGCACGACTTTCAGGCTCGGTGTCAGGCACTTGTTCTCCTGCGTGAGCTGGGTGTCAAGCACCACGAACTTGCGCACCGATTCCGCGCGGGAGACTGTGCTATTCGCCGCATCCACGTAGTGCTGGATTTCATCATGCACCGCGGCGTTCAATGCCAGGCGATCCAGCGGGGTGTCGGCGGATAGGTCATGCTTGGGCAGCCACTGCGCCAACGCCTCCGGGTCGAGCGTGATCAATGCGCCGATGAACGGCCGCTGGTCGCCGACTACCACGGCATGCTCCACGATCGGGCATTTGCTGATTTCCTCCTCCAACGGGATGGGGGAGACGTTCTTGCCGCCTGCGGTGATGATGATGTCTTTCTTACGCCCGGTGATGCTGATGCGGCCGGCGTCGTCGATGCTTGCCAGATCGCCGGTGCGCAGCCAGCCATCCTCGGTGAACACTTCGGCGGTCTTCTCCGGCAGATTATGGTAGCCGCGGAACACGTTCGGCCCCTTGACCTGCAGCTCGCCGTCCTCGCTGATACGCACGGATGAGCCGGGGGCGGGCTGGCCGACTGTGCCGATCACATTGTCGTTGACACGGGTTGCTGCGAACGGCGCCGCGGTTTCAGTCATGCCATAGCCTTGGATCATCGGCAGGCCGATGCCGGTGTAGAAGTGCGCCAAGTCGAGGGAGAGAGGAGCGCCGCCGCAAGCCACATAGCGGATGTTCGGGCCCAGTGCACTACGCACGGTGCGGTATACGAGCGCCTCGTACTTGGCATGTTCGGCGATCTCGCCAATGGTGTGCGATTCGCCGGCCTGCTCCTTGCGGCTCCACGTGCGTGCAGCCTCGGCGGCTTTCAGGAACAGGCGCCCCTTGAAGCCCATGCCGGCCTTATGCGAGGCGGCGTTATATACTTTTTCGAACACGCGCGGCACTCCCAGCAGGTAGGTCGGGCCAAAACTGCGCAGATCGGGCAGCAGCGACTTCGTATCCGGCAGGTAGCCGACCACACCGTCATCGGAGGCGATGGAAGCGTACTGGATGAACCGGGCGAAACAGTGCGCCAACGGCAGGAACAGCAGCAGACGTGGATGATCGTCGAGGACTATCTCGTGCAGCGCCTGGCTGGCGGAGATCGTGATGCTCACGAAGTTGCGGTGCGTGAGCTCAACGCCTTTTGGTAGGCCGGTGGAGCCGGAGGTGTACACGATGGTCGCCAGATCGTCGACATGCACGGAGGCGACACGTTCGGCAAGCTCCTCGTCGGACACCGCCACGCCGAGCCCTTCCAGCGCGCCCAGCGCGTTGCCGTCGATCATGAGAATCTGACGCAGACTCGGGCAGTTGTCTTTGACGGAATCGAGACGGTCATAACGTTCGCGGTTGTCGGCGATGGCAAGTTTGACCGCGGAATCGTTCATGATGCGCTGCGCCTGGGAAGCGGAATCGGTGTCGTAGATCGGTACGCTCACCGCGCCCACCGCAGCCAGCGCGAAGTCGAGAATGCCCCATTCAAGACGGGTGGAGGAGAATAGCGTCACCGCATCGCCTTTGGCGATGCCCAGCGCGATCAGGCCCTTCGCGGCGGAGACGACGGATGCATGGAATTCGCCGGCGGTGATGTCCTGCCAGCGCCCGGGGCCGAGCTTTTTCGATGCGATCACCGTGTCTGTTCCGGTGCGTTCGATGCGCCGGGTGAGCAGGGAATAGATGATCTGGTCGTCGTCCAATTCGATGGATGCGCCGGGAGTGGTGTATTCGGAGAGCATAGATATCCGCACTTTCTTTGTGTCTCAGGCGATTTTGCCGCGCTTCCTTTCAGGTTACGCTTGCGTAGGTTGCGACACGTTGTGAAGCGCTCCAAAAACCGCGCTGATGTTTTGTCGGGTGCGAAATGGACGGGGGCGGGGAACATGGATTGCATCAGTACGGTGGGTAGGCCGCCGTAACACAATAGTGCCTTTGCACATTACAATGTGGTCGTAATGCGTGCCGGGGGCGTCACTTCCCCTAGCATGAGGTGGACAGCCATTGTAAAGAATCGAAGGGAAACGATTGTGGCCGAGAACCGTAACGAACTGAACAAGAATCTTGCCCAGATGCTCAAGGGCGGCGTGATCATGGACGTCACGACCCCGGAGCAGGCGCATATCGCCGAAGACGCCGGTGCCTGCGCGGTTATGGCGCTGGAGCGCATTCCCGCCGACATCCGTGCGGCCGGTGGTGTGAGCCGTATGAGTGACCCGGCAATGATCCGCGGCATCCAGGAGGCCGTGTCCATTCCGGTGATGGCCAAGGTGCGTATCGGTCATATTGCCGAAGCCCGCATCCTGCAGGCCATTGACATCGATTACATCGACGAGTCCGAGGTGCTGAGCCCGGCTGACGACGTGTACCACATCGACAAGAACCAGTTCGACGTGCCGTTCGTGTGCGGCGCCAAGAACCTGGGCGAGGCTCTGCGTCGTATCGCCGAAGGCGCCGCGATGATCCGTACCAAGGGTGAACCGGGCACCGGCGACGTGATTCAGGCCGTGCGCCACATGCGCACCATGAACAAGCAGATCCACGAGCTCGTCTCCTTGCGCGACGACGAAGTGTACGAGGCAGCCAAGCAGCTGGCCGTTCCGTACGATCTGGCCAAGTACGTGCACGACAACGGCCGCCTGCCTGTGGTGAACTTTGCCGCCGGCGGCGTGGCCACCCCGGCCGATGCCGCCCTGATGATGGAACTCGGCGCCGAAGGCGTGTTCGTCGGCTCCGGCATCTTCAAGTCCGGCGATCCGGCCAAGCGCGCCGCCGCCATCGTCAAGGCGACCGCCAACTGGCAGGACGCCGATCTGCTGGCCGAACTGTCCGCCAACTTGGGTGAGGCCATGGTCGGCATCAACGAAGACGAGATCGAAACCATCATGGCCGCTCGCGGCGAGTGATCCGTCGCCCAATAGCCATTTCTGCAAGAACGGGCAGCGGAGACGCTGCCCGCTTGCATACGAAGCGAGAGTGGGGAAGCCCTTATGGTCGTAGCTGTTGAATACATTTCCAAAGAAGAATCCGAAGATGTGGAATCCGTCAAGCATGGCGTGACCGGCATTCTTGCGGTGCAGGGGGCGTTCGCCGAGCATGCCGCCATGCTCGATAAGCTCGGGGCGCCGTGGAAGCTGTTGCGCGCCGCCGAGGATTTCGATGAATCCATCGACCGGGTGATCCTGCCCGGCGGCGAAAGCACCACGCAGGGCAAGCTGCTGCATTCCACCGGTCTGTTCGAACCGATCGCCAGGCATATCGCCGCAGGCAAGCCGACATTCGGTACCTGCGCCGGCATGATTCTGCTGGCAAAGAAACTCGACAACGACAGTAATGTGTATTTCGGTGCTCTTGATGCGGTGGTGCGCCGCAATGCGTATGGACGGCAGCTGGGCTCCTTCGCAGCCACCGCCGATTTCGGCGACATCAAGGATTTCCCTCTGGTGTTCATCCGCGGGCCGTTCGTGGTGTCCGTCGGTTCCGAGGCGACTGTTGAGACCGAGATCGACGGTAATGTGGTCGGTCTGCGGCAAGGCAGGATCCTCGCCACGGCGTTCCATCCGGAACTTACCGAGGATACCCGCATCCACGAGCTGTTCCTCAGCTTGTAAGATGCTTGTGAATCCGGGAACGGATTCTTTTGTGCGTGCCGCCCGTCTTCATTACAGTGAAGACGGGCGGCATGCATTTCCCTGCCGAAACGGCTGTCGACTGCCGTATGGTCGTCGATATGACAGAAACGGGTAGATATGTTCGATAAGCGGTTGCTCCGACTGGCTCCAGGCGTCACTAGGCTGATCGTCGGCAAGGTCATCTGTCAGTGGATCGGTCTGCTGGCCAATGTGGTGTTTATGGTCACGGTGGTGGCCCTGTTCGGCGATGTACTTGCTCCATGGCTGCAAGGCTCCGATAATCCGCCATTCGTTTGGATTCTGACGATCTGCGTGGTAACGCGCTATATCGCCACTGTGGTTGCCTCGCATTTGGGCACCGAAGCCTCCGAGCGGGTCAAGCTTGCGTTACGCAGCAAGCTGTATCGCAAGATGCTGGCACTTGGACCGTCGTACTCCACGCGGGTGAGCACGTCGGATGTCGTGCAATCCGCGGGCGAGGGCGTGGAGCAGATACAAAGCTTCTTCGAACTGTTCCTGCCGCAGTTGTGCTATGCGATTGTGGCTCCGATCACCTTGTTCGCGGTGGTGGCCCCGCTGAATATGCCTACCGCGCTGACCTTGCTGATCTGCGCGCCGCTTATCGTGCTTATCGTCGGCATGGTGGCGATGAGTGCGTCGAAGGCGTTCAAACGGTATTGGGGCGGGTATACCGATATGGGCGCCGCTTTTCTTGATGATCTTCAGGGTTTGGAAACATTGAAGGCCTTTGACGCCGATGCCCGAGCGTCGCGTGATCTGAACGAGAAAGCCGAACGGTTCCGTGTGATGACCATGAAGGTGTTGCAGATCCAGCTGCGTTCATTGGCCGCGATGGATCTGGTGGCTTATGGCGGTACGGCAGTCGGCATAGGCGTGGCCCTGTGGCAGTTTGCCACGACCAAGACGCTGAGTGTGGCCTCGGTGGTGCTGATCGTGCTGTTGTCGGCCGAATTCTTTATCCCCCTACGGCAGCTGGGGTCGTATTTCCATGTGGCGATGAACGGCATGACCTCAAGCAAGCGCATCTTCGCGTTGCTTGACGCGCCCGAGCCCGAACGGGGGGAGGGCACGCTTGCCGGCGTGGGCAAGTCGATTGTCGCCATCGCCTTCGATTCCGTAAGCTATGCCTACGATTCCGGGGATCGGGAGAAACCGGCGCTCGACGACGCCTCGTTCTATGCCGCTCCCGGCCAGCTTACCGCCATTGTTGGTGTTTCAGGGTCGGGCAAGTCCACGGCCGCCGCTTTGCTGGCCGGTATACGTTCCGGGTATTCCGGGTCGATCATCGTCAACGGCACTGAACTTTCGGGGCTTTCCCCAAGTACGTTGTCCCGCACGGTCACGCTGGTCGGTGCCCGAAGCCACTTGTTTGCGGGCACATTGCGCGAGAATCTGCTGATGGCCAATCCGAAGGCCGATGAGAAGGCAATGTGGAACGCGCTGATCGAAGCGCGTATCGCCGGTTTTGTCCACGGCCAGCCCGGCGAACTCGACATGGTCATCAAGCCTGATGCGGCGAATCTTTCCGGTGGGCAACGCCAGCGCATCGCCATAGCGCGTGCGTTGCTGCATGATAGCCCGGTGTATGTGTTCGACGAGGCGACCAGCAGCGTGGACGTGGAAAGCGAGAATCTGATTCTGCATACCATTCACGATCTGGCACATCGTAAGCATCGGACGGTGATCATGATCACGCATCGTATGGCCAACGCCGAGCGTGCCGATCATGTGGTGGTGCTTGACCATGGTCATGCCGTGCAAACCGGCTCGCATGTTGGCCTGATGGCGATTGGCGGTGCATACGCGAAACTGTATGACGCGCAGCGCGATGTGGAACGGTTTGCGGACGTGAGCTCGGGCGGTGGCGATTCCGCCTTCGCCTTCTCGGATTTCTCCGCAGCCGGTTCCGCCGTGAAAACCTCCGACGGCGACCGGAGCCGTGGGCAGAGTACCGATTCGCGGAAATACTCCACGTCACAGGTTGTGGGCCGTCTGCTGCATGAGGCGAAGCCGCTCGCCGGGCTTATGACCGCGGCGTCGCTGGCCGGCACCGTTGGGCATCTGGCGGCGACCTTCCTGCCGGTATTCGCTGTTATGACACTGTTCGCGCTGTCGGGCAAACCGGTGTGGGGCATGTCTGCGGCAATGGCGGCGGCACTGATGGCGTCATGCGCGGTGGTCCGCGGCGCGCTCAGGTATGTCGAACAGTATCTCAACCACAATGTCGCCTTCCGACTGCTTGCGCTGTTCCGGTCCAAAGCGTTCGAAACGTTGCGGCGTCTGGCACCGGCAAAGCTCGCCGGCCATGGCAAGGGCGATCTGATCGCCATGGTCACCACGGATGTGGAGCTGCTGGAGATTTTCTTCGCCCACACCATTTCGCCCGTGGTGATTGCGGTGGCGACTACGGTGGTGACGGCGTTGGCCGCATTGACGTTGAACCCGTGGATGGCGTTGCTGCTGCTTGGCGCGCATCTGGTCATCGGCGTTATCGTGCCGAGGGTCTTTGCCGTGAGCGTCCGTCAGCTGGGCCCTGGCATTCGTGGACGGGCAAGCGATCTTGACGAGGCGATGATGGACGATATGCGTGGACTTGGCGAGATCATCGGCTTCGGGTGTGGCGAGGAACGGGTTGCGCGTATCGAGGACCGCACCAGGCGGCTTTGGTATGAACGTGCGAAACTGAGCAGGCGTAACGGTCTGTTTTCAGGCATCGGCGGCATTCTGGTCATGCTGTTCACCTTGGCCGGAGCCGCAGTGGCGCTCGGTGTGATCGGGCAAGGCGGCGGGGTCGCACAGCTGATGACGGCGTTTGTGCTTATCGTCAGCTCCTTTGCTCCTACGCTGGCACTTGCCGCATTGCCGGCGAACCTCAGCCAGACCTTCGCCTCCGCACGGCGGCTGTTCTCGCTGATGGACGAGGCGCCGGCCGTGCAGGAGACCGGCCATGGCAAGCCTCGCTACAAAGGCATGGCAGTGGACCATGTCACCTTCTCGTATGCATCCGATGCCAAACCGGTGCTCGACGACTTCTCCCTCACCGTGCCGAAACATGGCGTTTTGGGCGTGCAGGGGCCTTCAGGCAGGGGCAAGTCGACGATGGTCAAACTGTTGATGCGCTACTGGGATCCGCAATCCGGCGAGGTGCGCATGTCCAATGAGCCGTTGGGGAAGATCGACGCCCACCATCGCCGCAGGGTGCAGGCGCTGATGGGGCAGGAAACGCACCTGTTCGATGGGACGATCCGTGACAATCTGCTGCTGGCGATTGCGGATACCGGCTCGCTGACGGGCGTGGTTTCCGGCGATTCGGCGCAGGTGGGTCATGATGGCGCTCGTGAGCAGTGTTTGCGCGACGCATGTCGTAAGGCCTCCGTGCTTGATTTCATCGACTCGTTGCCGGAAGGGTTTGACACTCCGGTGGGCGAGTTGGGCGATCGCCTGTCCGAAGGCGAACGTCAGCGCATCGGATTGGCACGTGTATTCCTGCGCAAGGCGGATCTGGTGTTGTTTGATGAACCCACCAGCAGGCTTGACGCGTTGAACGAGGCGATTATTCTTCGTTCCATCGATGCGCTCGCCCACGAGGAACATCATGATCGTGGTCGGTCCGGGCATGGCCGCGGGTATGGGGGTAAAGCGGTGGTGCTGGTGTCTCATCGGGCCAGTGCCATGCGGATCGCCGACCAGGTGGTCAGCATGTGATGGCTGCCGACGCACAGCACGATGCGTGAGTCTGTCGATCGCCTGTAATCGTGGCGCAATGTGCCGGTTCGTTCGATGCGAACCGGCACATTGCGTAGGGGCTTAGATGTGGGCCCATGCCGTTTGACAGCTGGTGGTACAACTGTGTATCATTGGCGGTTGATACACAGTTGTACCACTTGGACGCAATGAGATTGCAAAGGAACGGACTCATGGCACATCGCAGAACTTTCCATTGGCCATCGCTACTGACCGAATCAGGGCGAGGCATCGCATTCGGAGGAGACTACAACCCCGACCAATGGCCGGAAGACATGTGGGACGACGACATCCGACTCATGAAGCAGGCCGGCGTCAACACCGTCGCCCTCGCCATCTTCAGCTGGGACCGCATCCAGCCGGAAAAGCACCGCTGGGAATTCGGCTGGCTCGACTGCATCATCGACAAGCTCGGCAAGGCCGGTATCGCCGTCGATCTGGCCTCCGCCACGGCCACCGCCCCGCTGTGGCTGTACGAGCAGCACCCCGAGGTCCTGCCGCACGACAAGTACGGGCACCCCATCAATGCCGGGTCACGCCAGTCGTGGAGCCCCACCAGCCCGGTATTCAAGGAATATGCGCTCACGCTGTGCCGCAAGCTTGCCGAACGCTACGGCACCAACCCCTATGTCACCGCATGGCATATGGGCAACGAATACGGCTGGAACAACCGCTACGATTACTGCGACAACGCGCTCCACGCCTTCCGCGCCTGGTGCGAGCGCAAATACGGCACCATCGAAGCGCTCAACGCCGCCTGGGGCACCACGTTCTGGGGGCAGGAGATGAACGGCTTCGACGAGGTGCTCATCCCGCGTTTCATGGGTGCCGACTCCATGGTGAACCCTGGTCAGAAACTGGATTTCGAACGGTTCGGCAACGATATGCTGCTCGACTTCTACCGGGCCGAACGCGACGCCATCGCCGAGATCTGCCCCGATAAGCCGTTCACCACCAATTTCATGGTCTCCACCGACCAGTGCTGCATGGACTATGCCGATTGGGCGAACGAGGTCGATTTCGTGTCCAACGACCACTACTTCCATGAAGGCGAATCGCATATCGACGAGCTGTTCTGCTCTGACGCGCTGATGGACTCCCTGGCGTTGGGCAGGCCATGGTATGTGATGGAGCATTCCACGTCGGCAGTGCAGTGGAAGGACCTCAACATCCGCAAGCGTAAAGGCGAGACCGTACGCGATTCCGTGGCGCATGTGGCCATGGGCGCGGACGCCATCAACTTCTTCCAGTGGCGGGCCTCCGCGTTCGGCGCCGAATCCTTCCACTCCGCAATGGTGCCGCACGCCGGCGAGCATACGAAACTGTACCGCAGCGTATGCGAGCTGGGCGCCGCGCTTAAAACGCTGGGCGATGCGGGCGTGCAGGGCAGCGAACTGGTGCGTTCCGATACGGCGATTCTGTTCAGCGCCGAATCCGAATGGGCTACGCGCAGCGAAACACTGCCGAGCAAGAAGCTCAACCATTGGCATGATGTGCGCGACTGGTATCGTGCCTATCTCGACGCCGGGACGCGCGCCGATATCGTCCCGCTGAAATACGACTGGAGCGGCTATGCGACGGTGGTATTGCCGACGGTGCTGATGCTCAGCGCCGCTGATACCGCGCGCCTGGAACGTTTCGTCCGTGACGGCGGCACGGTGGTGGTCGGCTATGCAAGCGGCCTGATCGATGAGAACTTCCATACGTGGCTCGGCGGATACCCGGGTGCCGGCGACGGCATGCTGCGTACCATGCTGGGTATTCGCGGCGAGGAATTCAACATTCTGGGCGCACAGGCCGAGGGGGAGCCTAGCGAGATCCGCCTATCCAATGGCATGGTCACCCGCCTGTGGCAGAACGATATCGCTGTGGATGGCGCCGATACGGAAGTGCTGGCAAGCTACGCCGGCACACAGGCCGACGAGTGGGACTTGGACGGTACCGCGGCGATTACGCGCAACCCCTATGGCAAGGGCATGGCCTATTTCGTCGGGTGTGACTTGAACGTGGCCGATCTCGCCGTGTTCGTCGGCGACCATCTGACTGCCGGCCATGCCTGCGAGGCAGGCGATGGCGCCGACTACGACCCGACTATTACCCTGCATACCGAGCGTGCGAGCGCCGAAGCGATCTTCGACTTCTACCTGCCGCGCGGCAAGAACGAGACGGTGGTCAGCGGCATTTCCGGCGAACCCGTGTATCGCTTCCAGTGCGATGAAGGCGAGGCCCCGGGCGTCTACACCATTCGACGCAACGGCGTACTCGTCGTGAAACGATACAATCGGCAGTAGCGGTATGTAGCCGTTCGGCGTTGTAGACACAAGCCCGCGGCAGTCAACGAACCCTATGATCGGAGGCGGTGTTGAACGAGATCGAACCCGGCAGGAAACGCGTCACCTTGCGTGATGTGGCGCAGGAAGCCGGCGTTTCGCTGAAAACCGCCTCCAATGTCATCAACAATGCCGGCCGCATGTCCGATGAGACCAGGGCGCGCGTGCAGGAGGTCATCGGCAGGCTCGGATACCGGGTCAACGTGTCGGCGCGCAATCTGAACCGCAACAGCACCGGCGTCATCACGCTTGCCGTGCCGATGCTGACGCCGCCGTACCTGGCGGAACTCGCCAATCGCGTTATCGAACAGGCGAGGTCGGACGACTACCTGGTGTACGTCGTCACCTATGGTGGGCAAAACGCGCAAGGGGCGCGAGAACTGCTTCGCAATTTCAACACCACCGTGTCCGACGGACTGATCCTGTCCATGTCGGAGGATGAGAGCCTGACCGCGCAGGATCTGGACGTGGACTATCCGATGGTCGCGGTCGGTGCACGTGACGTGTGGGGCGTATGCGACCATGTGACCTGCGATGACGTGCAGGCTTCGCGTATGGCCACCTCCTACCTGTTCGAGCGTGGAGCGCGGCATCTGGCCGTGATCGGCAGTCGTGGAATCTACGATGAGCAGGCCGCATTGCATGCCACCGACGGCAATGCCGGGCTCCGTTTGCGTGGAGTGATCGAAGCATGCCGTGAACGGGGAACAAGCCTCGACCCCGAACTGGTGGTCAGCGGCGGCGACTGGGCCATCGGCTGCGGCTATAAGGCCATCCAGCGGCTTATCGACGCCGGCAAGGAGTTCGACGGCGTGGTGGCGTTCAACGACCAGCTGGCCATCGGCGTGCTGTCGGCGCTTGCGGCGAATGGCATCAGCGTGCCGGGCCAGGTGCAGGTGATCGGATTCGACAACATCGAGGAGGCGGCCTATCTGCAGCCGCCATTGACCACCATGGATTCACGGTTCGATGCCATCGTGCCCGCGGTAAGCGCTCGCATGCTGATGCGCATCGCCGGGCGGAACGTCGAGCCTGAGCTTATGCGCATCCCCTCACGGGTGATCGCCAGATCCACCACGCGGTAGCAGGCCCCGCCCGCGCATCCTCCCGGCTGTGGCATAGACTGCACATCAGTACCAGACAGCATGCAGTGCCAACATAACCGTCGATCCCGTACCGAAACGAAGGAGCAAAAATATGACAAATCGTCATCCCAATCCCAACGAAGTTCCCGATATTACACTCAGCGACGGCAACGCCATTCCGCAGATCGGCCTGGGCGTACTGCGTATCGACGATGAAGGCGTGACGCCAGTTGTCGAAAGCGCCCTGGCGGCAGGCTACCGACACATCGACGGTGCTGCCGGATACAACAACGAGGCCGGCGTAGGCCGTGCGCTCGCCGCTGCCGGCTATACCACCGGCGAGCAGCGCCAGAGCCTGTGGGTCACCACCAAGTTGCGTGATTCCGAGCAAGGCTATGATTCCGCGCGCAAGGCGTTCGACCGCCAGCTTGGACTCCTGCAGCTGGAATACGTCGATATGTACATGCTGCATTGGCCGACCCCGTTCGACTGGCGTAGCGGCGAGACCTGGAAGGCGTTCGACGAGTTCCGCGCCGAAGGCCGTGTGAAAACGCTTGGCGTATGCAACTTCCTGCCCGAGCACTTGGAACGCCTGCACCGGGAGACCGGCGAATACCCGGCCGTGAACCAGATCGAGCTGCACCCCACCTGGCAGCAGCGCGAAGTGGTCGCCTACTGCAAGGAACACGGCATCGCCATCGAAGCGTATTCCCCCATGGCGCGCGGCGCCGACCTCAACGCTGGCAATGGTGCCATCGAACGCATCGCCGCCGCGCACGGCGTCTCCCCGGCCCAGGTGATTCTGCGCTGGCACATCGAGAACGGCACCATCATCATCCCGAAGTCCGTGCACGCCGAGCGTCAGCAGGAAAACCTCGATCTGTTCGGATTCGAGCTCACCGCCGACGAACATGCCGCCATCGACGCATTGGACGGCCCGACCCGCGCCGGTCATGATCCGATGACCTTCACCTACGCCTGATCGCCAGTCCGATCCCACCCCGGATCCGCAGCCAAACCAGCAAGGATGCCATGAGCCGACGTTCACGTTTCCCACGCCGCATAGTCAACACCTCCGCCAGTTGGTTCCGGACGCTGACGATGCTGCTCGCAGCCGTCATCCTCGGAACATGCATTGCGCTGCTGCTGACCAAGCTCAGTCCGCAGGTGGCCGAGCTCACCGGCGAGCATACGGCCACCGGGCAGGCTGCGGATGTGCTGGGTACGTTGAACGTCGACGATTCCGCCAATCCGGGAGGTTACGACCGCGATCTGTTCGGATTCCGTAAAACCGATGCCAACAACGACGGCTGCGATGTACGCGAAGACATCCTCGCCCGCGATCTGACCGACGTGCGCTACAAATACCGGGGGTCATGCACGGTGGCCAGCGGCATACTGCACGATCCCTACACCGGAGCGACCATTCATTTCACCCGCGGCGTGAAAACCAGTTCGGCCGTGCAGATCGACCACGTGGTGGCATTGGAGAACGCATGGCGTTCCGGAGCCAACACATGGGATACGAGCAAGCGATACGCGTTCGCAAACGATCCGTACAATCTGCTCGCCGTGGACGGTCCGGCCAACCAGTCGAAAGGATCCGCCTCGGCCGCCTACTGGCTGCCCACCAACAGCGCCTACCGCTGCGAATACGTGGCGCGGCAGATCGGCGTGAAAGCCAAATATTCGCTCAGCGTCACCTCCAACGAGAAAACGGCCATGCTTGCCGTACTGCACGCATGCCCCGCACAGGAGATACCGCAGTAGGCAGCATGGCCTTGACGAAAGATTCGCCGCAAAGCCGATGCGTTTTATACGGCCGTTCATTTTCAAAGGCCATGTCTGTAACATACCCGCGTTATACCGTAAGCGGTTTGGAGACGAGGCGGTATGGAATACAGGCAGGTTGCTGACGGACTCACTGATTCGGACGATATGGTAGACGGCGTGAACGGCAAGGATTCCGCAACAAGCGCGGAGTCTGACAGGCAGCGGCATGGGCATGCGCTCGCCGGCATTCTCGGCCCGGCGTTCGTGGCCGCGGTCGCCTATGTGGACCCGGGCAATGTGGCGGCGAACATCACATCCGGCGCGCGATACGGCTACCTGCTGGTGTGGGTGCTGGTGCTGGCGAACATCATGAGCGTGTTCATCCAATACCAGTCCGCCAAGCTGGGCGTGGTCACCGGCAAATCCCTGACCGAGCTGTTGGGCGAACGCATGAGCGACGCCGGACGGTTCATGTTCTTCATGCAGGCGGAAGTGATCGCCATCGCCACCGATCTGGCGGAGCTCATCGGCGGCGCCATCGCGTTGGATCTGCTGTTCAACCTGCCGCTGTTCGTCGGAGGGCTCATCATCGGCGCGGTGTCGACGGTGCTGCTGATGTTCGAAGGCGGCAGCACGCAGCGCATATTCGAGAAGATCGTCATCGCCCTGCTGTTGGTGATCACGTTCGGGTTCATCGCCGGCCTGTTCATCGATCCGCCGAATCCGCTCGGCGTGGTGCAGGGGTTGGTGCCGCGTTTCACCAATCGTGATTCGGTGATGATGGCTACGTCGATGCTTGGCGCGACCGTCATGCCGCATGCGATCTACCTGCATTCCACGCTGGTGAACGACCATTATGCCGGCGGACGGAAGAGGCCGTCGGTGCAACGCCTGCTGCATGGCGCGAAAATCGATGTGGCATGGGCGCTGCTGCTGGCAGGAACGGTGAATCTGTGCCTGCTGATCCTTGCCGCAAACTCTCTGCACGGCATGAGCGGTACCGATTCCATCGACGGGGCGCAGCATGCCATCGTCAGCGTGCTCGGCCCCGGCATCGGCACCATATTCTCCATCGGACTGCTGGCATCCTCGTTGAGCTCCACATCCGTGGGCACATACGCTGGTTCGGAGATCATGCATGGCCTGTTACGCATCAAAGCGCCGATGTGGGCATGCCGCGTGGTCACCCTGGTGCCCGGGCTGGTGGTGCTATGGTTCGCACCGAACCCCACCGAAGCGTTGGTGATCGGTCAGGTGATCCTTTCCATCGGCATTCCGTTCGCCATCATCCCGTTGATGCGTTACACGCATGACAGGCGGTTGATGGGCAAGTGGGCGGATGGCCCGGTTCGCCATGCGTGCTTCATGCTGATCGCCGTGCTCATCGTCGCGCTGAATGCTCTGCTGATCGTACTGGTGCTGCGCGGCGAAGCCTGACGGTACGCGCCCGTGCCGCGAGCGGAACCGCGCATGGTGGCGTTTCGGCTATTGTGTGTGGGAGAGCGTTTTCGAGGAGGCATAATGCAGCAGCAGAATGAGGTGAGGTTCGCGTCGCCGGAGAACGGTGCGCCAGAACCGTTGAATCGACCGGAGGAGATGCGTGCGATTCGTCAGGCCATGGATGAGGGGAAGAACCCGTTGACGGCCACCGACGTGCCACGTTGGGAGGATCAGGTCGGCGTCAGCCGTATCGTCAACCGCCGTGTACTGGAATTCGAGGTGCTGCCCACGCCGGCGCAAGTGCTGTCCGACCTGCCGTTGAACGAACAGGCGCAGGAGCTTGTCGCCCGTTCCCGCGATGAGATCAGGGCATGCCTGTACGGCCAGGATGATCGTCTGCTGGTCATCGTCGGCCCATGCTCGGTGCACGACCCGACCGCGGCTTTGGATTACGCGCGTCGTCTTGCGGCATTGAAGGCCGATCTTGACGATCATCTGCTGATCGTCATGCGCGTGTATTTCGAAAAGCCCCGTACCACCGTCGGATGGAAAGGCCTGATCAACGATCCGGATATCGACGGCAGCTGCAATATCCGTAAAGGTCTGCTGCTCGCACGCCGGACACTGCTGGATGTACTGGGCGAAGGCCTCGCCTGCGCCACCGAATTCCTGGAACCCACCAGCCCGCAGTATATTTCCGACGCGGTAAGCTGGGGCGCGATCGGCGCACGCAATACGGAAAGCCAGGTGCATCGCCAACTGGCCAGCGGCCTGTCCATGCCCATCGGCTTCAAAAACGCCACAGACGGCTCGATCAGCGCTCCGGCGGACTCCTGCTTCGCCTCCGCCCAGCAGCACACCTTCTTCGGCATCGACCATCTTGGTCGCGCCGCCGTGGTCAAGACACTCGGCAACCCGGATTGCCATGTGGTGCTGCGCGGCTCCACCAGCGGCCCGAACTACAGTGCCCATGATGTGGCCGAGACGCTGGACGCCATCAGAAAACGCATGCCGGCCGACGCCGCGGCATCGCACGGCGTGATCGTGGACTGTTCACACGGCAACTCCTGCAAGGACGAGCACAGGCAGGCCGAAGTCGTGCGCGATATCGCCTCGCGTATCGCAGCCGGCGAGCAGGGCATCACCGGCATCATGATGGAAAGCTTCATCGAAGGCGGCAATCAGCCGGCCGCACCACTCGACCAACTGGTATACGGCAAGTCGATCACCGACCGCTGCCTGAGCTGGAACGACACCGAACAACTCTTGCGTGAACTCGCGCAGGCAGTGGCCACACGCCGTTGGAACTGACGGCGGAACAACGCGAAAGGAACACCCATGACCAGAACCATCGCCATCATCGGCGCACTGAACGAAGAAATCGCGCACATCGCCGAAGCGCTCGCCAACACCACGCATGCCACGGCCGCAAGCCTTGACATAACCTGCGGCACGCTTGCCGCCAACAGCGGCGAGGAACTTTCCGTCGCGGCCACCGTAGGCGGCATGGGGCTTGTCGCCGCGGCAGCCACCACGCAGCATCTCATCGACGGCTACCATCCTGAAGCCATCATTTTCTCCGGCATCGCCGGCAATCTCAACAAGCGGCTTCACATCAACGATGTAGTGCTTGGCGGTACGCTGCGCTATCTCGACACCGACATGCGACTCGTAGGCCAATGGAAGCCGGGAACCGAACAGAACCCCATCGAGGAGTTCCATAGCGACAGGCATCTGCTGGATGTCGCGGACAAGGCCCTTGCCGACGCCGGCATCACCCATATCATCGGCACCATCGCCTCCGGCAACTATTTCGTGGACGACCCGGCCAAGGTCGAGGAGGTCATCCGCGCCACCGGTGCCGACGCGGTGGAAATGGAAGGCGCCGCAGTGGCGCAGGTCGCCGCGCGCAACGATGTTCCAGCATTGGTGATTCGCGCGCTGTCCGATAACGCCGACACCGACTATGAGGAATTCAAAGGCTTCGACATCAGCGAATACGCGAATACAGCTGCCAACCTCACCGTGGATCTGCTCAGGCGTCTCTAGGTGAACAATAGCTGAACTTCAGGCGTATTGCGCATTGTCGTCGTTCTGGCTTCGCTACTGTGGTAAAGCGAAGGTGTCCTGTGGGCAAACCCCGATAGTCGAAAGGGCGACGAGCGGCGAAATGCAGTGGTGGCAGATTCTTCTGGTGGTCGCGGCGGTGGCGGTGGTTTCGCTCGCCGCATATTGGGCCGGCAAGGAGCGTGGCGAGCGTCTTGCCCGTGACGAATACCATGACGGCGGTATGAGCGTGGGCGGCGAATCGTTGTTTGCCGGCAACGATTCGCCGCGCACCGGTGAAGAGGCGTTTATGCGCGCGCTGCCGCAGGCGGTGGCGTTGGTCGACGGCAACGGTGCCGTGCAATATGCGCGTGACGATATCGAACGGTTCGGTCTCATCGCTGCCGGCCATGTACGCAATAGCGAGATTCTCGACATGCTCGCCCAAGTGGAGCATGACGGCACAACCCGTGAGCGCGAACTCGAAGTGGCACGTTCGGCGGCCGACATGGCAGGCACGCATTCGGGCAGGGGAGTGCAGGCGGGGCAATCATTGCCTTCGCGCGAACAATATCTGAGCGTGCGGGTGAGCCGTATCGGTGATGGACTATATGCGTTGCTTGCCGTCGATATAAGCGAGCGCAGACATTTCGAACAGATGCGCCGCGAGTTCATGACCAATGTCGCGCACGAGCTGAAAACGCCGACCGGCGCGATCGCATTGCTGGCCGAAACCATTGCCGACGCGGCCGACGATCCGGATGCGGTACGGTATTTCTCCGGGCGTGTCAGCAAGGAGTCCGCCCGCCTGACCGAATTGGTGCGACGGCTGATCGATCTGCAGAAGATGCAGGACGCCGGCCGTAGCCTGCACCCCAAGCGCATGTCGGCATTGGCCGTGGCCAGGGCCGCCATCGATGCGAATCGTGTGCAGGGCGAACAACGGCATATCGAGATGGTGCTCGCATTCGATGGAACCCGATTGGGGCCGGAACCGTCCGATAGCGACCCGGATGTGCCGATCATGTGCGATGAGAGCGCAATCGTGACCGCGGTGAAGAACCTGGTGGAGAACGCCATCCACTATTCGCCGGAATACACCACGGTCTGCGTGGCGGTGAGCACCAGCGAGCACGCCGTACGCATCCGCGTAATCGATCAGGGCATCGGCATTCCCGAATCCGCCATCGGACACATCTTCGAACGCTTCTATCGGGTCGATCCGGCGCGATCGAGACAGACGGGCGGCAGCGGCCTGGGGCTTGCCATCACCAAGCATTGCGTGGAGGATTGCGGCGGCACGATCTCCGTATGGTCGCATGAATCCGAAGGCTCCACATTCACCATCGAACTGCCCTGCGCCGAAGATAAGGCCGAGCAGACGGAATAGCCAGGCGGAACAATCAGTCGCAATAGTCGGACAAAAACCAAGGAAAGAGAAGAAAACCACCATGACACGTATTCTTATCGTGGAGGACGAGGAATCCTACCGGGAACCCCTGGTATACCAGCTCACCCGTGAAGGCTACGAGGTCTCCGCCGCAGCCACGGGCGAAGAGGGGCTTGAACTGTTCACCCACGGCGGGATCGACCTGGTACTGCTCGATCTGATGCTCCCGGGCATTGACGGCACCACACTATGCCGCCGCATTCGAGAGCAAAGCCGCGTACCGATCATCATGCTGACCGCAAAAAGCACGGAAATCGACAAAGTGGTCGGATTGGAGATCGGCGCCGACGACTACGTGACCAAACCGTATTCCTTCCGCGAACTGCTGGCGCGCATCCGCGCCGTGCTGCGCCGTAACCAGAACGCCCAACAGCAGGGGAGCGCCGACGACGACGTGCCGCTGACCTGCGGCGACATCGTAATGCGCGTCGGGCAGCATCAGGTCATCGTTCGCGGCGAATCCGTGTTCTTCCCGTTGAAGGAATTCGAACTGCTGGAATACCTGATGCAGAACAAAGGACGTGTGCTCACCCGGCATCAACTGATCGACCGCATCTGGGGCGCCGATTATGTCGGCGATACCAAAACGTTGGACGTGCACGTCAAACGTGTACGCGCCAAAATCGAAGAGGAACCAAGCCGCCCGAAATACCTGAGCACCGTGCGAGGCCTGGGATACAAGATCGACGAGCCTGCCGACTGACAGACGACCGAGCCGCCTGACGGCAGCGCGGCAGATAGTGCGGTCGCCCAGGTCAGCCGGAACGACGGGAAGTGTTCATCTTCCGTTCACCTATTTTGGTTCGGCACGCTCGTGGGATTCCCTAGGCTTGTAAGTGTCCTAGAGACGAGCGCTTCGACGGCTCCCGTCCAGATAGATGACAGAGGAATAAGAAGATAATGAACAAGAATCTCATCGTTCGTTCGCTGGCCGCCGTTTCCGGCCTGGCCATGCTGGCCTCCCTCGCCGCCTGCGGCGACAACGTCGCGGCCACCACTGATTCGACCTCCACCAAGGATCTCAGCTCCCAGATCTCCGGCGACTACGCCGGTGCCGGTGCCTCCTCCCAGCAGGCCGCTGTCGAAGCCTGGATCGCCGGATTCAAAGGCAGCAACCCCGACGCCAAGATCGCCTACAACCCCTCCGGCTCCGGTGCCGGCGTGACCACCTTCCTGCAGGGCGCCACCGCATGGGCAGGCTCCGACAAGGCGCTCGCCGACGACGAAGTCGAACAGTCCAAGAACGTGTGCGCCAAGGGCACCGCATTCGACGTGCCGGTGTACGTCTCCCCGATCGCGGTCGTGTTCAATCTCAAGGGCGTGTCCGATCAGGGCAAGCATGTCAACATGGATGCCTCCACCATCGCCAAGATCTTCGATGGCAAGATCACCAAGTGGAACGACGCGGCCATCAAGTCCCAGAATCCGAAGCTCAATCTGCCCGACACCGACATCACCGTCGTGCACCGTTCCGACAAGTCCGGCACCACCCAGAACTTCGTAAGCTACTTCAAGGACGTCGCCCCGAACGACTGGACCTATGACCTGTCCGAGAACTGGCCGAACGAGGTCGGGCAGGGCGCCAAGGGCACCTCCGGTGTGATTTCCACCGTCAAGCAGGCTGATGGCACCATCGGCTACGCCGACTTCTCCCAGGTTGGCGAGCTGGGAACCGTGGCGGTCAAGGTCGGCTCCAAGTACACTGAGATCTCCGCCGATGCCGGCTCCAAGGTCATCGAGGATTCCGAACTCGCCGACGTCAAGGGCGAACACCGCGTCGTGGTGAATATCAACCACAAGACCGAGGCCGACGGCGCCTACCCGATCGTGCTGGTCTCCTACGACATCGTCTGCCCGGCGTACAAGGACACCAAAACCGCCGAGTTCGCCAAGTCCTGGCTGAGCTACGTCACCAGCGACGAAGGCCAGAAGACCGCCCAGCAGGCCGCCGGCACCGCGCCGCTGCCGAGCACGCTGACCTCCAAGATCGCCGACTCCATCAAAGCGATCTCCACCAAGTAAGTAGGTCTTCACAACCTGCCGTTCCGAGCGAAGTCGGAGCCCCCGGTCCCCATGTAGGATGGGAGGAATCCGACTCCGCTCACTGTGCTGAGTAAACCGATTCGTTCCAAGGAGAACTCGTGAGTTCGCAAGACAACACGGCCGGACGCCACGGCAGCGGCAAAACCGCTGACAAGGTATTCAAAGGCGTTGCCTATGGCTGTGGCATCCTCATTCTGGTGGTGCTCGCCGCCGTCGCACTGTTCCTGCTGTTCCGCGCATGGCCGCTGATCGGCGGCGATCAGAAAGCCAACAGCGCCACGATTTCCAACTTCACCGGTGGCAAGGCCACCAACTTCTGGCAGTACGTCGGGCCGCTGCTGTTCGGTACCGTGCTGGTCTCGGCCCTCGCACTGCTGATTTCCTTCTTCATCTCCGTGGGCATTGCGCTGTTCATCTCGCATTACGCCCCGAAGAAGCTCGCCACCGTGCTGAGCTACGTGGTCGACCTGCTTGCCGCCATCCCGTCCGTCATCTACGGCCTGTGGGGCGGCCTGGTGCTGGTTCCCGCCATCTACCCGTTCTGGAACTGGCTGTCGAAGACCTTCGGCTGGATTCCGATCTTCGCCGGCCCGGCAGCCAACCCATCCCGCACCGTCGCCACCGTGTCCGTGGTGCTTGCGGTCATGATCCTGCCGATCATCACCTCCATGTCGCGTGACATTTTCCTGCAGACACCGCGCCTGCAGGAGGAAGCCGCGTTGGCGCTCGGCGCGACCAGGTGGGAGATGGTCAAGCTCGCCGTACTGCCATTCGGCAAATCCGGCGTCGTCTCCGCCTCCATGCTTGGTCTTGGTCGTGCGCTCGGCGAGACGATGGCCGTGCTGATGATCCTGTCCCCGGGGCTCAACTACTCGTTCAAACTGCTGCAGGCCTCGCAGAACCAGACCATCGCAGCCAATATCGCAGCGCAGTACCCGGAAGCGAACGCTCTGGGCGTCTCCGCCCTGATCGGCACCGGCCTGGTGCTGTTCCTCATTACCTTCGTGGTGAACTTCATCGCACGTAAGATCACCGAGAAAGCGAGTGCATGATGTCCGCAACCGAAGCATCGCCAATGGACGGCGCGCCCGTCATCGACTTCGACAAGTTCAAACCGACCCGTTCCTTCATCGCGGCTCGCAAGCGCAAGGACGCCGCCATGCGTCTGCTGATCTCGCTGGCGTTCATCGTCGCGCTCGTGCCGCTGATCTCCGTGCTGTGGACCACCATCGCCAACGGCGTCAAGAGGCTGAATCTCAACTTCCTGAGCTACAACATGACCGGCGTGGTCGGAGGTAATCCGACTCCCTCCGGCGGTTACGGCGGTGTGCAGCACGCCATCATCGGCACGCTGGAGATCACGCTCGGCGCCATGGTCATTTCGATTCCGATCGGCCTGATGTGCGCCGTGTACCTGGTGGAATACTCCAACCGCGGCAAGCTGTCGCGCGCCATCACCCTGCTGGTGGATGTGATGAGCGGCATCCCGTCCATTGTGGCCGGCCTGTTCGCCTTCTCGATGTTCACCATCCTGCTTGGGCCCGGCACTATCAACGGTTTCGAAGGCTCCGTGGCACTGTCGCTGCTTATGCTGCCCACCGTGGTCAAATCCAGTGAGGAGATGCTCAAGATCGTGCCGAACGATCTGCGCGAGGCATCGTATGCGCTGGGCGTCACCAAGCAGCGCACCATCACCAAGATCGTGCTGAGGACCGCATTGCCGGGCATCGTATCCGGCTGCATTCTGGCCATCGCGCGAGTGATCGGCGAAACCGCGCCGCTGCTCATGACCGCCGGCTACATTGCGTCCACGAACGTGAACCTGTTCTCCGGGCAGATGACCACGCTGCCGGTGTACGTCTATCAGGAATACTCCAAGCTGAACGCGAACTGCCCGGTCGGCGCGGGCGCCTCCTGCGTGACCACCATCCCGATGGAACGCGCCTGGGCCGCCGCTCTCGTGCTCATCGTACTCGTGCTTATCCTCAACCTCATCGGCCGCTTGGTGGCGAAGGTATTCGCCGTCAAAACCGAACGCTGAACCGTGCAGTCGTAATCAACAAGTCATAAGGAAAATCACATGGGACAACGCATTGATGTCAACCATCTGAACATCTACTACGGCAACTTCCTGGCCGTGGAGGATGTGAACCTCAATATCGAGGCGAACAAGGTCACCGCATTCATCGGGCCTTCGGGCTGTGGAAAATCCACCGTGCTGCGCACTCTCGACCGTATGCACGAGATCATCCCCGGCGCGCATTGCGAGGGCGAGGTGCTGCTGGAAGGCAAGAACCTGTACGCCAAGGACGTCGATCCGGTGGCCGTGCGCCGTGACGTGGGTATGGTGTTCCAGCGTCCGAACCCGTTCCCGACCATGTCCATTCGCGAGAACGTGCTTGCCGGCGTCAAGCTCAACAACCGTAAGATCTCGAAGTCCGATGCGGACGATCTGGTCGAATGGGCGTTGCGTGGCGCGAACCTGTGGAATGAGGTCAAGGATCGTCTGGATAATCCGGGTGTCGGCCTGTCCGGCGGGCAGCAGCAGAGGCTGTGCATCGCTCGCGCCGTGGCCGTGCACCCGCAGGTGCTGCTCATGGATGAGCCGTGCTCCGCGCTTGATCCGATCTCGACCCTGGCCGTCGAGGATCTGATCAACGAGCTGAAGAACGACTACACCATCGTGATCGTGACGCATAACATGCAGCAGGCAGCCCGTATCGCCGACTACACGGGCTTCTTCAACCTGAAGGCCGTGGGCCAGCCGGGGCACCTCGAGTACTTCACCGACACCACCACCATGTTCAACAATCCTCAGAACGAAGAAGCCGAGCGCTACGTTTCCGGTCGTTTCGGCTGATCGAGTGCCGGGATGGCCCGGAAGCGGCGGTTTTGTACTCGCCGTTTCCGGGCCGTTTTGGTATTTCTGGGGTTTGCGTTGCCGATGATCGTCTGGCTGCCTTCGGTTCTGCTATTGCTTGGAGGCTGGATCCGGGGGCACGGTCCATGATATGTGCTTCGGTTCTACGGCTGTGCTGGCCGGGGTTTTCAGTGGGATTGGTTTCCAACGGAATTGGTCTCCAACGGGTGTTTTTCTCCAGTGGGATTAGCCTCCAATGGAATTGCCCCCAACAGGTGTTTTCTTCCAGTGGGATTGGCTTCCGGTGGGTGTTTTCCCCAGCGGGATTAGCTTTCGGTGGGCGCTTTCCTTCAATGGAATTGGCTGTCAACAGCTACCTTCTCCCAGCGGGGATTGGTTTTCGGTGGAATTAGCTCCCAGTGGGGATTGGCTTTCAACGGGTGTTTTCTCTCAGCGGGATTGACCTCCAGCGGGTGTTTCCTCCACTGTCTGGATGATTTGACTGTGTGGGCATGGTCTTGGCAGATGTTTTTATCTAAGCGGTAAGCTTAGGCGGCTGCTGTTCTAATTATGCGAGCGGTTTACCTCGCCCGTTTTTATCCATTGCCTGGATGTTTTGACCGCTGAATATCGTCTCGACAGCCATTATCTCCAGTGTCTGGATGTTTTGGGCGTCTGATGTCCTTCTTATCGTCCGTTTTTATCCAGCCGGTGGGTGTTTTGGTTGTGTGAGCGGCCTGTTAGCGTCCGTATTGTCCATTGGCTGGGTGTTTTGGTTGCGTGGCTGGCCGGTAAGCGGGTGTTTTTATCCAGTGCCTGGGTGTTTTAGTCATGTAAGGAGATGCTGAGTGTCCGTTTCCTTCCATTGATTGGATGATTTGGTTCTTTAATCGGCTGGTAAGAGAGCGGATTTTTCCATTGGCTGGATATTTTGGCGTCTGATGTCCTTCTCAGCATCCGTTTTTACCCAGGCAGTGGATGTTTGGGTGTGCTGGCGGCTCGTCAGGGGGTTGTTTTATCCAGTCAGTGGATGGTTTGGTCGTGTGGGTGGCTTGTCAGAGGGCGTTTTATCCAGCAGATGGGTGTTTTGGGCGCTGAATGTCCGTGAAGCCCTCTTTTCTTCCACTGTCTGGATGTTTTTTGGGCGTCTTAGTTGCTTCTTAGCGTCCGTTTTATCCAGCCGGTGGGTGGTTTGGGTGTGTGGGAGGTTAGTCAGAGGTTGTTTTTATCCAGTCAGTGGATGATTTGTCCATATGCATGGCGTCGGTCGACTGGATTTTTCCATTGGTTGGATGTTTCTGCCCGTGGCTCCGCGGTATGCCCATGATTCGGGACAAGTGCCTGAGATTCAGGAGAGGTCGGTCCCCTCCGCGCGTCATGGTATGGTGATTCGGTTTTGCGGCGTGGATTGGAATTGTTGCTGGAGGGGAGCATGTCTACTCGGAATGCCGATAAGGACTTCGCCATGCTGTTTTCGTCGGTCTTCGCTTTTTCGAAGCATCTGGTCAAATGGGAGGACAACCGGATGCGGGATAAATATGACCACAATTGCTTTCGTTTTCCGGGCAGCCTTCATCGCCTGAGATCCGGGAGGCGTTGACCTATCAGCAAGCACGAGGCGACCTGTTCCTCAAGATGGTGGGATACGAGCCGTTGGATAATGCGTTTGGAATGGAGGAAGAGATGACGCTGACGATGGCTCTTCCCGGTGACGTTGACGTGCATGGTTGGAGCATCAGCTCGGGGATTTCCGTCAAGAGCCCAGATCCCACTCAATTGGAGCAGATTGAGCTGAAATGCTTCGGTGCTGTGTGCAGAGAGGACTTCGTCGTTCGTGACAATCGACGCCTGCGTGAGAAGGTCCCTTATCTTGGCGCTTATCTGGATGGGCAGCTGGTCGGATCCTGCTGTGTGTATGTGGCGGGTGGGTACGCCTGCGTGGACAGTCTTATGGTGGATGAGGGTTTCAGACGGCGGCATGTTGCCACGACGTTGCTGAAGCATGCCGTCGAGGATGCGAGGAGAGTCGGGGCCGTTCCGTATCTTCACGCCGATGGCGAAGATGTTCCGAAAGATATCTCTGCCAGGTTGGGATTCCGCATCGTGGATATGGCGTATGAGTACTCGTGCACCGATTTCGCTGATCTCAAGTTGGATTAGGGCGGTACCTCCGGGATCTCGAAGCAGCAGACGGTCGCTCTCTGCGCAGTGCAGTTCCGTAGTTGCGCGCGGCTGAGCGGCCGATTCGCGTTTTCTGCGGGTTTTGTTACAACTTCTGCGACCGGAGCGACAACATATGTCACCCCAGTCGCAGAAGTTGTCATCAGGCCCGCATTTTGTGTTGCCGTCGTCACGGAAAACGAGCGCCCTCGCCTCGGCGCGGAAAAGAAGTCCGGTACGCCTGTAATGACCATGACCCATGCCGGTGCTAGTGTGGGCGCGTCCGGAACTTATGTTCCATGGCGAGTCGCGATTCTCGCCGGAGCGTGCGCGGCAACGTGCGCGTTCCTATCAACCCAAGAACCAAAACAGAGAAGAGATAATGGAAAAGTTTTTCCATCTGAAGGAGAGCGGCACCACCGCGTCCACTGAAGTCGTGGCCGGTCTGACGACGTTCTTCGCCATGTCCTATATCATCATCGTCAACCCGCAGATCCTGTCCCAGACGGGTATGCCGTGGGGCGGCGTGTTCCTGGCCACCATCATCGCGGCCATCATCGGCACCCTCGTCATGGGCCTGTTCGCCAATGTGCCGTACGCCCAGGCCGCCGGTATGGGTCTGAATGCGTTCTTCACCTACACCGTCTGCTTCGGCCTCGGCTTCTCGTGGCAGCAGACTCTGTGCATGGTGTTCCTGTGTGGTCTGATCAACATCATCATCACCGTCACCAAGATCCGCAAGATGATCATCAAGGCCATTCCGGAGCTGCTGCAGAACGCCATCGGCGGCGGCATCGGCCTGTTCGTGGCCTATGTCGGCTTCCTGAACGTCGGTTTCTTCACGTTCACCACCAAGGATGCCAAGGCTGCCGGCAAGGGTCTTGCCACGGCTGCAACCCCGGGTCTGGCGGTCATGAACAATCCGACCATCTGGCTGTTCGTCATCGGTCTGATTCTTGCGATCGTCTTCACCGTGCTCAAGGTGCGTGGTGGCATGCTGCTGTCCATCATCATCACCGCCGTCATCGGCATTCCGATGGGACAGACCACCATGGCCAACTCCGTGTCCATCGCCGATACCTTTGCCCAGCTGCCGCAGACCTTCGGCGTGATCTTTACCAAGGATGGTTTCCCGGCGCTGTTCTCCGACGTGTCGAAGCTGCCGATCATCCTGCTGACCATCTTCGCGTTCTCCATGTCCGACACCTTCGACACCATCGGCACCTTCATCGGTACCGGCCGTCGTACCGGTATCTTCTCCGAAGAGGACGAACAGGCTCTGGAGAACGGCTCCGGCTTCTCCTCCAAGATGGATAAGGCCCTGTTCGCCGATTCCATCGCCACCTCCATCGGCGCTATCTGCGGTACGTCCAACACCACCACCTACGTGGAGTCCTCTGCTGGCATCGCCGCCGGTGGCCGTACCGGCCTGACATCCGTGGTCGTGGCGGTCTGCTTCGCGCTGTCCGCGTTCCTGTCCCCGGTCATTTCCGCAGTACCGTCCGCCGCTACCGCCGGTGTGCTGGTCGTGGTCGGCTGCATGATGGCATCCTCGTTGAAGGAGGTCGAGTGGGGCGACATCTCCGAGGCCATTCCGGCGTTCTTCGCTTCCGTGTTCATGGCGTTCAGCTACTCCATTTCCTATGGCATCGCCGGCGGCTTCATCACCTACTGCATCATCAAGACCTGCAAGAAGCAGGCCAAGGATGTGCATCCGGTGATCTGGGTCGTGGCGATTCTGTTCATCCTCGACTTCGTGGTGACCGCCATCCTGTAGTCGTGCGGGTCATGTGCGCTGCATGAGTCGCTGATAGACGAAGCGCCCGATTCCTCCGGTGGGGGAGCCGGGCGCTTCGCTATAAACGGTGCCGGTGCAGTGGGCAGGGTGCAACTGGTCTTGTCAGCTGGTGTGGCCGATGGCGCTGACGAGGGCGCTCATCCAGTCCAGCAGACTGTTGTAGTTGCTGGGCATCTGTTCGCTGATTTCGATGATCGGCACGTCGGCTTTCTTGGCGGCGTCGGTGATTTGCCTGGTTGTTGCGTTGGCTTCCTGCGGGTTGAGAATGAGCATGGAGATGCGTTTGTGCTTCAGTGCGTTGGTGAATTGCGTGATGTCGCCGGGTGTCGGCTCGCTTTCGTTCGCCGTGGCCTGCGCGTACCCGGTGGGCGTGCGGTCGATCATGCCCAGGTCGTCGGCGAGATAGTGCGCCACGGATTCGGTTGCACCGTAGGTCATGCCCTTGGTCGCCTCCTCGTTTTTGGCGATGCGATCTTCGAGCTCGGTTTCCTTGGCCTGCCATGCCTTGTTGAGTTTGCTGAATTCGCTGGCTTTGGCGGGCATCGCCTTGCGGTAGGCTGCGGTGATCGCGTCGGCGGTTTTGGCGCGGACGTTGGCGGAGAACCACACGTGCGGGTTGTCGCCGTCCTTCTTGCCGCCTGCTTCGGCGGCGTTCACTACGGTCGCCTTGCCGTTCGCCGCGCCTTTGATGGCCCATGGGTCGTAGTCGGCGCCGTTGACGATGGCGACCGTGGCGTTGTGCAGTCGGTTCACGTCTGCGGTGGTCGGTTCGTAGTCGTGCGCTTCCACGTTGGTGGAGTGGATGATGCTGTTCACTTCCACCAGGTCGCCGCCGAGTTCTTTGGCGAGTGTTCCCCATTGGTTGACGGAGGCCGCCACGGTAATGGTGTTCTTCACGTTGCTGTTCGCGCTGTTGCCTGTGCTGGTTGCGCTTCCGCATGCGGTGCCGGTCAGCAGCAAGGCCATGCAGGCTGCGGCTGCGGTGATGGTTTTCTGTAGACGGATCAACGGTTCTCCTTGTTGTGCCGGTTGCTTCGTCGTGCAATTGCGGCTGGTTTGTGGTTGTGGTGTTCGGTGATGACGCCATCATATCATAAAATGAGAACCGTTATCAATAAACGGGTGTCGTTGAAGGCGGCAGGTCCATCGGTTGGGGCTGCGTCCTAGAGTGAGTGCCGTCAACATACGGTAACGCGATAAGCGGGGAGAGAAAGGAAAGCATATGGCCAAGCCGTTGGTCGAGGTCAATATCACGTCGTGGAGAAAGAACCGCGTCCCCGCAGGAAGCGAATACGGCCGGGTGCTGGTTATGCCGGGCACCGGCTATAACTGCGATCGTCCGCTGTTGTATTGGGCGGCGCAGGCGTTGGCGGAAAACGGATGGCGTGTGGATCGGATGAACGTGCGCAACGCCTCGGACGACCTGTCGGTGGTCACCCCGGTGATCAACGGTGCGATCGACGGCTGGGTGGAGCGTGTGCGTACGGAAGACGCGTCCGGCAGGCTGATGCTGATCGGCAAATCCCTGACCACACTGACCTATCCGCATGTGGCGCGCGCGCATCAGCTGCCGTTCGCATTGCTCACCCCGGTGATCAACCCCGCCGATTTCGACCCGACCGATCAGATCATCCCCGTCGAGGAGGATGGGGGAGACGTGGCCTATCCCGGCCCGGCGCCGCTTATCTGCGCCGGTACCGCCGATCCCTTCTATGATCGCGCTAAGGCCAATAAGCTCACCTCCCATGTGCATGAGTACCCGGATGCCAACCATTCCATCGAAGTGCCCGGCCATTGGCGTCGTTCCCTCGACTATCTCAAGGAGGTCACCGCTTCCGTTGCGCAGTATGCCGCAACGTTGTAAGGGCGGTTGGCAGCGGCGTTCTCTCCGGTGGTGGATTCGGCGTATCGCACTGCATGCTGCGACACGCCGATATGCATGAAGTCTTGGGCGGTGCGTATCGTAGCAACCCGTAAACCACAGACCGTTGGTTGAAATGCGTGAGAGCGTATTTCCGAAGTTTGGTTCGCCAAGCCAGCGCAGGTTGAGAGATATAAGCCCATTTGCGGGCTGCCGGAAACGGCCTTATGTTGCTCTGCCTGTGCGCAGGGCTTTTTTATTGCCTGGCAAGGCGCGCTTCGAGTCAACGGCCGACTTAGGAAGGAACGCCATGAAGAGGCCCGAAAAGGAAGCGGTGGTCGCTCAGCTGACGGACGAGTTCCGTTCTGCTGATGCTATCTACCTGACCGAGTACCGCGGGCTTACCGTTCCGCAGATCTCTGATCTGCGCGAAAAGCTAGGCCGCGATACTTCCTACACTGTGGCAAAGAACACGCTGGCACGCATCGCCGCCAAGGAAGCGGGCATCGAGGGTCTCGACGAGATTCTCTCCGGCCCGACCGCCATCACCTTCGTGCATGGTGACTTCATTGAGGCTGCCAAGGTCATCCGTGACTTCGCCAATGACAACAAGGCCCTCGTCATCAAGGGCGGTTTCGCAGACGGAACCGTGTACGATGCCGAAGGTGCCAAGCAGCTGGCAGATCTCAAGTCTCGCCCGCAGCTGCTCGCGGAATTCGCCGGCGACATCAAGGCTACGATGTCCAAGGCCGCGTACCTGTTCAACGCTCTGCCGACCAAGGCCGTGCGTACGATCGATGCGCTGCGCGAGAAGCAGGAAAAGGCTGCCTGATTCAGTTGCGGCTTGCCGCATGAATCGATAATTGCAAAGAAAACAAATTTTTAGGTGACGGTCACCTCTTCAATTCAGCCCGTCACCAAGATTGAAAGGAAGCCATTATGGCTAAGTACACCAACGATGAGCTGCTCGAAGCTTTCGGTGAGATGACCCTGGTTGAGCTCTCCGAGTTCGTCAAGGCCTTCGAAGAGAAGTTCGACGTCGAGGCTGCTGCCCCGGTCGCCGCTGTTGCCGCTGCTGCTCCGGGCGCTGCTCCGGCTGCTGAGGAGAAGGACGAGTTCGACGTCATCCTCTCCGCCGTTGGCGACAAGAAGATCCAGGTCATCAAGGCCGTCCGCGCTATCACCTCCCTGGGTCTGGCTGAGGCCAAGGCTCTGGTTGACGGCGCTCCGAAGGCTGTCCTGGAAGGCGCCAAGAAGGAAGACGCCGAGAAGGCCAAGTCCCAGCTGGAAGAAGCTGGCGCTACCGTCGAGCTCAAGTGATTCGCGCGGCTTCAAGCCGCTTGTCACAGCTTTCCGCGAAACCCCGTACCTGGTTCCAGGTGGCGGGGTTTCGCCGTTAATGGGAGAAAGTTGTTAATTCCTGAGCTGTAATCCCTCAAAAGGGATTGCTCCATGACACAATAGGAATAGTGTCTAATCACGAAAAGGAGGCTATGCGGTGAGCGCTGAAACGGCATGCCACTGGCAGGTAAAGGTCAACGGTGGCCAACAGATCACTGTCCATCCTGGTGAGAACGTAGAGATTGGACGTAAACCCCTGCGACCATTGCCCGATGATGGCACGACGCGCATGGAGGTGGAGGATTCCACCAAATCGATGTCGAAACGCCACGCGCAGTTCTCCGTGCGGAGCGACGGCCAGGCCATCCTGCATGATCTCAACTCGACCAACGGCACCTACATCATTCGCGATAATGGCGAACTGATGCGTCTTCCTGAAGACGATGACTATATTCTTCCGTATTCGCCGATGCGTGTTCAGTTCGGTGATGTGCCGGCTGATTTCGAACGCGTGGATGCATCGGAGCATGAGCAGAGCGCGCCGGTTGCGAATCTATTCGACTATTCGATGCCGACGGTCACGCATCAGGAACCCGACGCGGCAGATATGTCCGTCGATCAGATCCTCGATTTGCGTGCCGGCGAACCGACGACCATGTTCCAGTCCCAGCGGCCGAAATCTCAGAACAAGCCGGTTCTGAGCGGTAGCGCAAACGATGCCGCGGCCCAGCCGGTGCAGCCAGTGCAACCGGTGCAACCTGTCCAGTCCGTGCAGCCGGTTCAGCCGATGACAGCGGAACCTCTCACGGATTGGCCGGTGCAGCAGGAACACGCTGAACAGCCGGTTGCGCAGTCACCGCTTGACCGACAGCCTAGGCAAAGCGAAGAGACCGCTCAGCCGGCAGACGTGATGCCGACGGCACAGCCATCCATGCAGCCAGTCCACCGTCTGGCGCAAAACGCCGAGGAATCCTCCAAACAGACACGATTGCTGTTTCCCGGCGAGGATGAACATCAGGAACAGCCACACAACCTGTTCGCTGGGATCGACGAGCATATGGCGGACGTGCGCGAATCTCGTGCATCCGGTATCCCAGCCAATAATCAGACCGGTGATCAGGACGTTGCGGAGCCGGCGGACGCTCAGCAGCCGACGCAGGCCGGCATACAGGCCGAACCGTTGATCGCGCAGCCGGAAGCGGGCAATGCGCCAGTTGCCGACCGGACGTTCATGCGGTCGCAGGCCGAGCCGGAAGCGGAAACCGCGGTGTTCCGCGAGACCCGTTCCGTGGTCTTCACCCCACTTGCCCGCAATGCCGAAACGCAGCAGGGTAATGGCTTTGCCTCGCCCCTCAATGCCGCCGACGCGGCAGGCGGATTCACGCCAGCCTTCGAACCGGGATCGGTGTTCGATAAGGTTTCCCGCGGCGAATTCAACAAGCCTCCTGAGCCTGTTATCGAGGTCGACGGATTGAGCTCCGAAGACGCCCGCCGTACGCCGGATATGACCAAGCAGTTCGAAATGGCGCGTCATGCCGAGCTGCTGCCGTTCCTGGCCATGAACCCGTCCCTGTACGACGATCTGTACGCCTGGCTCGCGGCGCAGGGCAATAAGGACATCGATGAGGCTCTTGCCAATAATCCGGGCTATCAGGATTACCGTAAAGCAGTAGGAAAGTGATCGAATACATGAGTACGCAATCCATGCTTGACCAATTCCAGACATGGCATGATGAGTATCGTGCCTCGCTGGCTCCGTCTCCATTGGAGGACATCAACCAGCTCAGCGCCCAGCTTGATATGACGCATGCACATCCATCCGGCGTGGCGCAGCTGTTCGCGGCAGGCCACGTGACATTGGAATCGATGTTCCGCGACAACGGCATGCTGAGGGCTGCCGAACGGCGTTTGGGAAGGGTGCTGGAAAGCCAGGCCTCCAAGAAGCGTGTCAGTGGCGTTGCCGAACTGTCGCTGATCGTCGGCGTCGCAATATGGAAGGGGAGCGCGTTGCCGGTGCTGCTGTACCCGGTGGACGTGACCCGCAGCGAACAGCTGGGGCATTCCTCCCTGAGATTCACCGGCAAGGTGTCGCTCAACTCGGCACTGGTCTCACGTCTGCATGCCGCCGGCGTATATATCGACGAAGACAGGCTGCTGGACAGCTCCAACTACCGTTCCGGCTCTCCTGAGACATCCGCCATTTTCGCCGCCATCTCCAACGAGGCCAAGGCGCGCATCGCCGATTTCTCCATTGAACGCCGCATCATTCTCGGCTGCTTTATGGAGCCTGCGGCGTTGATTCTTGCGGAAACGCAGCGCATCATCGATCGGCTTGGCAACGGCCCGAGCGGCAACGTACTGCTTGACGCACTGGCTGGCGACGATTCGTCCCGTGCGGCTTTGGGCAACGTGTCCATTCCCGAATACAGCCCGTTCGACGCCGATCCTCATTCCGAATACGAGGTGGGCGATGTCGACAACACCGTGCGGTATGCCGCGCAGCTGGCCGCAGCCGGCCACAGCATCGTCGTCGACTCCGCTTCGGGTAACGATACCGCTGAACGTGCCGCAGCCATCGCCTCACGATGCGTGATGAACGGACGTTCCGTGCTGTATGTGCCCGGCGTGGCGGAGCAGAAGCGCCATTTCCTCCAGTCCATGCATGCCAATGAGATGACCGGCATGGTATTGGATATCGCCGATGAGGATTCCAACACCAGCATCGACCGTCAGCTTATCGCCGCGGTCGGGTTCCAGACGGGCGTGGCCAGCCAGCATTTCGACCAGCTTTCCGACGAATTGGTCGGCGTGCGCTCCAGGCTGACGCGCTATCTGGGCGATTTGCACGGCGTCAACGAGAAGTGGGGCGTCTCCGCATACCAGACTATTCAGAATCTGGCCTCGATCTCCACCTATCCCACGCATCCGAGCACCCATGTGCGTCTTTCCGAAGCATCCGCACGCCAGATCGGCGGTCATCTCGACGAATGGGCGGACAAGCTCAAACGCGCCGGTGAGCTCGGCGAATACACGCTCGGTCCGGACGACACCGCATGGTACAAGGCTTCGATCACCAACGAGGAAGACGCGGTGAACGCATACCAGCGTGTGGTCGATCTGATGCAGAAGGTCTTCCCTGCCGTACGCGAGCATGTCAGCATCACCGCGCAGACCTGCGGTTTCCCCGTGCCGAATACCGCCCGCGAATGGGCGCGTCAGATCACGGTGCTGAAGAACTTGAGGCGCGTGCTCGATGTGTTCCAGCCCGAGATTTTCGAACGCGACATCGACGCGATGATCGAGGCAAGCAAGTCCAAGGAACAGCGCAAGAGCGAAGGCACCACCATGGGCTTCTGGGAGCGCCGCCGCCATGTGCGCGAGGCGAAATCCCTGCTGCGCGTGGGCGCGCAGGTCGAGAACCTGCATGATGCCCTTATCGTGGTGAAGAAGCAGGGCGAGCAGTGGCATGCCCTTGTACCGCATGGCGGATGGCCGGTATTGCCGCAGCGTCTCGATCAGATGATCTCCACCCAGGAGACCATGTCCGAGGACATCACCGCTCTCGACACCGTACTGAGCACCACCCCGCGTGGCGGTGAGCTCGAAGCCCGGGATTTCAACGATGTCGAATCCAGGTTGAAGAGCCTGTACGATGACCATCTGGCCCTCGACACCCTGCCTGAACGTTGCCGCTTGGAGAACGAATTCCAGGCGGCCGGGCTGAACGATCTGGTCGCCGACCTGACCAACCGTCAGGTGGGCAACGACGCGGTGGGCGCTGAACTCCAGCTTGCCTGGTGGACCACTGTGTTCGACGATATCGTGCATTCCTCGCCGATCATCTCCAACCAGGACGGTTCGGCGCTGGCCACCGTCACCGAACGATTCGAGCAGGTCGATGTGGAGCATGTGCGTTCCATCGGCCCGATGGTCGCGCAGGAATCCATGCGTCGCCTTTGCGACCTGCTGTTCTCCCGCACGCAGGAAGCCAACATGCTGCACACGCAGCTGACCAGCCAGACCAAGGTGACCTTGGACAGCATGCGCCGTGAGCATGCCGAGATTCTTGCGGCTTCGAAGCCGATTCTTATGGCCACGCCGGATACGCTCGCCTCGCTGACCGAGCCGACCACGCTTGCGGATGTCGCCATCGTCGACGCTTGTGCGCATATTCCGGCCATCCAGCTGCTCAGCATCGTCTCGCGTGTCAAGCAGATCGTGATCATCGCGCATCGCAATACGGTGACGTGCGAGAGCCTGAAGCAGCTGATCGACATACTGCCCCAGATCGAGGTCAAGTCCCGTCCGGTGCGCCGTTCCCTCAGCTTGGCGGCATTCCTTGAATCCGAGGGGTATGGCGAAGTGCATTACGACGCCTGCACCGAGGCCGTTCGCGGTCATGTGGCGTACCACAGTCTTGACGCGGTAGGCACTCCGGTGCTCAACACGGGTTTGGTGGAATCCAGTCAGCAGGAGATCGCCGAGGTGGTGCGACTGATTACCGAGCGTGCGGCAAGCTTCGCGGTGGTACCGACCACCTACATGCTTACCGTGGTGACGCTCACCGATTCGTTCCGTGTGCGGCTGGGTGCCGAACTGAAGGCGCTTGCCTCCAAGGACAAGGCCATGGGATCCTTCCTGCGTCATGTGCGTCTGATCGGCATCCGCGAGGTTGCCGGCGCCCAGGCTACGGACGTGATTCTTTCGCTATGCTATGCGAAGACCGCGCATGGCCGACTGCTGCAGCAGTTCGGTGCGCTGGAGGAGCCCGGCGGGCGCGGCATGCTGCTCGATGCGCTGGCTTTGGCCGATCGCCATGTCGACATTGTCAGTGCCTTCGGTTCCGTCGATATGGACGATGAGCGTATCCACCAGCCTGGTGCGAAACTGTTGAAAACGCTGCTTACGTGGGCCGAACAGCTCGGCGGCGAGGACATCCGCCCGGCCGAATCCGAATATGGGCGCAATGTGCTGCTGAACGATCTTGCCGACCGTATTCGCAACCGTGGCTTGAACGTCGCAGTGAACTATGGGTTCAATCGCGGCGTCACCATTCCGATGGTGGTCGGGCTGAAGGATAAGCCATTCGCCTTGGCGGTGCTTACCGACGACGCGAACTTCATGTCGATCCAATCCACGCGTGAACGGCATCGTATGCTGTCCGCCGATCTGATGACGTTGGGCTGGTCCGTCGCCTCCGTATGGAGCGTCGGCGCGTTCGTCAATCCCGAAAAGGAAGTCGATCATCTGGTGTCTCAGCTTGCCGACCTGTATCGGGGGCTCGAATGAGCGATGAATCAGGCAAGACGGCCGGTAGCGCCGTCGAAGGCGATGCACGGTCCTACAGTGCGACTCGCCGTACGCCGCGCAAGCACAAGCGCGTGGTACGTCAGGGCACTGAACTGTTTGACGCCGATGGCGTCAAGCTCGAACCCTCCGACATGATGACCGAACGGCAGCGCGAAGCGGACGACGATAAGCGCATTCTCACCGAGCTTCCGCCGCACTGGGCGCAATTCAGCGAACGGGGCCATTAAGAGGGCGGTCGGCAAAGCCGAGCGGTCGTATGAAGCGGTTGTATGGTTGGGCCCCGCACAGGATCCTGTGCGGGGCGTCGATCTGCTTGCGGGCGTTCTGCGCGCCCTTGGCATCGAAACGGATGAGGAAGTAGCATGCGTTGCCGTTTCGCGGAAATTCGTCGATGGTGTGGTGGATCCGTTGACGTGGTCCCCTGCAACAGGTTAGGGTTGCCGCTGTGACCCGATGCCTGTTTCATGTTCACCAGCTCGATAATCGCGTTGTGCGGTTCTCCGGCACCAAGATTGGTATGCATAAAGATTGTCGACTCATTGAGCTTCGCCTGATGCAAGAACGAATGCCGTGACCATGCCGATCAGTCGCTTCAATCCGGCATGTTGTCTGCTCGGTCCGGTCTCCTCTGGCTTCCTTGCATCCTTTTTTCTCTCCCGTATGCGAGCCGCGGAATCATCGTCGCGATTGCGCTGCTTTATCCCTGAAAAGGCATGTGCCTATGCTATCCCACCCTGTTATGGGTGAATCGCCGGTTATCGGTGCACTGCGATGATCGCTCCCGATTCGCCGGCCTTCATCACACGGATGGCTGATTGCGGATCCAACGCCACGGTCAGGAGATTCCGTTCGGTGCTGTTGCCGTCTTGCCGAGCCTTGGTTTCCATGATCATGGCTTGACTGGCCAGTGTGTAGGCTGCAGGCTGCTCGTTGTTGTGTTCCTGCGAGGTCGGCTCGCAACCCACCGCCGAGACCAGCGATACCGTATCTCCCGGTATCAGTGCGTTGATGCTGTTCGCCACGGCGATATCGAGCACGGTGTCTCCGGTTGTGATCGTGGGGGCTTTGCCGACGCTGCCGGCATACAGCGGCTGCCCGGCCTCGATGGGGTGCTGCGCGATGGAGCCCACTGCTTTGTCAGTAGTATGAAGCGCCTTGCCGGTGACTGGCGAGGCAGGAACCGTCATCATAACAACATCGTCATGCCGGATGGTCGTTCCACGTGCGATGGGCGTCGCCGCCGTCACGATGGTGTCCGTGCCGGTGATGGCATCCAAAGAATACAGAACACCGAATACCGCCAGGCATAGGAACATTGCGGTGGCGCCGCGGAAAAGCCGTGCGCGGCGACGTCGGGCCGCAAGAGTCGGCGCGGCGAAGGAGGTAAAGAAAGACCATGGCGGTGCGTTGGTGTACTTCATACCGCCATGGTCGGGGAATGGGCCTGCGTATGCAAGCCGTAGCGGCCTGTGTGGATTGTGCCTTATCGATTCTTCACCAATCGCACACCGTTACGTTGCCGCATTATATGGACCCTGGGCAAAGCCGGGCATCCATGCAGTCGCATTTATGCAATCAGCTCTTATCGGTGCGGTAGAAGCCGGAACCCTTGAACTCAATCGGGACCGCGGAATACACCTTGCGTACCTGCTCCTCATGGCATTCGGGGCAAGTGGTGATCGGGTCGTCGTTGAAGGACTGGTACTTGGTGAAGTCATAGCCGCAATTCTTGCAGCGGTAATGATAGGTAGGCATACGCTCCTCCTGAATAGACGTCTTACTCGGGTTGCAACCGTTCATATCCTAGTCGGCGCTCTGACACGGCTACACCTGATTACGCTTGAGGATAAGCGATGGGCGAGTAGCCGAGCGGCGTGAACGTGCCGGTGACGGGAATGTCGTGTCTTTCGCGGGGAAGGTCGGTGCGAGCCACCTCCCAGGGCCAGCATATGGCCACCATCGGCGTGCCTGGCGCACAATGGGCCAGCGCCCGGTCATACCAGCCTCCGCCTCGTCCCAGTCTCGTTCCATGAATATCGACCAGCAACGCCGGGAGCAGCACGAGCCCGGCTTGTGCCAGGGCGTCTGCCGGCAGCGTATCGCCGGAAGGCTCCTGCGGCCGGTGCATGCCAAGGTCTTCGATCGGCAGGTCGGAATATTCGCCCCACCCGATATCGAGTCCACTGCCGAGCCGAGGCAGCAGAATACGGTACCCCTGCTCGGCGAGCGCATGCAGCAATGGTCTTGTCTCGATCTCCGATCCCATGGAAAGAAACGTTGCCACGGTGCGCTGCTGGCGTGGCAGCGGTAATGCGTCGATGCCGCGGGCAAGGGCCTCGCCGGCCTGTCTGCGCTCGGTAATAGTGGTTGCCTTGCGTTTGGCGATGACGTTTCGACGCAAAGCCTGTTTGCTGTCCTTCGGCTCCATGCCAGCCAGCTTACCGGTGCCGGTTCCTGTTGGAGATTCGGGCCGGCGGCGTTCGTCTGACGGTCGGCATGCGCCATGTGCGGCGACGTTGATGGCACAATGGTGGTGTGGTTTTGCTTCAGACTCTTCGCGGCGTATTCGGGGTGGCGTCGCCAAACGCCATCCGTGTGCCTCTCGTATTGCATGCGCCGGTAGGTGGCGTGCCGATTTCGCTTCGCACCATGGATATGGACGATGCCGATGAATGGAATACCGTTCGATGGCAGAACTCGGATTGGCTCAAGCCCTGGTCGGCGGGCGATCCGATGCATGGCGCAGGGCTGACGTTCGGGCAATGGGTGCGCCAGCAGCGGCATAATGAGGCTCAGGGCACGGGCATAGTGTTCATGATCGAATATCGCAAGCATATGATCGGTCAGATTTCTTTGGGCGCCATCACCTATGGCGCGATGCGCAGCGGGGTGGTCGGCTATTGGGTGGCGCAAGGCTATGCCGGCCATGGCATCGCCCCCATGGCGCTCGCCATGTTGGCGGATTGGGCCATCGGCAGCCCCGACGGTCCGCAATTGCATAGGCTGGAGATCGCCATTCTTCCGGAGAATGGGCGTTCCCTGGCCGTGGTGCGCAAGGTAGGCGCCCGCGACGAGGGCGAAAGGGCCAGCTACATGTATGTCGACGGTCGTTGGCGCACGCATCGGACCTTCAGTCTGCTTGCCGAAGATCTGGGTGAGGGGTTCGAATCTCGTCTCATATCCCGACACGCCCAGAGAGAAACGCGAATATTGTGATGCCGTTCACCTATTCTTGAGGGTTATGGGATACGATTCACTGAGCACGATTATCGTGGCGGTAATCGTACTCTTGGGAATCGCGGTCTGGCTGCCCTTACGAACGTCCAACAGCATGAAGCAAGTGCTGGAACATCGTGCGGACAAGTTTTCGACTTCGTTGCATCTTGTGGATGAGCACAGCGGAACACGGTTCAGCGATGGCCAGACACATATGGAAGGGGTTGGGATGCAGCCGAACACGAAGCAGCCGGGTATGCCTACGGCAGAACGCGTTGCTCAGGTACGTAGCCTGCGTCGGGCGGCGATTAAGCGTCGCCGCATCATCGTTGCCGCATTGGCGCTGATTACGGTGGTGGTGCTGGTCTGTGCGTTTTCGTTGCGGTTCAGCCCGTTGTATGCGTTGATTCCCGGCGCGTTGCTGGCGGTGGTTCTGGCGTTTGGCGTGCATGCGTCGAAGCAGGCTCACGAGTGGGAGCATGAACTGTCGTTGGCTCGTAAGCGAGTGGCCGGTAACAAGGCTGTTCTGGAGGCTCAAAAAAAAGCGCGTGAGGAACGTGAGGCGCAGTGCGTCCGAGAACAGGCGCAAGCGCAAGCGGTGGCTGAAACCCCTACCGATGAGATGACGCAGCGTGAGATTCGTCAGGCGTTGCATAAGGCGCAGGTTGAGCAGCGCAAGGCATTGCAGGAGCATGCCGCGCGTAAATCGCAGGAGCAGCAGGGCAAGGCTGTTGTGGCGGTGGCGGAAAGACCGTTGCCTGAGCCGCATTCGGAATCCGAGACCGTTCGTGAGGCCGGTGCGCAGGATCTTATTTCCTTCTCGCTTGGCAGAGCGCGTGATGTGGATGTCGAGGCTGCTGAGAGCACGGAGCATGCACAGGAGGATCCTCGCAGTCTCGAGATCAAATCCACCCGTCAGGTCGCTAAGGCCGAGCCGGTTGATACCGCAGAGCGCGAGGCACTGGCATCCCAGGCGAAGATGGAGACCGAGCCCGCTTCCGCTCAGGATCACGATAAGGCTTTTGACGCGCAGACCGTTGACGTTGATTCCTTCCATAAGTCCGAGCAGTCGGCGCAGGTGGCGGTTCCCGCCGCGACCTGCGATTCGCTGGGCGGCAATCTCGAGGAGATTCTTGCGCGTCGCGTCGCGCAGTGAGCCTGGGGGAATTTCTCTCACAGCGTTAGCACTCAAGTTGGCAGAGTGCTAAAAATCGCGCTACGATATGGTTCAGTGCTTGAAACCACTCAGGTGATCGTCAGCCTCTTGGGTCCGTTTCCTGGCGCAGATACACTGAACTACTAACGAATACGAGGTGACCCACAGTGTCGATTAAGCTCACACCGTTGGAAGACAAGATTATCGTCAAGCAGGCTGAGGCCGAGACCCAGACCGCTTCCGGTCTGTTCATTCCGGACAACGCCAAGGAGAAGCCGCAGCAGGGTGAAGTTCTGGCTGTCGGCCCGGGCCGTCGCAACGATGCCGGCGAGCGTATCCCGGTGGACGTCAAGGTTGGAGACAAGGTGCTGTACTCCAAGTACGGCGGCACCGAAGTGCACTACGAGGGCGAGGATTACCTGATCGTCGCTGCTCGTGACATCCTGGCCATTCTTGGCTGAGATTCCCCGTTACGTAAGAAAACCCCGCGTTTTTTCGCGGGGTTTTCTGTTGAATACGATCTCTATGGTATCGAAAAGCCGCTTAATTCCTTGCGACACGCCGTGCGGGTGCCTCGAGTTGCGAAAGTCTTCCAGACATGGCATATTATTCGAGTTGCCTGTTGAGGTTCAGCCAAGACAGGGAGCAGAGACCTGGCGGATTTCCCAAGCGGTCAAAGGGAGCTGACTGTAAATCAGCCGCTTCGTGCTTCAGTGGTTCGAATCCACTATCCGCCACGCCCCGATAGCTCAGTGGTAGAGCACTTCCTTGGTAAGGAAGAGGTCGTGAGTCCAATTCTCACTCGGGGCTCTCTGGCGGGGTAGCTCAGCTGGCTAGAGCGTACGACTCATAATCGTAAGGTCAAGAGTTCGAGCCTCTTCCTCGCTACAAATTGCGCCCGTTGACCGACGGGCGCTACTAATGACTACAGAGGTGAATGAACATGGCTAAGAGCGCCGACATCCGTCCCGGCATCACGCTGGCATGCACCGAGTGCAAGGAGCGTAATTACATTACGACCAAGAATCGTCGTAACACTCCTGATCGCCTTGAACTGAAGAAGTTCTGCGCTCGCTGCGGCAAGCAGACCGTGCACCGCGAGACTCGCTGAGCACCCAATGCTTTGAAGACCCGACCACTGGTCGGGTCTTTTTGTATGCTGGCAACCATGACTTCTTTTGCAGACATCACTACCATCGCCGTCGGCGGCGAGATCGATCGTTTCGTAGAGCCCACCACCCGTGTCGGCGTCATCGAGGCCGTGGAAGAGGCCGATGCCAAGGGACTGCCGCTGTTCGTCATCGGCGGTGGGTCCAATGTGCTGGTATCCGATGAGCCGTTCCATGGCGTCGTGGTTCGCGACGCGCGCCGTGCGATCACCGTTCCGGACGAGGCCGCTCCAGTCGAAGGCGACGACCGCACAGTGCATGTAAACGCCGAAGCCGGGTGCAATTGGGACGATTTCGTCGATTACTGCGTGCGGCTGGGTCTTGAGGGCGTTGAGGGGCTGTCGGGTATTCCCGGCACCGTTGGTGCGTCCGTGGTGCAGAACATCGGCGCATACGGCCAGGATGTCGCTAGCAGCGTCGAATCTGTCGAAGTCTGGGATCGTAAGGACAAAGCCGTCAAGAACCTGCATGCCGACGAGCTGCGGTTCGGCTATCGCATGAGCGCATTGAAGGCAAGCATGTACCAGGCTCCGGCCGTGCCGGCAGGGGAGTTCTTCCCCACGCCACGCTATGTGGTGCTGTCCGTCACCTTCGCATTGCGGCACAGCAGCACGGGGGTGGTCGGCTACGGCCAGCTTGCCAAGGCCCTGGGCGTGGAAGTCGGCGATCGTATGGACACCAAGGAGATCCGCGATGCCGTGCTACGGGTGCGTGCGGCCAAAGGCATGCTGGAGGATGCGACGCGATACACCCGGTTGGCCATGCAGGGAACGAAGAAGGCGACGTTGGTCGCAACCGCGCTACGCGCCCAGAACGATACGCCCGACGCCAACCGCCATAGCTGCGGCAGTTTCTTCATGAACCCGATTCTGACCGCCGAACAGGCAGCCATGCTCCCCCCGGAAGCCCCGCGCTTTGAAGCAGTACTGCCCAACGGCGAGCCCGGCATCAAAACCTCCGCCGCCTGGCTTATCGATCATGCCGGATTCCACAAGGGCTATACGGTGGATGATGACGCCAAGGCAGGTCTATCCACGTTGCATACGCTTGCCCTGACCAACAGGGGCCAGGCCGGTTCGCAGGATATCGCAAAGCTGGCGAAAACCGTGCAGGATGGTGTGGAACATACCTTCGGCGTGCGCCTGGTGCCCGAACCGGTGGTCGTGGGGTTCTCGCTGCGGTAACCGGATGATGACCGTAGCAAAGCGCAGGGTTTTATGGTGGTGATACAGTCACTATCCGTTTAGGGCGGGAGTCGCGCTGGGCATTGAATCGGAAGAGAGGACACCGGTGAACATATTTCGAAAGAAGTCCGTGGAACAAACGCTTGCAGAGACCGCGGAAACTGGGCATAAGCTCAAACGCGACCTTACCTGGTGGGATCTGGCTATCATGGGCGTGGCCGTCGCTGTGGGCGCCGGCATCTTCTCCATCGGCGCGCAGGCCGCGGCGTTCCACGCCGGTCCCGCCGTTATCATCAGCTTCCTTATCGCAGGCATCGTGTGTGGTGCGGCCGTCATGTGCTACGCGGAATTCGCCTCGATGATTCCGGTGGCAGGTTCCGCCTACACCTTCACCTATACGACGGTCGGCGAGATCGTGGCATGGATCATCGGCTGGGATCTTATTCTGGAGATGCTGATGGCCGGCTCGGTGGTCTCGAAATACTGGGGCGTCTACCTGAACGATTTCTTCCGGCTTGTCGGGTGGAACATCAACACAAACGTCGCCATCGGATCGTTCCATTGTGATTTCGCGCCGATCGTCATCGTCGCGTTCTTCACCGTGCTGCTGGTATTCGGCACCAAAATCGGCGCCCGTGTCGATGGCGCGCTGACCATCCTCAAGATCGCCATCGTACTGTTCGTGGTCATCGTCGGCTTCTTCTATGTCAAGGCCAGCAACTTCACCCCGTTCATCCCCCCGAGCGAACCGGTCGCATCATCCGATGCCGCTTCCGGCGTCAGCGCCGCCATGAACCAGCCGCTATGGCAGTGGTTCACCGGCATGACGCCGACCATCTACGGTGTGACTGGCATCCTGTCCGGCGCGGCGCTGGTGTTCTTCGCCTTCCTCGGCTTCGACGTTGTGGCCACCACTTCCGAGGAGGCCATTAACCCGCGCAAGAACGTGCCGCTGGGCATCGGCGTGGGCATGGGCGTCATCATCGTGCTCTACACGCTTGTCGCCATCGTGACCACCGGTATGGTGTCCTACAAGGATCTCGCCAAGCAGAGCAGTCCGTCGCTGGCCACCGCGTTCGAAATGGTGGGGGCCAACTGGGCCGCCAAGATCATCAGCTTCGGCATCGTGATCGGCCTGGCCACCGTGGTCATGGTGCTGCTGTTGGGCGTCACCCGCGTGGTGTTCGCCATGAGCCGAGACGGCCTGCTGCCGCGCCGGATGAGCACCACCGGCAAGAACGGCACCCCCGTCGGCCTGCAGATCGGCGTGGGCGTGGTCATGGCGCTGATCGCGGCCTGCTCCGATGTCGACGTGCTTGCCGACATGGTCAACATCGGCACGCTTTCGGCCTTTACCCTCGTCGCCATCTCCGTGCCGATCATGCGCAAGAAGCGCCCCGATCTCAAGCGCACGTTCAAGATGCCCGGCAATCCATGGATTCCTATACTCATCGCGTTGGCGAATCTTTGGCTCATGCTCAACCTGAGCGTGCTGACGTGGATTCGATTCGTGGTGTGGCTGATCGTGGGCTTCATCATCTACTTCGGCTACGGGTATCGGCATGCGCGCCTCGGCAATGGCGAGTTGAACAAAGCGGCACAACCCCAGAGTGGGGCGGAACTTGCCCAAGCCGGGGAGTAGCCTAGACGGAAGCGATTGTTCAAGGAGGTAACCATGCCATACGTTATCGCCCAGCCTTGTGTGGACGTCAAGGACAAGGCATGCGTGGACGAGTGCCCGGTCGACTGCATCTACGAAGGGTCCCGTTCGCTGTACATCAACCCGAACGAATGCGTCGATTGCGGCGCATGCGAGCCCGTGTGCCCCACCGAGGCCATCTTCTACGAGGATGACCTGCCCGACGAGTGGGCCTGGTACAAGGACGCCGCAGTGAGCTTCTTCGCCGAAGTCGGCGACCGCGGCGGTGCCGGCGGTGAAGCCATCGGCAAGGATCCCGAACAGGTTGCGGCCCTGCCGCCGCAGAACCAGTAACGGTCACACGCATCGCAACGCCTTTCCCTCGGGAAAGGCGTTGCGCTACATACGGAAAGGAACATACGTGGGTTTTCACGAATTCTCATCGCCCTACGACTGGTCGCGCATCGCACAATACAAGACCTTGGCCGAAGCCGCGCCCGGAGGCATGATCAACCTTTCCGTCGGCTCTCCGGTCGATCCTGTCCCCGCCAGCGTGCAGCAGGCGCTCGCGGGCGCAGCCGATGCGTCTAACGCGCACGGGTATCCCGCCACCGTCGGCAGCGCCGATCTGCGCGAAGCCATCCAAACATGGTTCCGCACCATGCGCGGTGTGGATTTGGGCGCGGTGAACGCCGGCGTGGTGCCCACAGTCGGTTCCAAGGAGGCCGTGGCATTAATGGCCAGCCTGCTGCATTTTGGCACCGGTGACGTGGTCGTGCAGCCCAAGGTCAGCTATCCGACCTATGAGATCGGCACGCAGTTGGCTGGCGCTACCGTGCTGAAGGTCGACGATGTGGCCGACGTCGAATCCTGGGTGAACGTTCCTGGCGTCAAAGCCGTATGGGTCAATTCCCCCAATAATCCTTCGGGCGGGGTGCTGGGAGCCGAATGGCTTGCCGAGATCATTGCCGCGGCCCGTCGCATCGGAGCGGTGGTGCTGTCCGACGAATGCTATGCGCTTATGGATTGGCGTTCCGCCCGTTGCGAAACCCGCGGGAATCACGGAACCGAACCCGAGCAGGCTGGTGTGCAGCCCATGCCGTCCACGCCATGCGCGCTGAGCCCTTCCGTGTGCGAGGGTACTGCGGACAATGTGCTGGTGCTGTACTCGCTGAGCAAGCAGAGCAATATGGCCGGGTATCGTACGGCTTTCATCGCCGGCGACTACCGCCTGGTGCATGCCATGAGCGATTACCGCAAGCAGATCGGGCAGATTATTCCCGGGCCGGTACAGGCTGCCATGGCTGCCGGGACGCGTGAGACCCAGGAGAATCGC